>Ga0209629_10001987_pt1 | contig 13527 bp, 9 predicted proteins | sample TergutCu122P5_FD_187286 | JGI IMG/M metagenome (GOLD analysis project Ga0209629, IMG submission 187286) | Cubitermes ugandensis P5 segment gut microbial communities from Kakamega Forest, Kenya - Cu122 P5 (SPAdes) (version 2) | ecosystem: Host-associated > Arthropoda: Insects > Digestive system >... | reverse complement strand
TTTATTTCCCGCGCAAAATTATTAATTTTGTTTCGTATTACAATTATTTATGCTGAAAATTGGCGTTATTTCAGATACACATGCCTATTGGGACGATAAATATGCCGTTTATTTTTCCGAATGTGATGAGATTTGGCATGCGGGAGATATTGGCAGCGAAGAAGTTTTGAACCGGTTGGAAATAATTAAGCCTGTCCGGGCGGTTTACGGAAACACGGATAATCATCTAATCCGGATACGCTGTTCGGAAACCTTGCGATTCAGGGTAGAGGAAGTAGATGTTTTGCTGACGCATATCGGCGGTTACCCCGGAAACTATGCGCCGCAAATACGGCAGGAAATTTATGCCTCTCCTCCCACACTCTTTGTTTGCGGACACTCGCATATTCTCAAAGTGCTGTTTGATAAATCTCTGAAAATGCTATGCGTCAATCCGGGCGCCGCAGGATTGTCCGGCTTTCATCAGGTTCGTACCCTTTTACGGTTTGTAATTGACGGAAGCAATATTAAAGACATGGAAGTAATAGAACTGTCACCGCAACCGTAACACATCGCCTTCAGTCGGCGCATAATCCCAATCTTTTTTGTTCATCTTATACAAATGTTTCATCTGTATGCCATACCGTTGAGAAATGCTGTGAATGGATTCCCCTATTTTGACGATATGCACTAAGTTAGGTTTGTCTGCTTTCTTTTTCTTTTTTTGAAGCCAAACAATATCGCCTTTTTTGAGCGGGAAATAATCAGGGACTTCATTGTATTTGGCTAAATCTTTCACTTTGAAACCTGTCTCATCGGAAATCCGTTCAAAGCTATCATTTTCTTTGGCAATAATATAAAGCATATTATAGCATAGGTAAACATCCCTGAGCAACACCGGCTTCTTATTCGATTTAACACTATTTTTTAGAGCTGATTTCTCATCATATTGATATAAGTCATATCCTTCGATGACACGGATTAAACTGTTGGCATAGCCCGGATTGGTTGCATAGCCGCAAGTTTGCAATCCTTTAGCCCATGAAATATAATCCCGAATATCATACGTGAATAAAACTGCATAACGCGGATATTTCAGCAAAAACTTCGCATGGTCCTCAAACGATTCTTCCACCGTGTTATATTTTCTGAAACAATCATTCGGCGTATCGTCTTGCCGGTAAACAAATTCACCTGTCCAATCCGAATGGCACTTGATTCCAAAATGATTATTGGAGGCTCTTGCTAATTCGCTCGTGCCGGCTCCCGTTTCAATAATTCCTTGCGCCAATGTGATACTTGCGGGAACTTTGTATTTATCTTTTCCCTTAATAGCTAAATCTTTATACTGATTAATATAATCCACATACGCCTGAACTTTCTTTTGAGCAGGCAAAGTCAGAGTAAATCCTGTCAAGAGACAAAAAATAAAAAATAAACGCGAAGATACTTTCATTTATTAAAAATTTAGATTAAATTTGTAAAACAATTGGGTCATATTTGGTGTTAGCAATTAATTTCATAAACGATGAAAATTCTCAATATCACTGCAAAGATACAAATTTGTAGTTACGAACAACTACTTTCGGAAGAAAAAATGATAATTGACTGCGCAAAGGACGCTTGTTCCCGTGCCTACGCTCCTTATTCGCAGTTCCGGGTAGGCGCTGCCGTCCTGTTGGCGAACGGTGAAATTGTCGCCGGCAGTAATCAGGAAAATGTCGCCTTTCCTTCCGGACTGTGTGCAGAACGAACGGCGCTGTTTTATGCCAATTCCCAATATCCGGAACAGGCGGTTAAATCGTTGGCTATTGCCGCCTATACGCAGGGCGATTTTACGGATAATCCTGTTTCACCTTGCGGCGCATGCCGGCAAGTGATTCTTGAAACAGAAATGCGCTACAAGAATCCGATTCGCATTTATCTTTACGGGAAAAAAGAAATTTATATTATTGAGGGAATTAACGATTTGCTTCCGCTTGCATTCGGAACGATAGAACCAAATAAGTGAATAGGGGCGAAGTGCCGTTGGATTACGCTTATATTAATTGAGACTTGTTCTTTACAACTTTATCCTGCGCAATTTCTTCACCCTCCCCTACCATCATTAAAATTTGAAATCCAATCCGATGCCGAAAGCTTTGTTCGTCCTGCTAAAGATTTCTGTTCCGGGTTTTGCAGGTTTAATTCCGTTTATGGCGCTGAGACCTTGATAATCGTCAGAGTATTTAGTCCTGTTATAATAATTGGTAAAGAGATACGCCAAATTAATCCGGATATTTTCAGTAAGATTAATTGCTCCGCCTAATCCCACAGAATAAGAATTTATATCAAAACTTATATCAGTTATATAATTGTCTTTTACTCCCGGATTGGTGAACTGCATTCCATAACTGACCAAGAATGTCTTATTGATACGATATTCTACTCCTGCTAAATATTCATTAACGCCGCCATAAATGTATTTTTGCTTGTCACCGGCCATTTTGGCGTCTGAATCGAAAAAATGATGATATCCCGCAGAAACAGTTGCTCCCGGAACTATGTCGTATTGTGCTCCGACAGATAACATAGCGGGAATATCGTAAGGAGTTTCCGCTCCGTCGTCATAATCCGCCAAGCCGGTGGTATTGGTTGCCGTTTTGTTTTTCAAAGTTATAGAAGACTTAAATTCATATTTAGCTCCGATATTCAGTCCGTTCCAATTGTAATTAAAACCGATGATCGGAGCGATTCCGGAACCGTTCTGTTTGCAATTGAGTTCTTTATCTCCCGTTTCGGCAGCAATTTGAGCAGCAGCTCCTGTTGCCTGAGCCGCCATTTGATTAAATCCTCCCTGCACTTGAGTAACAGTCATTGCGCCTGCTTGCGCTGCCGAAAGACCTAAGCCCGCTGCCATCTGATTAACTTGCGCTTGTGTTAAAACTCCTGCGCCAACCAACATATTCAATGGAGCGCTGCCATAACCCATATTTATTATCGGCTGTAAAGAATTGGCAACGCCTGTCGCCTGTCCGGCAGCGGCGGTAAGGTATTGACCCACTTCCGTTCCATCTGCCATACTGATTTTGATTTTACGAAGATAACCTTCATAACTGCTATTCACAATACTTGCACGTCCGCCGAGATAAGCGGAAAACCGGTCGTTCATTTTATAAGTAACGCCCAATTGTACGCCATAGATGACGGAAGTGCCTTTCAAACGGCTATCAAGAAAATATTGAGTTGCTTGAATGCCTTTTTGTTGAAGTACAGCCGGCACTATCGCTACCTGTGATTCGAAAGAAGGTAAACCCTTGCTGAAATCCAACGTTCCTCCTCCGCCTACAATACCTACGTTCGCCGATATTACCCATTTGTTCAATTTATAAGCTGCCTGTAAATTTGGTATAACCAAAGCTTGGGCTTTTCCCTCGAATGCTTTTGTATCGCTTCCTCCCCAACCGGTAAACGGAGCAAAGGTAGAAGTAATCGTGCGGGTTTGAAACGCGCTCTGATTGTTCAGCGAAAGAAAAAATCCATCTTTCTTTAAAAAGGCTAAACCGGCAGGATTAGTATAAGCGGCATCGATTTCCGTCGATGCGTCGCGAGCCGGATTACGCAAAAAGGTAACGTTCTGATTCGTATTAGTCACTAAATCACCTGCATACATACCAATAAACGATACCAATGCAATTCCTGTTGTCAATAATTTTTTTCTCATATTAGTTATTAATTTGTTATTATTACGCGGACAAAGATACAGTATTGTTTTAAATATTACACAAAAAATAAAAAAATGTGCAATTTTTATTCTAAAGAGGGAAACAGATGGCTATGTTAATTCGGAATAATGCAGATGAATGCACCCTGCTAAAACGAATATTTTATTAAGCCGTAAATATCTGTTTTATCTTTTCCCTGAATCGCTTCTAATCCCGAACTGATGGTATTCCGATCGAAATACCGTGTAGATGCAAACTTACAGTAAACCGTCAAGGCGGGCGTTATTTTCCATTTAATCACCGAATAAAAACGCAGACCTTCTCCATAATAAGTTGGGAATGAAAATGCGTAAAGGATATTTTTTTCGTAAGTGCTAATCCGGTTATTCCAGTCGCCGGCATGGAAATAAACCAATGCGCCGTCGAATGAGAATTTGGACGGTTGCTTCGCAAAAGAAACCGTTTGAGTCAGCGACCAGCCTGTCGTCGAATTGGATGCGCTCGTATAAATATTGTAATCGGCTTGCGTCCTCAAACCTAATCCTTTATCATTCCGGTAACTGAATTGATACTTCCACCGGTTTTGTTTGTAGGGAATAACTTCTGTTCTACGAGCATCATCCTGAATCTGATTTTGGTATTTTTCTTTGTATTTATAACGCAAATACATTTGAATCCGGGAATTGTGCCTGTAAGTAAGTTGAACCAGCTTGTCTGTTCCCGAAGAAGGAGCATTAATTCCGTATTTCAACCATGGAAATTGAAAATAGTCTATATAAGTCGATAACTCCCACTTTCGGAAAGGATGGAAACAAATTCCCGTGTAAAATCCGGTTTCATTTTGCACTGTTGAAGATTCGCCGAAGGCTTTGCCGTAAAATGCGTTATAATCCCGCGCATAATTCCGGTAAGAAAAAATCCAATCGAGCGATGAAACGGGATTTATCAACAGATTATTGAGCGTCGCCCATTTACCTGACGCATCAATTGCTGTTTCCCCCTGAAAAGATATTTTTCTGTTTCGATATTCATAGCTCAGTCCGGAATTAAAAAAATCTTTCCCTCTCAAATAAAACAAGTTGTAAGGTTGGGAAACAGGATTGAGTTCTTTTCCTCCAAAAGAATAATAAACGCCGGTCAATCCTACGCAAAAAGATTCATTTCGCCATTGCAGGTTTGCGCCGCCCATATCAACCTGCGCGGTTCCCTTTTTCAGAATATCGCTCGGAATACGGTGGTATCCGTCGGTTTTGAACGTATAAATAAATGAACTGTCGGCGTTGGCATCCTGTTTACGGTGAGAATAAAACAAACAAAGCTGTGTATTCTTATAATGTAAACTTCCTGCAACTCCTCTGAAATAACTATATTCATTGGTGGAAATATGCCGTGAAATACCTCTGCTTTTGAGGTTAATACTCCCGACATCGGAAGTTTTTCCCATAAAATAATTGGTATTCATCACCAGACCTTGACCGAATGATAAGCGATAATCGCCAAGATGCAAATCATCTAAAATGCCTTTACGCTTGATATTCAGATTAAAAGCGTAATAATCAAACCCTTTGTACCGTTTATTCCAAAATGCTTCGCCCGGATCTTTTTCGCCAATAATCCCAAACTGAACATCTTTGTATTGCAGCCCGTACCGGAAAGAGAGGTAATACGGCTCGCCTGAATAATATTGATTGGGATGGGCGGAACGTTCTTCGTCCGAAACTTTCTCATATCCTGCTTTTTTTTGAAATGTATAATCCGAACGAAGCAGTAACTCCTGTTTTGCTAACGGTTTGAAATTAGGCGAATCTTTTTTTGATTCCCCAATATAAACAAAAGGCAGTAAATAAGTGATTGTTTGAAAATCAAGGTCTTCTACATTTTTCAACTCGTAACAATCAACCAATGGACCATATTTGTAAATGTAATACAACAGATTTTCAATTTGAATATCCGTCAAAAAAGGCAAGCGTTCCAGTTCTCGTTTTGTAACTGTCTGTAAATTGAAAGGATGTTCGCTTAAATACGATAAATCGTCAAAAAGTTGCGCAATATCATCGGGGTTACGTTCGTCCGATTCAGCCAACTCTTCCAAATATTGCATCCATTCCGTATTACTTGAAGAGTCTTGCGCTTTCAAATCAACTACGACTGTCAGAAAAAGAATAAAAAAAACGAATACAGTTTTCATAATGTGTGATTAAAAAATGTAACTAACTGAAATTCCACTTGATAATCCCAAAGCCTGATGAAACAGAAAAGCGGTTTCAATGTTCCAATGCTCCAATTTATAAGCAAATCCGAGAGAAGGCGTTTGCGGATTATTGCGAAACCCGCCTCTGACCATTAGGTTTTTAACAATTTCATACTCAACTCCGGCGCAAACGCTAAACCGTTTTTGAGAATCATATCCGGATTCCAATAGAAAACAGGTAACCGGATTTAATTGCCATTTGAGTCCGGAAAAACAGGATACCGGTTGGGAATTTCCGGTATGAATAAGATTTTCCGTTGTCAGCGCCCATCCGAATGTCTCGTTGATTTGCCAAAAGAAACTGATGTCGGCATGCAAATACTTTCGAGTACTTTCTTCTAAAACAGAATTTTCAATAAGATAGCTAACCGATGTTCCGATAGAAAACTTCGACGAAAGTTTTCTGGCAAACCCGGCTTGCCCTTCAATCAGTTGATAATCGCTGTAACCGAATACCAATAAATGGAAATTCATATCCAGCAACCGGTTGGGAATTAACCCAAAAACGCTTTGAGTGCTCAATTCTTTCATTTCAAAACGATTAAAAACGGAAACGCCCAATTGTTTTTGTTCCGAAAAAGAAAGAAAAGCCGGATTCATTAATTGGCTTAGCGCCTGCATTTGACCTAACGATAAAGCGCGAACATCGATAGATTTCACTTCATCAAACGGGTAAACCGCTTGGGATTGACTGATAAACAGGAATAAAAACACAAATTTTATCCCTCTGAAGAAATACAATTTCATAGTTGTTTTGGTTTAAAAATTAATACGGTGCAAAAGTAATAATTATTTTTGAAAAATTAGGGATACTGTCGTTTTATTTTTTAGAAGTGGAAGACCCTCGTGTAGTAGGTCGCTGAGCGAAAACCGCAAAAACAATTGATACAGTTTCACGGTTTAACTTAAATTAAATCAGATGCAAATATATAATATGTTGATGAAATAATAAAAAATTTTAACTTTTTTGCGATTATTAATGAAGTTATCTAAACTTTTATAAAATGGATTTTGTTCACAAGGATACTTATTCCATATTATCAAAGAACCTGTTCAAGCGTCAGGCTATCTACCCCCTGCCCTTCAGGGGGCGGGGGGTGCAAGGAAGGATAGACCCGCAATCCCCACGTTTGAAGCAAGAAAATAAGGGAATAAGGTTGGGGGAGGATATGTGTTAATTCCTTGCTACTAAGGGCATTTTGTTAAATGAAATAAGGTAAAAAAGAGGTTTTGTTGTATGTACATTGCGCTTTTATACGAGAACCAAAAAGATTATTTTAATTGGTAAAGTAATTTATCAGGTTAGATTAATAGCAGGTTGTAACCTTATTGATACCTTATTTCTTTAACAAAACAACCTAAGTAGCGCGGAATTACCACACAAATCCCCAACCTTATTACCTTATTAAAAATTGGATAATTAGGTAATAAGGTTAAGACAATAAAGGATGCATCTGTCTGCTACTAAGGTTGTTCTGTTTTGGAAATAAGGTAAAAATAAAGTCAAGGATGCATCCATAGGGATGTAAGTTTTATAAAATCTATTACTTGCACTTGGTTTTTCTTTCATTTGACATTTTGCTATTATCCCATGTAAGATTTTTTTGGCACCTTAAAATAATATTTCGCCTATTTTTTTATGTAAGTAATAACAATTTAAACGGTCGTTTAAAACATACAATAATTTGATATTTTCTAATACTGTTTCTCTTAATATAAAGTGCAAAGATAAACTGTTTTATTAAATAATGCAAAAAATACAAAAAATTTTATGTTAAAAAAAACCACCCTTTAATCTGCTATTTTAATACTTATTCAAATGATAGTTAATTATATATGTTAAACTTATAAAATTTGTTGCCTATGGGAAATGAATGCTAATTGAATTGAATTGAATTTATTTAGATAGATGGCATAATCTATCATCCTTATTCTTTTATTAATCTATTATTTTTCAATAATTTAAACATAAGTACATGAAAAAAACTATTATTCACAAATTATTAAAAATTCAGAAAGGCGTTTCAGCTATAACTGCTTTTCTATTGTTATTTTGCGCAACTACGGTTTTCGGACAAGGCAATGCGGTGAGGGGAACCGTCACGGACTCTAAAGGCGAACCGTTGACTGGCGCAAATGTTACCGTAAAGGGAACCACGAATGGGGTGATTACCGACACCAGTGGAATGTTCACCATTCAACAGGTAAATCCTCAGTCGATATTAGTCATTTCCTGTCTTGGTTATATCGATCAGGAAATTAAAGTGGAAAATCAGCGAACAATCAACATTCAGTTAAAGGAAGATACACAAAATCTGAATGAATTAGTGGTTGTGGGATTTGGGACACAGAAGAAAGTGAATTTGACAGGCGCAGTAGCCACTACGGATTCAAAAGCATTTGAAAGCCGTCCGGTCACCAATGCTGCGGATGCCCTTCAGGGAATGATAGCTAACCTGAACGTTTACAATTCAGATGGCGGTCCTTCAAAAACAGCAAACTTCAATATCCGTGGATATGCGGGAAAAAATGGCGCCGGCGGCTCCACGTATTCCCCCTTAATAATTGTAGATGGAGTTACGGGATATTTTAATGACCTGAATCCCAACGATATTGAATCCATTACCGTATTGAAGGATGCAGCTTCGAGCGCAATTTATGGAGCTCAAGCGGCTTATGGCGTTATACTTGTAACCACTAAAGCGGGAAAGCGTAATCAAAAACCAACCATCACTTACAATGCAAATTTAGCTTGGAATAGTCCAACAATGTTGCCAAAAACAGCAGGCTCGCTGGAATTCGCTAAACTGTTTCGCGAATCTTCCTTAAATGAAGGCGGCGGTGGGATTATCGACTTGGAAACCATGGATCGTATTAAACAATATTATAATGATCCGACAAGTATCCCGAATGATGTACCGCTACTGACTAATCCTGACAGATGGTCAGATTGGACAGATGGTCGCTGTAATGGCAATGATGACTGGGCTAACGCCATGTTTAAAAAATGGCAGATGGACCAGACGCATAATGTATCAGTACAGGGTGGGAGTGACCGTTCGTCATACATGATGTCGATCGGATATTTGCACTCGCAAGGTAAACTAAGGTATTATGACGATTATTATCAACGCTATAACGTAGCCGGCAGAATCAGTTCCGATGTGACCAAATGGTTAACGGTTGGCGTGAATTTCCGCTATGCAAAGGACAAAAACGATACTCCTGCCTATTACATGGACCCGACCGGAGGCATCAACAGTTTGATCAATTGGGTATGGGTCGTATGGCCTACCATTCCCGTGTTTGATCCGAACGGTCATTTTTCACCGGCAGGTAGAATGGCCTACATTAATCAAGCAAATCCGAACCTCACCTATACCGATAATTTCTGGGGAACAGGAACCGCATTGTTAAAAATCCTGCCCGGTTGGACTGCCAATATTGATTTCACTTATAATAAGTGGATGAGCAAGAATACCTATTCAAAAGGATTGATTTATTCATGGTCTGTTAAGAACGAACCCTATTTGTCCAATAGTAGCCCTGAAACATCGCAAGTATGGCAAAAATCTAATAACGATGATTTTACTTCGGCTCAAGCCTATACCACGTATGAAAAAACATTTGGAGACCATTCTTTCAAGATCATGGGTGGAATGCAGCAGGAATCAAAAATTAATTACGAAGTTAGCGCCAATAAAATGGGGTTAATTCTTCCATTCACACCGTCGATATCTACGGCTACGGGAGCGGTAGTTGCCGACGATAATCTTGATCAGTGGACTACACGTGGTTTTTTTGGAAGAATCAACTATTTTTACAAAAGCAAATACCTGCTCGAAATTAATGTACGCCGCGACGGTTCGTCACGCTATTATACGGGTCAAAAATGGGGTACATTTCCCGGTGTTTCAGCGGCATGGAATATTGCCCGCGAAGGTTTTTTTGAAAGTTTGCAGAAAAAAATTTCCGAATTGAAATTAAGGGCATCCTACGGAGAGCTTGGTAATATGAGAGGAGCAGCATACCAGTACGTTTCCACTATTTCTTACAATCCAAGTTCCACTTATATCATGGGTAGTTCAAAAATAGGAGCTTTCGGAACGCCCGGATTAATTGCTTACAATACATGGGAAACGAATCGCAGTTTAGACTTTGGGATTGACGTCTCAGCTCTCAATAATCGCTTTTCTGTATCTTATGACTGGTATCAGAGGGATATTATCGGTTTGATAACTCAAGGCGTATCACTTCCCGCCGTTTTAGGAGCTACGTCTCCCAATACCAATAATGCTAACCTGAGGACACGTGGGTTTGAGCTATCTTTAAACTGGAGAGATCAATTTGCCGTAAGCAGCAAGCCGCTTACTTACAGAGCATACGTCAATCTGTCGGATTACAGGGCAAAAGTATTAAAATATTCCAACCCAAGCGGATTATTAAGTGATTGGTATGTAGGGAAAGATATAGGCGAAATATGGGGATATACCTCCGACCATATCATGATTGATGCCGACGAAGCTGCTCAGGTAAATAGCAGCGGTTTTCAGTCGTACTTCGGATCGAATTGGAGTCGGGGAGATATGAAGTATAAGGATATTGACGGTTCGGGTAAAATCGATGCAGGGACAAATACGCTTGATAATCCCGGCGACCAATCGATTATCGGGAACAACACTCCCAGATATAACTTTGGCTTCGGGTTAAGCGCCGAATGGAACGGTTTCGATCTGTCGGCTCATTTTCAGGGAACAGGTAAAAGAGATATGTGGCTCAGTGGACGTTTAAAATGGGGTCTCGGCGGCGGACAATGGGGTTCGAATGTCTGGAAAAACACCTTGGATTGCTGGAGAGAAGACGGGAGTAATCTTGATCCCTACTGGCCAAGATTTTATTTGAGCAGTACAGGAAAAAACCTGAAAACTCAGACCAAATACTTAGATAATGCCGCCTATTGCCGTTTGAAGAATTTGCAGTTCGGATATACATTGCCTAAGTCAATCACTCAAAAAATATCCATGGAAAAACTCCGTATTTATTTTAGTGGTGAGAACGTGCTTACTTTTACCAAGCTAAATGAAAATTTCGATCCGGAAGCTCCGGGAGATAATGTATATCCTTTAACAAAATTGGTTTCTGTGGGACTTAACATAACATTTTAATTATACAACGATTATGAATATTAAAAACTATATTTTAAGCACTTGCATAGGGGTATTTTTATTATCCTGTTCAGATGATTATTTGACAAGAGACCCTTTAGATGCGGTCACCGATGTCAGTCTTTCGTACACGGCTAACGAATGTCAGCTTTATGTCAATCAGTACTATCCCAATTTTTGGGGGTCAAACACTTCTTATGTTTATCTCAATGATTTGGGTTCGGACAATCTCCTTTCTTACAGTTACAGCAACAATCCCGATTTGATTAAAGATTATCGTCAGGTTCCGGGATCGGGAGGAGGATGGAGCACAACTGAATGGGGAAAAATCAGAAGCGTCAATTTTCTTCTCGACAATTACCAAAAATCAAAAGAAATAGACAAAGCTGAACCTTATGTGGGAGAAGCCAAGTTTTTCAGGGCATTCTTCTATTTCGAACAATTTCTGAAAAAATTCGGTGGCGTTCCATGGGTCGGTACGCAACTTTCGCTGACAAGTGAAGAACTGTATGCACCCCGATTGCCTCGGAACCAAATTGCAGATAGTATATTAACAGATCTCGATTGGGCTATTGCAAAGATACCTTCATTCAATGTTCAATCGACGGGACGTGTTTCAAAAGAAGTAGCCATGCTCTACAAAGCACGGATTGCATTGTACGAAGGAACTTGGGAAAAATACCATGCCGGAACAGTCTTTGCAGGGAATGGCAGTGTGAAAAAATACCTCGAAACAGCGCGTGATGCTTCCCTTGCCGTAATAAATTCGGGACTTTTCAGCCTCGACAATGTTGGCGTTACTGACGGATATCACCTCCTTTTCAACCAATGGGATTATTCCAAGAGCAAGGAGGTTATGTTATGGAAAAAATTTGACCGGACACTGGGAATGACTCACCAAGACAACCGGCAGGCGGGCCGTAACGGGCAAGGTGCAGGATTAACAAGATGGTTGGTTGAATCCTATCTGTGTATTGATGTCGATGGGAAAGCAAAACCTATCCGTCTTGCATCCAACTATCAAGGTGATGACAATGAGTTGAAAGTTATTGCTAACAGGGATCCGCGGCTTAGTCAGACTATGTTTACACCAGGGAGACCAAGAACCATCGTAAACAAGAAAGATACTACGATTATCTTCACTAAGCCCAATATTAATCTTTCTGATGTTGAAAAATGTTCGACAGGTTACGAGTTAGCCAAGGGCGCTGATCCGGATGCTGCGGAACAGGAAACGGTAACCGGAAGTATCAAGGCGAGCATCATTTTTCGCTATGCCGAAGCGCTGTTGATCTATGCCGAAGCTCGTGCAGAACTTGGCGAACTGACGCAAGACGACTTAGACAAGACAGTCAACAAGCTGCGCGATCGTGTGGGTATGCCTCACCTCACGCTTGATCCTGGGTATGTTGACCCCTATGGCGAATTTACTGCAGCAAGAGGATATACAGGAGTTCCCGTTTCGAACATTTTACAGGAAATCCGACGCGAACGCAGGGTGGAATTGTCTTGCGAAGGCTTCAGGTTAGATGATCTGAAACGTTGGAGGGCGCATCATCTTTGGAATCACGATAAGATTGAGGGAGCGAAAACCGCTCAATTCAAAGACTTGACTTGGTTAAACAATTTTTTCAAATCATTCCCTGTACCGCAAGCTATCAGCGGTGGATATAATGCATTTATTAATACTACTGTGGCTCAGTGGGTTCCTGCAATTGTCGAAGGAACTAACTATTGGACGGATAGCGACGGATATTTTGCCCCTTACCAAAAGTTCATTCCCAGCGGGTATTTTGAGTTTGACCCCAACAAGTCATATCTTTTACCATTGCCTATTGATCAGAGGGTGTTGAATCCGAATCTCACTCAAAATCCGGGTTGGAATCAATAATTTTATTAACTTTGCCGCTGTGTCAAAAGCAAACTTTTGGCACAGCGTTTTTTAATTTCATCAAATCATGAAAAAGTATTTTGCTTCTACAATTTTAACAATCTTATTTGTATCGCTTGTAAATGATATGCAAGCTCAAACGGAAAACCGAGAATGGAACGAAGGATTTGTAATCCCAAAATCATGGACTCGGCAGGGTCTGGTAATCGAACGGTATCGGGCTGACAAGGGCGTCAGCGGCGACCCCTGCATTGTCTGGGATGAAGATATTCGGGGATGGCGAATGGTTCTGTTCTACGATCCATGGGGGGCAGCCCAGGCAATTTGTACGAGCTTCGACAATCTCGGACCCGGACAATGGAAGGTGGAAGGTCCCTTGAATGTTGCCAACCCTGAGGTGGTAGGTGGATTTCACAAACCGTTCATCGTAATGGATCCGTACCATGCAAACCATGCAGCCAAGATTGAAGGCCGATATTGTCTGCTGGTGGTGAATTTCAAAAACGGACACAAGCAGGTACAGCGCGCCTGGTCGGA
>Ga0209629_10001986_pt1 | contig 13528 bp, 13 predicted proteins | sample TergutCu122P5_FD_187286 | JGI IMG/M metagenome (GOLD analysis project Ga0209629, IMG submission 187286) | Cubitermes ugandensis P5 segment gut microbial communities from Kakamega Forest, Kenya - Cu122 P5 (SPAdes) (version 2) | ecosystem: Host-associated > Arthropoda: Insects > Digestive system... | reverse complement strand
TAAAACTGCGGTAACTGTCCCGCTCTATTTCGATTTCCGGTTCTACATACTCGTTACGCGCTTCACAAATAAACCGGATATACTTTATATTTAAACCGCGATTGAGCCATTGTTGTTCATAAAAAGTCTGAATCGAAAGAATTTTATCGACTAAACCGCTATTATACAAATCTTCAGTCTCCACTTCTACGGGAAAATGGTTGGCTTCAATCATAGCGCGTGTATAGGCGTACATAAACGGACTGTCGGTTTTCAGATGAATCAACCCGTTTTCTTTCAAAATCCGGCTGTATATTTGCATAAATCGGGTTGATGTCATTCGTTTATTCACCTTTGCCATTTGCGGATCGGGAAAAGTAATCCATATTTCGGACACTTCGCCCTGAGAAAAGAAACGGTCAATCAGTTCGATATGCGTCCGGAGAAAAGCGACGTTCGGCATTTTTTTCTCAAGAGATTGCGTTGCGCCTGTCCACATTCGCGCTCCTTTAATATCTATACCTATAAAGTTTTTTTCGGAATACAATTCGGCTAATCCGACCGTATATTCGCCTTTCCCGCAACCCAATTCAATAACGATCGGATGATTATTCCCGAAAACCGATTCATTCCATTTACCCTTCATTTCAAATTCTTTTTCCTGCAATACCGAAAAAGGAAATTGAAACACATGAGGATACCGGTTCATCGCTTCAAACTTCTGTAGCTTATTTTTTCCCATAATCGCTTTTTTACCGCAAAAATACATGTTTTGAGCGAAATATCAAATTTCGAATTTTTTTTTAATCCGCATATCCAAAAAGAGTGGAAATATCAAGGAACGCCGCTCGTGAAATAAAAAATAAACTTTTTTCAGTTTCATTTTAAAATGAAAAATACTATCTTTGCCTGATTAATTCACAAATAAAAATAATTTTATCATGAGAACGTATCAGCAATTTATTAATGGTTCTTTGGTTAATTCCCATTCTTCGGAATGGATTGAAGTGGAAAACCCTTATACAGGGGAAATCATCTCCCGCGTACCGAAAGGGGATAGTGAAGACGCTTATGCTGCCTTAGACGCAGCAAAAAAAGCGCAAACCGCATGGGCTGCCAAACCGGCGGCAGAACGCGCAGGTTATTTGAAACAAATGGCGGCATTGATTCGAGCCAAACGGGTCGAATTAGCTAAAACGCTGGCTAACGAGCAGGCTAAAGTTATGCCTTTGGCTCAAGTAGAAATCGATTTTACTGCCGATTATTTTGATTATTATGCCGGATGGGCAAGAATTTATGAAGGTGAAATCATTCAGAGCGACCGGTTTAACGAAAACATTTTCCTGTTCCGCAAACCGATTGGCGTCGTTGTGGGCATTTGCCCATGGAATTTCCCGTTCTTTGTGATGGCACGCAAGGTTGCGCCCGCTTTGCTTACGGGATGTACTATTGTATTAAAACCCAGCAGTTTAACTCCTAACACTACTTTTGAATTTGCCAAGATGGTCGCCACTTTGGATTTGCCTAAAGGCGTTGTAAACTTTGTTTCCGGAAGCGGAAAAACTTTGGGAAATACTTTGGTAGCCAGCCCTGTTACCGACATGGTAACGCTTACCGGAAGCGTGGAAGCCGGACAGGAAATCATCAAAACGTCTGCCGATAATGTTACTAAAGTTTCATTGGAATTAGGCGGAAAGGCGCCGGCGATTGTGTTCGAAGATGCCAATCTGGATATTGCAGTGAAAGGCGTTCTGGATTCGAGAGTAATCTTTAGCGGACAGGTATGCAACTGTGCGGAAAGGGCTTATGTACACAAAAATATTTACGGTAAATTCATCGATAAATTTACAAAGGCGATGAAAGAAGTGAAGTACGGTGATCCATTTGCCAATCCTGTTCCGGCTATGAGTTCGCAAATCGACAAAGCGCAGCAGGAAAAAATCGATGCAATGGTTACCCGCGCCAAAGCTGATGGAGCGGAAGTTCTTACAGGAGGTAAGAAAGCTGATACCCCAACAGGCTATTTTTACGAGCCGACAGTGTTAGTCAATTGCCGTCAGGATATGGAAATCGTTCAAAAAGAAATCTTTGGTCCTGTAATTCCAATATTGCCGTTCACCGAATACGAAGAAGCAATCGCTTTAGCGAACGACTGCGAATACGGTTTGACTTCTTCGGTCTTCACGACGAATATCAATACGACCATGCAGGCTATCAAGGATTTGAAATTCGGCGAAACCTATGTGAACCGCGAACATTTCGAGGGAATGCAAGGATTTCACGCCGGATGGCGTAAATCAGGCATCGGCGGCGCCGATGGAAAACACGGACTGATGGAATATCTGCAATCGCAGGTAGCGTATATACAGTTTTAATTGGACAGAATTAATAAAACTGTCAGTTCTTTTGCGCCATGTGCGCCATAGACGAGACTCTGTTCAATATCAGCCGTTTTGGAAGGACCGGAAATGAAGACGCCAAAACCGGTTTTCGTTAAATCGATATGCCGGTAGGCGTCTTGCATGGTTGCCACAATTGCAAGGGCATCCAACTGCAAGATCAAGCGCTGGGTAATAAAAGGCAGCAGGCGGTGAGGGAAATCTTTATCTTCCAACCAGATTGCACCATTTTCCGCCACCCCGAAATTTCCCTGCAATACCAAATTTTCAATCTTTTCTAATTTCTCCAAAGAGCAGGATGCCGGATATTCCGCCCGCACTTCGGGTTTATTGAAATCCAACACGTCGTTTCCTAAGGATGCAATGGTCGCCTCTATCGTATTTTTGTCCACTTCGACAACGTTTGCTCCCGCAGCTTTCAAACTTTCTTTGAATCTGTCGATTAATTCGTCCGGCGATAGTTTGGCAGCCGGTGGCTGAAACGGATTTTCGATTCCTGCATCCTGAAACTTCGTCTTGTGTTTCCGAATCAATTGCAATATTTCATCTCTGCTATTTAGTTGCATGTAAATTCCTAATTCTTAACTCTTAATTCCTAACTCTTAACTCTTAACCCTCTTATACCATTGTTTAAACGATTGTTCAGGCGGCGCAGGCAATTCCCGTCCTCTGCCCCAGGCATTAACGGGCAGATACAACCAACTGTGCGGTGAGTAACGGATTGCCATGCGAGCCATTTGTCCGGCAAAATTGTAACGGGCATTTTCTGAAAGGAAAAAACCGGTAATCTTCATGGAAAATCGTTTGATAAAAGGCGTTACTTTCTGTTCGGTCAGGTCTTGCCTCCAATGATACAATTGTTCATGAATATTAATTTTTACGGGACAAATATTTGAACAAGAACCGCAAAGCGATGAAGCAAAAGGCAAATCCCTGTATTTGGATTTATCTTTTTGCGGCGCGAGAATCGAACCGATCGGACCTGGAATAACATAGCCGTAACTGTGTCCTCCGCTTCGCCGGTAAACCGGACAGGTATTCATGCAGCCTCCGCACCGGATACATTTCAGGGAATCGTTGTATTCGGGATGACCTAAATATTCCGAACGCCCGTTATCTACGATCACAATATACATTGCTCCGCCGGGTTTAGGTTTGCGATAATGGGAGGTGTAAGTAGTAACAGCTTGTCCTGTGGCATTCCGCGCCAGCAGGCGGGTGAAAACGCCCAGATGCTCCTGTTTCGGAACAATTTTTTCAATTCCCATGCAATGAATCTGTACGGGCGCTGCATGAACGCCCATATCGGCATTTCCTTCGTTGGTGCAGACCACTGCCGTTCCATTTTCCGCTATGGCAAAATTGACGCCGGTGATGGCAATATCGGCGGAAAGGAATTTCTCCCGCAAGTGCCGGCGGGCAGCCTGCGTAAGGTAAGTCGGGTCGGAAGCGCCTTTTTCCGTTCCTAATTTTTCGTGGAAAGTTTCGCCGATTTCTTCTTTTTTCAGATGAATAGCCGGAAGCACAATGTGACTTGGCACTTCGCCCCTGAACTGGATAATCCGTTCGCCGAGATCGGTATCCACCACCTCTATTCCTTTGTCATGCAGGAAATGATTTAATCCGCATTCTTCGGTAAGCATGGATTTACTTTTCACAATATTTTTCGCCTGATGATTCCTGATTATTTCCCAGATGATTTGGTTAAAATCATCAGCATCCTTTGCCCATAAAACGATTGCACCATTTTGGCGCGCTTCCTTTTCAAATTGTTCTAAATAAATATCTAAATGCGACAAAGTATCCTGTTTGATTCGGGAAGCCTGTTCCCGCAAGTTTTCCCATTCGGGAACGGCAGCAGCAAGCCTGTCTCTTTTTTGCCTTACGATCCAAAGCGTTTGGTCATGCCATTCGGCTCGGGGTTCATTTGCCAGAAATTGTCCGGCTTTTTGGGCATGTTGCATCACAATGAGTTATTATTTAGAATTTCAGCAATATGTTTGACCTGAATATTTTTTTTCTGCCTGCGGATGATACCTTCCAAGTGCATCAGGCACGACATGTCGGCGGCAGTGATGATTTCAACTCCGTTGCGTTCATGATCGCTGATACGGTCTTTACCCATCTTTACGGAAACTTCAGGTTCGAAAATGGAAAATGTTCCTCCAAACCCGCAACATTCGTCATTACGGTCTAATTCGACAATTTCAATTCCTTCGGCTTTTTCCAGCAGGCGGCGTAATTTTGAATAGCGCTGTTCGATTAGTTCCGAAGCAGAAGCTAATTTCAATCCTCGGAGTCCGTGACAACTATTGTGAATGCCAACACGGTGTGGAAAACTTATTTTCAAGTCGTCCACCTGCAAAATATCTGTCAAAAACTCACAAAGTTCAAATGTCGTTTCCCTGACTTTTTTCACGGCTTCGGTTTGCTTGATAATATCGTAGTGGCAGCGCACATGATAAGCGCAACTGCCGGAAGGGGTTACAATATAATCGAAGCCTTGAAAATTCCTTACAAAATTCCGGTAAGTAGCTATTGCTTCTTTCTCCGATCCGCTATTGGCTAAAGGTTGTCCGCAACAGGTTTGCTTCGTTGGATACACGACTTCTTGCCCCAGTTTTTCCAGCAATTCCAAAGTTGCGATGCCTACCTGAGGGTAAAACATATCAATGTAACACGGGATGAACAAGCCAATTTTGTATCTAACCATAAAAAGAATTATTTGCAACAAAAATACGAAATATTTTTAAATAATAAATATCATTTTTTTATTTACATCAAAGAAACAAATATATCACTAATTCATCCTCTACTGTTTTGTTTGTACAGTCCGATTGTAACGTTCAAACAGTCGGACTGTTGCATCCCTACAATCCGACTGTAATGCTCTAGGATCGGGCGATCCCAAATTTGGGATCGGATGATCCGGCTTTCGGGATCGAGCAGTACATTTTTCGGGATCGAGCGATCCCGTTGGATAAGATTATGATTATTAATTAACTGCGATGCAAAGATAACTATTTTTCTACTAAATATAATTTCCTCTTGATAAATTCTCTTAATTCTCAAATTTAATTGTAATTTTGAGCGCATTTTAAATCAAATCAGAAATGGAATTATTAACTGTAACCTCTTTAAAAGATATTGATTTCAGAACGGTATCCTTGACCGATATTTTAGAGTTTCTTTCTCACAAGGCTTTGGATTTTGGTTTGAAAATAGTAATCTGTATCATTGTTTACATTATAGGAAAGAAACTGATACGGCTTTTAAATAACGTCTTTGGAAAATTAATGAACAACCGGAATTTGGATGTATCGGTGATTTCTTTCCTCACGAGTTTAGTGAATATCCTGCTGACTGTAGTATTATTAATTGCTATCGTTAATATTTTGGGAATCGACAACAGCTCGTTTTTAGCGCTTTTCGCTTCCGTCGGCGTAGCGATGGGTATGGCGCTGAGCGGTACGATGCAGAACTTTGCGGGCGGAGTGATGATTCTCTTGTTTCGTCCCTACAAAATCGGCGATTATATACAGGCGCAAAACCAGGAAGGTACGGTAAAATCTATCCAGATATTCAGCACCATACTTGTTACAAGCGATAACCGCACGATTTATGTTCCGAACGGCGGATTAAGCAACAATGTCATTGTTAATTTCAATAATCAGGATTCGCGCCGAATCGAATGGACTATCAATACTGCCTACGGATCAAATTATGACGAAACGAAAGCGGTTATCCGGAATATTTTGTCTTCCGATAAACGAATACAGAGCGAACCTGCTCCTTACATTGCTTTGAAAGCGTTGAATCCAAATTCCGTGGATGTACTGATTCGGGCGTGGGCAAAACGTTCCGATTATTGGGATGTTTATTTCAATATCAATGAACAAATCTATAAGGTATTTACCGACAAAGGAATCGATATGCCTTTCCCGCAAATGACGGTACACTTGGCAGAGGATTCAAAAAGGAACTGATAAACGAAGAATACCTGTTGGAATTGTAACATAAAATATAGAATGCGCAAGCACTTGCCAATTATAGAAAAAGCGCTCGTTTCGGGAATTGCTTCCGAAGGAAAAGCGATTGTCAGGCACAACGATTTAGTGATTTTTGTGCCGTATGTTGTTCCCGGCGATATTGTTGATATTCAGCTGACGAGAAAGAGGAACAGTTATGCGGAAGGAAAAGCCGTATTTTTTCATACCTGTTCTTCACAAAGGGAAAAAGCTTTTTGCGAGCATTACGGCGTTTGCGGTGGATGTCAATGGCAAATTCTTCCGTATTCCGAGCAATTGCGCTATAAGCAGCAGCAAGTAATTGATCAGCTAACACGCATAGCTAAAGTAGAATTACCGGAAATTTCGCCCATCATCGGCTCTGCTAAAACCGTTTTTTACCGGAATAAATTAGAGTTTACTTTTTCCAACAAACGATGGATGAGCGAAGAAGAAATCCGGTCGGGACAAACATTCGACAATCGTAATGCTCTGGGATTTCATATTCCGGGAATGTTCGACAAAGTATTGGATATAAACACCTGCTGGCTACAGGATCAAGTATCCAATCGCATCCGGAACGAAATAAAATTGTTTGCTCTGAAAAACGATTTCTCTTTTTTTGATTTACGGAATAAAGGCGGCTTACTCCGAAATCTGATTATCCGAACTTCATCTACCGGCGAAATTATGCTTATCGTAGTATTTTACGAGGACGACCCTGTTCGGATTGAAATGTTATTAAATCACTTGTCCGCACAATTCCCTGAAATCACTTCGCTGTTGTATATCATTAACGGGAAAGCCAATGATACGGTAACCGATCTCGAAGTAGCCCTGTTCAAAGGAAATGATTATATTATAGAAGCAATGGAAGGATTGAAATTCAAAATTGGTCCCAAATCCTTCTTTCAGACCAATAGTGAACAAGCGTATAATCTCTACCGGATTGTCCGAGATTTTGCCGGATTGACCGGAAAAGAACTCGTTTACGACCTTTATACGGGAACCGGGACCATCGCCAATTTCATAGCCCGTAGCGCTTTGCAGGTTATTGGCATTGAATACGTTCCGGAAGCTGTTGCTGACGCTCGAATCAATTCTGAACTTAACGGAATTACGAATACTTTATTTTTTGCAGGCGACATGAAAGATTTGTTAAATGAAACTTTTATCGAAGAATACGGGCGTCCTGAAATTATCATAACCGATCCGCCTCGAGCAGGAATGCACGACGACGTAATAAAGTCGATTCTTTTCGCCGAACCGCAACGAATTGTCTATGTCAGTTGTAATCCGGCTACGCAAGCCCGCGATTTGAACGCTTTAGACAGCCGCTACAAAGTAGAAAAAGTTCAACCGGTCGATATGTTTCCACATACCCATCACGTCGAGAACATTGTGTTAATGGAAAAAAGATGAATAAAAAACGGGAAAATGATTTATTTTTAGCTATAAAGCTATTTTCTTCCAAAAATCTGTTACCTTTGTGCGAACTTTTAATAATGTAGAATTATGGATGAATTTAAAAAATTAGTAGCAAACTTGAATCATCTTTTCGCTGAGTTTCAAAAAGACGCAGCAGCTCAAGTAGAAAACGGAAACAAAGCGGCAGGCGCTCGTGCCCGTAAAGCTTCGTTAGCAATCGAAAAAGCATTGAAAGATTTTCGGAAAGTATCTATCGAAGCTGCAAAATAACCAAACGTTATTTTCGCAAAAAACGGGACTATATCATTTGTATAATCCCGTTTTCTTTTTTATTGCGCCTGTAAACCAATATGTTGAAGAGCGTTTTTTCAGATATGGAAGAGCAAAATATACGAAAAAACAAAATAATACTGTTTACACTCCAAACGAAATTCCCATACGTTTTCCTTGCGTGATTAAATCGTGGTCGGGAGTAACCAATTTCAATTTACCGGCTACTTTCTCTAATGGAATCGATGTGATTTGGTCGTCGATTAAAGAAACCATCCGTCCGAACTGTCCTTTTGCAATCAGTTCGGTTGCATGACCACCCAGTCGCGTTGCCAGATTACGGTCAAAAGCCGAAGGACTTCCTCCGCGTTGAACGTAGCCCAAAATTGTTTCCCGAGTTTCTAAACCTGTTCCGTCTTCAATAAGTTTTGATAAGCGGGAAGACGTTCTGGCGGTTTTACTTTTTCCTCCTTCAAATTCCAATCCTTCACCTATTGCAACTATCGAATAGGGTTTATCTTTTTTTGCCCTGGCAAGAATCGCTTTATTTACTTTGTTAATATCGCAGCCTAATTCCGGAAGCAGGATGACGTCGGCTCCTCCCGCCATTCCAGCATAGAGTGTAATCCACCCTGCTCTATGACCCATTAACTCAATAACCATCACCCGTTTGTGGGCAGAAGCCGTAGAATGTAAACGGTCGATTGCTTCCGTTGCAATATCAACCGCCGAGTAAAATCCAAAAGTAAGATCAGTTCCGTAAACATCATTATCAATGGTCTTCGGAATACCAATCACGTTCAATCCCATTTGCGACAGTTTATGAGCTGTTTTCTGCGTTCCGTTTCCTCCAATACAAACCAAACAGTCCAAGTCTAATTTTTTGTAATTGTCAACTATGATTTGAGGTTTTGCATCATCGCCTCCGTCTAATAATTTTTGGAAAGGTTTTTCTCGTGAAGTGCCCAGAATAGTTCCGCCCAGACTTAATAATCCTGATAATGACTTATCGTCTAAAGTAATAAATTCTTTATTCAGTAACCCTTGAAAACCATCACAGATTCCGATGACTTCCATTCCGTAGTGAGTTACCGCCGTTTTTCCAACTCCGCGAATTGTTGCGTTAATACCCGGGCAATCGCCTCCGGAAGACAAAATTCCTATCTTCATTTTTCAAAATTCTCGTCGATCACTTCGATTTTTTTCACTATTAAATTCAATTCTTCTTTCAGACTGCTGATTTTACGATTCATTTCCTTCATTAATCCGCCTCCGCCCTTGGAAGAAACCGATAAGAAACCTATGTTGTTTTCGTAAGTTTGTATATCGTTTTTAAGCCGCTCGTAGGTTCTCATCAACTTATCGCGTTCGTTCAACAGTTTATTTTTCGTTCTTTCGTCTCCGTAGGAAATATCGCCTAAATTGGATTTGAAAGTTTGCAGACGCCGTTCGGATTCGTCTAATTTCAAACGGTCGAAATGCTTATCGACTGCTTTACGGTATTCATTATGAATTTTATCTTTTTCGCGGAACGGTACAAAACCTATTTTATTCCATTCATGCGTCAACTCCCGGATAATAGCGATAGCTTCCGATGTTGGAAGATTAACGTCTATGGCATTGATTTTTTCAATAATTTCTTTTTTCTTTTTCAGGTTATCGATTTCTTCCTTTTTATGAGAAGAAAAATGCGTATTCTTTTGCTCGAAGAAATAATCGCAAGCTTCGATAAAACGTTTCCAGATAAGATCCGAATGTTTTCTGGATACAGGTCCAATGGATTTCCACTCTTTTTGTAAAGCAATCATCTGATCGGTTGCTTCTTTCCAATTCTGACTGTCTTTAAGCGCTTCCGCTTTTTCGCAAAGCGTTCTCTTCTTTTCTAAGTTGACCTCCATCGTCTCTTTAGCGCTCTTATAGAACTCGCTTTTATTTTTGAAAAAAACATCACATGCCGCTCTGAATCGCTCAAATACTTTCACATTGCTTTTCTTGGGAGCATAGCCGACGGATTTCCATTTTTCCTGAAAATCAAGCACCCGTTTATTCTGTTCATCCCATTCTTTCAAAGTTGTCAGTTTAGAATAGTCAATTGATTCAATCTCAACGCAAAGCGCCGTTTTTTCTTCAAGATTGCGTTGTTCAAGCAAACGTAAAGACTCAAAATGCCCTTGATATCTTTTATTAATGACCGACGACGCTTTTTTAAAACGCGACCAGATATCCTCTCTCAATTCTTTAGCTACAGGACCTATTTCCCTCCATTCCTGATGAAGTTTCTGCATCTGATAAAAAGCGGAAATTGCGTCTTTTTCATTTTCCAATTTTTCGACCAACTCACAAAGCGCTTGTTTCAATTCCATATTTTTCTTGAAATCATAATCCCGCATTTCGTTGTTAATCTTCAGCAAATCATAAAATTTTTCACTGTAATGCTGATACTCTTTCCAGAGTTCATTAGCAGCCGATTGTGGAATTTGCTTAATTTCCTTCCACTGCTGCTGCAGTTTTCGAAACTCATTATAGACTTTATAAAAATCATCCTGACTGTCGATGAGTTCTTTAAGTTTCTCAATAATTTGTTTTTTAGCGGCTAAATTGGTTTCTTTTGTTTTTTCAGATTGAGCCGTTGCAGAAATATCTTCATCCCGCTGGTTAATTTCTTCTTTATCGTCAGATTCAACGAATGATCCGGTCAAATCATCTGATTCGGTCAAATCATCAGCAACAGTTGCTGGTTCCGGGGGAACGGCTTCTTCTTCCGTTGGCGTAATCTCATCTGAAGTTACTTCGCTTACAACGTTTTCTTCATTTTCCTCAGATTGATTTTCACTTTGATCTGCCAAATTCACATCATCTGTTTCAAGTAAGTTAGGCACATCGTTGACAATACCGGTTTCTCCCGCCAAATTTGCGGTGTTGTTTTCTTCGGATATATTTTCATTCGCAATATTTTCCGACTCAAGAAGTTTATCCATAGCGCAAAACAATTAATAAGATAACTATTATCTCTGTTTATAACCTACAAAGCTATGAATAATTTTGGAAAAATATACATTATTAGGGTAAATTTTTTATTTTAATTAAAAAAATAACCGGCAGAAACGGCTAAGTTTATATTTTTGCTTGTATAATCGCTGGCATGACCAATATTGATTAAACCCGGATTGACTTGGAGCTTAAAAAATATTTTTTCAAATTCATAACCTGCGCCTACATTAAACCCTAAATCAAACCGGTTGTAACGGCTATTGGAACCAAATGCTGCATTGGTTGCAGAAATTCCGTAACCAAAATATGGACCGGCAAAGATCGAAACTTTGGAACCGTTTCCTACTCCGAATTTAATAGCTGCATTAACAGGTAATTGGATATAATTAAGCGTTGTACCGGATACTGCCCCGGCAACTAAATCATGACTGTATCCTCTTTGACTGAAGAGTAATTCGGGAATAACCGAAAAACTTTTAGTAACGCTGAAATCTGCCACTATGCCGGCTTGTAATCCTGCTTTGTTCTTGTTGCCTGATCCGCTTTCGTTCATGTTGGAAGCATTCAATCCGGCGGTAACGCCGATTCTCGGCGACTGTGCAAAAGAAATACCCACAAAAAGGATACTCATCAATCCTGTAAGAAAAATTTTTTTCATAATCCAATAATTTTTTTGCTTCTGCGTTCCCCTACATCAGCAGGTTCTTAATATTTGGTTTTGAAAATGAAGGAACGTTTAATCCTTGATACAAGTTTTAAAATCATTTTCAATAATAAACAATGGAACAAAGGTAAAAACAAATTACTAAAAGCAAAAGTTTTAAAAACAATAATTAACAAAGCCGGCGATTATATCAGGATAATTGAATCAATCACTTCCCGTCCGGCTTCTTCGTTGAGTTTTTTTATTAATTGTTCGCGGCATAACATCAGTTCGCTTTTCAGAACCGATGAAGTGATTTTCACATAAAGCGTTCGCTTTTTTATAAACAAATTATCCGTATAACGCGATATGGAAGAACCCATAATCGTTTTCCATGAATTGATCAGGCGCACTTCCGCCATTTTATCTGCTAATTTCGGATTTTGCTCAAAAAAAGCATCCAACACTGTTCCTATCGTTTGAGTATTTATTCTTTTCATTAACGATTAACCATTAACCACTAACCACTAATCACTAATTCATTAAATTTCCCTTCTTCAACCCTGAACAACTTGTAATCGTGATTCATTCCCGACAATATTTCATCCAAAAATTTGTGATTGGTATCGGTTACAAATATTTGTCCGAATTCTTCATTTGCAACCAATTGAATAATCCGCTCCACACGGTTGGCGTCTAATTTATCGAAAATATCATCCAATAATAAAATAGGAACGGAAGCGTTTTTTTGAAGCAGGAATTGAAACTGAGCTAATTTCAAAGCAATCAAATAAGTTTTGTTTTGACCTTGCGAGCCGATTTTCCGAATCAGATAATTTCCCAATTGAAACAAAAAGTCGTCTTTATGTATTCCCATACTTGTATATCCTAGTATTTTATCCGTTTCCCGCTTTTCCCGTAACGTATGAAGCAAAGACTGGGAATCGTTTAATTGAGAATCATAGAGTAAATCGACCGATTCGCTGCCATCGCTGATTGCTTGATGATACTTTTGGAAAATAGGGCTAAAATCCGAAATAAACGCTTTCCGCTTTTGATGAATGATTTCTCCGTCGAAAGTCAGTTGCTCGTCCAAAACATCAAACAGCGAACTATCCGAAAGAACCGCGCGCTCTTTCAATAGAGAATTTCGCTGCTGCAATACCTTATTATAATGTATCAAAACATGCAGATATTCTTTGTCGTATTGGCTGATTATCATATCGACGAACTTTCGCCTTTCGGAACTTCCGCCCTGAATCAACTCCGTATCTTCCGGCGAAATCATCACCATGGGAATCAAGCCGATATGTTCGGAAAGACGTTCGTATTCCTTTTTATTCCGTTTGAAAACCTTTCGCTGCTTGTGTTTAATTCCACAATATACTTCTTCTTTTATATCATTATCACAATAATATCCCTGTAAAACGCAGAAATCTTCATTATGCCTGATTAATTGAAAATCAAGCAGATTTGTATGATTTTTCGTAAAAGAAAGATAATAAAGCGCATCCAGCAAATTGGTTTTTCCCATTCCGTTATTTCCGAAAAAATAATTCATTTTGGGAGAAAACGACAATTCCGTTTCTTCAATATTTTTGAAATTCAATATGGATATTCGTTCGATAATCATATTGCAAAAATACGAGATTATTTCGGATGGCGCAAATGCGTGGTAATTAACGGGTGCATTTCAAATTGTCGCACCAAATATTTATTTGATACAAATGAACGGTTATGCGCATCGTGTCAAGCATGGCATTTTAAGGAAGTCAATAACTTTTGACCATTGTTTATTCATAACAATCACC
>Ga0209629_10001983_pt1 | contig 13538 bp, 10 predicted proteins | sample TergutCu122P5_FD_187286 | JGI IMG/M metagenome (GOLD analysis project Ga0209629, IMG submission 187286) | Cubitermes ugandensis P5 segment gut microbial communities from Kakamega Forest, Kenya - Cu122 P5 (SPAdes) (version 2) | ecosystem: Host-associated > Arthropoda: Insects > Digestive system... | reverse complement strand
ACTTCCACATCGCTGGCAACCGGTTGTACACAATGCTGGTGACTACATTGAAGGACAGTAAAACTTTGAAACATGTATCTATTTTGTATCAGTTGTAAATAAATAGTTGCCACTATTAAAGTTCCAACCGTCATATATGCATTTTACATCTTCCCATGTATCCTACCTGTCATGCCTGTTTAATTCAGTATTTCACACAGTATTAGTAAAAATAATTATTTCTGAGTGTGCAGTGTGATACGAGTTTACTTTGACACATTCGATTTTTTTCTCTGCAATAACGAAGTTTTATGTGCAGTAAATAACAGCAGTAGCAAAGAATGTATTTAGAGATGATTTCACTGAGTACACCTTTCTGCTCGTTGCATACGCTAAAGTACACATGCTTACACTAACCTTCATGGTATAACTGTTTATGTGCATCTGGGTAACATGGATGAAGGAACTAGTTTATGTGAAATATGCAGATGCCTTCGTCTTCCTGGTACTGGGAAATGCCCCATAGTTCACCAAAAAGTTACAGAAATAATGTAAGAGTGTAACCAGACACCTACAGATATACTTTGCAGTCATCTGGAAAGGGTCTGAATATTTGTATGTCATGGTGAAGCATGTTGTGTTGTAAAGTGCACTGAGTGTGATATTGGAATGACATGTTGGTTTTCATATCTTTTAAATGTATGGCATTTTTCCAGGTATCTTCAAGAAATTGGTTATACTGATACAATAATAGATGTACGTTCAAATCGTGTTCGCTCATTACTTGGTCTTAACAATAATGCAGAAAGTGAAGAAAACCTAAATAATGCCCCAGTTGTAACAGCACTCAATGGAAATGAGTCATCCAATAAGCGTGCCAGTGAGAACCAAGGTCGCAGGACACCGGCCAAAAAGGTATGAAAGGAACTACAGTGGAAACTGCTTATTTAGACATTCGATTTGTGATACAGAGCATTATTGAATAATTTGTGATCTGTATAGTCACATCTGTTTCTTGGTGCTTAGTAAATAACAAGCAACAAAAAATCAGTCCCATTCAAAACTCAAGACTGTCTCTTGAAATTCAGGTCAAGCATTTGGGTGCTTTCTCTTTAGATGCATTTGCAAAGTTGGTGAAAGTGACCATTATCTTTATAATGTCTGTCCACTTGGAAGAACTCGGCTCCCACTGGGCGGATTTGATGAAATTGATAGTGTAGTATTTTTTTGAAAATCTGTTGAGAAAATTCAAGTTTCATTAAAGTCATACAGGAATGGTGGGTTCTTTACATGAAGACCGCTATTCACTTTTGATTATATCTCACTCATTTCTTTGTAGAAAGAAAAATGTTTCGGAAAAAATTGTAGAGAAAATTGAAACACATATTTTATGTTCAATAGCTTATTTTTTAAAATTGCGCCTTTATGAGATAATGTGGAAAAATATTGTGGAGCCATGTAGGCACCAGATGACGGTATGCCACATGCACTTTGCATGCTGGATACCTAAGGCTACAAACACATACTGCGATTATATAATATTGCTTTTCCACTGCAACAACGGCTGCATGAACACATTTCAGTGTTAGTTATATGTACCTGGCCTGTCTTGTTGTGAATTGTTCTTTTATGAACCCTGCAGTATGATTCAAAGCTGTTGGTTAGTATGCTGATGCTAGAAATTATGATCGCAATTTATGTAACCACATCCCACAGTTTGGAGCCATGTTTTGGATGCAGTTTAGTTTGTATCACATGGCCATAATTTACCCATACCTCACATGATTTCAGCTGTAACATGGTTTTTGTTTATAAAATGAAAAGCCACATTTAAAATACATGCATTAACAGTGGTCTGATTTAAGTCATCAGTTTTGTACTGTTTACAACAGAGCATCTGAATTTAGGCAACACCATCCCATTGTGCAAACTAATCAACAGTAAAATCCACACAAAAACATAACACTATAACCTTTGCACATTCAAATAGAAATTCCAACAGTACATGTACTTTTAAACAGTTATGTATATTGGGTACTTTGTTATTGGGTTTGTTCTAGCCTCAGTTTACCTATATTCTGATTATTTTGCAGCATTGTATGGAAAACAAGTTATTTAATGTATACCAGATGCAAGTTCACGTTCCCACAGTAGATACATAGATCATCTCTTAATATTTAATTTTGACTTTACAGTACCTGGATTCTAGCAAGGGTTTTATGAAGAAGAGGGGCTATTATACATTATATACATTTTATCTTATTACTCCTCTTTTGTTGGTAGTATTAAAGTATTTTAATATGTCAGTTGTTGAGGGGAGGCCTCCTTTGTAGCAATTTTCGTTGTATACTTGCACAATGTCTGTTCCTGATGATGGTCAGAATAATTGACCGAAACATGTTGTAGGATGGAATAAATCTGAACATACAAAGGTTATGGTGTTGTGTTTTTATGTGGTTTTGACTGCTGAAGGGTATCTGAAGTTGGCATTCATGAATGGAAAATGTAGGAGCAGTAAAAGCAGACACACCAGATTGTGATGTGTGTAGATTTTCCAAATTGTTCAGTTTATTTTTAGCCTGTTTTTATCCTTTTTCTCTTGTCTTCCTCTTCTTGAAATCCCCCCCCACACTGACAGAACAACTCCATTTTCCTTAGTTTACTCATAGCAATAGTCTTCATCCTTGTTTTCCATGTATTGCAGACCATTTTTTTCTCATTTATATCTCTCTTCTACCCAGAAGATGGAGGCAGCAAATTTCCCCTAAATGTTGAATCTGACTACGAGATAAGTTGATAGTGGTATGGAAGTGTGTTTTGCTAAGACAACAGTATGATTCCTTTAAGAGTGTAAAAATGTGGATGTCAAATTAGTGAACACTGCAGAGCCGAAGGATAAGGTAAAGAGAACAGGCAAAAGAGGATGTTCAAAACACAATGAGGTGAAAGTGGACACAGATTGAAGGGAGTGTGTTTGCCATATAGGTACTGCTGGGGACCTTTGTTATAAGAAGACCATACTGTTGAATGTGTCAGTAGTTGACAGGGGTGATGCATTCCTTTTCCTTTGTAGGCCCAACCATCATCTTTAGCAGAAGCAATGATTTTAGACACAGAAGCAGCAGTTATAGCAAACTTTGAATTTTTGTCTCAAACTGATGTGGATATGGATGATGATGATGACATGAGTGATGATCTTGAGCCACCTGATGATGATGATCCAGATGATGTTAAGACAGCCAAGCGGAAGGGAAAGGTAAGAACTTCTACTATGCATTTAATGTATTTACATGAGTATGAGATGACCCTGCTTGTGTGACATCCTCCTGTCCTTCACACGATGAATTATGGAAAAATTTGTGTCTTACATTCAGAGTTATGAATGCTGTAAAACATGTGGACTGTTAGGCATTTACAGTGAACCACACAAGGGGATGAAGCATTAGTAATCTAAAATTGTTGTTGGGAGATATTCCAGTTTAAATCTCAGAATGGACACAGGATTGCTGCTGATGCAGCTGTGTCATTTGGTGATGTGTTTCTAGCTGGATCACACAAACGTGATACACTGTAGAGCAGACTGTGTTGGAAATTGTGGTGTAATTTTGTGGAGTTACAAAAGAGGTTTCCATACAGGCCCTGCTGTTGAATGAAGGCTTGGCAGATGATGTGGATGCTGAAGCAGAAGAAGTGCTTAATGAGTTGAACCTGCTGACAGAGACCGAAGATGCTGGTTCTGATATACATTCACAAGGAGATCCGGCTGATTGGGGTAGGTACTTACATTGTATTAGCATGTGTCAGAGTGAATAGAAGTAGTTTTGTAATGGAAACCTAGCAGTGGAAGGCCTCTCAGAGAATGTTGTTGGGAGCAATCTATGTGAAACCACCATTCACCATTCAAAGTTTTTGTGCAAGACACATGCTGGTAAAACTATGGTGAAGATAATGTAAAACTTAGGGAATTTTATAAGAAAAGAAAGGCTAGATTTGCAGAACTTCAAAGGGAAATGAGGGTGAACCTTTTGTAAAGAAACATTAAATGAGCATTTTCCATCAGTCTGTTTGTATCAAAGGGCCTCATTTGACAAGCAGTAGACAGTGTACAGACAGTAACTGAGGCATTTATGTTCTAGGCTGTCCATGTGTAGCTGTACAGTGGAACATAAAGTGAAGTATCTGTCATAGTTTTCCATGTAAAAGAAAAATGTTTTAAACCATTGTCTTGGAACTTAGAACTGGACATTTATTAGAATTTGTTAATGAATCTCCCCTGTCCTCAGTTTTCTAACAAGTCCCTTTCACACATGTTCCCCCATCAAAATTATTAACAGCTCTCAAGTGCAGTTTGCAAAATCACTGAAAAGCACTTGTTAATGTTAGTGTGACACAAAAAATTCTACATTACATATGTTACCTCCCTTCATTTTTGAATATATGTTGCTTGGTGATGACCAACTTAGGTTAAAAGATGTTGTAGTAAGATGTAATTGTATAGATAAAATAAAGATAGTTGTTGTGCTGACTAGAATGAAACCTAGTATTTTCAGTTGAAATCCTGTGTGCTGAATTGTACGTATGTAATTAGAAGTTAGGAGACATACCTGAGTATTACGTAAATCAGCCATTTTCTGTTGCGAGAATACCCATTAGAATGGCCATTTTTAACGGATTTTATACTCGTTATACCGATGCTGTGTTTTACGTCTAAGTCAGTCTGGGGCAGCTGTCTCTCATTTGTTACTAACTGGATTGTAGAGGAATGTGTTAATCCATGTACTGCAGTATTGATGTTTTGTTTTGCTTCTTTGTTCATATTTAATAATAATATGACATTGTCTTTTGACTCCTTTAATCCAAACTGAACATTCGTTGCTAATCATATTATTATTATTTATTTTTATTTTATTATTATTATTATTTATTTTATTTTATTTTTATTTTTTATTTTTTTTGGCAGGTACAGGTATTGGCTTCCAACCTGGTGCAGGTCATCGTCGACAGTTGGGACCAGGAGGCCTAGGAGATGAAGAAGTCTCAACTCTTGGTTTGGGTGAACTTGCACAACTTACAGTCAACAATGAAGCAGAGGCTGCATATGATGTAAGAGTTACATTTTGTATGTTGAACATTTGCTGAGCCAGGTGATCTTACTGTGCAAGCCAGAATGAATTGGGCCCGGTGTATTGTAGGTTACAGTGTGTGCATAAACATTGCCCCATATGTTGCTGTACCAGGTGTAGCTCAAAGTCTAAATAATGAGATCTGTATTTGAGTTGTCTTGAAGCTTTCATGGCAACAAAATGCATTAAAATTTTCTCAGGCTAGCAGCCTGAGAAGGTTTTCTGTTAAACATGTATGAACAAGCCCAGGATAGAGACTGAGGTATTTACTTCTGTCTGCTTTTTTGGGTCATTGTTTGGCTTAAACCAGCACATCTGTTTTGATGTTTTATGCTGCCTGCTCGAAGTTGTAGTTGTTAACTTTGAAGTTTTCCCTTTCGTTAAACCCACAGCTTTGTTCATCCTTGTGACTGGTACCATTCATGCCAGAAGTGAGGAGTTTAGGTTTCACTTTCTTTCACACAAAAAGATAAAATTTGGTTAAATGAAGTTAGGTTGGCATTTGACTATGGGTGATATTTTTACAAAGTAAATATTGCAATGTCAAGCATTATTAGGTTAAACAAATATTTTCGGTACAAACTGTGAGTCATGTAAATTGTGCTTATTTTGTTCTGGTATTAAAGTGTGTAAAATGAAATGTAAATTAAAAATTGTTGTAAAGCCATGACCAAAATGAAGTTCAAAGACTTACAGTACCATGACAATGAAAAGGTAAAAATATTTTGAATGTTTGAAGTTGTCACTTTGAAGGAAGGTAAAACAGTATGTCTCACTACATATGTTGGTTTAGTAACTTTGTGTGTGTGGGGGGGGAGTGTGGAGGGGTGTATGCACCTTTATATTAAAGACTGAATGATAATGTTTTACATATGTATATCCATTGCATGTAACCAACACAAAGGTATGTAAGAGACCATCATTGCAGAAATATGGTGGCCAACCCGCTTGATGAGTTCATAGAGACTGTTGGCTAGGATATGTGCCTTGGTTCTGAATGTTCAGAAATTTTAATAACTGGTTTGCTATCAACTGTAACCATCACTTGTCAAGTAGAGCAAATTAAATATTTATTACTTTTGTTCCACGATCTTAATATTTTGTAAGTTTTTAATTGTCATATATAAAAATATTTATGGGAGGCATGCTGTAAAACTTCGAACTTGTGGGTGTGGGAGTTTTGTTCCAAGAGGGTAATAAATTTGTGTTGTGTTTATGGATTAGTGGCCTTTCCATTCTCTAGTAACCCGCACAGAACTTTGTGTGGCCCAGCCACAGTAATCACTGTGACGTGCATTTAAGTGTTTATGGTTTTTCGTGTATTACAGATTGCAACCACAAAAGAGTCATATAGAAAGACATGGAATGCAAAGTACACACTTCGTAGTCATTTTGATGGAGTGCGTGCCTTGGCATTTCATCCTGTGGAGCCTGTTCTCATCACAGCAAGTGAAGACCACACACTCAAATTGTGGAACCTTCAGAAAACAGTACCTGCCAAGAAGTGAGTACATGGTCTTAGCCATCTGATATGCATTAACTGCATTTATTAGCATCATAACCCACTCATTTGTTTACATGATGCATTAGTACATCAGTACTGTGGTCCCATCGTTTGTGCAGCCTTCTTCGGCTTCTTTAGTATTAACATGATTCTAACCACTTCATAGCCAAAATATTTTATGACACCCAGGAAGCTCCCATGTGTATCGTTTGGTTATGACTTCTACCAACTTAATATGGAAAACTAGTCCAGAGTAAGATGCTGGGTGTCTGTACCAAAGGGGATGGGTAAGTGACTGGCCACATCTACTGCTATACTGTCTCCCAGATCTTGACCTTGCCATGCCTCTTTTGAAGGTAAAAAATTAACTTTTTGAAAGTCTGTGGTTCTCTTTGACAAGCTTGATATTTTACTCCATTTTACTGTAGTATAAGAGACAAGTACAAAAAAAATGGGAAGAGTCTTTAATGATGTGGGAAAGGAAAATTCTGAGAATAATATATGAACCAACATGAAAATGGTCATTGTGGAATAAAAAGTAATCAAGAAATGTATAGTAATTATAAATCTCCAGATATTTTAACTGTAATTAAAGTATGTATGTTGGAGTGGCCAATGCAAGTGATATGTAGATTATGTTGGTTTTGGCATGTACTGAGAATGGAAGAAAATAGAATTCCCAAAAAAGTATTGTATATGAATTTTGGAAACAACAAGGTTGAGAGGTAGATCAAGAAATAGATGGCAAGATGAATGAGGGAGGATGGAAGACTAGTTGGTGGAAATGGGTGGAAGGAATGGGTATATAATAGAATGGAAGAAGCTCCTGAGAACGGCAAGGAATCATCACATTCTGCACATGCCAATGGAAAGAATGAATGGAGGAATGAATGTTAGAATGTCCTGGGCATGTTGTAAGAATGGATGATGCAGAAGCAGTGAAGAAGTTACTGGAAGGCAAGTGTAGGGGAGGGAGAAAAAAAGGAAGATCTGGTTTAAAGTGGTTTGATGATGATGTATTGGATTTGAATATGGACGTAAAAATATGGAGAACAAGAGCTGTTGGCAGAACAAAATGGGCATCTGTCATGAGCAAAGCCAGTGTCAAAGTTAAGGGCTGTAGGGCAAAAGAAAAGGAAGAAGATAAGATGCAGATCCACTTGAATGGTACTGTGCTCTGTCATTGTTGTTGTTGTTTTGTTGTTGTTGTTGTTGTTGTTGTTATGTAGTCGTTAGCTCTGTCTGCTGCATGTAGTGCAGGTGTAATGGCAGCAAAAAACAAACAAAAACTATTTCCTTAGAAGGAACATTCACTGGGCTTTCACATGTTGATAGACTTTTTGGGTCTTGTACATTCTTGGAAAAGTACATACTGGGGTGCTGATAATTCCTTAGCCTGACCAGGAAGGAAACAAGCTACAGCGACAGAAGATTTTGATTTTCATATATCCTATTTATAATCATAATTGGAGAAATATTAGTACTGTTTATATATATAGCAAGACTAGCATCAAACAAAATACATCGCGAAGTAGGTCAGGCTAAGGACTTATCAGCACCCCTGTAGATTAGCAGTATCTAGTTTGATTATGATAGTATATCATCACAAATAGATTTATACACTGTTTATTCTATGCAGGCACTTTGTAGTGTTTCCTGCAAGTAGGTAGTTTTAACTTGTAACATGATAATGCATATCTTTGGTTTCAGGGAATATGTAAAATTATTCATACATTGCTTGGTAATTATCTGAATTTTCTGACAGTGCAAGTTAAATGTTAAGGTGAGCATGAGTGCTGAATGCATGTTTTTTATTTACTACAATTTACATTCTTATCCATCTGTGGCCAGAGAAATGTAAATGTTGGGTTCCTCTATGTTTCTGACATAAATGTGACGTAGACTGGAAATAATGGAATAGCTAAACATCCATAATATTTGTGAGACCTTAGTTCATGAAATATTGGATGTCTGTCAAGCATTGGATGTCTGTTTCTGACAGTGATTAAAACACTAGAAACCTGATATGCATTAGGATGTGGGTAAATTGTTATGTTGTTTGTAGGTCAGCCTCATTAGATGTGGAGCCACTGTACACATTCCGGTGCCACACTGGGCCTGTCTTGTGTTTGGCGATGAGTGCTACAGGGGAACAGTGTTACAGTGGAGGCTTGGATGGTGCTATCCACTGCTGGAACCTACCTTGCGCCAATATAGACCCATACGATTCATTTGGTATGTGGGCTGTCTTATGCCAGAAGAAGAAGCTTTTTAGTTATGACACTGTTCAACCTTTTTTTCCCCCTTCCTAATGAAATGACTGATCCAATCAGGCATGGTCTGCTAGTCTGCAATGATCTTATCTGGTTCCCATTTAGAAGCAGGTTTTCTGCTTCCTGAATTCGTAAATTTGTGTTCTCAGTCTAGGACTGCATCAAACATTTGAACCAGGGATGGGTGAAACAGTTAGCAGTGAAGGATATTACTGAGATTCTTTGTGGTTTGTGCAGAACTTAGTGTTGTTGGGCTAATGAAATGTGGGTGGGTGTGGTGGACTTTCTATGTATTGTATCCAAAAGTTTGGTTGGGGAGTATTTTAGAAGAAAGTCACTTGAAGACAGAGAATGAGGCAGGAGTAGGATTTTAACTCAAGGCTAAGACTGTTGGTACTGGAATAGTACAATGCCTAACCAGCTAGACTGTATGCTTTACCATTACAGTAGTGCAGCATATGGCCATTAAATGTTCCAGTAATTCTCACCAGAACAGATGTAATTGTTTGCAAGTAAGACTGGATTTACACTGTGGCAGTTATCTTACTGATCGATATTTTTCATCTCTCTGTGTCAGTGACTGATATTTGATTGTGTAATTTGGGTTCTACATGGTAGTGCAGAAGAAGAAATCTGTACAACCTCTAAATCTGATGGTGTGTTTATATTATTTCTATAGTTATTCCTCAAGTGTGTCTCATTAGATATAATTTTCAGAATGAATTGCAGTTTGTAGGCTGGCAGGATAGTGTAGCCAGTACTATGATTAGGCTGTCAGCTGGACAATGCAGATTCATATCTGAGTCTTGGCAGAGGCAAGAGATTTATATCTTCTCCAAAACATGCAGACTAGCTCTGAGGCTCATGCAGCCTCCTGTTCAGTGGGTGCTGGGGTCTCTTTCCCTGTGAGTAAAGTGGCCAGTGTGTGAGGCTATCCACTCACCTCCATCTAATGCCAAGGTTAAAAATGAGTGGTGCCAACCACTCCCCTTGTGTGCCTTCATGGCATGTATAGGAGACAACTTTATCCTTACCTTTAGTGAAGCTTGTGAGGTGGACTGCAAGAAAGTGTGAGGACGAAAGGTGGATGACACTGATTTGTCATGTCCATCTGTTGTGTTAGCAAAGCTGGACCTTTTGGTTCTTCTATTACCAGAGATTTGTTAATTTATATACAAGGTAATTATTAAGTATCTAACTTAAAAGTCATTCTCACCCAAATTGAAACTGCAATTGTCAGACTATGTTAATGTCTGCAGTATCTCACCTCCCCCTCCCCCCTCCCATTTTTTTTTTATTAATTGGTCTGTGGATACTTACTCTCGAGGACATGGTAATATGTGGGCTTCATAAAATATGGGGAATTTCTTGATTTGCTGGGGAAGCGTTAGCTTCTCAGGAAGGACTATGCTCTGTGGGGTTAGTTTCATACTTGATAGTGTACCTTCATATTTTTTTCCTGGATATGTAGCATTTTGTTTTTGAACATCATCCTGACAAATGTGTTGGCAGTGTCATGAACCAACCCATTGGTCACCAAGATGACCTGATGTGATTTTATTGCTTTCGACTTCATGTTATTTGTGTTATTTTGTGTTATGTCATACTTTGTTGCAGTACTGAAGATTCAGATTACATGAGCCATACAGCATCTAAACCAGAGTGTATTAGCAGGATGTGGACAGAATTGAGACATCAGAAAATCTGCCATTTTACAGAATCTTTTCTAAATACCTTTTAGATGCACTTTATATTGTAGTAGATGTTTTACATGCCCCACCTTAATTGAAACAGGAGCTTTAATTTTTTAACTTTTTGTATAGAGGGTGGCGCACGAAATGTCATGCCATTGATTGTGCATGTAACACATTTTTATTATTACAAAAACATTTGACATCTGGTACAGAATTAATCCTCATAGGCTGGAAAATTGTTCCTAATGAAGAACATGTTCCTGGGAGGCCAGAAAATGTAGCGCAGCTCAGGGCCCACATAGTGAAGTTGTGCCGCGCGCTTTCTGAAGACTTGTGTTGAAAAGTTGTGACGAATGTAAGGGTTCGTTTGCAAGAGGTTGTGAGGCAAAATGGTGGTTCTTCATTAGGAACAATTTTCCAGCCTATGAGGATTAATTCTGTACCAGATGTCAAATGTTTTTGTAATAATAAAAATGTGTTACGTGTACAATCAATGGTATGACATTCCGTGCGCCACCCTGTATATTGTCTTATGATGCTGCCATACATTTCTTATTGTTGGTTTATTTAAGTATGCTTTCAGTAACTCAGATTATATGATGTCAGGTGATATCATGAGCAGTGAATAGTGAATTTGAAAGGAAATGGAAGGAGGCAGTTGTGAACAGATTTACGGTAGTTGTAAGATTTACATGGGTTACTGAGAAAACAAACCAACAACCAACCTCAGTTGAGGTAACTGGCCCTAATTTGAATGTGGGACCTTCAAATAGGAAGCAGGAGTATTTATCCATTTAGACATGACGTTCATTACTATTGTACAAAATATTTTATCTTTATGCAATACTTTTGGCATCATTTATTGAGAACAGAGATCTTTGTTGTCGTTAAAGGTTTTAGAATGGTCGAACAGTTGTTGCATACCTGTAGCACTAGTCTTCACAATTAGAGGATTAACATACCAAATTTAATGAGCAAAAGTAAACTGGATACATATGTGAAACAAACCAACTTGCCATGGCCCCCTTCATCCCTTTCATATTTTAAGGGACCTTTGTTCAATGGAAATGCATACCCCAAGGGAGTACACATATCCATTATATTTTCACAGCTTTGTGAGTCTGGATTTCTGTATCAGACTGCTTGCTTGTTCCCTTGCATGCATAATTGCGTGTAGTTACAAGGAATATAATTACCATAGATACACTACTTTCTAGTGAGGTGTATTGAGGCAGTTTAGCAGAGGAGGCCAGACAAGTTGCATTTTATTAAGCTTTGTCTTCACTATAACTCTTTATATGCAAAGCAGTATGGAACATTTGAAAACTGATGGAGTAGATAACATTTTTAATTGTCCATCATTTTATTTGGTGATTGCTCTAGTAGGGTGCCCGTCTCCTTGGCTATCTTGTGTATTTAACATGTAATAATAAGACTTCTCTGTGTTCAGATCCGGGTGTGCTAACAGGGAACATGGAAGGGCATACAGATGCTGTATGGGGCCTCAGTATACACAGTCAGCGTCTACAACTACTTTCATGCTCAGCTGATGGCACGGTTAAACTCTGGTCACCTACTAGCAAAGTTCCACTTCTTTCTACATATATTTCTGAACAAGGTACATAGTTAACTTAGTAACTCCTTGCTACATTGGCATTTCATTGAAGTTAAATGTTATCAGTGTTGCCCATCGTGTGCAACATCGTTTGATTTTTTTCTTTGTTATTTTTACCTTTTGCTATGCCTAATCATCTTTCAGGTACAGGGACGTTTGTGAATCATCTCGCACATAAGTATACACACAAGTCATTTTGTATGACAGGAGGCAGGGCAACAGTTGCCACTATTCCATTGTACCTTGTGATATATATATATATATATATATATACACACATATATATATATTTGCCCCCCCCAAGAATCTAGCATATATAGTACCCCTGCATGTGAGAACACACCAATGACTTTACAGCCACCATTGTCCATGGTTGCAGTGGAACTTAGTTTTTGAGTGGCATCACATCCATGTTGAAGGTGTGGATATCTGTACAAGGCAGTGGTGTCATGGGCACTTGTTTCCATGATTATGACAGTCCTTAGAAAATGCAGTGCATTGATATGCATCACTTATCTGGGATTAACAAACCATTTCATTTGAGTGTTTCTGTATTCTTGTAATGTTATTTGAGTATGAGTAATTAACCTTTATCCCACTACTGGGGTGAGTATTTAAATTTTATTGCATGTCAAAAATAATGGGTTTCAGCTTTGTTTGGAAGAAAATAACTTAAGTCTGCATCACACATCACTAGATGCTTGTTGAAAGATGGGGTAAATTGGTGTGTGGATATTATGTTTTCCTTATCATATGACAGTCCTGTTCCTAGTATTTGTATATGTCTTTGATGCTGTGGTTTATGAAATGTCTATTGCAAGCAGAAAGTGTTAATTGAAATTTTAGAAGAAATGAGAAGTTCAGATTTTGGATCCAAGATTTGGATCCTGCAGTATAAAATAGGCATTGGTGTAGTAGTTTGCTGTCTAAGCTGTTCAGTGAAACTTTGTTATTGAGATTAGCATGAAATGAGAAAGTTGAGCATATTTTCCATTTTCTTAATGTAGTTGTGGTTCTGACTTGTGTGTAGATGGAGCCCCAACTTCAGTAGACTTCATCCGAGATGAACCCAATCGCATGGTGGCAGCATACAATTCTGCCCATTGTATTGTCTACGATTTGGAATCAGGGAAACCTGTTGTACGGTTCGAAACAACTCAGGTAACAAAATCATTTTCTGGTGTGCCCTTGTACGAGGGTTGGAACTTTAATAGTGGCAACTAATTATTTACAACTGATACAAAATAGATACATGTTTCGAAGTTTTACTGTCCTTCAGTGTAGTCACCAGCATTGTGTACAACCCATTGCCAGCGATGTGGAAGTCGTAGGATACCTTTAGCAGCGCCT
>Ga0209629_10001982_pt1 | contig 13538 bp, 9 predicted proteins | sample TergutCu122P5_FD_187286 | JGI IMG/M metagenome (GOLD analysis project Ga0209629, IMG submission 187286) | Cubitermes ugandensis P5 segment gut microbial communities from Kakamega Forest, Kenya - Cu122 P5 (SPAdes) (version 2) | ecosystem: Host-associated > Arthropoda: Insects > Digestive system >... | reverse complement strand
AACCATCATCGCTAAAAAAGGACATCGGGTTTGGACGGGTGGCGGCGATGAAGAAGCCCTTTCTAAAGGCGTTTACAAAACTTATACGGAAGAAAACCTGCGGTATTCACAGAATGCGCCGCTGGATATGTACACCGAAAAAAACACCGGATGTAATCTGCCGGCGCAAATAGATATTCAGGCTGTGGACGGCGATGAATATAAATTTCTGTGTATCGCCAAAGGCGGAGGTTCGTCAAATAAGACATATCTTTATCAGGAAACGCGTGCATTGCTTAATCCCGAAACGCTGGAGAAATTCATGATCGAAAAAATGAAATCGCTGGGTACTGCTGCTTGTCCGCCTTACCACATTGCTTTTGTCGTCGGAGGCACTTCGGCTGATATGTGCCTGAAAACAGTTAAATTAGCCTCAACAAAATATTACGATAACCTGCTGGTGAAAGGTAACGAAGGAGGTCAGGCTTTCCGGGACGTCGAATTGGAAGAAAAAATGTTGAAAGCCGCGCAAGCAATCGGTTTGGGCGCTCAATTCGGCGGAAAATATCTCGCGCACGATATCCGGATTATCCGTCTGCCTCGGCATGGCGCTTCGCTACCCGTCGGAATGGCGGTTTCCTGTTCAGCCGACCGTAATATTAAGGCGAAAATCAACAAAGAGGGCGTCTGGATTGAAAAGTTGGAAACGCATCCGGCAAAGTATATTCCCGAAGAATACCGGAATGCCGGCGAAGGAAACGTTGTCAAAATCAACCTGAACCGTCCGATGAAAGAAATACTTGCCGAATTGAGCAAATATCCGGTTGCTACTCGTTTGTCTCTGAACGGAACGATTGTTGTGGGACGAGACATTGCTCATGCCAAACTGAAAGAATTGCTGGATAAAGGCGAAGATTTACCTCAATACATCAAAGACCATCCGATTTATTACGCAGGTCCGGCAAAGACACCCAAAGGAATGCCTTGCGGTTCGATGGGTCCGACTACGGCAGGGCGGATGGATTCGTATGTCGATTTGTTTCAATCGCACGGAGGCAGCATGATTATGCTTGCCAAAGGCAATCGCAGTCAACAGGTAACCGACGCCTGTCAAAAGTACGGCGGGTTTTATCTCGGTTCTATCGGCGGTCCTGCAGCTATTCTGGCAGAGGAAAATATCAAAAGCATCGAATGTCTCGCTTATCCCGAATTAGGAATGGAAGCCATCTGGAAAATCAATGTCGTCGATTTTCCCGCATTTATTTTAGTTGATGATAAAGGGAACGATTTTTTCAAAAAATTGAAATAAAACAATACTTTATCTTTACAACACTATTTTCCGGGTAAAACTTTGCGCCTCGTTTTGCGCTTTCACGACGAATACCCCTTTTCTGTCGATAGGAATAATGACGGATTGCCCGACTGTAGCGGTTTTTGTAACCAACTTTCCGGTAATATCATAAATTGAAACGACGGTGGAAAATCGTAAATTCGAAATCTGCAAGCGATTACCAAATACTGAAAGCTTGATTTCAGACTTTGCAAGGATCGGGATCGAAGTAGGATTATCCGTAAGTTTTATTTTCAAGGAAATGCATCCTTCCGGGATATATAAAGATAAATCGTTTTGAAAATAAGTATCGACTGTCGTTGTTTCGTTAACGGTTTGCGTAATTTCCCAACCGTATAGCGGTAAGTCTCCATCGTAATGCAATTGAAGTGTATCTTTTTGGAAATAGGACGCATCCAATGAATCCCGCATACGAACGCCGTTGATTGTTACGGAGGGATTCTCCGTTAAATCGCTTGACGGCTCATAAGTTAATTGCATAATTTCTCCCAATTGAAAAAAATCCTGCAATTGTTTATAAACTATCGCATTTCTTCCTTCGCACCAATTTTTCATTACGGATAATTCTCCATACCACCAAACCATATCTCCCCAACCCATATCCGGTTCCCAGCGGGCTAAATGATCAGGCATATACGGTTCTATCAGATTTTGAATGCTATCGATTAATTGCAATGTTGATCTGTAGTGAAGCAGATCGCCCATGTAAACTGCGAAACGACGGTAAAATTCCTTACGGATAGAATCTTGCGTAAGTAAAGCATTAAATAACTTGCGGGAATCATCGTCTTTTTCCGTATTATATACCAAAGCATTATGCGTTACCGGATTTAAATCCCAAAGACCTAACCCGAAATCCGTATCTTTTAAAATAAATCGCCATTTCCCGTTTTCTTCCCGAGGTCGCCACATGACCATGTTATTGCCGGGAAAATCGGTATTGGAAACGTAAATCTGCAAAATCATATAGTTGAGAAATTCGTCTATATCAATTTGATCCGTAATCCATCGGTAATTACGTTGGTCGGAAGGAGTTTTTCTCAATTCGTTCATCAATTCATTCCAGGCTGTTTTATCTCCTGCTTTTAAATCGCCATTCCAATTTTCTACCATATCGATATTTTCCGTGGCATAATTAGCCAGAACGAAATCTTCGTCCGATCGTTCCCGTAAATTCTGAATTCCCCAAAAAACTCCGTTCAAATAAAATAGCGCCGGTTGATAAGCTTGATAATCAATATTTACCTTTCCGCCCATAAACAATTGTATGACAGCATCACGAAAATGGGTATGCCAAAAGTCGTTTCCCGAATTGCGAATCATGAATGATTTTATTTCCTGTCCGGGTTTATCTTTAAATAAATCATAGACGAAACGCTTCACTCCAAAGCGTTTATTTGCATATACGATCAAACTTTTTTGAGGATTATTGCGCGAACATCCGCCGGAAATCCGCATTTCGCATAATTGGTTCAATACACTCGAATCGCTTCCCGAAGGAAAGAACTCGAAATTTATGGGTCTCCGCCAATCGTTGTTCCAGTTCGCGAGGGTGTCGCAATTCACCAAACCGTATTTACCGTTGCCTTGGCAGTAAATACCGAATTCGTCATCCCATAAATATGAAGAATCCGTACTGATGGAAATTACCGGTAATGTAAAATCCTTTGAGGTTTTAATATAGCTTTGTACCGTTGACCGATTGGTTAAATAATCGGGATGAATCACTTTAGCCCGTAAAACCGTGGTTTCCGTGATCTTTATTTCACCCGAATATACGGGAGAATTTTCGGTTGGTTCGGAATTGTCAAATGTATAATGAATATCCGATAAAGCGACGTCGCTCGGCGCATTCGAGGGCAATGATAAACTGACGGTAACGAAATTCTTGAAAACACCGCCTTTTTGACTGAACACGGGAGGAGGTAAAAGAGTTTTCGAAACTTTTCCCGAATTAGCCGAAAGCGGCGTTGCCGATACGAAATATGCCCATGTTGCGTTACCGTCTTCAATTCTTCCCCACGCAATATTGGGAGCCGGTTGCTTCGGAATATTAGTTACGGCGTCCGATTGTTTTCCGGTTGAATCAAACAGATAAAGTGCGCCTCCGCTTCCGCTGTCGATGCGAAAATCGGCATGTATTCCCGTAGCTGCTTCGTCGGCATAAATCAGCAGATATGATTTGGGAGCAATAACGACGGAATCAGATATTTTCCAACCGTTCCTGTAGTCGGCGTCAATTGAAATAATCCAATTTTGAATATTAACTTCCGAATCCGAGTCGTTGTACAATTCAATCCAACTGTCGGGAAATTCTTGCAGGTCGTCTCTTACGCAATCAATATTACTCTGCATAAACTCGTTGATCCAAACTTTTGAGGATGCGGGATTTTGAAATAAAATCCCAAAAAGAATTACAATTAAAGTGCTTTTTTTCATATTTGAATAATTAATAGATTTTACCAACCGAAAGCGAAAGCGCCTGCTTGCATCCATTTTCCCTGCGCTTTCAATAATCGCTCAATGATGTCGCGCGCGACACCCATTCCGCCGTTTTTGTGAGAAATATATTTGGCGATTGCCGTGATTTCGGGAGCGGCGTCAGCCGGGCAGGCAGCGAGTCCCGCTTTTTGCATCACTTCATAATCGGGTATGTCATCGCCGACAAAACAGACTTCTTCCGCCGACAATCCGGTTTTGTTAAGAAAATCTTGAAAGTCGTTCATTTTGCTCCTCGATTTCATATAGATATGTTTAAACCCGAGTCCTTCGAAGCGTTTTCTCACGGCAACGGATTCGCCTCCTGAAATGATACCTAATATAATTCCCTGCTTTACGGCTAATTGCATCGCATAGCCGTCTTTGGTATTTATAATTCGCATCGGTTCGCCCGTAGCGCGCAACGGAACCGAATCGGGAGAAAGCACTCCGTCCACATCGAAAACAATGCCTTTTATTTTCGTTAAATCGAAATTAATATCGTTCATATTTTTTTGCTTGCAAATATAAGGAAAAATATCTTTCGAACGAAATCTCATTTTGCCGTTGTGTATTTGACATTGCAGCTAAACACAGAAAAACCCGGAATTTCTTCCGGGCTTTTCGGTTCTGAGAATGTTGTATCGGCTATCATTGCTATATGATATTCGATAAACTTGCAACTCTACATAACACTTTACGTTGACTAACCGAATTCGTCACCGTTGGGATCAGGATTAATACCGGAAGGAGAAGAAGATGATAATGCAAATCCTTGTTCCGGCATTACTTCAACAAGTTCGATAACCGGCGTTTCGTATTTTTGCAGCGCACTTATGTCGCTTTTGCTTTTTTCTGTAATTTTCATTTTATTATTCTATTAATCGTAAAACAATATATCCGTTTATTTAACGATAACTTTTGTCGTTATAACTTCATTTCCGGTTACCGCTTTCACAATATAAACACCGGTTGAAAGACCGGTTACCGTATATTCACGGGTATTTACGGATGCGTTTTCGTAAATCTTACGACCCTGCAGATCGATTACCGTGATTTGATTTATCACCTCGCCGGATACAGCTTGTATTGTACCTGCGCTGCGGCTGAAAACCAAAATATTGCTTGGAGTTACAGTTTCAATTCCAGTAATACTCGTCGGAGATAACCGAACGGCAAAACGTTTTTCGTTACTTACAGCTGTTCCGTTTACTTTTTCGGGAACATAGCTGAAAGTATATTCGTATTTCGCTTTACCGGTCAGTTCTATTTCTTTATTATCGGGATTGGCATTATCAATTAAGAAAATACGGGCATTGTATGTGTCCGGACCTGTAAACGAAAAGGTGATCGAACCTTCATAAGTAGTGGAAATTCCGAGAGGTATCACTATGTCCTCATTTATTTCGTTTATTACGTTAGCCGCAATCGCAACCATGTTTTTATCCGCGGATTGTTTCAGCGTATAGATGTCGGGTAAGTCGCTGATTTCGGCAGACAGTTTTCGGGAATCCAAACGATTAAACGTCAGGCTGCCTTGCTCGCGGGAAGCTATGACTGCACGAACTGCAGATTGCTGTGCAGACGCCGTAATCTCGAGAATATCGTTTGATTCGACGGCGTCTCTTAACACTACTGCGCCTTTGTTTTTACCGGTTGCGTTAACAGCTGCAATATTGAAACTGATTTGAGTTTCGTTCGATAAGGAATTTCTTTCCACAATAAAAGATTGCATTGGCGGAATAGCATCATTCAGTTCTCCATAGGAGGTAATGCCCGTTGTCGTACCTGATGCCATGTTGTAAATTGCATAACCGCCGTTTCCCGGACCTACCCATACCCAATATGTTGCATTAATAAGCGAATTATTATACGCTTGGAGTGCATTGAAACTAATGCTGCTCATAAAAGGGTTACCCGTAGCCGCAAACAAAGAATTACCTGTTCCTTTCCCAAAATCCAAGGTTTTAACAAATACGCCATTTGTTAAAGGAGTTAATTTATATGCTTTGTCCATATCACGAAGAACCGGACCGACAGGAGTTCCTTTGGGAACAAATACGCCTCCACCGCTATTGATTCCGCCATCGAAAGTAGAACCCGTACCCGGAATATACGTTTGCGTCCAATGAACGATATTTTCATCTGCATTTTCGAAATAGGGCAATGTAATAATACCTTTCGAAGCATTTAAACCTTTCAGTTGCCCCGGATTATCGAAATCGGCTGATGTCAGCCAAAGCTCAAAACTGTCTCCCGCACCGAATTCTTTGTTATACAATGGCAAGGAATTCCATGCACCGACTCCGGCAACCGTAACAAGCGATTTAATAGACATACCCGGAAGTCCGCCGAATGAAAAATCTCCTGAATACAATTGCTGCAAAGGATTCGTCAGCATCCACCAGCGATTGCGTGCAAGACCGGTAGAGCTGAAATCGAGTTGTACAAAAGCTTTGTTGTATTTCAATAAGTCCTGACGACCCAATTCGGCGCCGGGTGCGAAATGAATTTCGGATACTTCAGCGCTTGCAGGCGTTGTAGGGGTACCGCCATCAATGGGAGGAACGCCGGGAGAAGCAGCAGAAGAGTTCATGACAATCGGCGGACCAATCGGCGGAGAAATCAGGACAGGGAAATTCGTTACTTTATCGGGACCGGGAATATAAACAACATCCGTCGAAGTCGGAACACGTCCGACGTCCCAGTTGGAAGGATCATTCCAATCGGCGCTTGTTCCGCCCTGCCATGTGATAATCGTTCCATGCATGCTCACCCAAACGTATGAATCGCCGTCGGTGTATTCGGTGAAACCCGGCTTGCTTGAAACCGCCGATTTATTCGATACAGGGTCGCATGGCTTACCGTTAAAAGTGATCAAAGACGGATCGACTGTTCCGTTCACGGTTACTTTCGCTCCACCTCCCGCAGAAATAGCCGTACCGGTGGTTACGATTATATTGCCGTTGATAGTGAGGTCGTCTGAATATGCCTGAACTCCTGTTGCGCCTTCTGCATTAATGATAACATTACCTGTAAAAACATTCTTGCCGGAACTGCTGATACCGATTTTTCCGGGTTCATTCACTTCTACGGAAGTTATTGAACAAAATGAATTGTCTCCGAGGCCCAGCGCGGTATTTCCGTAAAGTCCGGTTGTTGCTTTGAAAATTCCTTTTCCCATGCAATCAATCCTGCCGTTACTCATATATAAACCACCGCTTTCCCCGGCAACCCAAGTCAGGTTATAACCATTGAGGATAAATGTAATGTTTTTGTTATTTGCACCACCCGGTATCATTTCATCTACAACGACATAATCCAACAATTGAACAAATGTATGCGTATTGTCGGGAACATCTCCCATTAACAGTTGCATACTGCTATATTGGTTGCCGCCCACGATTTCGCAAAAATTGTTTGTTACGGGAATAGTGAAATCCTGTATATAATCGGTTCCGGGAGCTGCGCCATCCTTTATGGTTGCCCGCAGTATAAGCGTTCCCGGTGAAACAGTTGTAATTGCATTGTTGTTGATTAGTTGTGCGCCCGTCGTTCCCGTCGATTGCAGGCTCCAGGCAATGTTATAATAAGTGGCGTCATACGGAAGAACAGTACAGTTGTAGAGATAACCGGTTTCACCTTTTTTAATTGCAATAGGTACGCCGGTGATGTTGGTAACCGGAACGAAGTTTTGTATCGTAATACTGAAAGATACGGGCGCTGATGATCCGTGTGTTGTGTTGCCGGCAATAAGCGAAAAGGTGAAAGTTCCTGCCGCAGTCGGCGTACCGCTGATCACTCCTTTGTTAATAGTAAGTCCGTCAGGCAAGGCGCCGGATACGGTCCAACTTTCAGTATTGTTAGTCGCAACAACGGTTGTTGCAGGGTAAGCGACGCCAACCACTCCCGACGGCAAAGTTGCTGCAATAATAGAAGGAATACCGTTTGACAGGTAAATTGAACCTGTTTTATATTTTCCGGCTGCAGGCAGGGTAAAAATAACGTCGGCATCCGCATCAGCGCCGGACGAAATAGTTACATCGTATATAGATGTCCAGAATAAAGCGCTTGTCTTATGACAAGGCAAAGTTAAATCGCCGGCGCCGGTGTTGCCGACGGTTAACTTTTGATTATCTCCGGCAAAATTGATTTTACCGGTTCCGGATAGAGCAATCCCTTTTGCGTTGTCTCCTCCGTTTGTTGTAACCGATATATCTCCCGATAAGGTCAAATCTTTTCCGCCGCCGATAAAGATGCCTTCCTTATCGCCTGCTCCTTTTGCGCTCACATTCACATGTGAAGAGCCGCTCTGCACCAGCGTAAGCGCTCCGACGGCATAAATTCCGTAACCGTAAGATGCAGACTGAGCGGTTGAATTCAATTGTGCAGCAGAATTTATTGTCAAGATAGCATTATCGGTATCAATATAAATTCCGCGAGGGGATAATGAACCGGTATTAAAAGTCGTACTTCCTTTCAACCAAAGACCTTTCGATTGTCCGGGCGCTGTTGGAGTTGTGTTGCCGTATGCAGTCAAAATAATGTTTCCACCGCCATTGATATTGATAGTTTTGTCGACATAATCAAGTTTAACTCCGCTGCCTGTTCCATATCCTCCCAAAGTGAGGTCGGAATATATATTCGCATAGCCTATCAGAGTCAGATTGGCTTTTGTGTAAACGCCGTTGCCGGAAGTTTGACCGCCCAGATAATCCATTGCTCCGTACCCGGCGTTATTAATTGTCAAGCTACCCGTTACGCCTGCATAATTTACTCCGTTTCCGTTTTCTCCGCCCCAAAATCTGCCTCCGACAGAGGAACTTCCAAAGTTTGTAGTTACAGAATGATTTCCATTGGAAACAAAATTAAGTCCGTGTCCCGTTCCCGAACCCCACGCTTGCCAAATCATTCCCAAACTCGTGGTTCCCTGTAAATAAAGGGTGGCGTTTGAATTAGTGAGCCGAACAGCGTCTCCGCTTGTTCCGGATGCGCTTATTCTGCAATTCGCCCAACCGGTAATGTAGGTGTTAAGGGCGCTTGACAGGATAGCTGCCGTGCCTGCACCCGTGTCCGTAGTTTTAATGGTTACATTTCCCAAATTGACATAAAAGTATTGTGTACCTGTACCGGTCAGATTGATGCCTACGGCAGCGCCGGTAACATAAAAATTCCCCACGCCGGTTACGGTCAGATCTCCGGCAGTGGTCAATGCAGTTGATCCCGGCGTGGCGCTGACATCAATCGTAAGAACATGGGAACTACTTGCAGCGCCCATATTGAAGGTAACGCTTTTATTACCCAAATCAATAGGATTAGTGTGGGTAATATCGGCAAGCAATGTGATGGTTTGATTGCTTGTTACGGCGCTCAACGCATCAGTCAACGTGGTGTATTTAACGCCGGTTTCGTTGATTTGACACACCTGCCCCCAAGCCGAAAATGCAGCAAGGAAGCACACAAAAAATAAAGTAATCGTCTTTTTCATTTCTCTGATAATTTAATATTTAATGATTCAATAATTTAAAGAATTAATCTTGTTTGTCGGTGCAAAGATACAATATGAAAAAAGGTGAGTGTTACCCCCCAATGGGGGTATTTTTCGAGAAAAATGTTAAAAAAACTATTCAGCGGCAATTTGAAATGCTCCCCGCTCCCCTGACTTATGTTTGGACAGATTTTAAAATTTTAAACAATTTATGTTGTATAACATATAAAAAAATTTGGATAATTCAATATTTTATATATATCTTTGCATTCATAAACAACATAGTGTTGTTTTATAACAAACCAAAATTTTAATTTATGATTACTATTAAATCTGTGGGGAAAAAAAATCCTCAAAAGCCCGCTGAAGCGGCAAAGTACTACGCTCAAGTTTCTTTTTCAAGAAAAGTGGATTTGAATTATTTGGCAGAGTTGATGTCTGACGGATCAACCGTTCGACGAAATGACATCTACGCTGTCCTTGTGGGAATGGTTGATATGATCATCAAACTGTTGCAGGATGGAGATCGTGTTGTTCTTGGAGAATTGGGAACTTTTTATGTTTCTTTAAAAAGCACCTCTGTTGAATCTGTTGAAAATTTCAGTGTTCATCAAGTCATTGGAAACAAAGTAAATTATTTGGCAAGTATGGCTATCAAGAGAGCATTGGCCGGCGTCGCTTATTCGGCTGCTAAAGCAGACAAATAATTAAACGCTTGAATCTCTATTTAAAAAGTCGCTCCTTTTGTTAAGGAACGACTTTTTTTTGAATCCGGTTTTTCCCTTAAAAAAAGCAGCGCAGCTTTTTATAATTTGCAGCGCAGCTTTTTATAATTTGCAGCGCAGCTTTTTAAATTTTGCTGCGCAGCTTTTAAAAGAACTGCGCTGCTATATATTTGAATAATTGAATAATTGAATAAAACAAGCGTGTAAGATACACTTTTTTATTCCGTGAATCATAACCTGATTTTTACCTGATTTTCCTACAAAACGACCTGAGTAACAATAAACTTTCCTCTTTCCTTCAACCTGATTACCTGATTATTACCGGTATAAATAAGGTAATCAGGTTGAGAGTTGTGTGTGTATTTACCTGTTACTTAGGTTGTCTTGTTTTTTATCAGGTGAAAATCAGGTTATTATTACGCATGAATAAATCTCTGTAAATTAATTATAAATCAGTTATTCAATTATTCAATTATTTTATCCAATACGGCGCTATAATAAAACCGGTAAAAGCTTCTTCGGGGACATTGTCGGTTATCTTTACAAGCTGGAATGTTACTTTTCCGTTTTTTTCATTCCGAATCAATATTCTTTTCCATTTATAAATAACTTCATTATTTGTAGGTCTCCCGAAAACGGTTTTAGGTTCAACCCACACGCTGCATGTTTTTCCCAATATCACTGTGTCGGCACGTTGGGTGAAACCTCTATCTTTTAAGTGTTCATCAGTATATATAAAAGGGCCTCCCTCATTGGGGCTTCCTCCATACCATATTTGATTTTCTTCATCCTCGGAGACAGGTCCTTTACCCCATTCGTCCGGTTTTCCTGCGTTTCCGTTTCCGTTTTCATCAAAATATTGATAACTTTTATGCGAGATATGATCATAAATATCAACATGGAAAACCTGTTCTTTGTATCCGTAACAAACGTCTCTTCGCCAACGTTTCCCGTAATTGTCGTATGATATACATTCAAAAATACCGCCATAACCTTCAGGGTCGGTTTCATCATGTTGAAAATTGTATTTAATTGCAATTTTTTCCGGAATCTCATCGTCATTTTTACAATTCACGTTATATTTCACAAAGACAATTTGTTTTCCGTAGTCTTCATCCGTCGCAAAATATGAGGTCTTTTTCACTTCTCCTTTGTATGTTGCCTGCACGACAATATTATAACCGGATCGCACTTTCATCGAACATTCGCCGGCGTTGTTAGTTGTGCCTGAAGCTAAATTATCTTCCCATCCGGTGTCGATGATGACTATCTGCGCCCCTTTTGCCGGAGAGTCACAATCGGTTGCGTGAACCAGGATTGTTATCATCTTATCCGGTGCGTCTTTATCGGTTGCAAATCCGGAAAATACCGCCGCAAGCAGCAAAAAGATTGACAATTTACAATTTACGATTGACGATTTTCGTTTTTGATTTGTTTCCATTATTCAGTTATTCAGTTAATTATTTTAACCAGTAATGTTCCTTGGAGGTTGGGGTAAATGCATCTGCCGGAACGTCGGTTGTTACTTTTAACGCGTCGTAAATTATTTTTCCACCCATAATCAAACGTATCAGAATCTTTTGCCCCTTCAATTTATATATTTTTGTACCACCGGGTAATTTTGAGGTATAAACCGAGCATTGATATCCGTTTATCGTTTCATCGGTACCTTTAGTCAAAGTGGGATCATTGTCCATAGATTTATCGCTGAATGAAAGACCAATTGCGGAAGGACCAAAATAAAAATATATCCCATCTCCTTTTGCATAAAGTCTCCGAATATCAGCTTGATCGGGATTACACAACGCCGACTCCATTGGCATACTTGTCCAATCTTTATTACCGCAACTCGCTCCTCCATGAACATGGCATGTTAAATGATCCATAATCATTATACCCCAACATCCGTCATCTTTGCTGCGTGATTCAATCCGATACCGCTTGCCGTAATTATCGTACGATACACAATATATTTTATCATCATCAGGCCTGGTAAATTCTGCAGCCAATCTTTCAGGAGGCGTTTGGTTGCCGTTACACTCATCGTCAAATTTCAGATAAACAATTTGTTTCCTGTAATTTTCATCAGTTGCAAAATAGGAAGTCTTTTGCACTTCGCCTTTGTAGGTAGCTTGCACAACAATATTATAACCGGCAGGCGCTTTTATCGAACAGTCGCCGGCGGCGTTTGTCGTGCCGGAAGCTAAATTATCGTCCCAACCGGCATCAATGACGGTTACCTTTGCTCCCGCTGCGGGATGGTCGCATTTAGTTACGTGAACCATGACGGTTATCATCTTTTCCGGTTCTCCTGCCGCTTTCGTTGAAAAACCGACAAGCATTGCTGCGAGCAATAAAAAGATTGACAATTTTCGTTTTTGATTTGTTTCCATTATTCAGTTATTCAGTTATTCAATTATTCAATTATTCAATTATTCAATTATTTTATCCAGCCATGTTCCTTTGTTTTTGAAAATGCCGATGCGGGAACATTTTCCGTGATTGCCAAGACTTCGTTTATTACTTCTCCGTTTACAATCTCGCGCATGACGACTCTCTTCCATATATATATTTTATGACTGCCATCTTTAGAGGCGTACACTCTGCATGTTTTTCCGGCTACCTGTTCATCCGGTTTTCGAGATTCGTAGAGACTTAAACCCTTTTCATCTTCCGCAGTTATAAAATTTACGCCCGGCAAAGACGCACCGGGCTTTCGTAAATCGTAATCTTCGGGATGACAATTATCAATCGGAGCAACAAACCAATCATACTTATTCTCATCGCCGGTACGCGCCCAACTGATAGTACGGCAATTCATATAATCCGTAATATTTATTTCCGGCTCTAAATATTCATCTTTACTCGTCCATTCCGCATCCTGTCGCACGCGTAAACCGTAATTATCGTAAGTATAGTATGCCGCTGATTCCCATGCTTTTGCATCGCCATCACTATTACCTGCACCTCGTTCTTTGACCGACAATTTTTCCGGGTATCCGTCGCCGCAATTGTCGTCAAACTTCACTAATACAATCTGTTTACCGTATTTTTCATCAGTTGCAAAATAGGAAGTTTTTTTCACTTCGTCTTTGTATGTTGCCTGTACGACAATATTATAACCAACACGCACTTTTATTGAGCAGTCGCCGGCGTTGTTTGTTATGCCGGATGCTAAATTATCTTCCCAACCGGCATCAATGATGACAACCTTTGCTCCCTTTGCAGGAGCATCGTTGCATTCGGTTGCGTGAACCATGACGGTTATCATCTTTTCCGGTTCTCCTGCCGCTTTCGTTGAAAAACCGGCAAGCATTGCTGCGAGCAATAAAAAGATTGATAATTTTCGTTTTTGATTTGTTTCCATTATTTTTGTTATTAATTAATTGTTAAGATACACTTTTTTATTCCGTGAATCATAACCTGATTTTTACCTGATTTTCCTACAAAACGACCTGAGTAACAATAAACTTTCCTCTTTCCTTCAACCTGATTACCTGATTATTACCGGTATAAA
>Ga0209629_10001981_pt1 | contig 13543 bp, 3 predicted proteins | sample TergutCu122P5_FD_187286 | JGI IMG/M metagenome (GOLD analysis project Ga0209629, IMG submission 187286) | Cubitermes ugandensis P5 segment gut microbial communities from Kakamega Forest, Kenya - Cu122 P5 (SPAdes) (version 2) | ecosystem: Host-associated > Arthropoda: Insects > Digestive system >... | reverse complement strand
GGCGGCTTCGCCGCCGCTCTGATTGCTCCCCCACCCTTTTTTTAGGCGGCTACCGTCATGTCGACCAAAGGAGCCGCAGGCGACTGCGCGGAGATATCTTCTCAAAAGGTTGGTTGCATACCCATATCGTGTCAGGTAAAGGCTGAAAGCCTTATAAATCAAAAGCGTAGGGCATCGCCCTACGGATCGGAATTCGCCGATAACGCTAAGCTAAGCCCTGAAAGGGCGGAATCCGGTGTATGTGCAGAGGACGATTACGCGCTTTCAGCGCTTAGGCTTTTGACTGCTCTTGCTACGTCGGGCAACGCCCGACGCTAATGATTATCGCTCTTTCAGAGCTATTTACGGCTTGACATGACGGGATGGCTCGGCTCCGAGTCCTCTCGACTTCGCTCGAGGCTTTGGTTTAGCTTGAAATGACGGTGCGGAGCGCTTTAGACGGGATGTCTCGACTCCGCTTCGCTACGCTCGACATGACGGTGCGGCGTTTAGTTAAAAAGGGAGCAATCAGAACGGCGGCTTCGCCGCCGCTCTGATTGCTCCCCCACCCTTTTTTTAGGCGGCTACCGTCATGTCGACCAAAGGAGCCGCAGGCGACTGCGCGGAGACATCTTCTCAAAAGGTTGGTTGCATACCCATACCATGTCAGGTAAAGGCTGAAAGCCTTATAAATCAAAAGCGTAGGGCATCGCCCTACGGATCGAAATTCGCCGATAACGCTAAGCTAAGCCCTGAAAGGGCGGAATCCGGTGTTTGTGCAGAAAACGATTACGCGCCTTCAGCGCTTAGGCTTTTGACTGCTCTTGCTACGTCGGGCGTTGCCCGACGCTGATGATTATCGCTCTTTCAGAGCTATTTACGGCTAAACATGGCAACTATGGCGAAAAAATGATACGTTGAGCATGAGGTATGTGGTTAATAAAAAAATAAACCCTGTCTCCAAAGATGAAAATGGTTTTTAAATTTTTGTATAAAACAATTGCTTTAATCAAAATTATACATTAAATTTGCGCACGAATTAATATACAATTATTTCGTACAATAGATTATAGATTATGTACTAACAGTAACAAAAAAAGACACATAAAATAGCGTTTTGTTATTTATTCTTGCTTCAAAAATGTGAGAAGTTTTAAAAAGCAATTAGAAGGATAAGTAGAAAGCGCTCGCAGAAATGCGGGCTTACTTATTTGATATTGCAGGTATTTCTCACAACCTTTGAGGCGGATAATGTTAAGTCCGCTTTTTTTATGTACTTAATAAAATACTAGAAAATTTAATAATTAATTGAATACTAATAAATTAAAAATTACAGATTATGGAACAGTACGAAAAATCAGACAGAGTAATGGAGGCTGGAAACCATTTTAAAAACGGAGCGGGTGGGAAAAGCCGAAGCAGTCATGTGATAATGAAGAAAATATTTCTTCTTTTAATAACGGTAATCTTTGTGTTACCAAGTTGGAGCAAACCAATTGATGAAAACACAGCTCGCGAATTAGCAGCGAAAACTTTATCAAATTCTTCTTTAATGCGTAGTAGCAAAACATTGCAACTACTTTATAAAAGGAGTAGTAATAGTAACATTGGAAGTGCTAATACTGTTATGCGTGCGCAACAGGCTAACACTGAAGAAACAGTTTATTTCTATGTATTTGGAGATAACAGTAGTTTTGTTATGGTATCGGGTGATGATCGAATTGCACCAATTTTAGGTTATTCTTACACAAACAGTTTTCCTACAGACATAATGCCGGACAATTTAGCGTGGTGGATTGGCGAATATGCAAGACAAATACAATTTGCCATTGATAACAACATTGAACCAACTGCGAAAGTAAAACAACAATGGGCACAAATATCCGAAAATGGAGGACTTGCATTAAGATCATCAACAAGCGTAGGGCCACTTTTGAATACTACTTGGGACCAAGTTGCGCCATTCAATAATAAATGTCCGTTATATAATGGAACCAGGACTGTTACAGGATGTGTAGCTACAGCGATGGCGCAAATAATGAATAAATGGAAGTGTCCAACTACGCGCTCTGTAACTATTCCGACATATAATACGAGCAAGTATAATATTTCCATACCTGCAATTGGAGGAAGAGTTTACGACTGGAATAATATGATTAACAATTATTTTGGTGCAGGTAGTAATACTCCAGCACAAGAAGACGCTGTTGCATATTTGATGTATGATTGCGGTGCTGCTGTAACAATGGATTATTGTTCTCAATCCGAAGGCAGTTCGGCTTCACCAAATGATGTCGCAAGTGCTCTAACGAAATATTTTGGATATCACAATGTGCCTTCCTTGATAAATCGTTCCTTTTATAATGATACCGACTGGAACACAATATTACGTACAGAACTTGATGCTGGTCGTCCAATATTTTATAGTGGTGATTCGGGACCTGGGACAACCGGACATGCTTGGGTTTGTGATGGATATGACTCCAACGGACTTTTTCACATGAATTGGGGATGGTGGGGAGCTTCAGATGATTATTATTTGACTTCTGCCATAAATCCTAAAAATACTAATTACGATTTTAATTCAGATCAATATATTATTATCAATATTAAACCAGATGATGGCGTGAAATCATGGTTTGTTGGGAATCCTATTCCTCAAAATGTAATAGCTACACTTAATAATGGTACACTTACAATTAGTGGTATAGGAGCAATGCAAGATTGGGGTGTTGACGGAAACTTTTCAGCTCCATGGTACAGTGATAAAGACAATATTGCAAACGTAGTAGTCAATAGTGGAGTTACAACAATTGGTAAAATGGCTTTTTGGAATTATTATGGCAACATCGCTTCTGTTTCTATTTCGAATACTGTTACTTCTATTGGTGATGCAGTTTTTTATAATTGCAACAAACTTACATCCTTGACAATTCCAAATTCTGTAATTTCTATTGGCAAAAGTGCATTTAATAATTGTACTGGTCTTACAACTGTAACAATTCAAAATTCTGTTACTTTCATTGGCGAATACGCTTTTGCAAGTTGTAACGGTTTAACTGACGTCACAGTTAATTGGTTAAATCCTCTTTCTATCAACAGTGATGTATTTAATGGTATTACTCAATCAAATGTAAAACTTCATATACCTACCGGTGCGCTATGCACTTATACCGCCGCACCTGTTTGGCAGAATTTCAACATTATTGGGGTGCAACCTACAATAACTGCATCGTCAGGTAATGGCGGCAGCATTTCACCGAATGGAACAGCTAACATCAATTGCGGAGGTAGCCAAGCATATTCTATTACCTCCAATTCCGGTTATAGCATTGACCAAGTTTTGGTTGATAATGTAAATAATTCGACAGCAGTTTCATCTGGAAATTATACATTTAGCAATGTAACTGCAAATCACACGATTTCGGCATCTTTTAAAGCGAAATCTTACACATTGTATTTTGATGCTCAAGGAGGCACTGTAAGTCCTTTAAGCCAACCTGTTACTTACGGAACGGCAGTAGGTACACTTCCTATACCTTCTCTTAATAACAACACGTTTAGTGGATGGTTCACAGGTACTAATGGTAGTGGCACTAAGTACGTTGACACTACTAAGTATAATATTGCAAATGATACAAAGCTTTATGCGAAATGGACAACGACAACTATAGCCGTAATAAGTGTATCGCTTAACCAAAGTACAGCATCACTCACAGTCGGTAGTACACAGCAACTTACAGCAACGGTTCAACCGAGTAATGCAACTAATCAAACTGTAACGTGGAGCAGCAGCAATACAAACGTTGCTTCAGTAAGTAATGGTCTGATAACTGCTAAAGTTGTCGGAACATCCACAATTACGGTTACCTCCACTGACGGCAATAAAACGGCAACTTGTGTAGTAACGGTAATACCTTCACCTGCCAATGACCTGTGCACTAATGCTACCAATTTGTCTTGTGGAACAACTGTATCGGGAACTTTGGCAGGCGCGACTCCAAGTACCAATTATGGCGATTATATAACCTTTCCCGATGTTTTTTATCAGTTTACGGCTGCAAATTCAGGAAATCATACAATTACATTTACCAAAACAAATTTACCTGATGACATTGATGTGATTGTATATCAAGGTTGCGGCTCGACAACTCAACTTGCCTCAATATCCAATAATAATCTTACAGAAACAACGACATTTAACTGTACGGCAGGGATAAATTATCGCGTAAGAGTAGTTGCGTGTGGAACAATAAGCGGAACTTTTAGTATCAAGGTTGATTGTCCAAGTCCACCTTCTGCCACACTCACTGTTTCATCCTCAAGCTACAATTTTGCGGCAAGTGGCGGAACTTCCTCGGCAATAACAGTTACTTCAAATCAATCGTGGACAATATCGGATGATGCCACGTGGCTCACAACCTCACTAACGAGCGGAAGTAATAACGGCACATTTACTATGACGGCTACAGCAAATACATCTACTTCTTCTCGAAGTGCAACCGTTACGGTTACAGGTGGAGGATTAACAAGAACCATAAGTGTTACGCAAGCCGGTACGACAATTTTGGGACCAAGTTTGCAACTTCTGTCGTTAGCAGCAAACGGAACTTTGTATCAAAATCAAACAGGAAGTTTTACTGCCACACTAAAGAACAATGGAAATGCAACTTATAATTCACACTTGTGGATTTATCTTGAAAAAACGCTTGTTTACACTCCAAACCAAAGTATAGATGGTGGTATAATTTCTATCGCTGCAGGCGAAACAAAAACGATAACCATTAACGGAAATATCACTCTACCACCTGATGTTTATGCTTGTAATATAATATATGATGCCAATAATAACCCTTCTAATATGGCAACATATCAATTTAACAGCACTCAAAACCCATTAGGAGTACAGGTAAAGGTAATTGCGGCAACTTACACACTGACTTTTGATGCGCAAGGTGGCACAGTAACCCCATCAAGCCAAATTGTAACCTACGGAACACAGGTCGGAACATTGCCTACACCCACCCGAAGCGGTTACACCTTCGGCGGTTGGTTTACAGGAACAAACGGCAGTGGCACACAGTACACAGCGTCCACTGTGTATAATGTGGCAGGGAATACCACGCTTTATGCAAAATGGACACCCATTACCAAAGGCGGAATTACTATTACTAACTTTACTTCCAATGCGACGACAATTTCGAGTTTATCACAATCATTTACAGTAACCGTAAGTGGAGTAGGCAATAGAACAGATGCGACAATAGCACTACGATTTGGCTTTGCACTGTACGACAATTCGGGAACTACCGAAGTTGGCTATAATCCTGCACATATAAATAGCGACAATTTGGGAGCAGGATGGGGTTGGTGGGATACAGATTGGAATATTGACGCAAATTTGAGCGACTATGGATTAACTTCAATGCCGGCAAGAGGAACCTATCGAATTTATCCTGTTAATTCCGAAAATATAAATTCGCCTTATCGTCCGTATTCATTTGTAAAAGATGTTGATGGCGTTCAAAAATATGTAACAGTTACTATTCTATCCGACAATGCCAATTTGTCAAGTTTAAGCGTTAGCGGTTATTCACTGTCGCCAAGTTTCAATGCAAGTACGACAAGTTATAGTGTTACCGTTCCAAATTCAGTAACTTCAGCAACTATTTCGGCAACAGCAGCAGAATCTCACGCTACGGTTTCAGGAACAGGAGCTAAATCATTAAACGTAGGGCAAAATTCATTTCCTGTTGTTGTAACTGCGGAAGGTGGCAATAAAAAAACCTACACTGTAATTATTACTCGCGAACCTGCTGTTCCTTTTACAATAACAGCATCAGCGGGAAGTAATGGTACCATTTCACCGAGCGGTAATATATCTGTCAGTCAAGGCGGTAGCCAGACATTTACATTTACGCCCAATACCGGATATGAAATCATTCAAGTCTTGGTTGATAATGTAAATAATCCGACGGCAGTTTCAACGGGAAGTTATACATTTAGCAATGTAACTGCCAATCATACGATTTCGGTATCTTTCAAAGCAAAACCATATACGCTGACTTTCGATGCGCAAGGTGGTTCGGTAAGTCCTTCAAGTCAAACCGTTACTTACGGAGCGCAGGTTGGAACATTGCCCACCCCGACTCGAAACGGTTATACCTTTGGAGGTTGGTTTACGCAAACAAATGGAAGCGGGACACAATACTTTGCTACCACCGTATATAACACGGCAGGCAATACTACGATTTATGCGAATTGGAGTCCAATTACAATAACAACCTATAAAATTACAGCATCGGTGGTAGGCAGTAATGGTACCATTTCTCCGAGCGGTAGCATATCTGTCAATCGAGGGAGTAGTCAAACGTTTAATTTCTACCCAAATACCGGATATGAAATTAATCAAGTGTTGGTTGATGGCTCGACCAATGCGACCGCAAAAGCAAATGGATATTATACTTTTTCAAATATTACAGCGCCTCATACTATTTCTGTGAGTTTTCAACCAACAAACAGCTGGCAAATCGGTTCTCCCATCGCCGCCAATGTAATTGCTACGTTCAACAATGGAACGCTTACAATTACGGGTTCAGGAGCGATGCAGGATTGGATTTATAACAATACTTCTTTGCCTTGGTTTAGCGTATTAGATGAAATTACAAATGTAATTATCGGAGAACGGGTAACAACTATTGGAAAATTTGCATTTCTTGATTGCATATCTTTGAGCTCTGTTACAATTCCATCAACCTTAACAAGTATTGGACAAGGGGCTTTTATTAACTGTAATAGTTTATCTGACCTAACTGTCAATTGTACCAACCCACTCCAAATTGAAAACTTGAATGTGTTTTATGACAGAGTTGATATAAAAAAAGTAAATCTACACGTTCCAAGTGGGACGGAATGTATATATGCAACTTCTCCGGTTTGGCAAGATTTTAATGTTATTGGATGCAAAACAGCAATTGACCAAATAGATGCGGATATTATAAAAGTTTACCCCAACCCTGTAAAAAATGAACTAATCATTGAAAGAAACAATTTGAATGCAGAAAATAAATTAGTACAAATCATTGATTTTTCAGGAAGAATAATTATTAACACGCAATTTGAACCTTTTAGTTCTCAATTAAAAATCAAAGTTGCGTATTTATCATCGGGGACTTATATTGTGAAGATCGGCAATTACAGAAGCAAGTTTATAAAACAGTAAAAAAAACTGCATTTTTTATAGCATCAACCGGCAAAATCAGTAAAATGGTTTTGCCGGTTTGCTTGTTTCAATATTACAGTATAAAGGGTGTCTTTAAAAAGAAGACGGGTGTCTTTGAAAAAAATGATAGGAACACCTCGTGTTGCATTCTATATGTCAATGGGTTAAAACGAGGTGCGAAACATTAGTTAGAATAATAATGAGCAGTAAAAAGAACCGGCAAAACCATTTTTCAGATTTTGCCGGTTTGTAAAAATTTTTTCTAATAATTATTTTTTCACAATCTTACTAACTACTAAACCTTTATCTATATAAATTTTTAGCAAATAAACACCTTTATATAAAGAAGATACAGATATTCTTTCATTAAAGTTGTTTTCTGATTTCATCAAAGTTCCTGCCAGTGAGTAGATTTCTACTTTCTTAATCGGCAATTCCGACTTAATGAAAAGGTCATTTGTTGCCGGATTGGGATAAATAGAAATGCTTTGTGAATGAACGTCTTCGATTCCTGTTCCACTCTTAGATTTGAATGTTACAGAAATCGTGTGATTTTCGGTTATATTCTCGAAAGTGTAATAGCCGTTTGCTTTTGCCGTTGTATTGGCAACACCGTCTATATTTACCTCATCAATCACGTAATTATCATACGGAGTAAAAGAATACATCTTGTTCTCATTTGGATAAACATATTCTGTTCCGCTTGGAATAAGTATGCCGCCGTTGCTTTTTGTCGAACTTATCGTAAATACTTCTTCTCCCCCGGGTTTTGCAGGAAAGAATTGTGAACTTTCTGAAGGTTTGATATTTCTAATCACACTTTGCATATACTCGTACCCATGTGATTTTGGGTCTAAAGCCGTCGTTACATAATAGTCATCAGCGCTTCCTCCCCATCCAAAATTGAAGTGAAAAAATTGCTGACCATAAGAACAATAATCATATCCATCGCAAACAAAGGCATGTCCACTCAAATTACGATCCGACAAATTATCGGTTGTCCATCCAACATATATTACAGGACGCCCTTCATCAAGTTCTTTGCGTAGCATATCATTCCAAGAATCGGGATTATTTTTATACTTATCATTATCACGTTCTTCCCATATAGGTACTTCATACCCAAAATAAGTAGGTAATGCGGAAGTACCTACCCATGCACCGCTACCCCCGGGCGTATAATCCATCTCTATTGACACACCGCATTCGTACATCAATGTGGCTACGGCATTGTTTTGTAATTGAGTACTCGAACTATTATAAGTATTTGTCATATTTGCCCAATCGTAGGTTGTAGGATAGTCAATTGCAGGCACATCAAATTCAAATTGAACATCGCCCTCATTTGCAGTATAACCAGGAATAGCTTTGGTGCGTGTTTTTGGAGTATTCCAGAATTTCATAACTTGTGCCATTGCTGTAGCGGAACAGCCAGTTGGATAATCGCCCAATTTGGATTTTACCAAATTATTATATGGCGCCCTTTGATTCCACTTTGTTGTTAAAAGTGGTCCTACCGAGCAGTTGGAAACGCCGTCTTGCGTAACATTAATTACTCGTGTTATTTCGCCACCTGCAACAGTTACTTTTGCATTGCGTAAAGAAGTAGAAGTGTTTTCATTTGCCGTCATCGTGAAAGTATTACTACCGCTGCCGCTTGTTTTTGATGTTGTAAGCCATGGAGCATCATCAGATACAGTCCACAAGACATTGGAGGTAATCGTTATTATTGAAGATGTGCTACCACTCGCAGTGAAATTATAGGAATAGGTCGATACTGTGAGCGATGAGGCTGGATCTTGCATAACACTTATAGTCTGTGTCAGTCCGCCGCCCGAAACCGTAACAGTTGCATTGCGAAAAGAAGTCGAGGTATTTGCATCAGCGGTAATAATAAATGTGTTATTATTGCTACCTCTTGTTTTTGATGTTGAAAGCCACGTTGCATCATCCGATATTGTCCACGACTGATTGGATGTAATACTTATTGTTGAAGAGGTACCGCCCGTTGCTCCAAAATTGTAACTTGCGGGCGAAACGGAAAGCGTTTTGATTGCAGTAAAAGTTGCTTGAATACTATGATTTGCTGTCACATTAGAAAAAGTATAACTGCTTACCCCACCAACATTAGAGTCATCAACTAAAACCTGAGAAATTTGGTATCCTGAATTTGGAGTAATTGTATATGTCTTGCTGTCTCCACAATTTATGTTTGCCGTTCCACTCGGTGAAATACTACCATTACCGCCTGTTGATGCGACAATCGAATACGATTTCTGTGTAAAAGAGACGTAGATTGTATGATCGGTAGTCACATTTGAGAAAGAATAGGAAGCATTCGATTTAGCTGTTGCGTTTGCAATTCCATCAATCAACACCTGATTAATTTCGTAACAACTGTTTGGCGAAAAAGTAAATGTTTGACTTCCACCGCTTGTAACGCTTACCGGATAATTTGGCGAGATACTGCCGCCTGTGCTTACTGAAGGCGTGATAGTGTATGTGGGTTGTGGGGTGAAACTTACAGAAATTGTATGATTTGCCGTCACATTTGAAAAAGTATAACTACTTACCCCACCAACATTTGATCCATCAACCAAAACCTGATTAATATTATAGCCCGAATTTGGCGTAATAGTATAGGTTTTGCTGTCGCCACAATTTACATTTGCCGTACCGCTTGGCGAAATACTGCCATTACTGCCTGTTGATGCGGTAATCGAATACGATTTCTGCGTAAATGATACAGAAATGGTGTGATTAGCAGTTACATTCGAGAAAGTATAAGATCCGTTTACTTTTGCTGTTGCATTTGCCGTTCCGTCAATCAACACCTGAGTAATTTCGTAACAACTGTTTGGCGAGAAAGTAAATGTTTGGCTTCCACCACTTGTAACGCTTACCGTGCCACTTGGCGATATACTGCCGCCACTACCTGAAGAAGCTGTAATTGTATAAGTCGAAACAGCCTTTTGTTTGAAAGAAACGGAAATTGTATGATTTGCCGTAACATTTGAAAAAGTATAACTACCATTGGATACCGCCGTAGTATTATTTATTCCGTCTACCAACACTTGGTCAATTTCATAGCCTGTATTGGGAGTGAATGTAAATATTTTATTTTCGCCTTGATTGACAGATATTGTGCCACTTGGTGAAATGCTTCCATTGCTGCTGGCTGATGCAATAATTGCATATTGTTTAATATTTACTGTGATCGTTTTCGTTACTTCGGAAGCTGGATTATACTGTGCATTACCTTCCTGTTTTGCTGTAATGACAGCTGCTCCGGATCCAACAATGGTTAAATAAGTTCCCTCCAGCCATATTAGAGCTTCTTGTCCATGTTGATCAACAACTGTTACCCATCCACTTCCTTTCGTAACTATAGCTACATTTTCATTGCTTGACGTATAAGTTACAGGCAAATTACTACTAGCAGTAGCATTAAGTCTAATAGGTGGATCTCCATAAGATGCAGAAAGTGTTTGATTCCATGTGATGGTCTGATTACTTAGTATTGGTGGCATTTTATTTGATTTATTATCTCCAATTGTTGTGGGTAATGTTTGTGTCCACGAAGATTGTCCGTAGATATTCTGTCCAGCAAAATGTATTAACGTAATTACCAGAAACATTTTTAAAACAGAAAATTGCTTTTGTGTATATTTATGCCGTGTCATAGTTTATTCCTCCTTTCCATTATTGTTATTACCGAGATATTTAGCCCACAGTTGCATAACTTCCTGTGTTGGCTTAATATCATTATCAATAGCAAATTGTATCTGCTTTGAATATTCGCCGAGCCACCATTGCAGGTTGGGAGGCATATTATCGGCAGAAAAACCGTTTATCTCGGAATAGCCTAAAACCGGTGTAACACGGTCATCCCCTGATACAATAACAAAACCTTTGTTGTTCTCTGTACCAAATACATAGAAATAAATAGTTTCATTTGCTTGTGAAGCACGCATAGCATTATTAGCGTTTCCACTGTTACTACTACTGCTTTTGTAAAGCAATCGCAATGATTTTTGAACTGTTGGCGAATTTTGTTGCGTTGAATCTGCACTGCTACGCAATGCGGAAGATGGCGACAAAATTTTAACAGCTACACTAAGGGCAGTGTTTTCAGTTACGGGTTCACTGAAAATCGGCAATGCAATGATTGCCCCTACCAATAAAAGAATGAATCTTTTATTGAATTTTCTGTTTGTAATTTTCTGTTGCATAGTAATTTAATTAATAAAATAAGTAATAAAAATGTTATATAATCTATTGTAAATTAGACAATAAAAATAGCGTGGAAGCAACCTGTCTGTCTTCAGGTTTCCACGCCTACAATGTCTGGCAAGTTACTCCACGCCGTATCAAACGGCGGTTCACTTACTTATTCTTGACATTGTAACCTGATAATCAGGCCAAATTGTGGAAAATGAAGACAAGAATAGCAGTAATTCGCTATTTTAAAATGTTGTATTTTGTGTTTATTATTTGTATTTTCTTCTTATATCATAGGCTCTTCTCATATTGATAAAAAATATTTGGCAAAATTAACGCTTTATTTTTATTTGCACAATTTTTTTGACAAATATTTTATCGCAATTTTGCTTACAGTATAACTGGTGTCTTTGAAAAAGATGATAGGTGTCTTTAAAAAAGATGATAGGTATCATTAAAAAAGATGATAGGAATCATTGAAAAAGATGATAGGAATCATTGAAAAAAATAACAGTCGTCCCTATAAAACAGGAAGCGCTATTTTTTCGGCTAATATTTGGAAGTGAAATTCCTTAAAAATAATTAATTTTATTTGTTAAGTGTAAATAATAATATTTCGTCATTTTTTTTGGTAAAAAAAACAAAAAGCCGTACATTTGCTTGAAATTTTAGAAATCTAATCATATATAATGCGTCTATCTCAAATTGACTACTATCATTCTCTCCCTGAAGAGAATAAGCAAATATTACAGGCTGCCGCTTTAAAAGCCTATTTTCGAGTAGATTTTGAATTATTGAATGTTATCAATCGGTTTTCGAAAAGAAATTTCTCGCAAAAGCAGGTTCAACCGATTATTCAAGATGCGGCTAATCATCAATTTTTTTCCTCTAAGGATGAATGGAAAACACGATATACCGTTTCTGCCGAATTTCTGATTTTTATTTTTCCTGATATGAAAATTCCGGAGGGATTGTGGGACGTGATAAGCAGTCAAATTTATTATTATGGAGATTATGATATCGTATTATTCCGAAATTATCTGTATGCATTGTTCTATCAGCCTGAAAAATGCAAAGATCTTGAAAATAAAATGTTAAGCTATTGGAATCCAAAACTTTTAGCATACTATATTGCAATGATTGAAGATGTGAGGTATGGCAAATTTCTGAATAAGTTTTCAAAAAATATTATTAAAAACGCTGTTCTTCAGATTATTAACAATTCGATAAACGAACTTGCACCTTTGTCTGATTTGAGTTCTCAAATCGAAAGAATAAAAACATTATCAGATTATCCCAACTTGACTCAATTAATAGGTTTTGAGCAAAATAAAGCTTTATGGAGCGGAAATATCGACAAAGTCATTGAATACAGTAATAATAGCTATGAATATGTTGCAATTAAATGCCTGATGGAAAATCAGACAGAAGAATCCGTTGCCTTTTTCACTAAATTTATCAAAGAACGGAATGCGAACGGAAATAAGTCGCCCTTACCCACCACCTTACAAATAACTTATTTTTATATTTTAGCTTTACTTCTTTCAAGTCCTTCAATTTTCACACAAGTATTTAGAAAAGTATTACAGAGAGATACAAAAAATCAACCTGACTTCTACTATCTTTTTTTAGCCGTTATTTACGATTCCCTCAATGAGCAGAAAACAATACTTACGAAATTTAAAGACGAAATTAAATCCAATATTCTCTTTCGACCTATTGATTTGATTTCCATGGCAAATATTCTTATCTATCATCTTGTCGGCGAAAAAATAGATAAAGAACATGCAACACATATTTACGATATTATTAAAAAAACCTTTGATTCGGGATATTGGCTGCTTGGATACGAAGCTGCTTATGTTGCAAAAACATGGTTTGATGAAAAACAGTTTGACGATTTATATCTCAACTTTTCTGCAAAACTCAATTATCAACCGGTTATTTCACGCATTATCCGCAATGAAGATTGGGAAAAATCGTTAAATTTATTACTGGGTTTCAAGTCTAAAACTTCTCTCAAGAAAAAGGCAAATGATGAAAGCAGTGCGCGGGTGGTATATTATTTTAATCCGAAAAATAATAATATTCAACCTGTTTTGCAATCCCGTCAGGCAAAAG
>Ga0209629_10001980_pt1 | contig 13544 bp, 12 predicted proteins | sample TergutCu122P5_FD_187286 | JGI IMG/M metagenome (GOLD analysis project Ga0209629, IMG submission 187286) | Cubitermes ugandensis P5 segment gut microbial communities from Kakamega Forest, Kenya - Cu122 P5 (SPAdes) (version 2) | ecosystem: Host-associated > Arthropoda: Insects > Digestive system... | reverse complement strand
TGCCGGGGACGGAAGAACAACTTCAAAAAGGAATGGCTTCGGCGTATATTGGTTTTGACCCGACAGCCGATTCGTTGCATATTGGTCATTTGGTAGGGGTTATGATGCTGAAGCATTTTCAGCGGGCAGGGCATCGCCCGATTGCTTTGGTTGGAGGCGCTACGGGAATGATTGGCGACCCTTCGATGAAGTCGCAAGAACGTAATTTACTGGATGAAAAAACTTTACGGAAAAATCAAGAGGCGATTAAAACGCAATTAGCCAAATTTCTCGATTTTGAATCCGACATTCCAAATAAAGCCCTTTTAGTCAATAACTACGACTGGACAAAAGACTACTCTTTTCTGAATTTTATTCGTGATATTGGTAAATACATTACCGTTAATTATATGATGTCGAAGGATTCGGTTAAAAAGCGGCTGAGTTCGGAATCCAGCGAAGGAATGTCATTTACCGAATTTTCATATCAATTGCTTCAAGCCTATGATTTTCTGGTTTTGTATGAAAATTACGATTGCTGCCTGCAAATGGGCGGTTCCGACCAGTGGGGAAATATAACCACCGGTACGGATTTAATTCGTAAAAAAGCGAACGGCGAGGCGTATGCTTTGACTTGCCCGTTGATAACCAAAGCGGACGGCGGCAAATTCGGTAAAACCGAATCGGGAAATGTCTGGTTGGATAAACGTTACACAAGTCCATACAAATTTTATCAATTCTGGCTCAATGTAAGCGATGCGGATGCGGAAAAGTTCATTAAAATTTTCACATCCTTAAACTGTGAAGAAATTGAGCAATTGATTGCCGAGCAAAAGGAAGCTCCACATTTACGACCTATACAAAAACGATTAGCAAAAGAAGTTACATTGATGGTTCATTCGCAAGAGGAGTATGATGCGGCTGTGGAAGCATCGCAAATTCTTTTTGGGGATTCTACCTCCGAAATATTGAAAAAATTGGATGAAGCCACTTTGTTGGATGTTTTTTCAGGAGTGGCGCAATATGAAATATCCAAAGAAGAATTATCCAAAGGAATAAAAGCCGTTGAGTTATTGGTAGATAAAGCGGCTGTTTTCCCGTCTAAAGGAGAAATGCGCAAGCTGGTGCAAAGCGGCGGCGTTAGCCTCAACAAAGAAAAATTAACTTTGCCGGATGTAAACATTGATTCATCTTATTTGTTGGGGAATAAATATTTACTGATTCAGAAAGGGAAGAAAAACTATTTTCTGTTGATAGCAAAATAAGAAAAAACGTATCATTGACGGAAAATTTGATTGTGCATGCAGAATACAACATTAAAAGGAATCAAAAATATCGTATTTGATTTAGGAGGCGTAATCATAACGCTCGCAAGAGACGAGGCAGTTAATCGATTCAAAGAAGTCGGTTTAAAAAATGCGGAAGAATTATTAAACGCCTATCATCAAAGAGGAATATTTCTCGAATTGGAAGAAGGAAAATTGTCGAAAGAAGAATTTTACGAAGCTGTCCGCAAAGAAGCCGGAACGTTTATTTCGAACGAAACTATCGATTACGGCTGGATGGGCTTTCTGAAAGAACTGCCTGAAGACAAACTAACGATGTTGGAAGAACTGAAAAAAAAAGGCTACCGGCTTTATTTACTGAGCAATACCAATCCGGTAATTATGGATTGGGCGTTTACGCCAGAATTTTCTCCTCAAGGCAAAAGTATCGATGAATTTTTTGATAAACTCTACCTGTCTTATCAAATCGGATACACTAAACCTCATCCCGAAATTTACCAATTTATGTTTAACGATTCCGGCATGATTCCTTCCGAAACTTTGTTCATCGACGATGGAATCGCTAATGTTGAAATGGGTGAAAAATTAGGAATGAAAACCTATCTTGCCACAAACGGAGAAGATTTCAGGCATTTGTTCAATGGTCATACCCGTTGGGATATTTAATGATTATTTTTCATTTCCGAATAAACAATTCCACATAAAGCAACATGGCATATACGGCGAAAAGAAAACTGTCGAAGCGATCTAAGAAGCCGCCATGCCCCGGCAACGACTGTCCTGAATCTTTGATTTCAATAGTACGCTTGAGCAATGATTCAAACAAATCGCCGTAAGTTCCTAAAACAACAACTCCTATTGATAAAGCAATCCAGTGATACCATGCAATGTGCTGATTGAAATAAGCAAAGATAAGAGCAGAAATTACCGTAACTACAAGTCCTCCCCAAAAACCTTCCCACGATTTTTTGGGAGAAATCCGTTCAAAAAGCCGGTGTTTTCCAAACCGGACGCCGATTAAGTAAGCGCCGGTATCATTCACCCAGATAAATATCAATAGCGCCATTATCCATATCCATTCGTAAGCCTGAGGATTTGTCGCTGAAACGGGAAATGCCAACAGGTTCAAAAGAGAGAATGACAAAGCGATATAGTATTGTCCGAAAAAAATATAAGCTAAGTTGGCAATCGAATTTTTCTGTTTGGCATACAACTCATAAATGAGCGTTCCAACAATATAAAAGAAGTAAAGGAAAAAAATAAACCTGCCTGCAATTCCTGAAGTAAACAGAAAAAAGGTAAGAAATAACACAGCGCCGCCCGCTCCATGTAAGTATGGATTAATTTTTGTTTCTTTATGAATATTTATCAGATGATAAAATTCCTGTAAGCAAAGGAAAGTGACCGCCAAAAACATAACAAGAAATGTATAGAAACGGGTCATTACGCAAAAAGTAATTGCACTTACATATACAATTCCGGTCAGTAAACGTACTGTAAAGTTTTTCATTGTATCTTAAAATTTTTCATACCTTGCTGCTTGCTTTTTCGAGGTTTGCTTCGGCGTCTTTTGCTTCCGGCGTCATTGGGTCGGAATTGTTAGTCAATTCCTGTTGAGCCAATATTTCCTGCGAACGGGAACGCCATTTGCGTTTGCCGAATATTTTCTCCATATCGTCTGCAAAAATGACTTCCTTTTCCATCAAAAGATTTGTGAGCGATTGATGCTGTTCTTTATATTCCGTCAAAACGGTTTTAGCGCGTTCGTATTGTTCGTTGATAATTCGCTTCACTTCTTCGTCGATTAAATTAGCCGTGTCATCGCTGTAGGGTTTGGTAAATCCCCAATCCTGCCCGCTGGAATCATAGTAATTCAGATTCGGTAAACGCTCGCTCATTCCATAATAAACAACCATGGCATACGCCTGTTTAGTAACCCGTTCCAGATCGTTAGCCGCTCCGGTGGAAATTCTCCCCAAGACTAAATCTTCGGCTGCGCGACCGCCCAAAGTTGCGCACATTTCATCCTGCATCTGTTCGTAAGTCGTAATCTGTCTTTCTTCGGGAACATACCAGGCAGCGCCTAAGGCTTTTCCGCGGGGGACGATGGTCACTTTCACCAATGGGTCGGCATGTTCCAGCATCCAACTCAGCGTAGCGTGTCCTGCCTCGTGATTGGCAATTGTCCGCCGTTCTTCTATCGTCGTAACTTTTGATTTCTTTTCCAAACCTCCGACAATCCGGTCAACTGCGTTCATAAAATCTTCTTTCTGAACATATTCTTTTCCATTTCTGGCAGCTATCAGCGCAGATTCATTACAAACGTTGGCAATATCCGCTCCGGAAAATCCCGGCGTCTGACGGGCTAAAAATTCCGTATCTACTGTTGTATCTATTTTAATATTTCGCAGATGAACGATAAAAATTTCTTTCCGGTCGCTTAATTCCGGCAAGTCCACATTGATTTGGCGGTCGAATCGTCCGGCTCGTAAGAGGGCTTTGTCTAAAATATCGGCGCGGTTGGTGGCAGCCAGAATGATTACCCCGCTGTTTGAACCGAATCCGTCCATTTCCGTTAATAATTGATTGAGCGTATTTTCCCGTTCATCGTTAGCGCCCATATTCGGGTTTCTTCCACGAGCGCGACCGACTGCATCTATTTCGTCGATGAAAACAATGCAAGGCGCTTTTTCTTTTGCCTGCCGGAATAAATCGCGTACTCTTGAGGCGCCGACTCCTACAAACATTTCAACGAAATCAGAACCGGAAAGGGAGAAAAAAGGCACATCGGCTTCGCCGGCAACTGCTTTCGCCAACAAGGTTTTACCTGTTCCCGGAGGACCAACCAGCAAAGCGCCTTTCGGAATTTTGGCGCCTAAGTCGGTGTATTTCCCCGGTTTTTTTAAGAAATCGACAATTTCTTCTACTTCCTGCTTTGCTTCCGACAATCCGGCAACATCTTTGAATGTGATTTTTTGATGAGGCGATGTTTTGTCGTATAATTGCGCTTTGGTTCTTCCAACGCCGAATAATCCGCCTCCGCCTCCGCCCGACATTCTCCGCATGATGAAAATCCAAAAGCCAATAATGAGAACAACAGGAAGAGCTTGAACAAGAATTGTCAACAACACACTGTTTCCATCTGAGTAATCAACGGTAGCATCAATTCCATTCACCTTTTTCCATTTTTCAAAATAATCTGAAAATTTTTCTGGGGATGGTGGCGTAACTGTGGCTGTCGCCTCAAGGCTTTTTGGTAACAGACTCTTATTTTCAGGAACTTCAGCGCCTAAAATGCTAACGACAAAATCAGGTTTGATGGTTGCTGTTACTTTACCAGTTTTGTCAACCAGCATTTTGCTGAAAGCGTTTTGTTCGGCAAATTTTTCAAATTCTGTCCAAGTAAGTCTTTTACTATTTTCAGAGTTGTCTTTCATAAAAAAAAATGCCAATAGCATGGCAAGTAATAACCCGTACATCCAGCCGATGTTGAATTTGAAGGGTTTATTGTTATTTCCGCCCGGCGAAGGGTAAGGAACTTTGTTTTTATTTTCGTTCATAAAATATCCGGTATTTCTGCCATATCAGCATCCGCCCACAAGTTTTCCAAGTTATAAAATTCCCGAAGTTCAGGAATAAATATATGCAACATCACGCTTCCGTAATCCATAGCAATCCATCGAGCCTCTCTCATTCCAACCGCGCCCATTGGTTTTTCTTTCAGCCGTTCATAAACTACATCCCAAACCGAATCGCTTAAAGCGGAAACTTGCGTAGGGGTTTTGCCTTGACAAATAATAAAATATTGACAAATAGGGTTTTCTAATTTTGACAAATCCATCGTTATGATTCGTCTTCCTTTTTTTTCCTGTAATGCTTCTACAACAATTTCTACTAAATTTTTTACATCATCCATTGAATAATTTTTACCGTTATTTCTGTTCTGCCGAAACGACCAAATGTTTAGCCATCAACAAAACAAAATCAATGATATAATTTGCAAAGATAGTTTGATTTTTTGTTTCGGCAAAATAGAGTGAAAGCTATTTTGAAAAACCGGTAAATTCTTTAAATTCAACATGACTAAAAAGTGACAACAAGTTCGCTTGCCATCTTCACAATCAGTCGTTATAAAAAACGTTATCTAAAAAGGATAATTAATTAATTTTTAGGATATTTATGCTTTTTCTTATTGCAGCAAATAAAAAATGCCTTATCTTTGCATTCAATAATTTATAGATTTAATGATTAATAGTATTATTTTATGAAGAAGATTTTAATTGCCGCTTTATGTGTAGGGTTATTTGTTACGGCAAATTCGGTTTGGGCTCAAAAAAATAATAAAGTTCAGCCTAAAGCTAAAGTAGAAAACGCGGAAAAGAAAACGACAGTAACTACGGAAGCAACAAAAGTTTGTTGCGCAGATAAGAAAGCATGCTGCGCCGACAAGAAAGCTTGTTGTGCCGCTAAAGCAGGCGACAAAAAAGGCGCTTGCGTCAACGTTGATAAAAAAGCTGCTACTTGTTGTGCAAACAAAGTTGTGCCAATAGAAAATAAGTCAAGCGGTAAAAAGTGAATTAACATAACAACCTTTCATCTTTTATCTGACTAAATTCTGCTCGCAGGCTTTTTTTATCATTACGGAAGTATTGATTGCATCGAATTTAACGAGCAGATTTCTCCGGTGGGTTTTAACTGTTTCATCATCCCTGCAAATCCTGTTTGCAATTTCTTTCGTGGTGAGACCATCGGCAATACATTGCAGAACTTCTTTTTCGCGGGAAGAAAACCAGATAGCTTTATCGTCTTTTTTCCCTTTCAGCAGAATATCTATATCTTCGCACAGGAATTGTTTACCTTCGCTTACCGTTTCGATGGCGGCAAATATTTCTTCGGGTTCGGAATTTTTCAGGACATAACCGAGCGCTCCATTATGTAAAGCCCGTTTGGCTACGTTGAACTCTTTGTAGCTGGTCAGCATGATGACTTTCAATCCATGGTAAGTTTTTGTTATCTCAGCGCAAAAATCCACGCCGTCGCCATCGGGTAGTCCAATATCGAGCAGCAATACATCGGGCAATGCAGTGTTTTCCAGACCCAGTCGGCAAGATTTCAGGTCGTAATAAACCGCTGAAACCTGAAACGTTGTTACCTCGTTAAGCAGTTTGCTCAGACTTTTCACTACCATCCGGTGGTCGTCAACAATCACTATATTAATTAATTGAGAGTCATTATTTGTTCCCATGATTTTTTAATTGTAAATTGTAAATCGTAAATTAACTAATTCCTAATTCCTAATTCTTAATTCTTAACTCATAGTTCTTAACTCAATCACCGTTTCCGTTCCTTTACCGGGCGCGGAAGCAATATCTAATTTGCCGTTGTAGGAAGCGACTCTGTCTTGGATGTTTTTCAGTCCAATATCTTTTTTGACGGTCGCTTCATCGAAACCGCAGCCATCGTCCTGAACAGTAAGTGATAAGAATTTTTCGCTTTGTACCAACTGAACATTGATGTTTTCGGCGCCAGAATGCCGGAGCGAATTGGTTATCAATTCATTGGCGCAGCAATAAACGGCAAATTCCATCCTTTCCCTGATGCGCTTTTCTTCGCCAAAGAAGTGAAAATGTACGTTCGGGAATTGGGCGGTGAAATCTTCCAACGCGCCTTTCAAACCCGATAGCCGCAACGAGCGCGGCATCAGGTTATGCGTAATTTCTCTGACTTCTTTGATACATTGGTCTAATTTATCGCCGACATTTTGCAGGTTTTCCGCATTTTGGAGTTCGATTTTCACCGCCGAAAGACTTCCGCCGAGCCGGTCGTGCAGGTCTTCGGCTAAACGTGCTCGCTCGTTCAATTCGCCATCCTGAATGGATTGGGCGGCAATAAGTTGCTTTTCTTTTTGTGCATTTCTGTTTTTTTGCCACAATACAATTCCCAATGAAACCGCAAGCAAAGCGCCCGTAATTCCCAGCCACACATACAGTTTTCGCTCTTTTTCCAATGAAGCGATACGGGCTTCTTTCTTTTCGGTTTCGTATTTGGTTTCCATTTCTACCATAGTTTTATGGTAATTTTCATCAGTATATTTTTTCATTATCTCATCATATCTATCAAAAAAATAATTCTCTTTTACTTTATTTCCTAAAAAAATATTTGATTTTGCTATATTGAAAGTAATATTACGACCAAGATCCAAATTTGTCGAGTCGATATTCCACGCTTTCAATGCTGCAGCCTCACATTCCTGATAGCGATTTTGAGCTAAATAAATATTAGATAATGCATTCCATGCACCCAAAAGTTGTCTGGGATCGCCAAATTCTTTTGCAAGCCGTAAACACTCATTAGCATATTCTTCAGCTTTATCATAGTTTTTCAAATCCATATAAACAAGAGCTAAAGCTTGAGTTACATATACTTCAGTCTCTTTATCTGGTACAGATCGGCAAAGCTCTAGTGCCTTTAATTGATACTCTAACGCTTTATCAATCTTATTTTTATCCCTATAAATTGATCCCAAATCATAATATATGTTTATTAATCCTAAGGAAAAACCAAGTTTCTCATCTATTGTTTTAGATTGTTCCAAATAGTAAATAGCCTGCTCAATATTCTCCATTGAACGGTAAAAAGATCCAATATTACTCAAGATTGTTGAATATAATCTTTTATCTTCTAAATGTTCAGACAAAGGTAAAGCTTTCCAAAGATATTCCATCCCAGTTTTAAAATCGTCTTTTCGAGCATAAATAACTCCCAAATTCATGTATATTTTTGCTTTTTCCTTATCGTTTTTTTCTATATCTGATAATTTTAGTCCTTTATTACAATAAATAATAGCATTATCATAATCTGATTTCATTATATAAGCATAAATTTTAGCTATAGTAAAATTAAGAGCCATTTTATTGTTTTTTTCTTTTTCAGATAGTTCTAAGCCTTTATTAGCGTATAACATTTGCTTTTCTGTATCATTACCTTCATAGATGTTACAAATTTCCAAATAAATATCAAGTATTTTCTCATTCGTCAACTTTTGTGTATTCAACACCTTCACCAACGAATCCACATTCTGAGTTTGGGCGGCAATCTTCGTGGTTGCTGCCAGCAGCAGGAGTAATCCAATTAAAAATATCTGTTTCATAAGTATATATTTTAAAGTTCACAAAGGTAGGGTGTAATTTTATGCCTGTCAATCACCCAAAAGGGTGAAAATGCAATGAAAAAATCACACAGCGCCAAGAATAACCTCGGCATCTATATTTAATTTTTCATGTATTCTGCGGGCTATTTGTAAAGTTGGTTCCGATTTACCCGTAAGATATTCGCTTACGCGGGGAGCGCTTATTTCAAGAATTTTCGCCAATGATTTTTGAGTTAAATTCATTTCATACATGCGCGATTTGAGGACATCCGTCAAAACAGGCTTCCCAATAGGAAAGTGTTCTTTTTCATAAGCGACAACCAAGTCGGTAAGAAAATCCAATTCGATATAATTCTTATCAGAGGAAGGCGTATTATCATCTACGATTTCAACAAGTTCGTCCACCCGTGCCATAATGGCTTCATATTCTGCTTTATTAACTATTATTTTCATAATCTTGCTAAATTTTTGAACAATCATTTATCTTATCATATTCTGAATGAGTACCGATAAAACGAATATAAACAATTTTAGGCCCAAATAATATCAGCGCTATTACCCTGTATAAGTTCCCTTTTATATTGAATACGTAACGTTTACCGCCTACATTATCTACGCTGTTGAATGTTTGTTTTACATCAGCAAAACAATTCCACTGGCTTTTTTCCGTTTTAATGTACCATTCATCTAATGCCAATTTCGCATCAGGATGTAAGTTGGAATATTGCTTTATAGCTGTGTGAGTAATAATTCTCATTTATTTTTTGCAACAAAGGTAAGATAAGTATTTTGTATTTCAAAATTTAAAATACAAAAATAGTAATATCTATTAAAGTTCACAAAGGTAGGGTATAATTTTATGCCTGCCAATCACCCAAAAGGGTGAAAATGCAATGAAAAATTCTTAATTCTTAATTCTTAACTCTTAACTCTTAACTCAATAATCGTTTCCGTTCCGGCGCCGGGCAAGGAGGATATATCTAATTTACCGTTGCAGGAGGCAACCCTGTTACTGATATTTTTCAGTCCGGAACCTTGAGAAACAGTCTCTTTATCGAAACCGCAACCGTCGTCCTGGACAGTAAGCGACACGTATTTCTCGCTTTGGACTAATTGCAGGTTAATGTTTTTGGCGCGCGAATATTTTACGGAATTATTCACCAATTCGCAGGCGCAATAATAAATCACGAGTTCTATTCTTTTATCAATCCGTTTATCTTCACCAAAAAAATGAAACCGGACATTCGGAAATTGCCGGCAATAGTCTTCCAAAGCGGCTCTCATTCCAAAACGCTCTAAGGAAGGAGGCATCAAGCCATTAGCCATACGACGGACAGTTTCAATACATTCGTCGAGTTTATTACTGAAGATTTGTACCGGTTGTTTTGCCGCATCAAGTTCAATTTTCAGCGCCGATAGCATACCGTTGATGCCGTCGTGCAGTTCGCTTGCAAAGCGTTTCCGCTCTTTTTCTTCCCATTCGAGCACAGCGCTTGTGGCAACAAGTTGCCTTTTCAATTGTTCTCGCCGTATCTTTTGCCACGAAACAAGCCCTACGCCAATTGCCAACAGGATGGCTATGATACCGATAATAATATACAGGATTTTCTGACGCTCTAAAGAAGAAATTCGTATCTCTTTTTTTTGGGTTTCGTATTTGACTTCCTGACTTGCCACTGCGTCCTTGTAGCCTTGATTCCATTTTTTATCCGTTAGGGTTTTATATATATGAAGGTATTCTTCCGCTTTATCTGTATTACCCATACAAGCATTGGAAAAAGCAATGTTGAAGTTTAAATCAGGCGCATAGTCTAAATCGGTGGAATCGATTGCCAAACATTCAAGAGCGGTCGCTTCACATTCTTTAAAATTCTTCCGGAGACGTAAAATATTGGATCGCACTCTCAATGTGCCGGCAAGAAATTCCGGATTTCCTATGGCTTTTGTAAGAAGCATACAACTGTCGGAATATTCCAATGCATTGTCGTAATCTTTTATGTCTTGATAATAAGTTGTTGTCATGGCTTCAAAACCGGCAAGCTCGAAAACTTTATTATCAATTGACCGGCTCAGATTAACCAACTCCTTTCCACATTCCAGCGCCTTGTCGATTTTTCCCTGGGCGCTATAGGCGGTTGCAATTTGATACAAAGGGTGAAGTTTAGCTTTCGGCATATTTATTTTATTGGCAATTGTCAAAGCCCGTTCTGCATAACTGAGAGTTTGATCATAATTTCCCAGCAGCGAATGGATGCCGGCTATATTAGCCAATGCGTTTGTGCATTGTACCGAATCATTTATGCTCTCAGCAATTGTCAATGCTTTCATAAAATATTCTATTGCGAGCGTATGCTTGCTTTGATAGGCATAAACACTCCCAATAAGACTATTCATCAGCGCTTCTTGTTTTTTATCTTTTGCTTCGATTGCAGCATCAATCGCTTTATTGAAATAAACGACAGCGGTATCATTAGATAAGGATTGCATCTGGTAAACTTCTCCTAAAAGATAATAGAATTTTGAAATCATTGCTTTGTTTCCTGCCTTTTCGGCAAAAGATAGACCTTTTCGAGCGTTAATAAGGTTAGTATTTTTATCCTCTTTCGACATTTTCGACTCACATAGTTTGTAAAAAAGGGACAGTTGTTCCTCATTTGGACGTTTTTCATTATTCAACACATTCACAAGAGAATCCATATTCTCTGTCTGGGCGGCGATCTTTAGAGTTGCCGGCAATAGTAATAAGCCAATAAAAAATATTTTTTTCATAAATGAGAAAAGAATATACTGCAGAAAAGTTACAAATTGTATGAACATTATCATATAAAGACTAAATAAATGATATTTACCGGCAAAGATACGCCATTTTTCGTTAATACCTATCATATAGAAAAATTATTTTGTTGAAAAAAAATCAAAATTGGATGCATTTTCACCCTTTTGGGGGATTGACACGTATTTTTATGTCTTTTAACTTTGCAGCGTTTTAGTAACTGAATTTATTAACAATATTAACTGCCTTGTAAAAAGGCATAAAAAAGAAAATGATATGAAAACGAAATTATTTATTACATTCTGCTTTTTAGCAAGTACAATTATGGTAATGCGTGCGCAAGATATCATTACCAAAACAAATGGCGACGAAATAAAAGCAAAAGTCACCGAAGTGGGCGTAAGCGAAATTAAGTACAAAAAATTTGAGAACGTATCGGGACCTACTTACACGATAGCTAAGTCCGATATCTTCATGATTAAGTATGAAAACGGAGAGAAAGATATGTTTGGAAAATCTGCGGATGCATCCGGTGTCTCCGGTCAAACAAGTACACAAGACCCGTCGTCTTCCGAACCTGTCAGGCAAAAACTTCAAACTACCCGGCAGGCGCTTCAGAATTCTTCACAAACAGGTCAATCTACTACTCAACAACAAAATGTAACAACTTCACAATTTGTGCCTGTAGGAAAAACTCAATTCGGTATTAAGGGGGGGCTTAATTTTGCCAGTGAATCGGGTGATAATGGTGAACAAACAGGTAGCAGAACAGGACTACATATAGGATTTTTTCTGGAAACGCCTATCAGCCAAAAAGTCGGATTTCAACCTGAATTGGTTTACTCTATGCAAGGTGGATCCTTTTCGGGTGGTACAAGAAAATTAGATTATATCAATCTTCCGTTGATGTTTAAATTTTATGTTTGGCAACAACGTTTCAGCATTGATGCAGGTCTTCAGTTTGGATATTTGATAAGCGCAAAAGAAGACTCTTACGATATATATGATCTTTCTTCTTTGCAAAAATTTGATGTGTCTATTTGTGTAGGCGTTTCTTATAAAATAACCAATCAGCTTGATGCGTATTTGCATGGTACAGGGGGGATGACTAAAATTTTTAAAGGCTATACCAATGCAAATAGCGTGGGTCAATTAGGACTAGGATATCGTTTCTAATCTTTTAATTTGTCAACTTTCAACTCAATAATCGCTTCTGTCCCTTTGCCGGGGGCGGAAGCGATTTCTAACTTGCCGTTGCAGGGGCGACGTGGTCTTGGGTGTTCTTAAACTATACCAATAAAAAGTGTCATCTATGAAATAAAATAACTAAATTTGCATGTTTAAATTTATTTCATAATTATTATTCATGTATAAAAAATACAAATCTCATCCCTGGCATGGCGTAAGCATAGGAAATTTATATCCCGACATCGTAACTTGCTTTATTGAAATGGTTCCGACTGATACGGTGAAGTATGAAGTCGATAAAGAAACAGGATATTTGTCGATCGACCGCCCGCAAAAATATTCCAATGTCATTCCGGCTCTTTATGGATTTATTCCTCAGACTTATAGCGGGAAACGAGTAGCGGAACTCAGTAATTTTTACCTGAACCGGAAAGATATTGTCGGCGATGGCGACCCTGTTGATATTTGCGTATTAACGGAAAAAACCATCACGCATGGCGATTTATTGGTAAAAGCGCGTCCCATTGGCGGATTTCGTTTGTTAGACAGCGGACAGGCTGATGATAAGTTGATTGCCGTTCTTCACAATGACGCTATTTACGGTTCTTACCACAGCATCAACGATGTTCCGCTTTTGGTGATCGAACGTTTGAGGCATTATTTTACTACGTATAAGGATATTCCGGGGACCAATGAACGTAAGACCGAACTGACGCATGTGTATGACGTCAAAGTAGCTTATGAAGTAATTCAGCGTTCGGTGGCGGATTATAAGGAATTTTACGGCGATTACGAATAACAGAGAAAGCGTTTATTTATCCCATTTGAACGATTTTTGTCCAATGCGGTTGCCGTCGGCAAAAATATCCACGCGATACGTGCCGGGAATGAGATATTCTTCTATATCCCAGTAAATAGAAACCGGAAGTTCTTCTCCTTCGTACTCTATGGTTTTTTTTGCGGAATAGTTGATTTCCTGGTTTTCATAAGTAAAAACATCACCTTTGCTTTTAATCAGCACGTCGTCGTCGGGTTTCATAATACGGATATAAATGATTTTTTCGCCGGGAGCAGCCGTAATATTTTTCGTAATAACAAATTGAAATACAATTTTTACCATCTTGTTAATTTTGTCGGTAATTTTGTTTTTATTGGTAATACCATTTAC
>Ga0209629_10001979_pt1 | contig 13545 bp, 13 predicted proteins | sample TergutCu122P5_FD_187286 | JGI IMG/M metagenome (GOLD analysis project Ga0209629, IMG submission 187286) | Cubitermes ugandensis P5 segment gut microbial communities from Kakamega Forest, Kenya - Cu122 P5 (SPAdes) (version 2) | ecosystem: Host-associated > Arthropoda: Insects > Digestive system... | reverse complement strand
CCAGACCGACTATCAGTCAGTTGTTAAAATATTTCTGTATTTTATGGAACCCGAATGCTCATGGGTACACTGAACAAGAGGCTTGATCATCGAAACATATAACGAATCCAGTTCAAAACCCCACACCTCATTTCTTCAAGATGCATTTTAACAGCAACCTGCAATCTATGCCGAGGTCTTCAAGTGTTATCTTCCCTCAAGTTTTCCAACCAAAGTTACGTGCCTGCTATCTGACCTACCCATCTCATTACCCTCTTTGATTTTATCGTCCTAGCGACATACGGCCAGGAACACCAACAACCAATTTCCTCTCTGCGTAGTTTATTACAGCCTCTTTCTTACACGCTTCTGTAATTTTAAGAACGTTTAAACTGGAACCGACAGCCAGTAAGCCTACTTATTAACAACAGGAACTTCGTTGCGTCACAGGCAAGGTACATGACTAAACTAGATAGTGATATATGCCTAATGCAGGCCCGCTGTACCTATTGTGCGGCGGGGGTAACTTAGCAAAATTTGGCTTGCATGCGGGCAACATGTAATTAAATACAAAGAATAATTAATTCTATGTGGCGCCGGTATAGCATAGTCGGTATAGCCACGCACTGCGGGCTGAACATTCCCGGGTTCGTTCCTCGGTCGGGACAAGGGATTTTCTTTTCGTCAAAATCCGTCCATACTGGTCCTCCCATGGGTACTGGGGCTCTTGTCGGGGACAAAACGGCTGACAACCCACCCCATCTAGCGCTGTGGTTAGGACAGAGTAGAGCTACACCTCTGCCCCCATCTGTGCCTTCATGACACGTTATAAGTATGCAAAATGTATTAACAATGCAACGAATGTCTATTAATAAGCAGCTAAAATGTTGTAAAAATTGTTTTGGCCTTCTAACTCGGCTTTGCCAGGGAAAGGGTTAAAAGACTATTTCATATCAAATGTCTCCGCGGGCAATATACACTGACTCAGGCAACATGTTGACCGCAAGCTACAGTTTGAGCTGGCCTCGCTTCAAGCAAAAAATTATGCTGCAACGTAATATGTAGGTTCATTTAGTTGTAACAAACAAGTTTATGTTCTCTTCGTGCTAAGCACGTCGCAGAAATAATAGCCCACCGTCTGCCAACAATTCTCCGAAAAGGGAAAGAAAGTTCTCGAAGGCCCACGGCTCACAGTTTGATAAAAACTGCGGGACTAATCCCTCAAGACACTACTCGCGATGTACTGGTCTGTACCTGACGCGATAATGACAACTCCAAGATTTTTGTGTCTTCCACCATCCTTCGGGCGAATGGCGGTACATTCATTTTAACCCTACAAAACCTGAAATTAATTTATATGATACATAAAAGCTGTTGTGGGCCGGGATAGCTCAGTCAGTCGGCACAGCGACTCGTTACAGGGTTGGACGTTCCAGGGATCGAATACGGGTGGGGTCGAAATTTTCCGCACCCATCCAGACCGTCCCTGGAACCTGCCCAGCCGCCTATACAATGGGCACCGGGTCTTTCCCTGGGCTAAAGCAGCCGGGGCGTGGCGTTGACCACCTACCCCATCTAGCGCCGAGGTTAAAGAAAGAGTAGAGCTATACTTCTACACCCCATCTGGGCCTTCGTGGCCTGTTCTAGGGTGAACTTCATCTTTACCATAGAAGTTGCTACAATTTGGTTCAGAAGCGTCTGTCTTCCTACACGCTATGCACTAACAAGAATATTAACATACACAAAACTATCAATTTTATATGCGTGTGAAACTTGGTCTCGCATATATGAGCTACTCGTAATGATATTTAGGCCTAAGACGGAGAAAGTAGAAGGAGTATAGAAAGAACTGCACAATAAAGAAGCCTCATAATTTTTACTCTTCGCCGAATATTACTCTAATCAAATAAAAAGAATTAAATGGGGTGAACACGTGGCACGCATGGAGGAAAAGCGCAATTCACACACCGTTTTTGTTGTGAAAATGGGGAAGACGACCAGCTGGAAGAAGTAGAAATACATGAGGATAATATTAAAGTGGGTATTAAAGAAGTAGGATGGGAAGGCGTAGACAACTCATCTGGTTCGCACAGGGAGAAGTGGTTATTGTAAACACGGTTAACGAACTTTCGGGTTCCTTAAAATGCAGGGGATTTCTTAACCAGCTGACAAACTACTGGCTTCTCAAGAGGAGACGGAAGGAATAAACAGAAGGGTGTAGTGAGAACGGGAGGAAAGAAATTTTACCGTTCCGTAGTTTCCCAGGCAGTTTCCGCTCGTCCTTCTGGTAAGAAGGGCTCTGCAGCATGGAGTTAACACATAAAAGTTCCGATACCACCTCTTACAGAACATAAACCGTCACCATTACAAAGATCAATCTTTAATGCTCTTTAGGGAAATAATGTTTTATTGCGAGAATCATACGAAACATACATACACTGTAATATTCGTGGAGGTGAATCTTATAGTTACGTGTGCTAGAAGTTTAAGAACTGTTCCCTCCCAATTCAACGTTCATAACAATAACGGGGATCTAAATGGAGCTGAGGAAGTGTAATGCATTTTAACTACACATGTGAAAACCGTTTATCAGGCAATTTGTTCGGGCTGGCAGCTCTGATCTCACGTTTAAGTTCGCCTGTCCCTAGCACAGCCATGCCTCCCATCTCAACCAGATAAGGCACGATCAAAGCGGCCCTTGTCTGTCACACAAGGGCTTCTCATTCATAACAAAAATCGATTTTCGACCCCGACTGCCGTGGAATGCAAACTCATGCTTCAAAACGATAAAAATAAAGTTTCGGTGAAGGATTTCAGACACTAACAAAAGCTCCGATCTTCCTCTCCGCTGCCTTTGCTTCGAAGTGCTGCCTTGAACGCTCGGAACTCGAATTCGTATCATTGACAGGAGACTGTAGCCTTAGGATTTCTCCTCGTTTTCCTCCGTCTTCTGGGAATATGGTGGAGTAGTGCCTCGAATGTGACCCTTCGTTCAAATCTCGGTTGACACACTAGTTACCCAAACTTTGGTGGCTTTCTTCAGTCACTTAGGCAAGTGCTCGGATACTACCATACGATTACACCACGAAGGCTTGCTTCCAAATCCCTTCCAGTTGGTCACCTTATACTCAGTCTCCGATATTGACAGTGTCGTTAAACAAATCACAACCCACCTCAGAACAGGCAACGACCTTTTTAAGCGCGGTCACAAAGTTGTGAAAAGTGCCTAATACCTTCGTCATGTCCGTCCGTCTGTTCGCATGTATCAACGCGGCTCCCAATGGAAGGTTTTCCATAAAATTTGATATTTGGGACTTTTATGAAAATCTGTCGAGAAAATCCAAATTTTGTTAAGATCGAGGAAAAATATCGGCCACTTTTCATGAAGACCGACGTACGTTTCAATGTAGCGGCGGACGTTAAATCGCCATAAAAGCGCTCTCTTCGAGTGAAATGGCATCGGCTTGTCAGACTAGTCGATAACGTATACACATTAAGCGAAGGCGTCACAATGTTACGTTATACGTACCTTAGTCTATCCTGTTTTTTTTCCACACATTCTAATTCATTATTACTTATTAATTCTCCTACCATTACACACACCACAGTCAGAATTACTGACCGTGCTCTTACACAAACCACATTACAAATTACACTGGAGCGGTGTATTGATCACAACATTCTTACTTAAAATTATCATCTAGACGCGAGATTGCTACTTACACAGCTACACAACAATCGATAGGTTTGCGAAAAAAAAATGCTGATAATACTCTCCAAGAATACTTGCTCAAAAACGCCTATTAAAACAGTTTTTGCTCCCACAATCACTTTGCGAGTTACGCTCAAAATGCATGTAAAAGAAGTGTTCACGTAATGTACCCGTCAGTTTTGTTTGATTTTAGATCAAACTAGAACGCTTCGGCAAAATTTCAGTAAAACTTAACAATGACACGTTTGTTTGAAAATTGTTCACCTCCTCATCAAGTTGTTACATGTGAAAGACACGCGCCGTGAACACCCCAACAGCGGAATGCCAAGAAGACGGGGATGAGACATCCATGTATCGCTAGCTGACTCATCAGATAATCCAGAAACAACTTGCCTCTTCAGGTGTGTCACTGTCTTGGTAGTTTTTTTATCGTCTCCACTTGTTCCGATAACCCTCAAGTCAGACAGTCGCTCAGTTGCGAACGAGAGAAAGAAGTGAGACAGCGAAAAAGAAGAGAGACAAAGACAGGAAAAACGGAGGAAAAAAAGAAGACAATAAAAACAAGGAATTAACTTGTCAATGCGAAGTTAGTCTGGACGTAAATACAGAAATATGTTAAAGAGACATACATGACAATCACATTAATCAAACCGGTTTAACCATTTAAAGCACAGTGATTATCACAACTTGTTTTTAACACTCAAAACTCTCCATTTTGCACATACAATGTGTTCCTCATGATTCTCATAACAAACAGAGATTATTTCGAAGATTCAAATATTCCAGAATATGATGCTATGCCGACTGGTAAACCTCCGAGCGACATTTCCCTAACAGTAACCGTTTCAAGTCGAAAGGTAACCGTGCATTTAACGCTAAGTTGAATACTATAAAGTCTACATTTTCTTCACGGGGTATATGCGTTTCCTGTTAACTCTCACAATAAACAGTAACTACTAAACTAAACAACATTAATTGGTTTCTCTTTGTAACGGAAGCACACTGTGTTCTCTGTGTTGCATAAACAGCTTGTTTCTTTATCATTTCCACTTTCACATTTTTCAGCCTTAAAGGGATAAATGCGTTGGTCTTTACGATGAAGAGTGTCTGTATTGGGCGGCAGGGATCGGATCTTGAAACAAGTTACTATCCAAGTGAACTGCAGCCTTCATCCTCTACCTCCGTATCTGACAATCCTGTCGGTTCGCCGTTGCACTGAAAAGCCAGCGTCTTCCCAATAGCATACATAACCCTAACTTTGCAGAGACCAAATAATAGAGGTACATAAAAGTCATGGCGTACTTAATTACAGCCAATTTCTGCCAAGTCAGTACACTATGGAGGAACCTGACGACCATGAGTTTACAGTAAGAGGTAACAGTTTATTTCAACTACAAACAACGCTCCATGAGGCACAGGTGCCTTACGAAAGCAATCCTATCTATTTATTTAATGAAACCGTCTGTAGCCCAGACCATATAGCGTCGAATGACGAGATAATTAATTAATTATGAATTGGAAAAAATGTGGAAGTAGTAGTGGACTAATTTGAGATACTATCCCGGCATCTACCTCGATGAAATGGATGAACATGATGAAAGAACAGTCCACCTCCGGACCGATAGTTGAACTCAGGACCTCCAGGAGTGCCAGCTTTAAAGAATTTTAACCCTGTGGTGCCGATTTTTTTTCGGTGCAATCTGCAGAACGCCAGGATTTAAATTACAGGATTTATTTTCTTAATGCACACATTTATCAAAAAGGGACCAAAAGCAGAATGCCCCAGGAGGCCTGCATAATAATGGCTATAACAGGCCAACGCATAACAAGCGTCGATCGCGAGTTGAACCCTGACCCCAGCACCCTGCGACGCAACCCATATCTCCTTCGGCGGCGCCAAATGGCTAACATCTTCAACAACAGAAAACATGGGACTAATTTATATCGATAATCCTTATGCATCAGGTATTGCCTAGTGCCTGTATGTACAAAGCTCGAGAAACTTGGGAATAAACCTGGTTGAGATTGCCAATATTTAAGTGAATAGCCTTTATTCAGTTCAAAACTGTATTATTGAACGCAAGCTATGTGGAACATGTAATACGCGGAGTGTAAATATACAGTACGTACGAACACAAAGGGGTGTAAAGGTAACAATTACTCATCTTTTATCATGCACCACGAGAAGTGAAAGTATACCTACCTTCATGAATCTTAACCTCGACAGTGGACAGAGGTGAGCAGTCGGCTGATGCCGCCCAATTTACCATCGTTTCCTACTTAATACGATGCTGGAGTAGCGAGCTACACTGCCGGCCACTTTACCACCGGCGTCCAGTGAACACGATATTGGAATAGTCAGCTCCATTGCCGGCCACTTTACTAGCGGTGCCCACTGAATACGATGCTGGAGTAGTCAGCTACGTGCCGGCCACTTTACTAGAGGTGCCCAATGAATACGATGCTGGAATAGTCAACTACACTGCCGGCCACTTTACCACTGGAGCCCACTGAATACGATACTGGAGTAGTCAGCTACATTGCCGGCCACTTTACTAGCGGTGCCCACTGAATATGATAATGAATTAGTCAGCTACATTGCCGGCCACTTTACCACCGGCGCCCACTGAACATGATAATGGAATAGTCAGCTTCATTGCCGGCCACTTTACCACTGGCGCCCACTGGATATGATGCTAGATGGCCGGAAGCTTTGGAGACGAGAAGATTCTTTTAGCCCTGCTGGGAATCCAACGATTCTCTGCTCGTCCAGTCTCTAGCCTAGTCAGTATGCTTTCTGATCCAATCTACGCTCCTACATGAAGCTAATTCGCCACAGTCTGCTGCTAGGCGTGTAGTAATAAATATCTCTAAAAGTAAACGCTGGAAAATTACATCTTAGTAGACTGAAAATTCTCACGACCCGAAAGAAGCGGATCACAAAATAATCCTTCCTAAGGAATTAAATAAATCTCACAAATGCGTTTAATTATTCTTGACCACTCAAAACGAGAAATACAGAACAACTTTGAAAGGTGTTCTTCATATTGCAGCGACAGCCTACATAAAATTATCAACGCCAATTCTATGCACGTTGTTCAGTTTACTTACTATATGCTTGAAAACGGTATAGCTCTCCGGTAATAAGGCATGTATGGTGCGAAGCTAACCATACAGCTCCAGCTAGTGCCAAGCCTGTCATATCTACACTATCCCAAATGACTTCTTGGCGTGGCGATTCGTTTAACACATGCACTTCACTTTGGAGGTGCACCTGCAGAACAACTGACAAGACCTTCTTTCGTGATACCTGACCGTCCCTCTGTTTTTCCACACGGAACAACTCTATTCCCACAAGATGGACGTTCGTGATATTCTTAACAGAGGAAGTTTTACCAAAATTTCGACACTTTCCTATTTTGGTCAAAAGCGGGCAAAAACCACAGTCAGTTGCCATGCAGTCCTTCGTACGAGTATATTTACTGGTATCGTACTCGTATTATTTCATCGTTTGTGATAATAATGACGATGCGAAGGTAAGGTCAGGTTCACCCTAGAACAGGCCATGAAGGTCCAGAGGGGAGCATAGGTTTAGCTGTACTCGGAAAACCATAAGCGTTACTTGGGACTTCCGGAACGTACGTCTAGCGAGGCACTTTTAGATCCAGGGCAGGCTTGAGACATGTCAGACATTAATTTGGCGCCCCGGGTAAGCTAATAATTTGGCGCCTGTTCCTACCGATGTTCTTTAAAACTCGGCCTAAAACAGAGATGGCAAATATTTTTGAGGAGGGCCATCCGGACTGCGAAAAATGTTTTGAGAAATTCTTTCGCGTGTGGAAAACCTGAGTTTACCAACACCATATTTCCCATTTTTCCAGGGACGTCTTACCCCCCGTCAGCTGTCAGGCTGTCCCGCCCTTTGCTGCCTGACCGGCACTGGCTATACTTCCCTGCGCGGAAGCACTGAATGAAAGAAATGTTTGCGAGTAATGAACTGGAAAAGATAAAGATGATGCAGTCACAGTCTCGCCTGCGTCACTGTCACAGAACTGTCTGGGGGACTGAGGAAGACCACAAAATGTCACTCAGAATTGCAACTGTCCGAGTCGAGATATAAACCAAGGATTCCCCGCCTACAAAGTTGCAGTGCTGCCTAATCGACCTCCGAAGCTAAGATAGAAGGCACTTCTAATTCCTTTTCCGCTAATGTAGACTGAATAATTTTTCATACGAAAGCTCAGCCATGTCTGCAGCATAAATACTTCACACGCTCAAAGAAAATTGCACATCGGTTATGTACTTCCAATACAGAAGAGGCAAGTCAATCCTATTCTACGATTCAAAAGACTATGAATATTTCAGCAGCTCCGCACACGTGGATGTAGATGTCCGATGTGATGAAATCGCAGTTCCATTATACTTCCCATACCATTCCCATTGCAGATGTAACTACATCAATATTAGGATGCTCTGAGATGTGACACCTGTAATTTGGTGGATAGAGACCAACGATTCGAAAGAACTTGCTGTTTTCCTCTTCAGGATTGAAGAGCTGTCATTTCCTGAGTTTGTAGGCAGCAGATTAATCCAAATATTTCGTAACTTTCTACCACACTAAAGGGCGTCCATAAAAGGAGATAATAATCTTAATATACACCGCCTTAGAAACAAATATTTTTATTCTACATTATTCTGAAATGCTCGGGTTTACAAATAAATTGATAATATATAATTACATACGTTTAGTTTCAAATGCATTAATACTGTAAAGTAGCTCACTACGGAATTCAATTCCCGACTTTACCACAGCGTCCACACTGGCTGTGGGATCCGCCCACCTCCAAATGTAAGATATACTGGGGTAAGAGTGACCACAAAGTGAAGCTAATCACTTACGTCCACACAGACAGACGTTATGAATGCGTGAAGCTAATCGTTCCGTACGTCATGGCGAAAAGCTAATAATGACAAACAGCTTCAGAAGTAGTCACATTACATCGCAGTCGAGGTGTACCGAAACCAGTCACCTAATGGAAAAAAAAAAGAGGAAAGGGGAGGAGTGGTCAGGAGAGTGGAATAGAGAAGAGAAGAGAAGAGAAGAGAAGAGAAGAGAAGAGAAGAGAAGAGAAGAGAAGAGAAGAGAAGAGAAGAGAAGAGAAGAGAAGTCGGGAATGTCGTGAAAAGCTCCACACTTTATTGCGAGGGCGAATCAAATTTACGGCTCTTAAGGTTCCAACGGTCGATCCAGGTGGCCGTGAAGTCTAAGACGCAGGAATGTGGCTGTTTGATTCTGGGATCGCGGGTTCGAATCCCGCCGAATGCATAGATGGTTGTCTCTTGTGTCTGGTGTGTGTTGTGTAACAAGCGGTCTCTGCGACAGGCTGATCACCCGTTCAGAGGAATCCTACCAGGTATGTCCAATTGTGTGTAATCTATAAACCTCAAAAAATAAAAACAGGCGGCCCAGGCACGATTTTGGATTTAGCGCCACAAAAGAAAAAAAAAAGGTTCCAAAGTAGTACCAGCTCGTCCCCCTGGTAGAGGTACGCTGGAAGCAGGGTGTAGCAGAAATAGTTTATATTTGAGACGAATTTCAGGCTTCCTCTTCAGTTTCTTGCAGCTTTCGGCCTCAGTTCTGAGCACCCAACAACATTACGGAAGACAGTATAAATCAAGTAGTTTGTCATGCCTCGCACCCTGCACAGTAGCACACCAGATTATGTACATAAATTTAGCAATAATCCTACAATTTGAGTTTAGCGTGGAGCCTAGAAACGTTTTTGTTTTTGTCGCTTACATTCTTGTTTCTTCTCTGCTTCCTTCATTCCCTCTTGCTACCTACGTAATACAGCACAGCAGAAGTCGATAATCCGCAGCAGTTTCCGGCTTTGCAACGCTTTGCTCCAAAGCTGTTGATGCTGCAGACTCCATCTCACCATCCCCTCTCCGCCAGCCACTAACCACTCTGTATCTCACTAGTAAGCCGGTATAACGCCTCTTACTCCTGCAGGCGGCCTTTCCGGAGTTCCTTCTCTCCATTACAGCTCTCAAAGTAACAGCTAACACAACTCTACAACACCAAGTTCTCAAAGTGACAATTAACATAAACTCTAAAACACTAAGATTTCAAATTAATGATTAATATAACTCAAAAACACTAGTTTACAAAGTAACAACCAACACAGCTCTAATGTCAAAGTAACGATTAACAAAGTTCCAATAGACCGTCTTTAAAGTAACAAGTAACGCAACTCCAAAGCACTAAAATTTCAAAGTAACGACCAACACTGTTATCAAAATAACAAGTAACACAACTATAAAAGAAATTCTCAAAGCAGCAATTAACACAACTCTACAACATAAAAATTTCAAAGTAACGATTAACCACAGTCTACAACTCTGTTTGCACAAAAACAACTAATATGACTCTGAAACATAGTTCTGAAACAGAGCTCAGAATGACAAATAGCACGACTCTATTACACCGCTTTTCAAATAACACTCAACACAATTCTAAACCACTAAGTTATCCAAGCAACAACCAACACGATTCTAAAACAGGACAGACATTCTCCATTTTTAAAACACAGACTCAACTCACACAAAAAGATAAGGAAGAAATCCTTTTGGCACTCTTACAACAAAATATTGTTAAAATGTATTCAGGGTATAATTCATACAGTGGCTTTCAATGTACAGACTTCAGTCTTGCGGATCTGCTAGCACTGTGTCTGCAACTGCTGGTACTACTACTACTACTACTACTACTACTCGTACTACTGCTACTACTCCTACTAGCAGTAGTTGTCACATAAAAGTCCACTAAAATTTCCACGGAAGAATGTCACCGTTCCCAACGTCTAGCTACATTTTCAATGTCTTTACAACGTTGTGGAGCAAGCCTAAGTTTAGTGAAAACCGGAGCACCCCTAGGATTCACCCAGCCTCGTGTACAGTGGGTACCGGGCGTCTTAGCTGAGGGTTAAGAGGCGTGTCTTTGACCAAACACCTCATCTAGCGCCGAGGTTAAAGCAAGAGTGCAGGTGTATCTTTACTCCCCCTATGGGCCTAAATGGACTGGTAGGGTTAACTTTACTTTTCGACCCGTAAATATACACATAACGATGCTTTGTATTTACATGGTTCGTAAAATCGGTGCAGTTAACGGCACGGTTTACTTAAAGGGCATACATAAACTCTACACTGCTTTCTACACATTTTGTGCCATTTGGATACAATTCGATATAGAAGTTCTTCTCGCAATGCTGCTGAACGTTTATATATATCGAGAAAGACGGTGAAGTGAAAGACATTTTTTACCCACGGATGTTAAAAAAAACTTTCCCCTATTTCATACGTTTCCGTCCGATTTGGATAAAATCCATTAAGTTATATGTTTACAAAAAAAGAAGTATTGCTTAATCGAGTTTCGTGGATGTCGGCGCAGTCAAGGCCACACTTTACTAAGGGGTGTGAATTTCTATCTGTAATTGGCACGCGTATTGTCCAATTTATGTTAAATTCGATATAACAGATTTGCACAAAATACTTACTGTTCAGCATTTTGGAAATCGGCAATGGAAAAGTGCTTGTCTTATGACCGTAAATATATACGAGTGTTACACGAACACGGATATTTTGACAGTAAGAAGAACACCTTGTTAAAGTATGTGCACTCCGTCACTTAATGCACCCTTTGCAATGCTGCTACAGAGTACGCTACAAATGATCCAATCTTCTACATTACAGCCCTAAAGGGATTACCTTAACATCGGCAAAGGAAAACACTGCAAACCCGATGACAGCACAGGTACATTCCAGCAATCGTTGCCTCCTCTCGATCGTATCAGTGCTTAGAAAATTACTTGCTACAGGGAAACAGAATAAGGAGATATACTCTCATACAATAAGGTTTCGTTTCATTTTCATTACAACTTGTTACATACGTACGTACAAATTCTGTATACGTTAAATCCGTCAGATTATCCCAAATTCCACATTGTCATTCTAATTTATATCCGCACTAAACGTCACATTGGTTGTTGCCATCAGAGAGAGAGAGTTAATGAAATTTCTCACGGCTCTCCTGTTGTGTTTACGGTCTTAAAAAACGTTGCACGTTGTACAAAGGTACAATTTTATTAACACACGTCATTATGCGAAGCTAAACAAACAGACACCAGCATCCTGCTCGCCTCACAAGTTCGATTGTCGATTTGTTGCCAGTACTGATTGTAAGAAACCAAGACGTGCGGCGACGATGTAGTCTGCAAGGGCATAACACTCACTTAAAATTTCGTGAAAGTCGGTCCAATGGTCCGACACGTGAAATGAAGAAGAACACACACACGCCCACAACGAGCGTGATATTTTCTCACAAACGTAAACATTTTTCCTCTGAAGCAAATAAAGTAGCCTAATAGTTGGTGGCACGGTAGCTCAGTCAATACAGTCACCATCTTACGGCCTGAACGGCAAGTGAATCGAGGATCGATTCCCTGGCGGAGTGTATTTCTCCCGTTTAGCACACATACTCAAGAAGCTCTGACGACACACGTAGCCTCATATCCCATTCTTATCCGTGTTCTTTCTCTGTAGCTCCCGGTGCGTGAAGCGAACCCATTCATCTCCATCTGCTGTCGAAGGCGAAAAAAGAATGGAGCTGAAATCCCGCTCTCAGAAAAATCTTCATAGATTATATATATACAAAATATTTCACCCTAGAACAGGCCACAAAGACCCAGAGGGAGAGTAGATTATAGCTCTACTCTTTCTTTAACCTCGGTGCTAGGTGGGGCAGGTTGTCAACGCCACGCCCCGGCCGCTTTACCCCCGAGAATAGACCCGGTACCCATTGTAAAGGAGACTGGGTGGGCCCCAGGGCCGGTGTGGATGGTTGCGAAAAATCTCGCCCCCACAGGGATTCGATCCCCGGACTGTCCATCCTGTACCGAATATACATTAAATACAGGGATAATTTACCTTAACAAATATAATCAATATGCAAACGATGGCTGCAAAAAAAACACATACTCCTGCCACGTTCACATGTGTTCTTCCTAAACTGAGCATGAATAATACAAGAACTTGGCAGAATAAGATTTTCTTTTCAAGTATTTAAATACATACGGACAGAAAGCATTACGAAAGAACATGAAATATTAAAAGCACTTCCTACAAATTCCTGGACGTATAATGTAATCGTTACAAAACACACGCCATTATGATCGATATGCATCTCTGAGACGCGACTCGTGGACTGAAGTGAAACATACGATAATTTAGAATCCAGTGCAAACAAGCAGGCAGGCACCGGCAATGAATCAAAAGTCCTTCAAAAGAAGCTGATATCTTTAAGCTGATCGAAAAATTTCACACTTTTTATAAAGCTCGATTAATCATTAATGCGGCCACAACAACAATCACTAGACTCTAAAAGATCCCTTTGAATATTATCCTCCTCCCATCTAAGATCTGTTCAAGTTCGTTCAGATGATAACACACATTCGTTCGGGATTCCTAGCTCGAAACTTGGACGGGCCAAGTTTTTCGTGGTCTTTCTCACTTCCTCCGGGATAATGCCTTCCAACAAGACATGAACGCTTTCTTCCAAATCCTATCCAAGTTACCATTCATTGGTCGAGCAACTAGTCGATTCTATGGATATGCACTACTGACATACAAACAACAAACAAACCCACCCAGCAGGTCTCTTCCATTCAGTTCATTCATTCATTCATTCAGTATTCTGTCTGACGACAGGTCCAAAGCCTCCTCCAAAACGATGCTTCCACATAGTGCGATCCAGAGCCTTCTCCTTCAAATGAGAATATCCTCTCCTGTCCTTAAGG
>Ga0209629_10001978_pt1 | contig 13546 bp, 5 predicted proteins | sample TergutCu122P5_FD_187286 | JGI IMG/M metagenome (GOLD analysis project Ga0209629, IMG submission 187286) | Cubitermes ugandensis P5 segment gut microbial communities from Kakamega Forest, Kenya - Cu122 P5 (SPAdes) (version 2) | ecosystem: Host-associated > Arthropoda: Insects > Digestive system >... | reverse complement strand
GCCAATGCGGCGACCAGGCCGCCACTGAACGCGTCACCCGCACCGGTGGAGTCGAGCACCTCGACGTCGTAATTCGGGAAGTGCGAAACGGTCTTGCCGTCGGTTACCAGCACTCCCTGGGCACCAAGCGTGATGACCACGTTCTTGACTCCTCTGTCGAGGAAAACGCGGGAAGCCTCTACGGCGTCATCAGCGGTTGCGACTTTGACGCCTGTGAGGATGGAGGCCTCAACCTCATTCGGAGTGATGATGTCGATCAATGGGTACAGCTGGTCAGGGATCGGTTGTACGGGTGCCGGGTTTAGAACCACCATGGTTCCCGTCTCTTTGGCGATGGCGATGACGTGTTCGACAGCGTTGACGTTGGTTTCAAGCTGCGTCAACAACAGGCCGCTATGGCCCATTATCGAGCGGGTTCGTTCGACTTCGTCGTATGTGAAGCACTCGCAGGCTCCGGGCGACACGACGATCTCATTCTGGCTGGCGCCCTCGTCGACCATGATCAGCGCGTTGCCTGTGGGGTGCTCGTCGGACAAGAACACCAAGTCGGTCGACATCTGCTCCTCGGCGAGCTTGTCGAGTGCGATGCGGCTGAATGAGTCGGTGCCCAGCTTGGTGACCAGGTGCACATCAGCGCCTGCCTTCTTGGCGGCGATCGCCTGGTTGAACCCCTTACCGCCCGGGCCCATCTTGAAGAAAGACGACTTCACCGTCTCGCCGGGAACCGGCAGGTGCGGCGTTCGAGCCATCAGGTCGACGACAAAACTTCCGAATACGACAACGCGCATGGATACTCACTCCTTGTTCATGTTTTCTGAGCCCTGTCTGACCAGTGCTGGAGGTAATGTGACGCGCTGCACAAGACGGTTGTCGCCAGTGCCTCGCTCCATCTGGTCCACCAGCAATGACAAGGCGATCCGCCCCATCTCGACCGTCGGACGGGCGACATGCGTTATGGGCATGCCGAGAATGTCCAACGCGGGGATCTCGTCGAACCCGACCAACCCCATGCCTCCCGGCACGGCGATGCCCTGTTCGCGTAATGCCTTGATGACACCTAACGTCATCAAGTTGTTGCAGGAGAAGATCGCGGTGACACCGAGGTTCTCTGACAACAGTCGCAGTGTCTCCGTGTAGCCGCTGTCCAGCCGGAAGTCGCCCTGCAGAACCAAGCGGTCATCCATACGGATGCCATGCTCCTCCAGCGCCTGCTGGTATCCGGCAAGACGTTCGCGTCCTGGCTTGGAATCGGTCGGCCCCGCAACGACGGCTATCTTGCGGTGGCCACTCTCGATCAGTGCGTCAACTGCTTCGCGTGCCCCGGTCACGTTGTCGATGAACACGCCGTCGAAGGTCGAGTTCGGGGTGTCGCGGTCGACCAGCACAACCGGAATGCCGCGCTTGGTCATGAGTTCGAGTGCCGTCGACCCGGAGGCTGCACTGTCCGACACTGGCGTGATGATGATGCCTCTTGTGTGATGGCGGGTGATGTTTCGAAGTGCCGTTGCCTCGCGACGCGGATTCTCGTCTGTGTCGTACAGAACGGTCGTGAGACCGAATTTCTCGGCCTCCGCGCTGATCCCCTTGACGACCTCCGCGAAGAACGGATTGCTGATGTCGGGCAGGATCACAGTGACGGACTCGGCGACACCAGTCGACAAGCCTCGGGCCATCGGATTCGGGACGAAGTCGTTCTCCCTGATGACAGCCTCGACCTTGGCTTGGGTCTCTTCCTTGACGAGCGGAGACCCGTTGATCACGCGCGACACTGTCGCGACAGTGACCTCGCTGATCCTAGCGATGTCCCTGATGGTCATCGGCGACACTGGTACCTCCTATAGGACGTCTGCAGATGTAACCGGTTACAATCACGTCGAAATGTAACCGGTTACAATTGCACGACAGGCACAGTCTACTCAGGACGAAACATCTTTCAAGCCCCAATTTTCATCGAACGTTCCGCTCGTGCGGACGGGGTCTTGCGTCGCAGCCACAGCGTGACCGGCGCTGGTCCAACGGAGTGCCACCGCGCTCAGTTCGCGTCGTCCAGCGCCAGGTTGAGCTTCACGACGTTGACGCGCCACTCGCCCAGGTAGCCCAGATCCGGCGCCCGGGTGTACGCCTCGACCAAGGCCGTGACGGCGTCGACCGTCATGCCACGGGCCGTCGCCACGCGGTTGATCTGGATGCGGGCGTACGCGACGCTGATGTCCGGGTCGAGGCCTGACCCCGACGCCGTCAACGCGTCCACGGGCACCTGCGACGGGTCGACGCCGTTGAAGGCGGCGATCTCTGCGCGCCGGGCCTGGATGGCGGCGATCAGGTCGGTGTTCTCGGGGCCTTGGTTCGACCCGCCGGACGTGCCGGCGTCGTAGTCGACGGCCGACGGCCGGGGCTGGAAATACTGCGGCAGCGGATTGCCATCGGCATCCACGAACGCCTGCCCGATCAGCGACGAGCCGACGACGTCGCCGGACGCGTTCACGATGCGCGACCCGTTGGCCCGGCTCGGGAAGACGACCTGGGCGAACCCTGTCATGGCCAGTGGGTACGCGATGCCGAGCAGGATGGTGAGGATGATCATGAGGCGGGTCGCCGCCCATGTCGCCGTCAAGGCCCTACGAAGCGATGCTTTCATATCCGTTCCTCAGTACCCCGGTATCAATGCGACGAGCATGTCGATCAGCTTGATGCCGATTATGGGAATGATCAGGCCGCCGATGCCGTAGTAGATCAGGTTGAGGTTGATGGCCCGTCCCAGGTTCTTCAGCCGGTACGGCACGCCGGCCAGCCCCAGGGGTATCAGGATGCCGATGACGACCACCGAATAGATGACGGTCGACATCAGCGCGGACGCCGGCGTGTGCAGCCGCAGCAGGTTCAGCGCCATGAGGCCCGGGAACACGCCGGCGAACAGTGGTGGGAAGAACGTGAAGTATCGGATCACGTCGTTGGCTACGTTGAACGTCGCCAGGGCGCCCCGTGTGACCATCTGGCGGCGTCCGGTATCGATGATCTCGACGAGCTTCGTGGGGTCGTCGTCAAGCACGATGATGTTGGCGGTCTCCCGGGCCGCCGGCGTGGCCGAACGCATGGCGACGGCCACATCGGCTTGTGCCAGGGCCGGTGCGTCGTTCGTGCCGTCTCCGGTCATCGCCACGACATGCCCGGATTCCTGCTCCCGCTGGATCAGATTGAGCTTGTCCTCCGGGGTCGCGTCGCCCAGAAAGTCGTCGATGCCGGCCTCGTGCGCGATGGCCTTCGCCGTCAGCGGATTGTCGCCCGTCACCATGATCGTCTTGACGCCCAGCGACCGCAATTGTTCGATGCGCGCCGGGATGCCCGGCTTGATCACGTCACCGAAGGGGATGACGCCCAGCACGCGGCCCGGCTCGTCGACAGGTTTGATCGCGATGACGAGTGGTGTGCCCCCGGTGGTAGCGATGGCATCGGTGTGGGTGTTGACCTCGTCGACCACGGCCTTGGGCTGCTGGGTGCCGACCTTCTTGAGCCAGGCAAGAACGGCTGATTCGGCACCCTTCCGGATGCTGGTGCCGTCCTCCAGGTCGCACCCGGAAATGCGCGTGCTGGCGCTGAACGTCACGTTGGCCCGGATTTTCGCCATTTCGGACGGCCTGACATACCCGTCCCTCTCGGCAAGCTCCAGCGTTGAGGTGCCCTCGATGGTCGTGTCCCCGAGGGAGGCCATGACCGACGCCTGCATCAGTTCCGCCTTTGTCACGCCATGCAGCGGGATGAACTCGATGGCCCGCCGGTCGCCTTCTGTGATGGTGCCTGTCTTGTCGAGCACGATGGTGGTGATGTCGCCGGCCGTCTCAAGGGCCTCGGGCGAAGTCACCAACACTTTATTGTTCAGTAGTCGGAAGCGCGAGGCGATGCTCGTGACGTACAGCAGGGCGGCGATCTCGGCGGGCACGAGCACGACCACGAGAGATGCCAATATGGGCACCGACACCGGCGCGGCGTCGGGTGCCACGATGGCGTTCAGCGTGACGGCGGACAGTACGAACGACAACGAGAACGAAATGAGCAGGATCATCAGAGCCCGCTCGCCCGGCGCCTTATGACGGCGGGCGGCCTCAGCCAGAGTGATCATGCGGTCTACGGTGGTGGCGCCGGCGGGAGCGGTGACGCGGACGACCAGCCTGTCGGAAAGCACCCTGGTGCCGCCCATGACGATCGCCCGGTCTGAACCGGCCTCGCGGATGACGGCTGCCGACTCGCCGGTGATCGCCGACTCGTCGACCAGCGCCACGCCCCAAATCACCTCGCCGTCGGCTGGCACGACGTCGTTCGCCTCCAGCACGACGACATCACCGACTTTGAGGTCATGTGATGAGACGTCTTGCACGGTAGCCAGGTGGGCGTCCTTGTCATCGATCGCGTCGTACCGGCTTATGCGGTGGGCCAGTGTGCCCGCCTGCATGGCGCGCAGGGCGGCGGCATGCGAGCGGCCCTGTCCCTCGCCCAATGCCTGGGCCAGGTTGGCGGCCAGCACCGTCATCCACAGCAGGAGGGTGATCGCCCAGTTGAAGCTCGGCGGCAGCGTCACCGCGCCGGAGACGGCCGGACGGCCGGCGATCGCCTCGGCGACGGTCGCGATCGTCGAGACCGCAGCCCCGCACCACACCATGAAGAGCACCGGGTTGCCCAGCTGGGCCACGGGATTGAAGTTCTTGAGCGCGATGCCCAGCGCCTGACGGGCGGTTCCCCAGAACCCCTGCGGCACCTCCGGCATTCCCTCGCCGAGCGAAATCATTGTCACGGGTGGAACACCTCCGCCAGTGAGGCCGGCAGCAGGATCGCGAAGAACTGCGGCAGGGCGCAGACGACGATGATACCGGTCAGCAGCCCGACGAACTGGGGCTTGCCGAGTGGCAGCACGTCCATCTGGACGGGTACGCGGTCCTGCTCGCCGAGCGAGGCGGCCAATACCAGCACCAGGCCGATCACCACGAACCGCCCCGCCAGGATGATGATACCGAGCGTCACGTTCAGCCAAACCGTGTTGGCCGAGAAGCCCGCCATCGACGACCCGTTATTGATGGCACAGGATATGAACGCGTAGACGAACTCCGTCAGACCCTGCGGCCCCGGTTCGCTCATCGCCTTGTTGACGACTTCAGCGTGCACCGACGGAATCGCCATCGTCAGCGCCATGCCGCCCATGGCCAACACAGGCATGACGAGGATGAAGACCGACGCCAGCTTCATCTCGGTCAGTCCGACGCGCTTGCCGAGGAAGACCGGCGTCCGGCCGAGCAGGTGGGCGGTCAGGAAGACGCCGATGATCACCAGCACCAGCATCGTGTATAGCCCGGCGCCGACCCCGCCTGGAGAGAGCTCGCCCAGCGACATGTGCATGATCTCGACCATGGCGCCGACCGCCGTGTACGACCCGTGCATCGAGTTGGACGCGCCGCCCGACGTGCCCGTGGTGGCGGTGGCGAACAGTGTCGAGCCGAAGATGCCGAAGCGCTGCTCCTTACCCTCCATCGACCCGCCGGCCAGCTGCATAGCGGTGCCCCCGGCGGACAGTTCAGCAGCCGTGATCGCCACGTAGGCGGTAGTGAACAGCACGACCATGGTGGCCAATATCGTGTAGCCCAGGCGCTGATCCTTGACCATTTTGCCGAACGTGCGGCACAGCGTGAACGGGATGATCAGCAGCATGAACACCTGGAACATGTTCGTCCAAGGCGTCGGATTCTCGAACGGGTGGGCCGAGTTACCGTTGAAGAAGCCGCCACCGTTGGTGCCCAGCATCTTGATCGACTCCTGCGACGCCACCGGGCCGCCCGGTATCACGCCGCCACCGCCGTCGATCGTCGTGATGTGCGTGAAACCGGCGAGGTTCTGGACGACGCCGCCGGACATCAGAATGATCGCAGCGATGATCGACATCGGTAGCAGGATCCGCAGGTTGGCGCGCACGACGTCGCACCAGAAGTTGCCGAGCGTCTTACTGCGATGCCGCGAGATGCCGCGGACGAGCGCGACCGACACCGCGATGCCGACGGCCGCGCAGACGAAGCTCTGCACCGTCAGGCCGGCCATCTGCACCGTGTAGCCCATCGTGGTCTCTGGCACGTACGATTGCCAGTTCGTGTTGCCGACGAACGATGCGGCCGTGTTGAAGGCGGTGTCCCAGCGCACACCAGGCAGCCCGAGCGACCAGGGCAACCAATGCTGGAATACCTGCAGCAGGAACAGCATCACAAGCCCGACGCCCGAGAACGCCAGTACGCCCCGCAGGTACGCCTGCCACGTCTGTTCGGCATCGGGGTTGACGCCGATCGCTTTGTAGATGAGGTTCTCGAACTTCGTATGACGGCGGGACGTGAACACCCACGCCATGTAATCGCCCAGAGGGCGGTAGAGCAGGCCGATCGCCAATGCCACGGTTCCCCAAGCAGCAGCGGCCTTCAGAAGATCCATCGTGGCCACCTAGCGTTGGCCACCGGACTACCGGGCACCAAACAACCCTCCTGAAGCCAGGCCGTCCCGGACGGAAACGGCAACCCAGCAATAATACAGCCACCCGGTAACGTCGGCGTGTCCATCTACTAGTGGCGGTTCTTCCACCGTCTCATCGCGCTTGCCTTACGCCGATCTTCCCTTGTTCTCTATAAGCGTACGCATTTGGAAGGATTCCTACTAGTAATACTGGACAAGAAGTGTCTAGTGTGAATAGCGGTGTAGTAATTGGTAGTGGGGAGAGGTTCATGACGGTGCCCACGCATACCCGCAAGAGGGTTGTCGCGTTGTCGCTGGCGTCTGCGCTGACCGCCACTTTCGCGGTCGGGCTAGCGGCGATCGCGCCCCCGCGGGCACTCGGCGACACTGCCACCCCGATCAACGTCGTAACCGACCCAGCTACGCACAAGACGTTTTCCCAGTTCGAAATTCAGTCGGGCACGTCGGCTTCGGGCAGCGTCTGGACGGACAAGACCGTCTTCGGCCAGGGTGGTGTGCCGGCTGACGTCACACGTTCCACGGCCTTGTCGCTTAACCCCGGTGAGCTGGGCGTCGCGCTCGGCGCTCTGAGCTCGGCGCAGCGCATCGACGCCGAGGAGAAGGCGCCGGTCGACCTGGTGATGATCCTCGACAACTCGTATTCGATGACGCAGTGTGTGGGGTCCACCGCCTACTGCGATGGGCCGACCACATACCAGAACTCGCGCGCCTATGCCATGGTGGAGGCCGTCGAGGCGGCCATCGAGGACTTCGCTGCCGCGAACCCCGCCAATCGCATCGCGCTGGTGCAGTTCGGCACCGGAGCCGGCGAGCTCGAGCCGCTCGGGACCCCGGCGAAGATCGCCGGCACGAACACCTACGTCGCCTTCACGCCGCCCACGTCAAACGGCGGCGCCATGTACATGCGCACGGCATCGAAGGATCTGCAGATCGGCAAGAGCGGCAGCACGGTGCAATCGACGAACATGCAACTGGGCCTCTTCGTCGGCATGAACATCCTGGCTAAGCAGCCCAGGGCCACCGTCACCGGTGCGTTCCAACGCACGCCGAACGTCTTGATGTTCACGGACGGCGAACCGACATATTCGGCCACCGCCAACACCTGGTGGTCGATACCGTCAGATTCCGGCACGCAGGGGCCGGGTTCGCCAGCTGACATCCAGTTCTTCGGCAACGGCTTCAAGGCGGCTCTGACGGCGGCCTACATGAAGAACCAGATCACGGACGCGTACAACGACCCCGCTTTCGAGGCCGCCCACGGCGTGCCTCGCGTGCAGACCAGGGTCTTCACCGTCGGGCTCGGCTTGCCGTCCCTGAAGGAGCAAGGCCGCAACCTGGCTATGGTCACGCTGGACCCGAAGCATCTGCTGGGAGGGGCTGCCGACTCCATGCAGGTGGGCTTTACGAACTCCTGGGCCACGTACTCCGGTGGTGCCAGCGTGTCGGTTTCGGTGGCGGCCAACGACAGTTTCAACGTGACGCATCCCACGGGTGCAGCCGCCAAATACGACCCCACGGACTTGAAATACAACGACGCGTTCTTCGCTCCGAACACCATGGCGGACTTGGCGAAAGCCTTCGACGAGATCACCCAGCAGATCGTCAACGACGCGCCCGTCTACCCCATCCAGGTCGAGGACGGCGAGGACGCCACAGCGTCCGGTTACGTGACGTTCACCGACCCACTGGGCCCGTTCATGCGTGTCACGGACATGAGCCGGCTGTCGTTCTGCTCGCTGCCGGAGGGCGCCACGTCCTGTGTCCCTTGGACGTCAAGCAGCCCCACCACGAAGAATCTCGGCAGCGGAGTGACGCAGTACACGTTCAGCGGCACGTACACGGCCGTGCGATACGCCGGGCCGCAGAGCGTGGCGAACATCATTGTCACTGTGCAGCGCTTCACGGCGCTGAGCCAGGGCGATATCGTCACCGTGCGCATACCGGCGGCCCTGCTGCCGCAGGTTGTCACGACGGTGACCTTGAACGCCGACGACAAGCCAGTCAGCCTGACGACGCAGGCGTCCCAGCCCGTCTATGTGGTGTACAAGGTGGCCCCGAAAGCCGGCGTCGTCGACGCCCTGTCGAATCCGGCGACACTGACCAATGCGCAGGATCGGGCGGCTCTGGCGGCGTATGTCACAGACCACATGGTGGGCGGTCAGATCAGGTTCTTCTCGGATGACTACGCCGGCGCGACCGGGTCGGTTCAGGCGCTGACAACGGCGTCCTTCACACCGGCCACCAGCAACACGTTCTACCGTTTCGGCGCGGATACGACGCTGTACGCGGACGGTTCGCTGAGCACGCCCTTGACCAAGGCCGCGTGGGATGGCATGGCAGCAACCGGCACCGTCTGGTATGGCGTGACGCAGTACGTGTACACGGACTCCACACAAACCACCGTCAAGCAGGTGACGACGGCGTTCTCCAGCACGAAAGGCCAGTTGCAGTCGGTCCAAGACGCCACCCACCAGATCGCACCCGTCACGGGCGTCATGACGGTGCCGGCCGGCATGGAGGACACAGCCAAGGCCGCGACCATCGACTCCGTGAAGTGTCAGTCGTCCGCCTGGTCGAACGGGCAGCAGTCATGCCCAGCAGCCCAGGCCGGCGACGGCAACTTGACGGCGACCGCGGCGATGGACCGGCTGACGTCGGTCACCGGAGACACGGTGCTGACCAGCCTGGGCAACAACGGCTACCTCGCCTACGCGGTGCCGGGTAGGTTGGCGATCGATTTGACGGTGCAGGCGGCTGCCGGGTTGGTGCCGAATCCGGCGACGCCGTTCCCGTACACGGTCGATTTGAAGCAGGCTGGCGCCAACTTGACCGGTACCTTCGCCTACGAGATCTTCGACAGCGCCGACCTGACGACGCCCATCGGTTCCCCGGGAACAATCGCCAGTGGCGGCACTGTGTCGCTGAAGGCGTCCCAGACCGTCGTGATCTATGGCCTGCCCGACGGGACGGCCTACACCGTCACCCAGGGGACGCTGCCGACCGGGTACACGCTCGTCTCGCCCGTCACGCCGTCCAGCGGTGTTCACACCGGTTCGATCAGTTCGGGTGAGACGGCGCAGGCCCCGTTCGTCGACGCGTACGCGGCGGAGTCCGTCACGGTGGATGCGCCGACGGTGACCGTTCAGCTGGCCGGACGCGATTGGAAGACTGGCGACGACTTCACGGCCCGGCTGTGCCCGTCCATCGCGGCGACGCCGGTCGACTGCGTCACAGTGCCCTGGGATTCCACCCCGCGAATCGACGCCGGTGATCCGGGCACCGCCAAAGTTGCGGCTCAGTTCGACCCGCTCACGTTCTCGGCACCAGGCACGTACACGTACCTGATCACGGAGGTGGACGACGGTTCCGTGCCTGGGCTTTCGTACTCGGGCGCGGTGTACGAATGGCAGGTTGTGGTGGCCGACAACGGTTTGGGCCACCTCACCGCCTCGACCAGTATCACACAGTTGGTGGACGATCAGGGCGTCACCCTGGCGAACCCGGCCGCGGCCGCGTTCACTAACAAATACACCCCGGACGACATCCAAGGCCGTCTGATCGCGATCAAAGCCATCACCGACAATTCGGCTGTCGGCCCGGCGGAGGATCAGACGTCACCGATGCCGTCGTTCGAATTCAAGTATCAGTATCTGGGGTCCGTGCCCCAGATCCCCGCGCCACCCGAAGGCTCCCCGCCGTCATTTTCCGCCTCCCCCCCGGGCGAAGCAGTGACCGGCGGGTCCTTCGGGTCTATCGTTGAATCGCCGCCGGTGACCTACACCAGCGCCTATGTGGGGCACAGCCTGTATTTCAGTGTCGCCGAAAACCCCACCACACTTCCGAACGTCACCATTTCCGGTGATGTCTGGGTCTACCGCGTCTCCGTCAGCCAGAACTCTGACGGAGAGCTTGTCACGAGCGTTGCGACGTGCAAAACGACCAAGGCGGCTGTGGCCTCGTCCGCGCCGTACGGCGGGTGCAGCCCAGCATCCGGGACGTACACGGCGATCGGCGGACAACAGCCCGTGTTCACCAACACGTACGACCCTGCACCGGTGACGGCCACTCTGCCGACCACCGACTCCATCGTCGGACGGGATTGGGTGACGGGCGGCGACAGCTTCGGCTTCACCTTGACCGGCGGCGATACGGCGACGATCGCGGCACTGGGGCCGGGTGGCGGCGTCACACTCGGAGCCACCGCCACATGCCCGGACGTCGCAGTGACCGGCGTCACGGCCACGCAGACGGTGTCCAGCCCGTCGCCGTTCTGCTTCGGCGCGACGTTCACCAAGCAGGGCACCTACCGGTTCGCGCTGACACAGACGGTTCTCGGCGGTTCGCCTACCGGCATGACGTACGACACCCATACCGCCTATTTCGAGGTGGTTGTCGCCAGCAACCTGGCGACGGGGCAGTTGGAAGCCGTCGTCACGGTTGTCGGCCAGCCCGGCGACGCGGTGGCGCACTTCGTCAACCGATACCAGGCCAGCCTGGTGTTCACCGGCGTCGATGTGACCAAGCAGTTGACGGGCCGTGATTTCGGCCCGGGCGAGTTCTCGTTCAAGCTGACGACCGATGACGCCAACTCGTGCGCCAAGGCCGGGTTGACCGGTTCCGGGTGCGCCATGACGGTCACCAATGTGAACGGCTCGTCGGATGCCGGCGTCGCATCGCTGCCGGCCGAGATCGACCTCACCCAGGCCGACCTGGGCAGCACGCTGACGTACAGGATCGTCGAGTCGAATTCGCCGGCCCTGGGCGGGGTGACATATGACACGACCGCGTACGACGTCACCGTGAAGCCGCTATACGACACGGCGACCGGCCTGATGTACACCGAGACGACCATCACAACGGTAGGTGCAACAGCCACATACGATTCCCGCGACGTCATGCCTGAGGTCGCCTTCCGCAACGGGTACACCGCAGCACCGGCCACCGACGTCGCCCTGGAGTTCCCGAACACGCTGGTCGGACGTTCCTGGACGCCGTCCGACTCCTTCGAGTTCACCATCACCCCGGTAGGGGACGCACCCTCGCCAACGGTCTCGACGGCGCACGTGACGTCGGCCACCGGGCCGGACATGTCGTTCGGGTCGATCACGTTCACGCAGCCGGGCGTGTATGAGTACGTCGTCAAGCAGACGCCGCCGACGCACCCGCTGGGCGGCGTGACGTACGACTTGAGCCCTTGCTACGTGACGATCACCGTGACCGACGACGGGCAGGGCAACCTGGTTGCGTCAATCGACTATGGCGACAAGAGCGAATTTGTCAACTACTACGGGGTATGGGTGACGTGGGATCTGCTGGAATCCATCACGTTGGTCGGCTTGAACATGCAGGCGAGCCAGTTCGACTTCGCGATGGTGCCGGACGATCAGGCTTCGGCGAACGTGGTTGGCGTCCCTCTGACCGGCTATGAATGGTCGAATGCCGTCGGACGGCCCGATGGGATGCCGGAGACGATGGTGGCGCCGTCGCCCGAGATCACGCTGACCCATGGCAACGCCGGTCACTCATACTGCTACACCGTCAGCCAGGTGATACCGGCCACGCCGACGCCGGGCATCACCTACGACTCGACCCGGTACCACGTCTGCGCGGCGGTCGCAGACGATCTGGCCGGCCGCCTGACCGTGACCACTGTCGCCACTGCTTCCAGCGGCGCGGTGTTGACGCAGGTGCACCGCTCGAACGACGCCTACGAGGTGGACCCGGCCGATAAGTGGCTGGTCGTGCCGTTCGTCAACCTCTACAAAGTCAGCCCCGCCCAGCAGGTGGCCAACACGGGCGGCGGTGTGACACCGGATGCGGGACGCCTGGCGCTGATCGCCCTCGGCCTGATGGCCACCGGCGCCGTGGTGCTGGCGGCCGGGCGCCGCCGCGAAGACAACCTCGAGACGATCGACGACTGAAAGGAGTGCAACTGGAAGACGGAGACAAATGCGGGTTGAGCCTGCCGAAACTGGTGTCGGTGCTAGTTTGCCGAGGTTTCGACGGGCTCAACCGCTGATTGGCTCCGACAATCCAGCTGTCACCGCCCGATGTCGTCGAGGTCCCAGGCCTTGGTGGCCGTGATGCTGATGCCGCGCGGCCCGGTGCGGCGGGTGACGCCCTTGACGAGCATCAGGTGGGCCCGGAACAGCCCCGGCCCGGTGGCGTGCTGGGCGTCATCGAAGAATGCGACGTCGGAAACGCCGGTGCCGTCGTCCAGCGAGACGAATGCGACGCGCTGCCCGGTCTTCGTCGGCGGGGTGCCGGAGGCGACGCGGACGCCGGCGACCAGCACCTCCGTGTTGTTGCGCTGCGCCAGCAACTGACCGGCGGGTATGACGCCCAGCTCTTGCAGGAACGGCCGCCAGGGGTCCAACTGGTGGGCGCTGATATCGGCGTGCAGGATGTCCAGTTCGGCGGCGACCACGTCGGCGGTTGTCAGCTCGGATCCACCGGACGACGGGATCGTCTCGACGCTAGGTCCTGCCTTCGGCAGGAGGATGACGAGGGGGTCCTGGCCGGGCGGTGAGGTCCTGCCTTCGGCAGGATGACGATGGATGGTGGCGGCGGTGAGGCGCCGGGCGTGGGCGATGACGTCGCCGCGGCTGCGTCCCCCTGCCAGCGAGTCGAACGCCCCGATCGTCGCCAGCTTGACGACGGTGGGCCGGCTCGGCCGGGCCCGCGAGACGACGTCGGCGATCGTGTCGTAGGGCTGGCCGGCGATCAGCCGCTTGACCTCGGCCTTGGCAATGCCCGAGATCTGCGTGAACGGCATCCGCACTCCGGACGACCCCCCGTCATCCAAATGGTAGTGGTCGGTCGAGCGGTTGACGTCGATGCCGAGTATGGGCACGCCGAGGCGGCGGGCCTCGGCGATCAGCAGGCGTCTGGGATACATGCCGGGGTCGTGCTCAAGCAGGCCGGCGAGGAACGCCGCCTGGTGGTGGGTCTTCAGCCAGGCCGACTGGTAGGTCGTCACCGCGAACGCGCAGGCGTGGGCCTTGCAAAACCCGAAGCTGCCGAAGCTTAACAGCGTCGCCCAGATGTC
>Ga0209629_10001976_pt1 | contig 13551 bp, 15 predicted proteins | sample TergutCu122P5_FD_187286 | JGI IMG/M metagenome (GOLD analysis project Ga0209629, IMG submission 187286) | Cubitermes ugandensis P5 segment gut microbial communities from Kakamega Forest, Kenya - Cu122 P5 (SPAdes) (version 2) | ecosystem: Host-associated > Arthropoda: Insects > Digestive system... | reverse complement strand
GAGCCAAAAACAGCGGTCGGCTCAACTGGCGAAAAAAACAGCTAAAATGCCAACAGATAGTTGCGAGTCTCGACCAAGAAGCCGCCTTCACTCAGGTCAGGGAAGTCACGGCAAAGGGGAAAAAATATATTCAAACTGTCGCTGAGACAACGGTCGTTTTAGACCGGCCAGCTGTAAAAAACGTCAATGGAGTCGCCACCAAAACCAAAGGTATCTACAGAAGTCTATGAGCGAGAGCAGGCATGGCTTTTTCGCGCTCATATTCTTAAAATGAGAGTATTCGCCCAACTATCCGGCTGGGCGGGGTGGAATAGCCGCCGCGTTTACTAATTCGTAACTTAATTTCCGGACACACAATCATCAATTCCTGTCATTTCGAGGAGCGTAGCGACGAGAAATCTTTTCCTTCATGCCCCAAAGATTTCTTGCTGCGCTCGAAATGACAGGCTTTCTTTCTCATTGTCGTTCTGAATTGGCAAGAGAATAACCTGGAAGACGGCAAAAAGCCCCCGGAAAAATTTCCAGGGGCTTTCTAAGAGATACTCTCCCACATATGCTGTGAAGAATCGACTGCCGCCCGAACGGCTGCCAGGAACAGAAAAATCGCCTACAACACCGGCGACTGTTCCGGCGCTGGGGCAAGGCCAGGCAAAGGGGCCACCTTACGCCAATCTCCTGGCATATGCTCGGAATCCCACAAGTCGCAAGCCTTCTGCATATTCATCCACAGTTCCGGGCCGGTATCAAAGGCGCGGCCCAAACGTTGTGCCATATCAGAGGTTATGCTGCCGTGTTCGTTGACCACTTTGGAAAGCGTTTTGCGGGAGACACCCAAGTGCCCCGCCAGAGCCGTGATGGTCATATCCAGCGGTTCCAGGTAATGATCCCGGATGATCGCGCCGGGGTGCAGAGGCCGACGGGTTTTTAGGGAGCGGTCAAGCATGGCCATGTCCTCAATGATAATCCTGGTAATCCACCACATGGGCGTCACCACCTTCAAAGCGGAAAGTCAGCCGCCAGTTACCGGAGACTTTGACGGCCCAGTGTCCTTGAAGACCGCCCTTGAGCTTGTGCAGGCCGGAACCAGGGAATTCCATAGCCTTGATGGTGATAGCGGCATCAAGCCGGTCAAGCAGACCTTCCAACCTGGCGGCATGTTTTGCCTGTATCCCCTTGGTAACACCGTACAGGAAAAAATCTTCCAGTCCTTTATGGGCAAAACTTTTGATCACAGCGTAACCTCTCAGGTGTCAAAGTCAAGTTTCATCAGCCCCCACAGTCGGCAATAGGCAAGCTTTTTCGACGGTGGAGAATTTTTACCATTCACCCGCGCCTCGCCGGCCTTGCCCATTCCATCCGCTGCCTGCCCAATTCGGCGATCAGGGCCTGGTATTCGTTGAAGACGGCGCCGTTTTGCTTTATTAACCATGGAAAAGATAACGAGCCGCCACGACCACCGCAAACTCTTCCAGGAAGCCGCCATGCACGCGAAACGCAAACTGCCGATCGGCATTCAGACTTTCGCCAAAATTCGTGAAGCTGATTACTACTATGTCGATAAGACGCCTTTCGCGCTTAAAATGATCGAGGAAGGAACCAGCTATTTCCTGTCCCGCCCGCGCCGTTTTGGCAAGAGCCTGTTCATCGACACCCTGGCCGAGCTGTTCCAGGGCAATGAGCCGCTGTTTCGCGGCTTGTACTGCCATGATAAATGGGATTGGACGGTCAAATATCCGGTCATCCGTTTCAGCTTTGCCGAAGGAGTGATGCAAACGGCGGCGGAATTGCAAGGTCGCATCCGCAGCCAATTACGCGGTAACGCCGAGAACTTGGGCGTCGAAATTACCGTGGATATGGGCATTGCCGACAGCTTTATCATGCTGATTCAGCGGGCGGCGGCGCAATCCGGCCAGCGGGTGGTGGTGCTCGTCGATGAATACGACAAGCCGATTCTCGACAATCTCGCCGAGGCGGCAACCGCCCGCGCCATGCGTGACGGTCTGCGCGATCTCTATTCGGTCATCAAGGGCCAGGACGCCCATATCAAATTCGCCATGCTGACGGGAGTATCGAAATTCAGCAAGGTCAATATCTTCTCCGGCTTGAACAACCTCAATGACATCACCGTGGACAGCGCATATTCCGCCATCTGCGGCTACACCGAAAGCGATGTCGATGATGTCTTCGCCCAGGAATTGCCGGGCCTCGACCGCGAGCAAATCCGCCTCTGGTACAACGGCTATAATTGGACGGGTGAGGCGGTTTACAATCCCTTCGACCTGCTGTTGCTGTTTCAGAAGCGTAAATTTCGCCCCTATTGGTTCGAGACCGGCACCCCGACTTTTCTGCTCGATACCCTCGTCGCCCGTCGCGCCTTTCTCCCCGGTCTGGAACGGATGAAAGCGGACGATTCGTTGCTTTCCGCCTTTGAGGTCGGTGACATATCCACCGAGGCGCTGCTGTTTCAGACCGGTTACCTGACCATCGCCGCCGAAGAGATCATCGGCGCCGTCTTGCGTTACCGGCTGCGTTTTCCTAACCTTGAGGTACGCTATAGTTTAATGAATGCGTTGCTCAGGCGCTGTACCCCTAATCCCAGCGATGCCATAGAGGGCACCAGCCGCCTGGTCGATTTGCTTTTAGCCAACGATTTCACTGGGATAAAGAACCTGGTCAATGCCATGTTCTCCGGCATCCCAGCCGACTGGCACCGTAAAAACAATATTGCCGATTACGAAGGCTACTATGCCAGCGTCTTCTACGCCTATTTCGCGGCCCTTGGCCTCGATGTCGCGCCCGAAGACGCCAGCTCCGCCGGGCGGCTCGACATGGCTCTGAAATTCAACAATCAGGTCTATCTGTTTGAGTTCAAAGTGGTGGAAATCGAACCGGAGGGCCAAGCTTTGCAGCAGATCAAAGACAAAGGCTACGCCGACAAGTACCGGGCACTGAACCAGCCGATCCATATGATCGGCGTCGAATTCAGCCGTGACCAGAAAAAGGTGGTAGGTTTTGAGGTGGAAGAGGTGAGGGATTTTCCATAACCGTTCCTGAAAAAAGCCCCCGGAAAAATTTCCAGGGGCTTTTTGTATTGTCATTCTGCGCGAAGCGAAGCGAAGTCGCAGAATCTACCCGCCTTTGGATTCCGCGACTTCGCGCGGAATGACACGGAGGGCTTGGCTTCGGCGATAATATCTACATCGCCAATTACAACTGCGGCCTTGGCAACAAACCAGCACGCTCGCAGATTTCGCCGACCTTTTCTTCCCACTCGATAGCCATGATGTGGAAGCCAGCGACGCCCTCGATCTTCTTGATGCGCTCCATCATTTCGATGCAGATGGTTACGCCTTCCTCGGCCTGCTTCTCCTTGGGGGTGGCGGCCATGCGGTCAACGATGGCCTGCGGCACATCCATGCCGGGAACCTTTTTCTGCATGTAACGGGCGGCGCCGACGGATTTGATCGGCGTAACGCCAGCCAGGATGGCGGTCTTTTTGTGCAGACCCAGCTTGCGGACGTGCTCCATCCACTCTTCAAATTTGTCAACGTTGAAGATGCACTGGGTCTGGATGAAGTCGGCGCCGGCAGCCACCTTCTTGGCCAGACGCAAGGCGCGCACCTGGACGTTCGGGCCGGCAAAGGGGTTGGCGGCGGCGCCGATGAACATCTTTGGCGGATCGCCTTTGATGTCCTGGCCGCCCTGGAACTTGCCCTCGTCGCGCATGGTCTTGACCATCTGCAACATCTGGATGGAATCGAGGTCATGGACGTTCAGGGCCTGCGGGTGATCGCCGAACTTGGTGTGATCGCCGGACAGGCAGAGCATGGTATCAATGCCCAGGGAGTAGGCGCCGAGAATATCGGCCTGCATCGACAGGCGGTTACGGTCACGCGACACCATCTGCAACAGCGGATTCAAACCCAGCCCGGCCTGTTTGATGATGATAGAAGCGGACAGGCTCGACATGCGCACCATGGCCGTCTGATTGTCGGTGACGTTGACGGCGTCGCAAAAGCCTTTCAGGAAGGCGGCGCGTTCGCGTACTCTGTCCGGCATGGCGCCGCGAGGCGGCCCACATTCCGCGGTTACGGCCAAGTGCCCGGCGGCAAGAACTTTTTCGAGATTGCTGTTGGTTTTCATGCTGCTAAATCCTCTCTGATGATCTTACGTGGTCCACCACCCTGAGCCGTCGTCCAATCCTTGGCCGGAATGATTGGCATATACTGGTCGGTCTGGCCGAGTTCTTCCAGACGCTCCCAGATCAGATGCCAGGCGCAAGGCACATCGGGGGTAATCTCGCAAACACCGTTGGCGGAACCGCCACAGGGGCCGTTCATCAGCCGTTTGGCGCAACGGGCGATCGGGCAGATGCCGCCCGTAACACCCAACAGACAGTTACCACATCCAGCGCAGCGCTCGTCCCAAACGCCCTGACGCTCGCTGCCACCCATGAACTTGGTGTTCAAAGCCGGGAAGACTGGTTTGGCGTAGCGCATGGCCATCTGCTGCACACCGCAGCCGCAGGCCATCGAGACGACCGCATCGGCCTGGCCAACCATGCCGGCCACTTCCTCGACGTACTCCGGGTCGCACTGACGCTCAAGGGTATGCTCGACGATCTGCACTTCCTTGCCGTTTTTCCGGGCGGCCATTTTCAAGGCGGAGGCGAGCAGACCGACTTCTTTACGGCCACCAGCGGCACAGACGGTGACGCATTCATTGCAGCCGAGCAGCAGGATTTTGCCGTAGGGCGCAACATATCCCAACAATTCTTCCAACGGTTTTCGTTCCGCGGTAATCATGTTCGTTTATTCTCCTTGATAGCCGTAGCTCATGCGGCTTTGCCGCAACAGCAACTCTTTCCTTTGACCGGGCTGGGGCCAAGGGCGCGGATCTTCTCAGTGATGGCGGTCGCGGTTTCGGCAAACTCCTTGCCCTGGCCGGCGGACATCCGCACCATTTCCAGGCGCTCGGTCTCGATGCCGATTTCTCGCAAATACTTCTTCGTGAACTCGACACGGCGGGCGGCCTTGACATTGCCGTCGTTGAAATGGCAATCCCCGACCAGGCAACCGGCGACGAAGACGCCATCGGCTCCCTTTTCAAAGGCGGTCAAGAGGTGTTTGGCGTCAACCTTGCCGGTGCAGGGAACGCGCACAATCTTCACCGCCGCCGGATACGAGAGCCGCTGGCTCCCCGCGGTATCGGCGGCGGTATAGGCGCAGTAGTGGCAGCAGAAAGCCACAATGACAGGTTCAAACTGTTCCATTACGCGTTCCCCTTGGCTAAAAGTTGATCGAGGCTGGCAAGAATCTGGACATCCTCGAATTGGTTGAGTTGAATCGCTTTCGCCGGACATTCCGCCGCGCAGATGCCGCAGCCATGGCATTTGACCGGGTCGATGTACGAGCGGCCCATACCCGGGCCATCTGGACCATCGGCGGTGATTTTCGGTACGTCGAACGGACAGGCGCGGACGCAGATCAGGCAGGCCGCGCAACGGCTGCGATCAACCGCGGCGAATTTCGCATCGAGCACCAACGTGTCGTTCGCCAGAACGGTCAGGGCGCGCGAAGCCGCCGCTCGCGCCTGGGTCAGGTTCTCGACGATGACCTTCGGCGAATGGGCGGTGCCGGCGATGAAGAAACCGGCCTTGTCCATATCGACGGGCCGCAGCTTGACGTGCATCTCGGCGAAATAACCGTCCTCGGTCAGTGGCAGGCCGAATACTTTGGCCAGGCTCTCGTTCGACTGGCGGTTGGCGATAAAGCCGGTGCTGAGGCCAACGCAGTCGGCACTGACCACCACCTGCCGTCCCATGATGATATCGGTGTAGGTGACGTTGACATGATGCCCCGCCGCCTCGACCTGGGGAGGATTATCGGAACTGTAGCGGACGAAAATCACGCCCAGCTTACGGGCTTCCTGATAGTACTCCTCGTAGCGGCCATAGGTGCGCAGGTCGCGGTAGAGGACGAAGATGCGGGCGTTTGGATTTTCTTTCAGGATGGCCAGCGCGTTTTTGATACTGCTCTGGCAGCACAGCCGCGAGCAATTAGGATTGTCGGCATTACGCGAGCCAACGCACTGAATCATCACCACGTTCTGCCACTTCTTCACTTCCTGCGGCTGCTCGTTGACAACTTTCTGCAAATCGAGCTGGGTGCAAACGCGGCTGTTGTCGCCAAGCAGAAATTCCTTCGGCTGATTCGGCGTCGCGCCCGTGGCTAGGATGGCCGCGCCATGCTCAACTTCTTTATAGACGCCCTTTACCGACAGGCCGGTGCGGAACAGACCCACCTGACCGCCGTGATCAACAACCTCGGTTTCGGTGAAGACTTTGATATTCGGATGCTGCGCCGTCTTTTCGGCCAGACCAGAAATCAAGGCCCGGACATCGCCGCCCTCGATAGTTTTCACGAGCTTTCTCGCAACACCACCCAACTCGGCGGTTTTTTCCACCAGATAGACTTTCGCGCCCTGCTCGGCCAATTCCAGCGCCGCCGTCATACCGGTAACGCCGCCGCCGACAACCAGCGCGTTTTTATTGGCCGAAACAACACGGTCGGCCAAAGGTCTCGCGGCTATAACATTGGCCACGGCCATGGCCAGCAGTTGCCGCGCCTTGGCATTGGCCGCCTGCGGCTCACCAGCGTGCACCCAAGCCACCTGCTCGCGGATATTGGCCACTTCAACCAGATACTTATTGATGCCGACCTCCGCCAACATGGTCTGGCATTTTTCCAACTCATAACGTGGCGACGACCCGGCGATAACCACGCGGTTGCAGCCTTTGGCCACCAGCTCCGCTTTCACATCGGTACAACCACAAGGATCGAAGACCGCGGCGTAGGCAACATGCGGAATCTTTTCGGCGTATTCAACCAAGGCCTTGGTATCGAGCACCGCCAGATCCTGGCCGCACAGCGGCACGAGAACACCAACTTTAGGCGAGGCTGAGGTCTCCGGCATCAGCGCCGGCGGCTCGGCCAGCGGGCGCGGTGTGACGGCAACTTTGCCGCCGGCCAGGCACGAAGCGGCGCTGGCCTGGGTCATCGTCTCCGGAATATCCTTGCCGCCCTGGATGGTGCCGCAGACATAGACGCCAGGCACCGAGGTAGCAACGGCGTTGAAGCAATCGGTCTTCGGGAAACCGTCGGCGTACAGATCGAGGCCCAACCCTTCGGCCAGCTTCTTCACCTCGGCGTTCATCTTGAAACCGGTGGACAGCACCACCATGTCGAATTCTTCGGTGATCAGCTTCGGTTCGGCATCGACGGTATAACCGACTTGCAGCTTGTCCGCGCCGGGCAAACGCAGGACATCGTGCGGACGGCTGTGTACCAGGCGCACGCCGTACTGCTCTTTGGCACGAGTCAGGTATTTTTCATAGTCCTTGCCGAAGGTGCGCATGTCCATATAGAAAATGGTCGTCTCGATTTCGCTGTCGAAACGCTCGCGTGTGACAATCGCCTCTTTCAGGGCGAACATGCAGCAGGCGCTGGAGCAGTACGAGCCGGCGCCCTTTTGCAGGCCACGGGACCCAACACACTGAATCCAGGCAACTTTCTTCGGCGGCTGGCCGTTCGAGGGCCGCAGCAGTTTGCCGCCGGTCGGGCCGGAAGCCGAAAGGATGCGTTCATACTCGAGGCTCGTCACCACATCCGGCAGCGCCCGGTAGCCAAAATACTCGAGATGGTCGGGATACTGCACCAATGCCGACGCCGGGTATCGCGGCTTCTCATAATCAATGTGGCCGGGGTCGAACAGGTCGGCGCCGGCAGCCAGAATAATCGAACCACACTTCACTTCTTCCACTTTCGGCAAGGCATCCGGTTCGATGGCGCCAACCGGGCAACATTTTTTCAAACCCTCTTTGTCGGCACATTTGGCCATGTCGATGACATAGGCGTAAGGCGTCGCCTTCGGGTAACGCATACAGGTCGGCGCGCGCGGGTCGAGCCCAGGGGCGAAGCTAACGCAATCAGGATACTTGCGCTGGCATTCGCCGCAGGCCGTGCATTTTTCCACATTGATAAAACGCGGCGCGGTCATGAGGGAGACGGTGAAATTCCCCTCTTTGCCGGAAACCGCCGTCACCGTGGTCAGACCACGCATATCGAGATGGCCGCCGCGGCCCTCTTTGGCCGTAAACGGCGCCACCGTGCAGAGGTCACAGTTGTTGGTCGGGAAGGTGCGATCGAGCTGGGTCATCAGGCCACCGATACACGGTGCCTTATCGACGAGGATCACATCCTTTCTGGCTTCCGCGAGGTCCAGCGCCGCCCGGATGCCGCCCAATCCGCCGCCCACCACTAACACAGTACCGTTGGATTGAAGTTTTGTTTTCTTTTGCATTGCTATCCTATTTGGTCGAGGTTCACGAAGAGGAAAAACTCGACAGGCGGAAACCACAATCGTGGCATCCGCCTGTTTTTACGTCAATGCTCCGACTCCGGATGGAAGACGTCAACATCTTTCAGATCATCCCCTAGATAGGTGCGTTCGTTCGGCCCCAAAATGCCGAGCGACAGACAAATCAGGGTCCAGATATGCACCGTCTTATATGTGCCGCCGAAGTGATGACCAATATCATGCACCTGGGCATGACAGTTATGGCAGCCGGTGATGCAGTAGTCGGCGCCAGTGGCCTCGATCTGATCGAACTTGGTTTTGCCGTAGGCGCGCCGCGCTTCCGTAAAGCCGGATTGCAAAAAGCCGCCGCCACCACCGCAGCAGTAGTTGTTCGACTTGTTCGGCGTCATCTCGACGACGTTTTCTTCACCGACCACCTTGCCAATGACATAACGCAGATCGTCGGCCACCGGATCGCCAAAACATTTACGGACGATTTGGCAGGGATCCTGGATCGTGAATTTGACTTTGCGCTCCCGGTTCCACTCGGAGCTGACCTTCAACTTGCCCTCGCGAATCCATTTGGCGTAATACTGATAAATGGAAGCGACTTCAAATTTATGCTCGATACCGAATTTTTTCAGTCCAGACTGGACCGAGAAGGTAATGTGCCCTCACTCGGTATTGAGAAAGACCTTACACCCAAGCGCATCGGCCTGATTAGCCGAAGTTCTGGCTACATGCTCCCAGCATTTGTCGTCGGCCAAAAACAGGCAGTAGTTTTCCGCGGCCCAGCCCTTCGAGCCATAGGTCCAATCGGCGCCGGCCAGGTGCAGAATCTTCCACAAGGGCACCAGCTCATCCGGCTCGGTGTTCGGCTCGCGCGAGTTCTGATTGAGGAAGAAGTAAGCGCCCTCTTTGTCGATCGGCGCCTGCATGTCGGCGAATTCCGGCTGCGCTTCCTGATACTCGGCCAAAACGTCTTCGACGACGAATACGAAATCGTCAGGGGCCGTGCCCATGGCGCTGGTACTGTCGTTACGCATGGCCATGTCGCAGGAATCGCGGATACCTTTCGGGCGGTTTTCTCGCGGCCAGGCGGCGCGGGTGTTAAACACCAGTTGCGGGATGTTGATCTCCATCGGGCAGACATAGATGCAACGCATACACATGGTGCACATCCAGACCCAGGGCGTGGTCGTCACTTCCTCGTCCATTCCCATGGCGCACATGCGCAGAAATTTTCGCGGGTCCATGTCTTCCAGGCCGGTGGCCGGGCAGCCGGAGGAGCAGGCTCCGCAGGTCAGGCAGAGATTGAGATTACCGCCGTTGGGAAGGATTTCCTTCACCTTGTCGATAAACGCGCTCTGCCTGCCGCCCGTGATTGATACGATGTTCGCTGTCATAGGCGTCTTCCTTTTTTACCCTGTCTATACGACAGGAAAATTGATGGGCGGCCAGACTTGGCCGCCGCCGATACGCACATCCTATCGGCAAGCCGGTCATTTCAACCCCTCGCCGATGTAACCCCGCGAACTTACAGACCGCCCCCGGAAAAGTCAAATTGTAAGTCGATTTTTTCGTCGCCGCCGGAAAAAAGCGGTGGCCGCTGAGTTGCGCCTGACTCACTGCCAATGAGTTATGTAGATATTTTGGCGCAAAATGGCACTGATACTAATGTGTGGGCCAAAGTTTCGGGCTGCGGGAGGTATGCAATACTGCCAGAACATGGATGATGTCGCCGCGAATGGCATAAAACAGAGCATAGGGAAAGCGAGGGAGAAATGCGCGACGAATATGAGGAATCACTTGTGCATAAAGCAGGGGGGCCTGTTCCAATCTTCTGAGCTGCAACTCCAAAGCGGCGATGAACTCTTCTCCCAGCCCTTGGCTTTGTTGCTCGTACCATTCCTGGGCTTCGCCCGCTTCGCGTAACGCCCGTGCGGAAAATTTCAGACGGTACGCCATGTGCCGTCCTTAAGCCGCGCCTTTACCTGATCCCAGGAATAGCCCGCTTCCGGGTTGGCCTCAAACGCCGCCAGCCGCCTTTCGAGTTCTGCCTGCAAGTCTGGCGAAATTGCTAGCGCTTCTGGGGCAACGACGACGCTGTCCCAAATAAGCTGGACCAGATGAATGCGCTCTTGCAGCGGCAACGCCAGAATATCAGTAATGGAGACGGTATTCATATAAACTCCTTTTGCGCGATTTGGATTGGTGCGTTTCGTTGACGCTCAACGCACTCTATGCTTACAGAGCGCCCCCGGAAAAGTCAAATTTTTCATCGCCGCCGTGAAAAAAGCGGTGGCCGATGAGTTGCGCCTGACTCACTGCCGATGATCTGTGTAGATATTTTGGTGCATAATGGATAATAATGCGCGGATAGAGTGAAGTTCTGGTGGTATGAACCCGAAACCATGGAAACAGAGGTGCCCTATGTTAGCGGTCGCGAAAACGCCTCGTATCGACCTGCGCATTGAAGGCGACATCCCCGAACGGGTGCTGCTCGTCCTGCGAGAAGAGTATGGAAATATCGACATAGTGGAACGGCGGAACGATGAGGAACCGGCCAATATTCTGGAAGCGGCCTTGGTGGAAGGCGAGAACTCCGGTGAGCCTGGCCCTTTCGACTTCGATGCGTTCAAGGCCCGCAAGCGGGCGGAGTATGAACGCGGATGAAATCGCTCGTTTTCTCCCCGGCGGCACAAGCTGACATGGATATTGTCTGGGATTACACGGTGGAGCATTGGGGGCTTGACCAAGCCGAACGCTACACGGATGACATTCGGGACGCCTGCCGTGGCTTGGCTGCTGGCCATCGACAAGGCCGTCCGGTCGATGTACGCCCCGGCTACCTGAAATGCCTTGTCGGGTCGCATGTCATTTATTTCCGCGATCACCGCGACCAGATTGAAGTGGTTCGCATCCTGCACAGCAGAATGGACGCGAATCGCCACCTGTGATTCCAGGAGGCAAAAGATGAATGCGCCGCGCAGGCGATGGCCCCGCAACCTACCACCTGTCACTTCTCTTCGAAATGACCTTGGCGAAAAGCCAGGCGTAAGCCGAGATTATCGTAACAGTCCCTGGAACTATTGAGTTTGTCAAAAAACCGGGTGACGGGCCGCGCATACCAGGCGGAGTCGCGCCAGCTCCCGCCGCGCACCACGTACCCAACGATATCCCTGCCATGGCCTGTCGGGTTGGTGACAAATCCCTTCATCCGGTATTCCTCCGAGTCCATACATGTTTGGTAATAACTGAAATCAAACCAGTCCACCACCCGCTCCCAGACATTGCCAAGCATATCGTACAAGCCCCAAGGGTTCGGTTCTTTCCGCCCGACCGGCTGGGTTTGGCTGGAGTTTTCATTGTACCAGGCAAAGCGGTCAAGCAGAGCGGCGGCGGCGCCAAAAAAATACTCGGTCGTCGTCCCGGCGCGACAGGCATATTCCCACTCAGCTTCGGTCGGCAGGCGGTAGTTCCTCCCCATATCCTTGGCGTTCAAGTGCTGAATAAACTTTTGAACATTGTTCCAAGAAACCTGTTCCACCGGCCTATTGTCGCCTTTGAAATAGCTGGGGTTATCACCCATCACCGCCCGCCACTCGCCTTGCGTCACCGGATATTTGCCCAAATAAAACGGCTGGCTGATATGCACCCTGTGTTGCGGCGTCTCATACCAATGCTGGTTATACCCACTCGTGTGCCTATCGGGCGAACCCATGAGAAATATGCCGGAGTCGATGCGGACAAACTCCATGCCCAAATCGTTGATCCAGCTTTTCGGCAATGCGGCGGACAAGTTGGACAACTCCGCCAGCCCTCGGCCAATCAAACCGCCGCTGAGCGAGCGGACGGCCAGACCGTGCGTTTCCGCTTTGATCAGTCCCCCCTGGTTGTTGCCGATATCATCTTTCACACTTGTTTCCCCAGCAAAGTTTCCAATTCCAACTGGGCGGTGGCGATGCGCCCAGCGAGTTCGGCGGCCATCTCTTCCAGCAGGTCGCGCCCGCCTTGTTCCGCTTCATTGACCTGTTCCTTCAGCTTCCACAGATCGCTTTGACACAGATCCGCCATGCGGGCGTCAATGGCTTCGAGGCGTTCCCGCGACTGGGCAATACGGCGAATCGCCCGAATCAGTTCGGCGGCAACATCGGCACCCGGAACCGCATCCGGGCTGCTCTCCCATGTCCGCAAAATATCTCGCATCCGCTCGACATCGCCCGCCGCGTAGGCGGCGTTCAGTTCCACCATCACGCCGTGGCGGCGCTCTTTTTCCGCCGGATCGGTGGTAGCGTCCGGGTGAAAACGTTTAACCGCTTCTTTGTACAGTTTTTTCGTATCTTCACTGGGCTGAAACTTGGGTTTCAATCCCTCTTTTTCGCCCTCACCCGCCTGCCGCGCCGTTTCCTCGGCCTGGGCGCGGGCCTCTCGCGCATGCCGGAGCGCCTCGGCATCGTTGGGCTTGCTTCTGGCGCGGACTTCGGCGATGCGGGCGTTCAATTCATCCAATTCGGCGTAACGGGCGCCAACCACCCGCAAATACTGGCCCTCGAATCGGCGCAACTCCGCTTGCAGCGTCGCTAAATCCAGTTCCCGCTGGGCCAGTTCTTCTTGCAACGCCGCCAATTCCGTCTGCTTGGCCGCCAACTCCTTTTCTTCCGGCGTTTGCCGCCGGACAAGCCCTGATATTTGCTTGTTCATAACAACTTTCCTTGCTGACAGAATTCCCCGTTTCGGGAGCGAGAAAAAACGGATGAAAAATGGACAATTGCCGCCGCTTCAGCGCACCGCCCGCCGGCAGTTGTCATTCAACTTTTGGTAGCGCCGGTCACGGCGCAAAGCCGGTTTCGTTTGAAGAATATCTTTCAGGCACTGCTGGAGTGGTTCATGAACTACCCACCAACTACTGGGATCGGCAGGCATAACGACATCGAGTAATTGCAAAGTTTCATCCGGGAATTTGGCCAGTAACTTAACCTGCGGACCGGCTTTCCTTGCTGGGACTGTAAATCGAACTGTGTCAAAGTGGTTTCCTCACAAAAAGACGTTGATAATAAAAATGAGAGAGTTTTCACCTAAACAGAGATAGAGCGACTGCTTGATATTGTGAGAAGATATCTGGGGATGTAAGAGCATTCCAGAGTTTGATAGATAAATCGACCATTTCAGATTTTTTTGAGACGACTTTTG
>Ga0209629_10001975_pt1 | contig 13552 bp, 17 predicted proteins | sample TergutCu122P5_FD_187286 | JGI IMG/M metagenome (GOLD analysis project Ga0209629, IMG submission 187286) | Cubitermes ugandensis P5 segment gut microbial communities from Kakamega Forest, Kenya - Cu122 P5 (SPAdes) (version 2) | ecosystem: Host-associated > Arthropoda: Insects > Digestive system... | reverse complement strand
CCCGCCGCATCGACGCCTTGCCGGCCGACCGGCAACGCCGGCCCGCCACCACCGTCAGCGGCCTCGTCCTGGTCGTCTCGGACGGCCAGCCGGAATGGCTGTCGCTCAACCTCGGCGACTCCCGGACGTACCGACTGACCGACGGCCTCCTGCAGCAGGTCACGACCGACCACACCGAGGTCCAGGAGTTGATCGACGCCGGCAGTATCACGCCGGACGACGTCGGGAAAAGGCCGGCCCGCCACGTGGTGACGCGCATCCTGGGAGCCGGCCACACCGAACTGCCCGACTACCGGCGGCTGCCGGTCCACGACCCGGAGCGCTGGCTGATCTGTTCCGACGGCCTGACCGAGGAACTGCCCGACCACGTCATCCGAGCCGTCCTGGGCGCCGAACCGGATCCCGCCGTGGCCGCCGACCGGCTCATGGCCGCCGCTCTCCAGGCCGGTGGCCGGGACAACATCTCGCTCATCGTGGTCGATGTGGGCCACCCCTTGGTGACTGCGGCCGACTCCCGGAGCTGGCTGAAGAACGCCGTGATGCGCGAGGGCGACACCAACTCGACCGGAGGCGGTGGCTCGGACTCTCGACGCCGCGTCGAGGTACTCGAGGAGTTCGTGAAAGGCTCGTCGGACCACGACGGCCTGACGGAGGGCGTCTTCGCGCCGCCGCCCGATACCGACGACCACGACGTCTCGGCCCCACCCCCGCTCCCCGCGCCACCGGCCCCACCCCCGCTCCCCGCGCCACCGCCCTGGCCGCCGGGACCGCCGCCGATCCGCCAACCGCTGAGCAACACCCAGACGGTGATCGCCATCGCCTGCCCCGCGTGTGGCGCCCACAACGAGGGCCCGGGATTTCAGTGCCAGCGCTGTCACGCCCCCCTCAACGGATCCCATCCCCCGCTCCCCCTGGGCCACGTCGCACTCGCCACCGGCGAGTTCATCCCGCTCGACCGGCCCCTGCTCATCGGCCGGCAGCCCGACACGGCCCGCCTCCTCCACTTCGGCTCTCCCCGACTGGTCACGATCGTCGGCCACCACCCCGACATCTCCCGCTCTCACCTGAGGATCGAGCCGCAGGGCCACGCGGTGTTCGTCAGCGATCTGGCCTCGACCAATGGCACGATCCTCCGGCGGCGCGGCCACCCCGACCGCGTCCTCGGCGGCTGGGAGTCGATCCAGGCCGAGGTGGGCGACGTCTTCGACCTGGGCGACAGCTTCACGGTCACGGTCGTGGACTTGTACCGCCGGTGACTTCACGCGGGCGCCAGCCCCTCGGTCTCCGAGCCGTTGTCCCGACCAAGACACTCCACGTCCCGTGTGGTGAGCCACTATTACCTGGACCTGGCGAGAGTGGGATAATATGGGCGCGCGCCGAAGGCGACGTCAGGGCGGTCATGACCGGTTATCGGTTATGGTTCACCCTTTCCAACGAGACCACGAGCAGAAAGCGGGTGTGCGTCATGGCAAATGGGGTGCTGGTCGACGCCGAGACAACGGCCCGATTGACTGCGGCGGTCGAGAAGCTCGGGACTGACTTCACCGCTCAGGCTCAGACAGCTCAAGGCGTGGCTGACGACATGCTGTCGCAATGGCGCGGCGAATCAGCCGAGCGTTTTGGCGCCGCCATCGAGGCCTGGCGCGGCACGATCAAGGACTGGCAGACGGCATTGACGCAATCCGGGCTCCTTCTCAGCCGAGCCCAAGGCACATTTGAGCAAACGTCGACTTCCCAGTCGGTTGCCATCTCCCAGGTGATGCAGAGGCTCGACGGCTAGCAATCGACCAAGCCAATAGCTGCCGACCGCCGACTCCTAGTTAGAACACGCTGGCATCCGCTTCGTACAGGGGGGTCAGATCGACCTCGAATTTCGCTCGATTGCCACCTCCGTTGCCCCTGCTGGGGTGAATGTCAACTTGAATCAACGTAAACCTGCCCAGCCCAGGGAAGCTGTAGGACTCCCCCCCGCGCAAGTCAACTGTGTCGCTTCCGACACTCAGCGTCGCCCACAAGGCGCCGTCCGCTGAAATGCCGGTCGCATTCAGCCAGACCATGAAACTCCCGAGTCTGCGAGGCGCTGTCACGCCCACCCAGACGAATGGTCGTTGGTGATCAGTCATGGCCTCATCCTTGTCTCACAGATCTCCCACGCTAACATTTCTGAACCCCTCTTGAAACTCGGGCCGAGACAGGCGAATTATCGGGCTGCTGCCGGGGGGTCCGTTGTCGCCATGCGGATTGTGCAGCGTCACCGAGTTCGCATCCAGGCCTGTGACCGCATATTCGTGAGACGGGACCATCCTAACCTTGACGCCCAAGACGTCCGTGGCCTCGCTCAGGTTCCCCCTGCTGCCTGCGGTGACGGGTCGGCCTTGGGCCACGGCCGGCTGCATCCTGTTCCACGTCTCGTTCCACTTCGCGCTTCCAGGCGGTAGAAAGTCGAGCCTGGCCTCCTTGCCGGTGACGCGGGTCATGACCTCGCTCCCGTATCCACCATCGTTCAGGTCTTGCCAGCCGTAATACTGACCATACGCTCTCTCGTAGATGTCAAGAATGCCCGCCTTGGGCGGCGGCTTGGAGTATTGAACACCGCCGTCGTAGGTGTCGGTCACCACCACCTCCACGGCTTTCCCCGCGTCTGGGCCGGTGTCCGGGTGGAGAGTCACCACGAACCCCTTCCCTTCCTCCCACCGGATGTTCTTCTGCAAGGTTTCCCGACCCTGTCTGGTTCTCAACATGGCCTGCAGAGCAGACACCAAGTAGCAGTCTCCGATACCCGCTTGGCTCGCCTGGTCCCACCCCGCGTAATTCTGATCGCCTAGCCTGTTAATATCAGCCTGGATGTCACGAATCTCTTCAGGTGTCAACTCCTTGACGTCGAACGTCCTGGCGCTGGCCGGATCATTGTGAGTCGTCAGCCGCAACAACGCTTCGGCGCAGCGCGTGGCTTCCGCCAGAGCCTCCCTCACGAGTGCCGAATACTTGACCTTGAGCTCCTCCAACTTGGCCTTGTCCGCGTCGCTGGCGCTAGCGGATAACGTTCGCCACTCTTCGCGAATCGCGGTCGCTTGACTCGCCCGGATTGTCAGCTTCTCGACGTATTCCTCCAGCAAGGTGGCGGCGTCCAGCGTCCTGGGCCTCAGCTTGTCAACTTCGCCTTGGTATTGAGCAATTCGACCGTCATAGGCCTGGGACCCCTTGCCGCGCCACTGCAGATCATCGCCGGCGGTCGGGCAGATCAGATCCGCTCGAACGCTGGTCAGGAGATCGGCATACTGGCGCAGTTGCGCGACCGCGTACCTGATTCGGTCAGGATTACCGGGAACGCCACCGATCTGATCAACGTCGCTCATATTTCCATCCTTGAGCCGTGGTTGTATTCACGAGACGGCCACCCTCGGTAATTCATCGATGATGTCGTTGAATCGTGCGACCGCCCGTTGGTCGCGCTGAGCCATGAGGAACCAATGATCCTCGACCACCTCGGCCGTCCTGAGAAAGTCCTCGGCTAGATCGACGGCATCATAAATCAAGTCTTGGCTGTAGACATCGACGGCGTCTGAGAGAACCGGCCAACCGTAGACCGGAATACCCAGCGCGACATCAGGTACCGCCGGTGGCACTAGGTGCTCGCTCCAGTTTCTGTTCTTCTCGCTCAACCCAAGACGGTCAGCCTGCTTCTTGAGTTGAGATGGCGGCCGCTCTTGTGTGGCGGCTTCTGAATAGTCCAGAGTCCCATTCATCTCGGTCCTTCCTCTCAACGAAGAGACTGGTCACTAGGAGTCCCTCACCATGGCCGCCGCAGCATTATCAACCTCGACGAACGACTGAGCCGCCTGGTCTGATGCTGTGGCCATCTCTTCAAGCACGGAGACCAGGCTGTCAGCGACCCCCGCGAGATAATCTTGTGTTCTCTGGTAGGCGCTGGCCGTCTCGCCCTGAAGCTTCGCCTGAAGCTCACCGGTCGATTTCCTGTAATCCTGAACCAACGTCCGCATCGCGCCGGCGCACCTCTTCAATTCGGCGACAGAATTGGCCTGGGCTTCGGGATCAACTGTCACCCTCGTAGAAACCACGTCTTAGACCTCCGCTCTCGCCGCGTCCACTGTCGTGACTCACTAATTCCAGGTTCGGCACGGGCAAACAATCTTGCGTCCGAGTCTGATGATGAAGATGACGCACTTTCACCAAGCTGGACACTGTAATTTAGCATGCCGTCACATGCGCTGAGCAAGTGATGTCCCGCTCAATGGAACTTTTCTTAGACAGCACAAGAGCACAGACTCCCGGACCGGGCGATAACGCTGCCCGGCCCCGACCGATCATCCGACCGCAGCGCGGGATCCCGGAGTTGGACACGCACAGACACGAGACGACGACCAACCATGCGCCCACAGGGCGCGCACCCTGACCGCCTGATGACCACGGACGCGTGCCGGACATTATTGGCGTTGGGGCCGGTTGTGGCCTGACCGCCTGATGACCACGGACGCGTGCCTTCGTTCGTCTTCCCGATGGCCACGCAGGCCTCGCCGGCGACGGTGGCTCCATGCCGGTGATGCATCTCACCTCAGGCTCAACAGACGCGGCATTCGCCTCAGGGGCCAGCGCTACTCTCTTAGCAGGCATGTCCGTCGCTTCCTCAATACCGTCCCAGATCCAGGAGCGCCCAGCCATTGTTGAAAGCGGGTCGCCCGCGTTGGCCAGGACGGCGGACGTCGGGCGAACCGACGCGCGCTGAGGGATCTGGGCGCGCAGTGGCTGACCGGCCCACCGGACGCCCGGTCCGCCCCGTCACAGGTCTTCCTCCCACCAGCGCCTGGCGCTCTTCTTCGACGCCTCCTCGAAGCGACCCGCGACGTAGCGCATTTGGGCCGCGATCCTGCCGCCCTTCTCGGTCCACTGGCGGACTGCGGAGGCCCAGGCGGCGACGTGCCCGGCGAAGGCCGTCGCCGCCTGGCCCTGCCAGGTCTCCGCCAGGTCGTCCATGGTCTTGGACACCTCGGCGGAGACCTGGCCCACGTTGTGAGACGCGCTGTCGAATTGGCTGGAGACTCCTCGGACCGCCCACGGGTCCATCGCTGCGGACACTTTGGGTGTTTTCTGTGGCATCGTCATCGGATCTCTCCTCTCATGATCACGCGTTCCCCACGCTCGTCAAGCATCTTCCTGGCCACAATCGTCGCCGAACAGACGCCCAACGCTCCCGTCGCTGCCACGGCTATCGTTGAGGACACTGCCGGGAGTGTCCTCAACACCTCAGCCTGCGCTGGCGGCGGCCAGTTGCGGAACCGTCGAGCTGCCCTTGTCGAGAAAGCCCTGGATCGCCTTCAGGATCTCCTGGACTTTCTGCACGATCTCTCCGACCTTGCTGAATAGATCCTTGAGCTTCGTGAACGACTCGATGAGGCCCTTGATTTTCGAAGCCAGCTCTTTGGCCCATTTGACGACGCACTGAACCACGCGTCTAATCGCGTCCGCGATCCCGAAACCGAGCGTACACATCGCCTCGATGGCGGCGCTGATCGCCACGCCGGCCACATCCGCGATCGCGTCGCGGACCAGGTCGTGAACGATCTTGACGAGCGATGACGCCACCGTCAGGCCCTTCGAGATGGCGGTGGCCATCGTCGCCGACGCGTTGATGTTCTTGCACAGGTCGGTCTGGAGCTGCTTGTAGGCCTCGAGCGCCTGGGAAGTTTGGTTGGCGAGCGTCGTCGTGACGGAGTCTTCCAGCTTTTTCGAGTTCTCCGTGAGCGTGCCGCTCAGCGTCGTCCAGTTCGCCGCACCCTCCTTGACCTTGGCCTCGTCGCCGGTCACGGCGTTGAGCCAGCCCTTGAGCGGCTCCAAGTGATCGAGGGCCCACTTGGCGATCGACGAACCGAGGAACGCGATAGGGTCGCTCGCGCTCGCCAGCCCTGGGACGATTCCGCCGAGGGATCTCAATCCGCTGGCGACCCAGTTCTCGCTGCTGATGTTCTGGGCGGTGTTGGTGGCAGCCGTCACCGTCCCGGCGTCCGTTAGAGGATTGGCCATGACGTCACCCTCTCTGGCTTGGCCCGAGGGCCTGATTCAGTCATAAATATCAACTACTTTCTTAGACTACGGAAGTGACTCTCCGCTAGGGCTGAATTTTCTTGATGGCCTCGGCCATGTTCTTCTCGACCTCGGCGTACGCGTCAGCCATCGTTTTCAGGTTGGTGGCGGCCTTCTGGTCGGTCTCGGCCAAGGTCTCCAAGGCGTCGTCGAACTTGCCCAACACAAAGTCGTAGATGGGCTTGAAGGGAAAATAGCAAAGGATGCCGAACGCGTTCTTGGGCAGCGCCTTCTTGGCCGCCTGCCGGGCCGCCACGAGACCCTGCGCGGACTCCTGAGCCTGTTGCGCCGCTTGACCGAGAACGGTCACGTCGACATCGATGTTCATCATGAGGGGATTCCTTTGCTGACGGGCTAGGTGGTAAAGAAGCCGTCGCCCGAAGAACCGGACGAAGCTGACTTCGGCTTGGCGTCGTCGACAGGCCCGAAAGCCCGGCGCATCTGTTCCCAGGAGTCGGATTCGGCCCCGAAGGCCTCCCGCGCCATGTCCAAGACGATCTTGCCCGCCTTGTTACGCGCCGCGTTGACGGTCTCCATGACCACTTCGGACAACTCCCGGGCCGTCAGACGGAGGGCGGAGTCCGTGAATTTGATCGAGAGAATCCGTCCGGCGGAGTCCACTTCGACAGTGACCTCGCGCCCGTCGGATGTCACCTCCTGGCGCAGGGTCTCGACCTGCGAGGCCAATTCCTGGGCGGCTGCGGCCCGTTCTTGAGCGGCTGCGACTTGTTCATCAATCTGACGGAGGCGAGCCTCGACGTCCTGGTCGTCCAGCGACCAATCCTGTTCATTCATAGAGCTATCCTAAGACGATTCTTCCGCCAACGCAAACTGTCGGCGATATTCAAAGTGAAATAACGGAGTAACGGTCGGGCCAGCGCCGGCGGTCATTCCCGCGGGCGCTTCGGGGGTATATTCGGGCACGGTAATGCCATTTCGTGAAAGAGAGTAGAATGTACGGAGAAACCGGTCGAGTCTGCGCGCTGACGGCCACCACCGTGGTGTCGAAGCGGTCGAAGGTTCCCTTCGTGAAATGGCGCAGAGCCGAGGCCCTGCGCCATTTCACCGTCAGGATGGCATCAGCCGATCCGGATCAGATGGCCGCGAAGCCCTTGGCGCCCGCCTGGTCCACTTCCTGCATGCGCTCCCCGAACTGGCCGAGTTGGGTCGCCGCCTGGTTCAGGACGGAGGACAAGCTGTCCATCTGGCGGTCCCACGTCACCTTGCGCTCGTCGAAGGCCTGGATGTACGAGCCTGCACTCGAATCGCGCAGCGGCTGCAGTTCGTTTTGCAGCTCAGACAGACGGTTCTTGATCTCCTCAGAACCCTGGTTCAACTTCGCCCGAAGCTCTTCGAGCTCCGCATAGACAACACCGATTGCTGGCATGATCTTGAATTCCTACCTTTACTAGCCCAGAGCGGAAAAGTCGATTGAACTGATGGACCGGGCGTTGGCGGCGGATTCATCGCCGGCGTTCTGGTTCACCGAGAGCATGTTCGTGCGGAACTCGACCAACTGTTCGACGATCGAATTCGTCTTCTGCTGCCAGCCTTCGATCAGTTCGACACAGGCGGTGCGGACATCGCCCTGGATGGAAGCGTCCAGCCCGGCGTTGGCCGAGTTGGTCGTATTGCGGATGATGCTGTCGAGGTCCGACTTGGCGGTGTCCATGCGCTTTGACGCATTGTCGAGGTCCTCTTGAAGGACAACAGTGTTGCCTGATGGGGGCATAGGGTTCTCCCTGGGTTGTGATGGTTGTGATGACGGTCGTACCGTGTGAATTCATCGGTACGGCTATACCGTAGCACGAACCTACCTCCACTTAGACATCATTGAACCAAATGTCCCGCTGGCTGGGACAACCAGGCGTAAGAGAAGTCTCGATAGACCACGGGCGTGGGTCAGAATTGAACGAAATGTCCCGCTGGCTGGGACAATCAGGCGTCCAGGAACTCTCGATAGGCTCACGGGCGTGGGTCCGAGCTCGACGGGGAACCCTCATCCGAGAATCAGGTGGAGGCCCTCCACAGCCCCCGCCTGGTTCCGCTCGCCGCATTCTCCACAACCACAGAAGGGAGCGCGATCCCTCGGACAGCTTCTCCGAAGAGGCGCTCGCGGAGATGTCATGTCCCGCACAATGGGAAGGTGGTGGCCAAAGCCTGTGTGGCAATGTTAGAGTTCCGCAATCCGTCCGTTGAGAGTCCGTCACTTCGGTCACCGAACCGCAGCTAGATTGTTGTCACCGCCCGTTCGCCAAACGGGAACAGGCCGTTCATCTCAACAGACGAGACGAATACGGGAATACCTGAGAGCGGGAAGAAAGGGGACACGCCCATGCCTGTTGAGAAGTTCACCGTCGACACCGCGTCTTTGCGCGCGCACGCCGCGGCGGTCGACCACGTGAAAGCGGACGTGAAGTTGGCCGTCGACGCCGTCGGCACGAACGATTCGGGCAGCCTCGCAGCCGGCCCGTTCGGATCCATAGATCAGGGCTGAGGAGGGTAGTCGGACGTGAACATTTACATTGACACAGATGTCTTGGGGCAAGCCGCCGAGGCGGCAGACGGCGTCGCCGCCGACGTGGGGTTGGCTCGGCAAGCCTCCGGGGCGGCGCTGTCGAACTCGGCTTTCGGGGTGATGTGCAGCCCTCTGTTCGTGCAGCCCTACACCGAGTTCGCCCAGACAGCGGACGCCGCGATGGCATCGATCTCCCAGGCGGTCACGAACGCGGCTAACAGCCTGCGGAACGTGGCCAACGCTCTCTCGCAGGCCAATGCGGAGTCCGCTCGGGCCATCCAGCAGATCCCAGTCCCCGGTCGGTGAGGCATCATGACTGAAACATCGGCACCGCCCGTCTACTACAGCCTGCGAGGCAGCAAGGGCAATCAGGGCGCCACAGACAACAATCCCTTGGTTGCCCCCGTCCAACGCGACTGGGCTGGACCGCACGCGCAGGCCCCCGGTGCGGCCGGCCTGCGCGGATTGGCCGTCGGCGCGGATCTGTCCAGCCCGTTCGCGGGTACTCGCATCGTCGAGGACATCGCCGGGTTGAGCAAGGCCATCGAGAAGGGCGACTGGGTCGCCGGTTCACTGGCCACCGTCGGCACCGCCGTCGACACGGTCGCCACAGTCATGGATCCCATCGGGACGGTCCTGGGCATGGCAGCCGGCTGGATTCTGGATCACGTGGAACCCTTGAAAGGCTGGCTCAACGACCTGACGGGCAACGCCGCCGAAGTCAACGCCGGGTCTACTACCTGGACCAATATCTCCGGCCAACTTAAGGCGAGCGGCGAGGCGCTGGCCAAGACGGTCACGACGACCTTGGCCGACCAGCACTCCCAGGCCGTTGAGGCTTACAAGCAGCTCCAAAAGGACATTGCCGACAGCATCGGCGCCACCGGTAGCTTGGCCTCGGCCATCGCCACCGGGCTCAAGGTAGCCGCAACCATCGTCCAAGTCGTCCATGACATGGTCCGCGATGCCATCGCGGATATCATCGCCAAGTTCGCGTCGGCCGCCCTGGAGGAGGTCCTGACAGCGGGTCTGGCGACACCTCACGTCGTCGCGAACATTACGGCGGCGGTCGCCCGCTGGGCCAAGCGACTCAGCACCACGATCAAGGAATTGAAGACATCTTTCCAGGCCCTCAAGGAGCTGGTGACGAAGGCCAAGGAGGTCTTGGCCAAGCTCAAGGAGATCCTCGACAAGATCAAGATCGGCAAGGTCTACGACGAACTGGCGAACTTGAAGAAAGGCGCTGAGCGGGCAGCTTCGAACGCCGGCCACGAGGCGGGGTCGAAGTTGGCGCGGGCGCTGGGGCGTGATGTGCCCACAGTGAAGACGAAACTGGGCTACCCGGTCGACAACGTCGTCGAATCAAACAATCCGAGGCTATGGCAGATGGGCCAGGCTCCTCGCGGCGAGGAGGTCGATGTGCTCATGGGGAACAATTGTGGGAAGAACTTCCATACTCTCGATAAGTTCGACCGCGCAACAGGAGAGGCCATTAGCACCAAGAGCCTCGACACGACCATGCCAAGCTACCAAGGGCGACGACTGTACTACAGAGTGAAGGGCGGCATCGACAAACTGATGAAGTTCCCCGGAGGGCAACCCACCAGTGGTGCTTACATTTCCCCGTCGCATGTCAAGTCGTCGACTTTGGAGTTGGCAGTCCCGGACGAGCCTTTGACCGAAGCGCAAAAAACCCTGCTCGACGAGGCGAAAGCCTACGCGAAGAGTGAGGGCGCCAAGCTCTCCGTCGTAGTGGTCAAGTAGGAAGGACGCGACAGCGCATGGATACTTTGGACGTGCTTGAGACGACCACGGAGCCTCGGACCGGACCGTCCCAGGCCGACATGGACGCGGTCGCCTATTTCGGGGAGGACCGAGAGTTCCTGATCCTCCCGTTGGCGATGAACGAGGAAGGCTGGATGTGCGAAGTGAACCAGCCAGAGCGTCTGCGCTGGGATGGTGGGTCTGCGGTCGCTCTCGGCGAAAAGGTGCTGACTTCGCTCCACGTCTCGGCTGTCAGCGCCGCGCCACCACTGCAGACGCAAGCTGCTCTTCTGGCCACGGGGGCGAGATCCCGCCTGGCCTTCGCCAAGACGCGTCAACTTGTGTTTGTTGAGTCTCCCGCCGGGGAGGACTCGATCAGGGTTCAGTATTGGCGTCGGACTGCGAGTTGCGTATTTGTCGGACCACCCGCCGAGCGGCCCACGTGGTCGGTGGTGCTGCGGTCGGACGCGACTCCAGCCGAGGTCGGGCAGGCCGTGATCGAGGTGCTGCAGGCCGGTGGCGTGATCGTGGGGGGCCAGGCCGCCAGCCAGGGCGGAGCGACCACTGACGATGTCGCCGCTGAGGACGACACCATCGGCTATGGCCTGTTCAGGAACGGACTGTGGTCAGATTACCGAGTGTTAGTCGACCAGGTGGATACCCCCATCGATGCCGTCACGACGTTGTTGGAGGAAGTCGAGGGGACCATTTGTGACGACCCCCGGTTATTTGTCTGCGCCTTGACGACTTGCGCCTTGATCTGCCTCAATCAAGGGTTCTTGCCCGACTACCTGGATGAGCCAGTTCGGCGCCTCGGCGACATCTCAAACCAGCTCGCTAGCGAGGAGTTGTCCATCTATCAAACTGACGTCGCCGCTCTCCGCAATCACCTGGCCGCCAACCCGACAATCGTCGAAAGTGAGTATCCGCCCGAGTACTTCCCGGAAGCATGGTCACCTGGATCTGATTCCGCTTGGTGGGAGGATCTCTTGAAGGGTGTGTCGCAGCCAGTGTGAGCCCGTCGCGCCGGAAATAGCGGCCCTCGGAGTAGCGCAATTCCGCTGCGGGCGATAACGCCAGTCCGCGTTTCGAGTAGCGCCGCCGTGGAAGTCGACCGCGTCTCGGCGTTCGCTGGCTGCCGCTCATCACCGAGATACCCGGGATCGGCAGGGAACGAGGAGTCCGTGACACATCGCCGGAAAGGCGTTAGCCAGTGCCCGTGATCTCCACGCGCGTAGACCCGCAGCCCCATCCGAACCAAGTCGGAGTGGGCCTCGTCACCGAGAAGGCGGTGGTGGCCAGCCGCCGTCCGTGGTAGGGGCACCTGGATAAGGCGGCGGCTGCTGAGGACTCTGCGGCATGGCCTGGGGGTAGCACGGCGGGGCCGGCGGTGGCAGGTGAGACAGCGGTGGGGCCGGCCACGGTGGGCCCGGACTGGCCGTCGGTGGGGCGGGCACAGTTCGACGCCGGGAGCGGATCACCAGGAAGGCGATCAGGGCGGCCACGATGATGACCGCCGCTGCGATCCCGCCGATCAGCGGGGGGGTCAAGAAGCTCGTGGTTGGGGCTGCTGCCGGGCTGCTGGTCGGACCGACGGACGGGGCTGTTGTTCCCACGGGCGCGGCGGCTGTCGCGGTAGCGGCGGGCCGCGTGGTGGTCGGGGGCAGGCCGTTGACGGCGTTGCACGGGCTTCGGCCCTGAACCACCTTGTCGGGCGGGGTGTCCCTCAGGATCAGGGGGTCGGTGCCGCAGTAGAGGTAGTCGTCGTCGCCCAACAGCGACGTCGGGTCGACGGTGCCGTTGCGGTAGTCGGCGACCTCTTGGGCCGTGGGCCCGGGGCCGGGGCCCTCGTCGCCGAAGTCTTTGGCCATCAGGGGGTTGTCGCGCGGATACTGCGCGGGGTCGTTGGCGATCAGCCCGCGAGGACTGACATTGCCGTAGCCCTCCTGGGCGTTCCAACCGCCCGATCCCTTGGCCGTGGCGATCAGCGAGGCCACCAGCTGGTTGCCCGTGGCCTGGGGCCACCTCTGCTTGGCCAGGGCCAGCGCGCCGGTGACCATGGGAGCGGCGAACGACGTGCCCTGCCCGGCCGGGTCGAGGGCCGACAGCGCGCCCGAGGCGTCGGCCGCCCGGACGGTCAGCGGCCCGCCCGGCGCCATCACGGTCAGCCCGTAGCCGTACTCGGAGTAGCGGGCCCGCACCCCCGTGGCCAGGTCGTTGGCGCCAACGGAGACGACCCCGTTGTGTTGCGACAGGGACGTCACCTGGCCCAGAGCAGTACCGTTCAGGCCGACGCCGTTGCCGGCGCCGGCCACGACCGGGACGTTGGTCAGGGCCGCCCGGGCCAGCGCGTAGTTGTCCCAGCCGCCGCCGGCGTCCAGCGAGATGTTGATGAGGTCGGCCCGGTCGTTGAGGGCCAGGTTGACGCTGTAGGCCAAGGCGTCGTGATGGGCGTCGAGGCATTCCTGGGGCACGCTGGCGCCGGCCCCGCCGCCGGCGCCGGACCGGGCGGGGAACGGGTAGACGATGTACTTGGCCTTGGGCGCCCAGCCCCAGGCCTGGTCGGCCAGCAGCGACAACACGGCCGTCCCGTGGGCCGCCGCCCCCGGCGGGTAGACGATGCCGGGGCACGGCTCGTGGACGGTGATGTCGGCGCCCGCCAGCTCGGGGACCGTCAGGTCGACCGGCGAGTCGATCAAGGCGATGGTGACGCCGGCGCCGTCGAAGCCCTGGGCCTTGAGCTCGGCCAGCCCGGTCACGTCGACGTACGGCTGGGCGGGGATGGCGTCCTCGGCCAGCGCCGCCGGGGCGCTCAGCGCCAGGCCCGCCACGGCCAGCGCCGCCGCCAGCCCGACAGCCCGGGCCCGCCGGCGCGACCGGTCAGAAGTCATCGTCGTCCGGGTGGGCCAACGCCACCAAGCGCTCGACTGGGCCCGCTGGCGCGACCGGTCAGAAGTCATCGTCGTCCGGGTGGGCCAACGGTTGAAGGGCGTCGACCGAGCCCGCGTCCAGGGCCGAGTCCCAGGGCCCGACCGCGGCGCCCTCCTCGTCGAGGCGGACGACCTTGAACTTCTTGCGCTTGCGCCCGTGGTCCTGACCACCGGCGCCGCCGCCCATGCCCATCCCTCCCATGGCCGTCGGGCCGGGCGCCGCCTGGCCGGCCGCCGCCGC
>Ga0209629_10001974_pt1 | contig 13556 bp, 12 predicted proteins | sample TergutCu122P5_FD_187286 | JGI IMG/M metagenome (GOLD analysis project Ga0209629, IMG submission 187286) | Cubitermes ugandensis P5 segment gut microbial communities from Kakamega Forest, Kenya - Cu122 P5 (SPAdes) (version 2) | ecosystem: Host-associated > Arthropoda: Insects > Digestive system... | reverse complement strand
AAGTATGGTACACAAAACACAACCTCCTCACTTTAGAGAAAAGCCTGAAAATGACCTACTCAGGACAAAACATGTTTTAAAGACCAACCACTATTATTGTTATAAATAATAATAATAATAATAATAGTAGCAGCAGCAGCAGCAGCATTAATGTGCAACATAACCTATACTTCTATTTCAGTAAACTTTCACTGTATTTCAATATTTAGTTTTGTAAGTAGGGTTTGGGAGCACAGAATATCCTGATTTAAATTGCTTGTCACCTTATCTAGTACAAAATACAGACATACATTCATAGCTAACTTGAGCAGCTGATTGCAGTCGTCTGTAAACACTGTACAGTCTGGATTGTTGAGACGGAAAGCATGGGCTGCTGCTTCGTCCTTTTCAATAGCCCAGCAGCTCTCACATATGCCAGAATGATGTAATCCTTCTGATAAACCTGCAAAAAAGAGTTACAACTAAACACTGTTTTATGTCATCACGTTCTTTGAAATCCTTCCAAGACATTTTTCAAATCAGTGAATTGGGAAAGAGATATTTTTAATATGTATATTAGCTTTCCAGTTAAGCAGCAGCCATGACTAATAAATAATGTTCAAAATCATAATTATGCTCTTATACATTTATTAATAAACTTGTAAGTCAAATCTCATCAAATTCTGAAAGTACAGTGCAGACACTTTCAAATTCATGTTAAATTGATGATAAAAATTACCAATATAGATCAAAATTTAAGCTGAATAATAATCTAGTAAGAGCCGCTAATATTAATGTTCATCGAAATTAATTCTGACGAAAGTGGTAGTTTCTAAAGTGTGTCTACACACAATGACAAATACTTCTTAAGATTTTTAGTCTGGGTCAAAACAGACACACTTGAAAGTTATCCTGTAATTATTTGGGGACTCAATTGTCCAAAAATGTTACATTGTGCATTTCATGTGTTCAGCATAATTCTATATTGTACTTATCAACAATCTTACACTTACATATAGACATATGACAAATCTATTAACATTGCATACCCCCACATCCAGCAAATACATCCAGAGACCGTAGCGCTGTTTGATTTTGGGGCCAATCCACTATCTTCACCTCAGGCTTCTTTTTCTCTTCCACTTCAGATTTCTTGCCTTTCCCTTTCCCTTTCCCCTTTCCCTAAAATAAAGTTAAATTTTTAACTTCAGTGATACTGCACATATTAACAGTCATTTACCGCATCACGAACAGCAATGTCCATAACTTAATCATGCAGCCATGACACAGAAAGTGACTTCTCACCACTCAGGCCCAATTTCAGTCTCAGGTAAATGTGGGACTTTTTACAAATATGGCACTACTGAAGGTTTTTCTCAAAGTATTTTACTTTTCTACTGTCATTTATCATTTCACCAGTGCTGTGTACACATCATTATCAGAAGCAGAGAAGACACAACACCACAGTGTCAAAGGACTCTACTGTAATTCATACATAAATGCAGCAGGTAAGTAAATTTAGTCATAAAGATAGGCAAGGTCTGTTGGTAATCACTCAACACAGATCCATTTTTAGGTATCTTTGAGGAGGAGGGGGGTTATTTAATATAGGCAACAAAATAGAAACAAACATTACAACTGAAAGGTACAGCTGTCACTGTGTTACATACACTCTGACAAAAATCAAGTGCCTACAATTTTCTGACACCCAAACTGGAAGTAATGTAAGTGTCAGGCTGACATCCTCACTGAACTCATTTCTAATTTCTCTGCATTCATCCATGTGGGGGTGTTCTCTGCCTTTAGTTTAGTGTACATTTATATACACCAGAAATCTATTAACCAAAGACACAACTATGTCTGCCAAAATTACGAGTGTAAGGCAACCTCGGAAAAATTTAATGAACTTTCTAAAGATGCATCAATAGGTTTTGTAACAAAGCACAGATAAATAATTCACATCCATATACACTCATAGCCATGTGGACCAGGCACAACACTAGCACACTTCAGAGATCAAATAGGCTAGTTCAAGTCCTGGTACTGGTGTAAGTTTTCTTCTCTTTTTGTTTTGCACATGCTGTGTGCATACAAGCACTCATTATAAACTTACATTATTTAAGTATGGTACAAGTTTCAAAAGTTGTATGTTCAGCACTGGTGAGGCTAGATGTGTAATTGAAGAAGATATTTGTTACTTTTCTGTACCTTCCTTTCATTGGTATTCCAACCAAAGGGTGTTAAAATGTGACTGTTGACAAACAACTTTATTTGCGAAACACTGTGCATTACATATTTACTTTCTTGAAGTACAGCACTTATCACCCTGGTCTCGGCATGGACTCAACTGTAAACTGAACGTAATGCTGAGACAAAGAAACTTCATTGAAAGTGTCTTGACACAAGGGCACAGAAAGCATTGGTCAATAAATATCTGGTATAAATAAATGTAATGACTGGAAGGCAGAGAAAAGCCACACACATACAATGACAGGTACAAGGAAATTGGAAATGCATGAAATCACAACAGCTGTACGCTTACAGCACTGAAGGTTAGTCTTACATAGGGATTCCATTTTTGAAAATCCAAAAACCAGGACATACAAAAACATTCAGGAAGTGGGGGGTAGAAGACAAATATTTTAACCTCTCCTGCAATTGAAAAAGCAGAATAATTGATTAATATTATTACAACAAAATAATTCAGACAAAAATTATTATGTCAAATTATAATACTATATTTCCTGGCCCATTAAACACACCGTGATTTTTTCGTTAGAAATTTTCGAAAAAAAAAAAAATGATGAATGTATTTTAATTTTAGTAGTTTATTGGAAGAAAACAGGATTGTTACATACCAAAATTAGCAATCATAATATAATTTATTCATCACAGAAACCCAGAAAATCGTCACTGCCACTAAAATCACCTTCATGGTTGTTTTCACTTGTTGCATCACTTTCTTCATAAAAAATGTCATCTTCACTTCCATCTAAAGCTTTGCTAATGCCACATTTTTTAAAAAACTTTACAATAGTCTCACTTTTAACTCACTGCCAGGAATTTTTCACCCACTCGCAAACATCAGAAATCAAAGATGTTGTATAACAGACGTACGGGTATTTATAATTTCGCAAATAATACTTACCCTCGGCACATAAGATGCAGGTCAAATTTAGGTCACATTTTTCGAGAAAAAAGGTGCGTCTTATGGGCCAGGAAATACAGTAAGTACTACTCAAACTCAGCCACTCAGATCACTTGCTTGTTTTTCTTTACATATCCATTCAACCTTCACAGTATCAGCTGAACTTCCATAATGACTAATCTATACATCTTCCTCTCCCTCTCCTGTTGCTTTCTGTCAGTGACTGGTTGATGGCTATCCTGCTAGTACAGACGTTTTATTCCCCCATTGGGAAGTCAAATATTTCATACGCATGGTCAGAAATGTAACGTTTTTATGACTAGGAAAACCCCAGCACATTTGGCATCTCAAACTCAGTTTTGTGGGAGAATTGGCCACAGTTCTTCAAAACATACAATTGGGATGAATGGGATCCATAGTTGTAGAAAATTTCAGACACTTGACATTTGTTGCAAAGGGTGTACAATAACATGCAACCATGGAGGAGTGACAGTAAAGCTCCACACAATTTTAACCTAGGCACCTTGACATTAGATGTACAACAGGAATACAAAACATCCAAGGAAATCAAGACTTCTCTGTATTTTTCTTCGGCAGATTCAAACAGCATGTTGGAAATGCAAAAAAGGTTTTTAAGTAGTTTACTGCAGAAAGAGCAAATGGTATCAGACAACTGTGCATAGATTCAATGCTGGTAGTGTTCTAAACAAGCTTGCTTATAAGGAAACAAAATTCACTTTACACACCATTTTCTTGTAACATCTTACCTTTCCTTGGTTGCCAATATTCATAGCATGCACCGGTGGTTCCTCAAAGGTCTGTTTTATACTGTTGTATGCCTGAGAGAAATAAAATCTGTGGGGGCCACAGCTTGTCCATTCAGTCAATGAGACATTCAAGTTCTCACTGAACACAATATAGCATTTGCCCACCACCTCGCTGAAGTTCAACACACATTCTGTGGACAAAGAGATATGTAAGTAGTATTATGACATTTTACTGGTAACGAACTATATAATTTCCTGGTCCTTAGTTTTTTGTTAACGGCAATCAGTGCTCATGTTTGGATTTCATTATTCAGCTGTGTAGTGAAGGTTTCTTGATGTTTTCCCAAGCACTGCAGTTGCCAGTTTCATTGTGAGCGGATCTGCAGAGGTTACCTCATGGCCCTTATATGGAACTGGCAGTGGGCAGGACATGGGAAATGAAGATTGGGCAAAGGAAGACCATGTTACCAACCAACAGGGGAGCATTCTCCAGGGTTATGACAGAGTTTTCTAGGAACCCAAAGGGTCATCATGACTAGAAGTGGAGAAAAGACTTGCAGATGGAAGATATGAAAAGGGGTGAGTAAAAGACTTTCCCACAAGCTGGAAATCAAAAAAGAGGGGGGAAAAATTGTTTCTCTTAGTGACAGAGAATCTTCATTTGGTCTGCTTATATGACATGCAGCTGTTGTTTCACCTCAAGGAACAAGTGCATACAAGCTCCTCTGCTCACATGGCACAACACACATCAGCCAAACAGGCACCAGATCTCCACTGGATTCTTTGAGTACATTAGAGGCACCAGACCGGATAGCCAGCATTCACTGGTGACCAAACACTCTACGGAGATGAAACACCTCTACTTTGACACAGTGGAGTTTGTAGCTAATGTCCAGGCTTACGTGCCTTGCATCATCAGAAAAGCCAACAATGAGATAACAAAATGCGCTTACTATTGGAACTTGGAGGATGAATAGAGTCTAAGCTCAGCCTGGTCACACTTCTTCCCCCTGTGACCTCCACTCACCCAGCTCCCCTCAGAAACAGCTGACTATCTCTTGTGCAGTTCAACTGAAGATCCACATTTGAGGTTCTCAAGGGAGTGTTGCTTAAGATCCCTTTTCACCAATAAAAACTTACCATCACCTCTATGAAAACTCTAGGTTCATAGACAATCTTTTCTTTCAATGGCCCCCAACTGTCTCAAATTTGCTCTTCACCCCTAGCCACAACTTCCTTCCCTCCACATACCTAGAATATCTTTTTCATTACCCCTTTTCATGACTAGCAGGACATTTCCCTATTTGTCAGCTCCATATTCCTCCACTGCAGTGTAATACTGGTGCTAGAAGTGCTTTCACATCACCCATATATCTTCTTAAGAACTGCCCAGATTAACTTTGGACATGCGCTGGGCTTTTTTCACTTACTAAATTAATTCTCTGTACTCTGCTTGTTTAATTATGTGTTTGTATTTTAACCACGAAAAATGATACTTTGATGTTTGCATACAATGTTCCTATTTTTTAAGAACATTATATATAGCTATTTTCCAAATACCTCATTATATACAACAACAAAACCCACTACAAAAAATGCACTTCACAAAACACAGACACCCTCACACAAACATACTGCACATGCACACACACGTGCACATGAGTGTATGTTTGGCAGTAGCAGCAGCAGCAGCAGCAGGTCATTTTAACAACATTTTTACAATACATTGACAGCAGTATTTTATTGAAATAAGAAGATACAGTGTATTTATCACGTATTTTTGGCAATGTTTTTGTATTAATTCAGTGCACCTACCATATTCATCTATGCACTGTTCTCCTGTTTGATGCTTCCAATTGTATTATACTGCACTCCTTGATAATGTCCAAGCCAGACTAAAACATGTTGGACATGTATTAAAGTTAGCTGCATGTTCCCACCCACAGTGTACAATGTCAGTTGTTTAATTCTTATTACTAGTCAGTATAACCTTGTCTGCTGATTTGTTACAGGTCAACCAAAATACTTCCATTGCACAGATAAGCATTGTGAATCAGCACCTGTAACAATCCTTTTGAGCATGTCTAGCCCATCAGCCTCTAAGTAACAAAGGTGTTCTAAAGCAAGCCATTTGAGGTCATATTGTGCTCAAGATTCAGTTCTCTAGGAGCCCACCAAGCACAAAATTTTCAAAATTGCAGTTAATCATGCATTTTGCTGTAGGCTAACACATATGAACATCCTACAGTGCCCACTGTATCTCCTGTACTTACCCATCTGTTGACTCCAGTCACTGCTTCCAACTGGTTCACAGCTGCATCTGATGATTTTCACTGAACAACACTGTGTGTCAGTGTCTTCCAGTTTTGAATGTCCATGTGCAAATGCAGAATGCATATATTTATGAATATTGTTGGCCAATTGTGCTTTCACCCACAAAAAACAAACCACAGCAAGCTGCTCTCTGACTGTACACTCCTGCAGCACAGTCGCAAACTTTGAACACTCCAGACACACATCATTTACATAGGTGCAATCTATGTGCAGTGTGAAACCACCCTGGAATGTGCAGCCACCTAATGTTGCAAACTTCAACCCATCTGGCACACAAGTGTTGAAATGCAATCATTTGTGACTTACTGACCTACCTTCACACACATACAATGTGTAAAAGTATGTCACTGTCATTGTTACTTGACAATGAATGTGCTCAGCCTAGAAGCCATCCACAAGCTCGGTCAACATACACACGTGTTAATGAACCACATGTCACAAACAACTGACAAATAATGCCATCTGTCAACGCCAGTATAATACTCTGTGAACGCAAACATACCTCAAATCAGCCTGACAAATAAGATTATTTTGTTCATATTGCTGATTTCTAACAGTCTGATACTAGAATCAAGGGTGTGCAAGGCAATGCAACACAGTACTTGCCTTCCTCACTCCAATATAACATGTTTAGATCCACCTGCTGACTCAGTGACGGCCCTCTGTGTGTGTTTTCTGGACGGTAGAGCTTGTTTACACGGATCCATATATCAGAAAAAGCTGTGACATTATCAGTGGATTTTATGAAGATTGTTTTGATGTGACCAATACAGAATGGCTCTGGTGTCTCCACATTTGATCCCTTCACATGGTCTGTTGACTTACGATAGAACTCAGGATATAATTCTTCATCCACCTAACAAGAAAACACAAATTAATAAAACATCATAATATGTAGACATCTGAATGGTCCGAAATTAAAACCACAGTAGGCATTTCTGCTGGACTAGAAAGTCAAAACAGGTATAAAAATGTGCCTGCCTTGTGCAAACCACCTACAGACATCAAACACGTTTGACAAAGTTAAAATATACTAACAGGTTCTGGAGTAACACATTGAACATATGCTTCAAGTGGGAAAGAGACAGCCTCTGGGAACAGAGTAATGACCTCTTGTCTGCCAAACATTTGGTCAGCTTTTAAACAAGGCGTACAGACAGACAAGACAAATTTCTTTAAAGTGATGAAAACTGCAGAGTGCAAAAAAATGTGCACATGCTTATTAACTCCATGGAACAGAAAGTTCATGAGAAGATAAAAATATAAAATAAGTAAAAATATAATTTTGAACACTTTAATGAAAAGTGAATTATAATGCTAATGTACAACTAGAGATCTTTCATCATAGTCATCATCAGCTCTGCAGCCCTGGGTGGGCAATGGCCTCCTCAAGCAAATGTCACCAGCGACCTCTATCCTGGCCAGCCACCAGCCAATTTCTATTACCCAGTTTCCTTGCGTCATCCTCTACCCTGTCAATCCATCTTGATTTCGGTCGGTCATGTCCTCATTGACCTCCAGGGTTTGTCCATGATATCTTATAGGCAATTAGTTTGCGCCATTCGCACAATATGGCCCGCCCACCTCAGTCCACTGGATTTTATTACGTTAACAATATTTGGTTATCTGTAAAGCTCTTTTAATTCTCTATTGTATCTCTTCCACCAACGCACTATCTTGCATATTGGACCAATATATTCTGCGAAGGATTTTGCCTTTCAAAGATACTCAGTTTTCGTCCATCATTTTTTGTTGTACCAGGTTTCTTCAGCATATGTAAGTAATGGCCTCACAAGTGTTTTATATATAAGAATCTTTGTCTTCCTGGTAAGTGATTGTGACTTAAGCTGACTTTTTAGTCCAAAATATGATCTATTATGGGCTATGAGGTTTTTTTAATTTCTTCTGAAACATTATTGTAGCCAGGCACCAATGAACCAAGATGGGTGAAGTTATCAACCCTTCCAACTACAGATCATTGACGAATTACATAAATGCTGCCTCCCACCCATCCCCCCTTCTTCCTCATCATGATCTTAGATTACAGGTGGCATTCCGCTTACATTCAACATTTCCCATGGTACACACCACAATATTTTCTGTGTGCAACATACATATAAACTTTACAGTTACATCACTGTATATCATTCGCTCCAAAAGTCTAACAAGACAGGCAATATATGTACAACGTAACACTGCGGCACATTGGTGCAACCACTGTTGTAGTAGAAAATCAACGGTACTACAATCAAAGGGTGTGCGTCTGTAGCCTTTGTTATCTAGCATGGAATGCGCATGTGCCATATTGTCATCTGTGGCCTGTCCGGCTCTATAATTTTTTCCACATTATCTCATAAACAGCACAATTTTCAAAAACGGTTATTGAAAGTAAAATGCGTGTTTTGACTTTCTCTACAATGTTTGCCTGAAACATTTCTCATTCTAAGAATAACTGGGTGAGATATGATAAAAAATGTACATACCTCTTCATGTAAAGTACCTGTTATTCTTGTCTAATTCTAATGAAACTTGAATTTTCCAACAGATTTTAAAAAAAATACTCAAATATCAAATTTCATGAAAATTCATCCACTGGAAGACAAGTTGTTCCATGTGGACAGACAGACAGGACGAAGCTAATTGTTGTTTTTCGTAATTTTGCGAACATGCCTAAAAAAAGAAGACAATATGTAGTTTCCCATAACTCTCTTGAACTGTGGGAAGGCATGGTGTTCCAGTACACAGTAACCATCTGCAAATCTGCATAATGTCCGACATAATTACACATACCTTCTGATCTTTGTTGCTGTCCTTCTTTGTAAGAGTAACAGAGGCTGAAGCCTTGAACTTGAATGATCCGGGCCGTAAGAAAACTGATGTACCAACACGATACTCTTCTCCCCTAAGTCGCACAACACCATACAGCACCTGAACATAAATAAAGGGTGGTGCAATAAGCATTTCAATTTATGCCATATAATTAACAGTTATCTACACTTAAATTCTAGTTAAACCACAGGCTGAAAAGGCATGGTCAAACAGATTAACATAAACAATTTTGATTGGATAAACAATTTCTATAAAACATTCATCAAAATACATATTTTGATTCAGCAAAACTCATTATATAATAATTGCATATTTTAGGACAATTCAATGATATCTATTGGAGACAACATAAAATATCTGCATAATTACTTGCAATATGAGGCATAGTTTGTGATGAAAGTATTCAACAGACAGGCCAAAACTGAAAAAAGATTGGATGGTGCAACAGAATTATAACACTACATACACAAATTCCCAAGTCTGTCAGATTTGGTGGGTACATTAAACAAGTGACCATGAATTACAATTTAACATCGATCCAATTCAGAAAGTTCAAGAATCATGGAAGCTTGAAATAACAGATGAGACAGTAATACTGAATACTATAACACTTTTGTCCATTATCTGATACAGAACTCAAATCCATTACAATGAATCACAGCAATGTCAACTGTAAACTACTATTATGAATACTGGGCATCAGAGCAAAATCTGGTTTGCAGTTTTAGACACTAGACCCCCTGAGTCCCGTCCCATTGCACTGCCATTTTGAAAAACAGGTGACTTCCCTCTTGAAACAGAAAAAATTCTGCTGTACATAACAAACTGTCATAGCAAGCGTATCGGAACACGAAATAACGCATCAAGGTAGCAAAATTTCAAATCAGATTTGCTGCAAACCCTAAAAGCTTCATTAGATGATTTAACAAATTGCAGCATACTGATTCACATTAGGAGATTCTGGCGACTAATCAGTTACCAAAGGCAAGGATTAACACAGTCTTTGTCAGAATTTCTCTATGAAACAGATGTTTGGAATTTCATTAAAAAATTTTAAACCTACGGGAATACATGTAACTTTAACACAGTTTCTGTGTGTATTAACTCTAAAAAGATGATAAATTCATAAAACATTAAAAATGTAGCACTAGCAGTACGAAATGCACATAGCACAATCAGGCAGCTAAACATTACTACAGAGTTCTCTTTTTAAGATAATAAACAAATATCAAAATTGCACTTTAAAATGTTGCCAAAAGATGGTGAAATCTACTGTTCCACTGAATGCCATCAAACATCCAGCTGCATCGTAATGTAACAAACATCAAACCCAGACAGCTCTGCTGCATGATCATGAAAGGTTTCAAGCTAGATTATAAAAGAATATTTAAAATCAAACATGAAATAAACATGTGGACATAAATAGTATTGGTCAGATGAGAGATCAGATCATCTTTTGCTTCTAATTTCACCAGATATCATTTTGAATTTGCAACCCGGTTAGGAAATTCGGTATAGCAACTCTCTACAGGCTGGATGGTGCAGGGTTCAAACCCCAGCTAGGAAAGAGAAAATCATCCAGATTGGCTCTGTGGCCCACCCAGCCTCCTGTTCAATGGGTACCAAGGTTACTTCCCTGGGATAAAGTGGCTGAGGCATGAAGCTGACTGCTCACATCCATCTAGTGCCAAGGTCAAGAATGAATGCAGCTATACCTCTACTTGCCCTGTTTGTCTTCATTGTGTAGAAAAGGATAATTTTACCCTTCCTTAACCCATTATGACCGTGAATTTCCCAATTGATGGCCATCAGGCAAAATGTGAGGTAGTGGACCAATGAAAGTCAGCAGTCAGGAGAAGGCACGCACAGCTTCACAGCAGCCCTTAACCCAGAGGAGGGTCTGTTACTCACATGGTTTTGAATGTTAGTGAAAATATATGGTGAATGATTTTAGCACATTTTGCATTCAGTTCACCTGATCTCAAATCCAAGATCTCTGGCAAATGCCTGAACACTGGTACAGCCAGTATACAGAGCACAGGTTTTATAACAAACAGATAAAATTTAGAGACAGACTGACAGTTCTGAAATAAATTCCCCTATTGTATAAGGAAAATTGGAGACACAAATAGAACCCACAATGATGAATGAATAACGGTGCACTAAATACAAAATACTTCTGAAAATGGTTACTTTTTTGAATTAGTAATATAAGCAATATATCAACCAACAAATGCATCTAATAAAACACAATTCATGTGCATGTATCAAATGCCAACATGTTTTGGCTCCAGGGTGCCAACCTCAGGCAGCCTACTACAGCAAAGGAATACAAGACCAACATGCTCAACTAAGTACTGCATAACCCTCATTGGAATGATAAAAGTATTAAAATTCTAAAATACTAAAGCTGACAAGAATTAATATTATATTACAATGTTGTGGTATTAAACTATATGACAGTGGGCTGCTTCAAGTACAAACTCGTACTACACTGCCCGACACGATACACTTCACACACTCCATCTGGACGTGATGTCTTCTGATCACACAGATCGAGACAGACGTTCGTACGCATACTGCATACAGAATATAAATGGCTGTGAGCCTGTATGTGAAGCGGTTCAATATTGCATTGTTTTAATATCACAACAATGTAATTTTATGATTTCACATTTGTCAACTTTATGTAATTTAGAATTTTAATATGTCAATCATTCCAGTAAGTGTGATACAATACCTAGTTTAGTGTGTTGGACTTGTATTACATTGTTGTAGAAGACTCCCCAAAGATGGTACACTGGTACCAAAACATGTAGCAATTTGTGAATTGTTCATGAATTGTGTTTTACTAGGTGTATTTGTTGGTTATGTATTGATACTAAGAATAAGCATGGTAGGAGTAACATAAAATTAGTAATATGACGTTATGAGTGCACAGGTTGCACGCTTAGGACTGTGTACCAACCAAACATTTGGTCTGTGACAGAGTCTGGACACATAAATATTAGCTTGCAGCTGTCACATCTACCATCACAAAATCTATAGAAGTGAACTCTTTACAATTTAATAGCACATTACCTCAGAATTTTCACTTGTTATCCCCAATTTTTCATCGATGCATGGTCTTAGGTATTTTGCTTCATGGCTTAGTCGCTCACACGATACACAGAACCTGTGGTGAAAAATATGAATATACCAATTTGTAAAGACATAGCTCAGTAAATAAATAAATAAATAACAAAGAAAAGGAAAAGAAAGGAAAAGGAAATGAAAAAAAAAACAATAAAATAAAAAAACCTGCAGCATAAATTCCCAATTCTCAATTCAAAATTTTGTGATGTAGTCTGTGCAATGAAGTTTAGAACCCCAGTACCTCTACATATACATATAAAAGGAACCACTGAGAGCAAGATATATATCTGTTGGTTAAACCATAATTTTAAAATACATTACAAAGCACACAAGTGGAGAAAAACATTTAAATTCAAAATTACAGGATGATTCCTTAAAAGTGACAGCAGTTTACATTTTAAATGTTATCAATGCCATGTAAAGTCCCTGGCAAAATTTTGCAATATTATAATAAAATTCATATTTAATACAAACCAGTATCGTGACTCTTCTCGGAGACAGGGTGGGTCTGCAGGTAAGTCTTCGAACCGGCCCCGCATCCAGTCGTATCTGAGAAATCAATTTATCTCCTTTTACAAAATAAGAGTGCACAAGTATTCTCCAACTATAAAACAATAACAACATTGCAACATAAGTGATCCTGGATATAAGGATCTTTATTTGTCTGAGACAATTTTCTGTATAACATTATTACTGGAGTGTTTATGGTCTGTGGTTTATTAACACTGATTTCATTAATGCAGACAGTTAAAAAAAATGAATAATGATGACAAATTGGGTAAGTTGTGGAACAAATTGATAGTGTCTTATTAAGACATAATATCCTACAAATCATCTGCATATATGGAGGAGACCCATGAATATCCTGAATTTGGAGAGTCAGGCTCCAGTCAGCACAGTCAGATACAAAATAATAAAGTGCCTGTGATGACAGCCAAATTTAATAATTCAAGAATTGTTATTAGAAGCCACAAATTTCCCATGACAGGCATTAGTGCATGTATATATTTAATACACAACTGACACACATATTCCACTAATTACTACTGCTGATACAACAATCAGAAGAAAAAAGTACTTCTACAGGCATGTAAAGAAATAATTATTTCTATAGTAAACTTTCCGGACCGCCTCTGTGGTCTAGTGGTCAGAGTTTCTGGCTACAGATACAGAGGTCCCGGGTTCAATTCCCGGCGCTACCAGATTTTCTGAGTAGTAGTGGGTCTGGAACGGGGTCTACTCAGCCTCGTGAGCCTCGTGAGGTCAATTGAGGAGCTACTTGAATAAAAAAGTAGCGGCTCCGGTCTAGAAAACAGAGATTAACGGCCGTGGGGACTCGTTGCGCTGACCACGTGACACCCCTC
>Ga0209629_10001973_pt1 | contig 13557 bp, 11 predicted proteins | sample TergutCu122P5_FD_187286 | JGI IMG/M metagenome (GOLD analysis project Ga0209629, IMG submission 187286) | Cubitermes ugandensis P5 segment gut microbial communities from Kakamega Forest, Kenya - Cu122 P5 (SPAdes) (version 2) | ecosystem: Host-associated > Arthropoda: Insects > Digestive system... | reverse complement strand
TCTTCTGGAAGTTTACGGTACCGAAGGTTCAGTGTTCATGCAGGGCAGCGATGTAAGGGTTACAACAAAATCCCTGGACGGTCTTTCGTATAACAACGCACGGCCCAAGACCCTGCCTCCTGCCCGGCCTGCGCCTATTCTGCAGTTTGTTGACGCCTGTATCAGCCGTTCGGGCTCTCCCGAATACCTGGGCCTGGATGACGCGGTAACAATGACCAGGATGATCGAAGCGGTGTATCAATCCGACAGGAAAGGGCAGACGATTCATTTGTAGGCAGGGTCATTGCTGTACCTGTTTCACAAAGTGCATGTATTGGATATAATTCGCCCATGGATATAAACTTTTATTCCCTCGGCGCCGCCGAGGAGGTTACGGGCTCCAAGCATATACTTGAAATAGACGGGAAGTCTTATCTGATTGATTGCGGAGCTTTTCAGGGCAGCAGGGCCGAAGCGGACCGGAAAAACCGGAATTTCGGCATCAGCACGGACAGGATAGAGGCCGCCATTTTAACCCACGGCCACCATGACCATTGCGGCCTTCTTCCCCTGCTGGCAAAAAAGGGCTACAGGGGGAATATCTTTACCACCCCGGCGAGCCGGGACATCGCAAGCCTTATCATGATGGATTCCGCCAACATACAGGCCAGAGACGCCGAGTACTTAAGCAAGCAGGCTGTAAAAAAAGGCGAGAAATTTGACTGGACGCCGCTTTACGACGAAAAGGACGCCATCCAGGCTACAAGCCAGATGGTGACCGTTTCGTACAATCGTCCCATGTTCGTCAGCGAGGATATGAAGCTGGAGTTTTACGATGCCGGCCACATTCTGGGATCGGCCATGGCCTACCTCACGGTTAAAAAGGATGGAAGGGAAGTGAATATCCTTGCCTCAGGCGACCTGGGCCGGCCCGGGAAGCCCATACTCAGGGATCCTTCGAGCCCCCCTGCGGCAGATTACATCATTCTGGAAAGCACCTACGGCGACAGGCTGCACCAAAACACCGCCGATGCCATGAACAAACTGGCTGATATCACCAAGAGGATCGTGAAAACCCGCGGGAAGCTGATTATCCCTTCATTCGCCATTGAGAGAACCCAGGAACTGGTGTACTACTTCCACCTCCTCACCGACCAGGGGATAATCCCCGAGGTACCCATCTACGTGGATTCTCCCATGGCGACTAACGCAACCACCATCTACCAGGTACACCCCGAGTGTTACGGCGAGGAGATCAAGGAAGCCTTTATCAGGCACTACAAGAACCCCTTCGGGTTTAACTCCCTCCATTTTACCACGAGCGTTCTTGAGTCCAAGGCGCTCAACGACCGGCCGGGGCCGCTTATCATCATCTCCGCCGACGGTATGTGCGAAGCCGGCCGCATTCAGCATCACCTGATCCACAACATCAGCGACCCCAACGCCACCGTCCTGGTGGTGGGCTTCATGGCGGAAAACACCCTGGGCCGCCGTCTCCTCGATCGGCCGGAGGAAGTGAAGATCCACGGCATGTGGCTCAAGCGCCGTGCCGCGGTGGAGAAGATCAACGCCTTCAGCGCCCACGCAGATTACAACGAGGCCATCACCTGGCTTAAATCCATGGACACGTCCCGCCTAAAAACGATCTTCATGGTTCACGGCGAACCAAAGGCCCAGGCTGCCTTTAAGCAGCACCTTGCGGATGCGGGCTTCCCGAATGTGCAAATTGTGAAGTACGGGGAAGTCTACAATATAAGTTAGAAGGGAAAAGGTAAAAGAGAAGAGGTAAAAGACTCTCACAGAGCTCACGGGGGACACGGAGTAGGTAGATTACCAACCATGCTCGGATTGGACACCCCAATCATGTCCGGGTTGGTACTACCAATCATGCTCGGGTTGATACCACCAACCATGTCCGGGTTGGGCGCAATTAGCGAGTTCCTAGCTTTCCTCCGTGTTCCCCGTGTGCTCGAACCTATGGTTCGACGTGCGAGGTCTTCTGTAATAATGCCTCAGCAAACGTTTGAGTTTATAGGTCATATCCGGCACATAGCTAAGAGCAAAGGCGACGGGAAGGACCAGGCCCAGCACGCTTTGGTTCTGCTGGTGGAAGAAAGGCAGCAGGCGGCATATAAAGGCGATAGCTCCCGCCGTAAACACGTATGTCCAGAGTATGCGGAGGCCCCGTTCGGGATTGATAAGAATGCGCCTGCCCGCTGCGGATATGATGCCCAGGGGAAGGGCAAGCAGGAGCAGGGGGTTCACAAACAGCACGTTGATGTTCTGCTGAATGTAATCGTTGCTCATGCTCCAGCCGAAAACAAGAAGGCAGCCTGCGCCGCCCAGCACGAGACCCAGAAAGCTTTGGCTCAGGCCCCAAAGGAGGCGGCCCGGGCGGGGGTATTTTTTGCCCAGGGCTTTAACGGCAAAAAGCAGGGCGGCGATTATTGCACCTGACACGAGCGCATAGGGCCAGGTGCTAAGGGGCTCGTTCAGAATGGGCTGCCTGGTTTTTGAAGCGTAGTACACCTCAACGGAACTTACCAGCTTTCGTCCGGCGCCGGTGTCGTCGGTGTAGCTGAAGTTGACGATGTTGCGCCCTATTTCCACGGGCAGGAACATTTCTTCCCAGGGGGTTATTTTTTCGTCCAGGTTTTGGCCCATTAAAAAACCGAGGAGCCAGTCCGAAACAGGCCGGTTCCAGGTAAAGCGCAGCACATGCTGACGGAAGCTGAACCGGCCGGGCACGCTGTCAAAGGCGGCCTTCAACTGGCCCCGGAGCCCCAGGTCAAGGATGTCCCGGACGCCGGTGGAACAGTTGTCCCGGAACTCGTGGTAATTGTAAAAACAGTTTTCCGGCAGCACCTTGTTTTCCGCGTAGGCCAGGATAGCTTCCCTGGCGGTTCTGTCCAGGTCCAGGGTGTAGACCGTGATGTCCCGGTCTTCCTTGATGTACGTGTCCATATCAAGAGTACCGGTGCTGACCTTGTACTGCACCTGCTCCCGGACAAAGTCCTTTAGGAAATTGTCGCTGGGGTAGGTGAATATGCCCCAGTCAAACACCCGGGAATAGTTCCACCGGGTGTTTTCCACGATCAGGGCGGCGTGGCCCCACCAGATAAAAATCTCGTCAGCGGGGCCAAACACGGCGATCTTGAACCGGAGCTCATCCACCGGCTGTGGGTTATTTTGTCCAAACGCGGAAGAGAGGAAAAGCGTCAATAGCAAAGAGAATACAAGCCGCCTGTGAAGCATATTTGCTGATACTACAACGAAAACCTCAGTACGTTCCAGGATGCCGGAGGCAGGCGGGCTTCCAGCCGGGCTTTGCCATTTGAGTTTTCCAGCTTTGCCCCGGAGATAAGCTCAGGCTTAACCTTTTCCCCCTTCGCCGAATTCGCCGCCTTGAGATCCTTGTTGTTCAGGGTGATGTGCTCGATGAGCTTCAGGTTTCCCATATCATAGAGATTCGCCTCAAGGTCAAGGCTCTCTTTCAGGTTGCGGTTAACTGCAAAGATGGTGAGTTTGTTCTTTTCTTCGTTCAGCACCGAGACGGTTTCCAGGTACGGTATTTCGCTGTACTCTTTGGAATCGTATTTTCCGGATTTCACCGGCCCCGAAAGAACCGTGCCCCGTCCGTATGCCGAGGCGTGCATAAAGGGGTAGTAGATGGACTGCCGCCAGGCGCCGCCGCCGGTTTCGGTCATGATCGGGGCAATGACGTTCACGAGCTGCGCAAGGCAGGCGATCTTGACCCGGTCCGCGTTCTTCAGCAGAGTGATAAGCATACAGCCAACTACAAGGGCGTCTTCCATGGTGTAGATGTCTTCCAGGATGGGCGGCGCCTCCAGCCATTTTTCCATTTTCTTGTCCTGGTTGTGACTGTGAAACCAGACGTTCCATTCGTCAAAGGAAAGGTACACCTGCTTTTTGCTGTGCTTCTTTGCCTTTATGTAATCGCAGATCCCCGCCACGCTTTTGATGAACGCGTCCATCTCCAGGCTCCTGCCGAGGAAGTTGGGGGTATCGCCATCGGCATTGCCAAAGTATGTATGGAGGGAAAGGTAATCGGCATGTTCCCAGGTATGATCCAGCACCTCAGCCTCCCAGGAGCCGAAGGTGGGCATCCTGGCGTTGGAGCTGCCGCACACCACGAGTTCAATGGACTCGTCTGTCCACTTCATCACCTTGGCGGCCTCTGCCGCGACACGGCCGTACTCTCTGGCGGTACGGCGGCAGATCTGCCAGGGGCCGTCCATCTCGTTGCCCAGACACCAGAGCTTGATGTTGTGCGGGTTCTTCACCCCGTGCTTCCGGCGCAGGTCGCTCCAGTAGGTACCCTTGGGAAAGTTGCAGTACTCTACGATATTCCGGGCCGCATCGGCGCCCCGGCTCCCCAGGTTCACCGCGTACATCACATCGGACTTTGCCCGCTTGCACCACTCGGCAAACTCGTTGACCCCCACCTTGTTTGGCTCCAGGGTCATCCAGGCCAGGTCCTGCCTGACAGGCCGCTTGTCCACCGGTCCGATGCCGTCTTCCCAGTTGTAGCCTGACACAAAATTCCCGCCGGGGTAGCGGACTATGGGTACGTCCAGCTCCCGGACCAGTTTCAGCACGTCCTTCCTGAAGCCCTTGTCATCCGCCTGGGGATGCCCCGGTTCGTAGATGCCGTTGTAGACAGCCCTGCCCAGGTGTTCGATAAATGAACCGTAGAGCCGCCTGTCCGCCTGGCCGATTGAGAATTCCCTGTGCAGGGTGATGGTTGCTTTCATGGGGTTACTCCTGGAAAATGATAAAACTACAAATCGTTAATCTGTTTTTCGGTCAAGCCCGTAATATCAATAATTTGATCCATTGGGATCTTAAACGTCTTCATTTTCCGGGCCATTTCCTTCTCCCTTTCATGTAAAGCATGATTAACTCCACTGGTCCAGTCCGACAGTGCCATTTCCCGCCTTATATATTCCGTCATGGCAGCATCATCCTGGGTTACAAAAGCTGTCCGTTCCTGGGCTTTCTTTATTGCTATGTCCATTTTTACAACCTCCTCAATAAGGTCATTGGGGCTGTCTCTGTCAAAAAATGTCAGCCAGCGGTGCAGAGGGTCATCAAGGAAACTTTTATCCTTTGTTATATTATTACGCAAACGCCGGAATTTTACCATATCAACAAAGTGGATTTCCAATGCATCGGTAAGCATCAGGTCCCTTTGGGTATCCTCCCAAAGATGGAAACAGGCATGGAAACCACTGGAAGGGATACATTCAAAATTGACAATATTAATGGCTATCACATTGGGCAGTTCGATGTAATCCTCGCCGGATTTGAGAAATTTAGAGTATTCCCGGCTCCAATAGAATAAGCTGCGGCGATCCATGTCTCCCAAATTCCGCAGTTGAACCTCCACATTGACTTTTGTACCATCTTCTGTCTGAGCCCGGACATCCAGAATACTGGCTTTGTTCCCCAATATATCAGGCGTAAATGTCCTGTCTTCGAGAATTTCGATGGACTTGATCCTGTCGTCTCCTGTCCTCTTTAACACAGCATTGAGAAACCCCAAAAGCTGTTCTTCATTGCCCTTTTCTCCCATCACTTTGAGAAACAGGAAATCATTAAGAGGGTTTAACCGCTCTGTTACCATTCATCCTCCATCCTTATTTATGAGACTATTATATTCTATTACAATCGGCCATTTCCCCCCGGCCGGGTGGGGACAATACGCCTTGCGGGCGCGGGCCCTGAACCGGATAAAGCAGCCGCAGAAGGCGCACAGCACTCCTCCCCTCAGGGCATCGCAGGCAAGACAGGCGGCGAGCCGTTTTGCCAACAGCTCCTCGTCCGCCTTAAGTTCGGGAGAAATGGGAATTTGATCCACCAGGGCAGCTACGGCTTCCGGGCTCAGATCAAATTCCCTTTTTACGCAGCCGGGACAGTCTTCCCCGCTAATCCCACTGGACACAGCTCTAGACAACTTCCAGGGTCACCACCGATTTGGCCGGCAGCGTCACGGTGACGTTACTGCGGGAAATAACCGCGTCGCTGAACGGTTTCAGCTGAACCTTATTGCCGTTGTTAAAGGTATTGTGATCCTGCATATTCCCGGAGGTGATGATTTGTCCGTTCACGGACTTGGGAGAAATACCCCTGAGTTCCAGGCTGATTTTTTGATCGTTCTTCGGATCGATGTTGCAGAGGGAAATGTGTATCCTGTCGCCGGCATCCACAGAAGCGCTGGCGCTGATCGAAGGGATGGAATTTCTCCCTACGGTGAAGTTCTCACATTCAAGATGCACCGGCAGCTTCACCGCATCCATGTGAACTTTGTACATGTCAAACACATGGTAGGTCGGCGTGAGCAGCATCTTTTCCCCTTCGGTAAGGATCACCGCCTGGAGCACGTTGATGGTCTGGGCGATGTTGGCCATCCTGACCCGCTCGGCGTGGTTGTTAAAAATGTTGAGGTGTATGCCCGCAACCAGGGCGTCCCGCAGGGTGCTTTGCTGATACAGGAAACCCGGATTGGTTCCGGGCTCTACTTCATACCAGGTTCCCCATTCATCCACCACCAGGGCCACTTTAATTTCGGGGTCGTATTTATCCATGATGACGCTGTGTTTGCGGACAAGTTCATCCATGAAGAAGGCTTTTCTCATGGTAAGGAACCATTCGCCTTCGGTGAACTCCGTTGCGGAACCCATGTAAGGCCGCTCGCCGGGAACGGTGTAGTAGTGCAGGGCCAAACCGTTGAGGGGATTCCTGGGGTTACCCTTGATAAATGTTTTTTCCATCATCACTTCGGTCCAGCGGTAGTTGTCGCCATTGGGACCGCAGGCAATTTTGAAGATCGGCTTGTCGTAACTGCGTGCATAGGTGGCATAGCGTTTGAATTGGTCAGCGTAATACTCAGGGGTCATATTCCCGCCGCAGCCCCAGTTTTCGTTTCCTATGCCCCAGAAGCTGACATTGAAGGGAGCGGCATGGCCGTTCTTTTTGCGCAGCTCCGCCATGGGGCTTACGCCGCCAAAGTTCATATACTCCACCCACTGGGATAATTCCTGGACCGTACCGCTCCCCACGTTGCCGCAGATATATGGCTCGCAGCCCACCTGTCCGCAAAGGTCAAGGAACTCGTGGGAGCCGAAACTGTTGTCTTCGGTTACGCCGCCCCAGTGGGTGTTGATCATCTTGGGGCGTTCGGCCCTGGGGCCGATGCCGTCTTTCCAGTGGTATTCGTCGGCAAAGCAGCCGCCGGGCCAGCGCAGGTTCGGCAGTTTGATTTTTTTCAGCGCCGCCACAAGGTCGTTCCGTATGCCCCGGGTGTTGGGAATGGGAGAGTTTTCACCCACCCAAAAGCCGTCGTAAATGCAGCGGCCCAGGTGCTCGGAAAAGTTCCCGTAGATGTGCCGGCTGATTTTTACATTACCTTCTGCGGCATTGACAACAATCCTGTTCATGGTTCCTTCCTTAATTGTAAAGATAGCATTTAACGGTTCTGCCTTCGGCTTCCACATCCGGCGGATCCGCGGCCTTGCACTTGTCAATTACATTCGGGCAGCGCCCGGCAAATTTACAGCCCTGCCGGTTGTACTCCTTGGCCTCGGTAGTCGAAAGGCCAATGCGCTGCGCCCAGGCTGCCTTGTCCACCGGCTGGGGGGCGGGAACCGATTCTTTAAGGAGCTTTGTATACGGATGCAGGGGATTCCCCAGCACCGCTTCCACCGGCCCTGTCTCCACCACGTAACCCCGGAGCATTATAGCAATGCGATCGCTGATATAGTAAGCGGTTGCGAGGTCGTGGGTGATGTAAATGACGCTTACCTTCTCCTCGTCCCGGAGCTTCATAAACAGGTTCACGATGGTCATCCTGAGGCTGGCATCAACCATGGACACAGGTTCATCCGCGAGGATAAGGCTTGGGTTTGAGATGAGCGACCGGGCCACAGAAACCCGCTGGATCTGCCCGCCTGAAAGCTCATGGGCGTAGCGCCGGGAAACTTCTTCCAGGGTAAGCCCCACAAGGCGCAGGGCATGGTCAACCGTTTCTTCGGCGGACTTCCTGTCCTTTGCAATACCGAAATTGATGGCAGTATCGTAAAGGTATTCTTCCACCCGGCGCAGGGGATTAAAGGTCTCAAAGGGATTCTGAAATACCGGCTGAACCTTTTTCATGAAGCCTGAAAATTCGCTTCTTTTTTTAATATCCGCAATATTGCGGCCTTCGAAGAAAATTTTCCCCTCACTGGGTTCAAGATCCCGGAGCAGCATCCGCGAAAGGGTGGTCTTTCCGCTGCCCGATTCACCGGCAATGGTGAATATTTCAGGTTTCCCGTTTTCCAGGGAAAAACTGATATTGTTAACAGCCAGTAATTTTGTCCCGCCTATAAGCCCGCCTATGTGAAAAGAGCGGGTCACATGCCGAACATCAAGAAGTTTGTTTGCCCCGCTCATTTGTTTACCTCCGGTTTTTTTGCCTCTGACAAAAGATGGCACGCCGCCCGGTGTTCCTCCCCTAGATCCTGCATGGCAGGAACCTGGGTCTTGCAGATCTCCAGGGCATACCTGCAGCGGGGATGAAAACGGCACCCTTCAGGCGGATTCGCAAGATTGGGCGGCGACCCTTCCAGGCTGCTTTTGCCGGACTTGTCCCCTATCACCGGGAGGGAACTGATAAGGTGCTTTGTGTAGGGATGCTCGGGCCGGCGGAAGATGACTTCCGTAGGCGCTTCTTCCACAATGCGGCCGGCATACATAATCGCCACCCTGTCGGCTACATTGGCATGAACCGCCATGTCGTGGGTTACAAGGAGCACTGTATTTTTCGATTCCCCCTGGATCTCTTTGAGGAGCTGGAGAACTCCCCGCTGGACCACCACATCAAGGGCGGTTGTTGGCTCGTCGGCGATAATAAGCTCAGGGTGAAACACCGTGGCCAGGGCAATTGCAACCCGCTGCCTCATGCCTCCGGAAAGCTCATGGGGATATGACTTTAAAATTTCAGACGGCAGCCCCAGCTTCCTTATATGCTCCGTAATGCGCTCAAGGAATTCCTTGCGGTTTTTAATACCCTCATGGGTACTTATGATATCCTCAAAGGTCTTTACCACCTTCCGCACCGGGTTTAGGACGCTCATGGAGCCTTGCATAATATAGGAAATTTCCTTCCACCGGACATGGCGCTGCAGTTCCTCATGGGATGCGGTAACGATATCCATATTACCGGCCTTAAACTGGAAATTTACCGAACCCTCGTACACCTTAAGGGGAGGCTTTATGGTTCCGGAAAGTACCTTTATCAACGTGGTCTTGCCGCAGCTCGATTCACCTGCAAGACCGTAAATTTCATTTGGCTTAAGCACCAGGGATACATCGTCAATGGCCCGGACCATACGAGAGATGCCGTACATTTCAGTTTTATAATAGGCTTTTAAAGCTTCGACCTGTAATAAATTTGCCATGGCTAAGCTCCCATCCGGCGCAGCCGGGTACGGGGATCTATGTACTCGTTTACGCTGGTTATCAATAGGTAGAGGCCCAGAAAAAGTACGATTGATACGACAATAGGAGCGGCAAGCCACCACCATATACCGGAGATAAGCGCCTGATGATTGTTGGCCCAGAAAATAGTAGAACCAAGAGTAGGAGTAGTTATGCTGCTAAGCCCCAATACTCCAAGAGTCACTTCCATACCTATGGACCAGATCATGTTGTTAATGGTAGTGGCAAATACTACAGGAAGTACAAAGGGCAGATGTTCAGTCATGGTGATGCGGAACGCTTTGGTACCCGAGTACACGGCTGTTCTGGTAAAGGAACGTTCCTTAAGGCTTAAGACCTGCGCCCGGATAAGGCGGGCATCCCAGGCCCAGCCGAAAATACCCAGAAACACAGCAAGTATGGTAATGTTCATATTTTCCCGTATCATAAAGCTCACCAAAATCAGGATTGGCAAAATGGGAATGACCACAAAACTGTCATTGACTGACATCAGCGCCTTATCGATTACGCCTCCCCTGTACCCTGCGGTTAAACCTACAATAATGGCGATAAACCGCGATACCAAAGCGCACACAATGCCAAGATAAAGGGAGTTTCGGACAGCCTGAGCCATCCACCAGAAAACATCCTGGCCGCGGGTATTGGTTCCAAAAGGATGCAGCAGCGAGGGAGACTGATCCATCGGCACCTGAAAGGTCTTTTCCATATCGTAGGGAGAAAACCACGAAAGGAGCACCATCACTAAAATCAGCAGCAAAAAAATGAAAGCCGCACGAAAGCGCATATCGAAACGCAAAAGATCGCGTAAAATTTTATTCATTTGCCGGCTCCTACCTGACCCTGACCCTGGGGTCAAAGAACGGATATATAAGGTCCAATATCAAAGCTGCCGTAGAAACGCCAATAATGGAAAACAGGGTTATACCCATAATCAAGGAATAATCGGTTCTGAGTATTGCCTGATACGCCAAAAGTCCAAGTCCCGGATATGTGAAAATAACTTCCAGGATCATGGCGCCGTTGAAGATCATTCCCAGGCTTAATGCAAGGCCGGTGATCTGGGGCAGCGCGGCATTCCGCATAACGTAGCTAAAAAGGATTCTCCGTTCTTTTATGCCTGCTGTCTCGGCATAGACCACGTAATCTTCACTTAGAATATTGGAAGTTAAGGCTTTCATTCCAATGAACCAGCCGCCTATTCCGCCAATCACAAGGCTCATGGCAGGCAAAAAGGAATGATACAAAACAGTAATTGCAAAACTTAAAGTCATAGACGGCCGCATACCCATGGGATAGGCACCCCGGATCGGGAAAATAGGGATAAGGTACGCGAAAAAAATCACCAAAAGCAGGGCGAGTATATAATAGGGTATTGGCCTCACGGCCTGACTTAAAACATCAAAGCCCCCCAGTAATTTACTTTTTGGATAGTAACTGGCAAGCCCGCCGAATAAATTTCCCAGAATCCAGGAAATGAGCGTTGCCGATAATAAAAGCCCCAGCGTCCATGGGAGAGAACGGCTTATTAGCTCCATAACAGGTGTCGGAAACGATGAAAAGGAACGCCCCAAATCTCCATTGAACAGCCGCTTCCATAAATCAAGGTACTGCTGGAAGGGGCTCCCCTCCAGGCCATAAAGCGAAGTAAGTGAAGTCCTGAAATCATTCAGTTCCGCCTGGGAAAAATTTACCCCGGTAGACATAAATTGATTAATCTGATTCTGAACCGGATCTCCGGGCACGAGGCGGGGCATTATAAATGTTATGGTGACTCCGACAAAAACGACGACCAAGTACTGGCCTATACGTGGCAGTATATAACCCAATATAAACTTACGCATGCAGCCTCCATCTCCTAATACAAACGAAAAGACCCCGGCTTAATTAAAAGGCAGCCGGGGTCGGGGAAGCAGAATTTAATTCTTGCCGGTCGATCTCAGTTTAACATACATGTAACGTGAGTTGGTCCAGTTAGGTACCGGATCGGTGTACGGATTATTAATGGAAGGAAAGCCAGTCCAGTAATATGTATCCATCATGGTAAAAACGTTATAGGAAGAGATAGGAATTTGGAACATATCGTCCGTTGCAATCTTGACGAATTCCTTACCCAATTCAACTATTTTAGGATCATCCATTCCATACTTCAGGGATTCGGTAATATTTGCGTCAAGTTTCGGATTCCGCCAGCGGCTCCAGTTCCGTCCTGCGCGCTGTCCAATAGGCACATATTCTGAAGAATGGAAAGCCGTAAGGAAGTTGGAAAGATCCGGGTGGCCGCCCCAGGTTTCAATATTCCAGAAGAAAACGCCGTCAAAATTTCCAGGTAAGGTATAATCGTTAAAGCTAGATGTTACCGTCAGAGATATGTCAATGCCGAATTCCTTCCATAGTTCAACAACCATTGCAGCGCCGCGGTTCTGGCTTGGCTCGGAGTCGGTCTGGCCTATAAACGCCATTTTAAAAGGCTGGCCATTAGCAAATTGCCAAATGCCCTGGGCATTCCTTTTCATACCGCCCTTTATCATAAGTTTTTCAGCAGCCGCCTTGTCGTACTTCCACCAGCCGGCACCCAGGAATTTCCTGATTTCATCGGGGTTGCTGGGAACTGCACTTCCGTGAATTTTACGCGCCGCATCGGCAATTTCCATAGAAGCATTCGGGTTATACGGCTTATACGTAGTCCCGTCTCCCAAATCCAACGTATAGTCCTTAAGCCATTGCTCCATCGGCAGGTGATAGTACTTGGGATAATTTCCCGTAGGCGGAAGAGCAATTGCCGAAATTGTCATAGCGCCCCTGTAGGAAGCCATGGCAATCCTGTTGATATCAAGGGCCAAAGCCAATGCCCAGCGTACATCTTTGTTATTAAGGCCCGGTTTATCACAGTTCAAAACACATGAGACAAGGGTCGGATCCGGATGGCCCCAGGGGAAATCGGGGAACCAGGTTGTGACAGTAGGAACCGTACGCTTTAAGGTCATGGCGCCTTCAACCGCCATGTCGTGAATAACATCAATCTGGTGGTTCCTCATCGACATGACCTTTACATCGCTCGTACCGCCGTCCACATACATGGCATATTTTGGTGCATTCTCCAGGCTGCCCATAAGCGCGAGGGTTGTCCTCTGCCAGTCGGGCCGTTTTTCCCACAGATACCAATAGCCCTGGGGATCGTAATCTTTAAGGGTATAGGGACCAAGGGTTACCGGAGGATTAAATTTGAAGGTTTTCACATCGGCGGCTTTCTCAAAAATATGTTTGGGCATAATGAAAGTCGCATCCCAACGTACGGTAAAGTTCGAATGGAAACGGGAATTGGGAATTTTCAGGTATACTTTAAATGCAAAATCATTGATTTTTTCAACCCTGTCAACATAGGTCCTAAAGGTAGACGTACGGTACATGCCATCATTTTTTTTCAAAGTTTCAATGGTGTATATAACGTCGTCGGCAGTAAACTGCACGCCATCGCTCCAGTAAATACCCTGGCGCAGCTTAACAGACATCTCGGTAAAGGTGCTGTTATAGGTTGGGGGTTCCGAGGCAAGGGCATTTTCCCAGGCGCCATTGATCCCCGCATCGGGATCAATATACCAGAGAGAATCACATCCAAGCTGCTGCAGGCCGCCCATGTAGCTGGTATTCCAGCCGCTCCAGCGGTTAAAATAATCCGCGGGATTTGCACGTCCGCCCGGATTTTCGAGAATGATGGTCTGATTCCGGGGTACATTGGCGCCCTGAATCATTTGGCCGCCGCCACCTCCGCCGCCGGCAGCTCCACCCGCTTGACCCGCGCCTTTGGCAAACAGAGAACCACAAAGGCCAAGGATCAAAGCCAGGATCAGAAATTTTTTCATATCCTTCCTCCATTAAAATGATTAATCGTCTTTACAAGACCAATTTATTATCAGGTCATCTTGCATATCTGTCAAGAAAAATAATATATATCAATAATTGTGATATATAAACATCACACTCCGCCTGGATAGAGCTTCAGTATTATATCCTGATTATAATCTCCAAACCCTTTGCCAAAGATATTTATGCCTCCGATATGTTCAGCCTTGTCTGCTA
>Ga0209629_10001972_pt1 | contig 13563 bp, 7 predicted proteins | sample TergutCu122P5_FD_187286 | JGI IMG/M metagenome (GOLD analysis project Ga0209629, IMG submission 187286) | Cubitermes ugandensis P5 segment gut microbial communities from Kakamega Forest, Kenya - Cu122 P5 (SPAdes) (version 2) | ecosystem: Host-associated > Arthropoda: Insects > Digestive system >... | reverse complement strand
GCTTTGCCAAACGTAGGTCCATATATATACGATGTTAGCATTTCTGGCTTTACTAGGAGCTCCATATATATATATATATATATATATATGACATTAGTAGCCTAAGGGTTAATCTGAGTTTGTTACTGATGTTACAGTATTTTGCTTAATATGTGTAATTTATTTACAGGTGAAATAGCTCTGCTATTGGACAGACCAAGGGCAGCTACAGTAGTAGCCAAGGGGCCCCTCAAATGTGTTAAACTGGACAGGGCAAGGTAGTATATTACCTCCAGATACAATGGAATCTTTAATCATTTAAGGATATTTTTATAGGCACTATGTACAAAGTGTTTCATGTACCACCAATTGCTTGGGCAGGAGTCTGATAATAACAAGTTCTTTACTTGAATCTGGCCAATGTGTACAGTTCCTGTGTTAGTACCAATTACTCTAGTGCCCTGTTGCAGTGCAAACTCTTGAGTTGTGCTGAAGTGTGTGGCTAACATTTACAGTATTTAATTTTTATTTGGTGTGTCATTTGAACCATGATTTGTAGGAATACAAAACTTTGTAAATTTGATTATAAATGTGTGTGCAAGAGCCGGTTAACATTTGCGTGGAAATTTGTAAATCATTGCCAGTTGTGGAAACAGAAAACCAAAACTGATTCTGAGAAGTGTCACCTGTCCTGTTCTGTGTCTTCTAAGTTCCCAGTTAGCATCACTTTCAAACTAGAAAGTTCCTGATGATATTGATTTATTATGTTCTGCCATATCACTTACAGTGAACATTCATTATTGGAAATAAACATACATTTTCATGTAACCATACCATATACTTTGGTTTTCTTTATGTTACAGATTTGAACGAGTGCTGGGGCTGTGTGCAGACATCCTGAAGCGAAACATTACACAGTACAACAGCTTTGTGTCCCTTTCTGTTTAATGAGAGCCAGGTACCACCACTAATACCTAATGTAGCTATCTTAGCATGGAACATCTTGTGGTTATGCAGAACACTGCAGATGTATGAAATTACATTAACAAGTCAGCATTTGAACATCATACATGTTTCTTGTTGCCCATATCCAGGCCCTGTCATTAAATTGTGGTGGTGTAAAATAAGGAGAAGTTTCGAGAAGTTTTGAACCCTTTAAATTCACATATAAGGTGATTGACAATTCTGTAATGTGAAAATTAAACTTCTCTCTGTTCTTTGGTAACCCAGTAATGTGATATGCTGTTGCTTACATCAGTCACTGATGAGATGTGCAACCATATTTTGGGATGGGCTGGACAAGGCATGTAACACAAGTAACATACCTATCATCTGTGTAGAAAAGCCAAGCAGCATTACTGTGAGACTGCAGATTGGTTGTCATGGCTCACTGTGGGTACTGCCAGTTTTATAGAGACAGAAGCTGAAGGACAGTGATAGTGTGTTAAATACCTGGTAAATGTTTGGAACTGTAATTCAGACTTTACACATACCAAGTCTATAATATATAATAAACCAACAAGATGCAACTCTGGCAGTATTGTGTTTATTAACAACTACGGGTATGCTCTACATGTTTCGGACGCCCTTTGTGTCCATCATCAGGAGCACTATCAACTGTAACAGCTGTACTATTCCATGGCCAAATTGGGACTGCCGTCCCAATTTGGCCATGGACTAGTACAGCGCACAACCGACCTTTAACATCTATACAGGATTTACTCCATCCCAACTTATGATGAACACCAGTGGCTGCTGTTACAGTTTACAGTGCTCCTGATGATGGACGCAAAGGGCGTCCGAAACATGTAGAGCATACCCGTAGTTGTTGATAAACACAATACTGCCAGAGTTGCATCTTGTTGGTTTATTATATACTATTTACACATACCACTTGAATCAAGATCTGTTTTCTCCCCACTGACTGAGAATTTTAAGTGAGGGTCATGGACAGCAGGGGCACAGCATTTGAATTTATTTTGAAAGGGAAAATGTGCATTTTTGAGGGTTGTATGGACTTTGCGGTAGGTATGGTTGCGAACAGGTTTGTACCTCCTGTGGAATGTTCTGCTGATTGAGAGTAGAATTTACTGTTCTATGAAAGGTGGGTGGGATGCATTAATGCATTTGGTTTGCAACTGCCAATTCTACATATTCAAAAAACATGGAATTTTTTTTTTATGTATTTACTTTTAAAACTATGTATTTATTTCCTACATTTGTAGTACATAATAAATTGAAGATAGTTGTTGTGCAAGGGGCATATATTGCCCACTCATTTACTTCGGTCTGTTACATGTGACTGAACATGAATAGCTGATTGGCTTAAATTTTCTTTCATTTACTGATTATTTTGCATTACTGTCAAAAATACCACTCTTGATGTAAAATTTGTCTTAGAATATTATTATATGCATCTGCTGTGTTAATGGTGTACACACACATTATTACGTACTTTATAAACTTGTTCATCGTTCAGTGTCATTAATGTCTTTGCACCAGCATCTCTGGTCATCCTTGTTTGCCTTCATGACCAGAAGTAATATCACATGATATCATCCATTTAGAAAGGAATTAATATTTATTTACAATTTAATCTTTTGATTAATTTTGAGTTTATAGTTTTGACAGATGTAGTATGTTTTATTACATTCAAAAGGATGCCATCTTGTCATTTGACAGGCTGTCATGGAGAGAATATCACATGCCTTAGAGCAATTAAAAGTTATGTTTTACATAAGTAGCAGTAAAAAAAGTCTTTGCATGCAATGTTGAGGTCTGAATGTACCTGAGAGGATAGAAAAGAACTATGGTTTGTGTGTTTGACACTTATCTAGTTGTTTAAATGTCATGTCAGCAAGTGCTGAAATAAAATCCAGAATCCACTTTCAGTATAATTATAACTCTGTGGAATGAGAAGTGAGACATGAAACTCTGCTGGCAGTTTTGATAACTAAGGGACCTTTATATTCACATTGAATATAAAAAAAGTGTAGACAGTAGATTGTTGGTTAGAAATAATAAAATGTTTATTAAGTAATAGAGGAAACAGAAAAGTTACACCATGAATGTTCTTCTCATTGGTGACTTGATTCAGGTGGCTGCAGTGTGGATAGTTGTGGTAGCACTGTTAACTAAGTTTCCTGATTTCATATATATATATATATATATATTGGAATTAGCAAAAGACGTGTGTGCGTATATATGTGTGTGTGTGTGTGTATATATATATATATATATATACACGCGCGCGCGCGGCTTTTGCTAATTCAAATGTTCTGTCAGACTAAAATTATAAACTTGTTAATTCTGATTAGATATGCGTATACAGAATGAGCTATGACAGCACAGTCAGGGAATTGATGGGTTAGAATCAAGTGGCTGGAGTTTTATTCCTAATAAGTACAATGAGATCTTTCTTCTTTCACCATGTTCAGTGACTTACAGCTGGAGTGTGGATATAATGTACCACTCCCCTGATTGCAGGGTTAATAATGTGACTTCCATCCACACCCTCAGAACACCACAATGGTGTGGTGCATATGCACAAAAATAGTTTTATCAGCCAAATATAAACTTCATTCACAGTAAGTAGCATGGCTTGTAAAGTTAGAGTTTGCCCTGCAACAAACCATGAAGGCTCAGAGAGGGAGTAGAGGTGTAGCTGTACTCTCTGTAACTGTGGTGCTGGGTGGTTCACACCACACCCTGGCTGCTTTGACCTGGGGAAAGACACCTGGTACCCATTGCACAGGAGGCTAAGTGGGCTTCGGTGCCAATTGTGACAAGGAGGGAATGTCTTGCTCCCACTGGGGTTTGAACCCTTGGCCATCCAACCTGCAGCAAGTCACTATACCAACTGCACTATCCAGCCCTGTTAGTATGGCCTGTAAGCCTGCCCGTACATCTGCTTTCATATGTAAGTGCTGTTGTATTTCTGATTTTCATCCCACAGGCTGGTCTCCTGACTGAGAGCCTTCATGTTTTTTTCGTTTCTTCCAGGGCAAATACTAATCTAGTGTCTTAAAACAGGTCATGACCAGGTCCAAATCCTTCTCAATTCTTTCTTCTCATGTAGCCCATTCAACTCTGTATGATCTTTGCAGTTATAGGAACTGTTATGTAAAATTAAGAGTGAATATTTAAAGTATTTCCTGCCCATAAGATGCCCCATGATTTTTTCATTAGAAATTTTAGAAAAAAATAATGATGGAGGTATTTTAATTTTAGTAATTTATTGGAAGAAAACAGTATTGTTACATACCAAAATTAGCAACCATAATATAATTTATTCATCACAGAAACCCAGAAAATCGTCATCACTGCCACTAAAATCTCCATGGTCATTTTCACTCGATGTGTAATTTTCTTCATATAAAAGATGTACAGGTATTTATAAGTTTGGAAATAATACTTACCCTCGGCACATAAGACACATGTCGAATTTAGGTCACATTTTTCGGGGAAAAATAGTGCGTCTTATGGGCCGGGAAATACAGTAACACTTTTGCCACTTTGCCTCGAGATATGGGTTAGAGTTGAAATGTAAAGACAAGATTAATATGTGCCAACTTTGGAATTGTTTCATAAACAGTTACCAGAGAGTTGAAATACTGGGAGTGGTACTGACATACACCACATTGGTTGTTGCAGTGCTCAGCACCCAGTATGCAGTAGATGCATTCATTACTATGAGCTTAATTTTATATTATATTTGGGACTATTTAAATTTGGTTGCTATAAATATGGCAGGAACATCTCAAGATGTGTATCTGTCATGGAAATCATAAATATCAGAATACTGGCATCATACAGGAGACTTGCAGATACACACTGCGTTCGTTATTAATGTAGTTTATTCTGGACTTACTAGCAGTTACACAAATAATACATGAGGGAGAGATTTTTATCAAGAGCCTTTTGAACACAAAACAAAGGGAAGAATACTGATTTCCTATGCCATAATTTTACCCGTAGTTGTGGATCCTTTCAATTTCCCTCGTGGAAGAATGTTATCCCGTATGTCACATTTTAGTCGAAACTGTTACAATTTTTGTAGTCTATTTCAATTCCTATCATCTACTTGAAAGTATAAATTAAATTTTACTACTACAGGTAATTTTGAAAGTACAGGCTTTACAGTGCATGAATTCCTGAGTTTCATATTGGTGGATTCTTTGCGTGTATTTTCCACTTGCCTTCTTCGTCCCTCACCAATGACAAAATCAAAATTCTGAATATGGTATTTCTACCAACTAACCAACCCCACCACAGGGGTTCAGACCACATCATTCCTCTTACTAGCCAGCCTCTTGCAACAGGCTGTTTCACAAAATTTTAATAACAGAAGAGAGACCTCTGCACCTGAGATAAGCAGAAATCTTGATATTAATTACCTGCAGTAGGAAACGAGCCTGTTGTATCAGGCCGTGGTATGCTAGAAGATTCTTAATTTTAATGATGCTGTGTAAACTGTAGACACTATGTACCACTGAGTTACAACACAGGCAGTTGTTCATGAATGGTTTTGAGGTAAGACTTTGGAAATTGGTTATTGCCTGTTTGAAGGTGTACTGCCAATTCATATAGACTGATGAATGCCACAGGAAACCTTAACTTGTAAACCAGTAATCTGACCAAGATTTGTAATGGGTGCTTGTTAGTTACTGCTTTATTGCTAAACCAAACTACTGTAGGTCCCCTCAGTTCAACACCATTTCCAGCATTGTCCTGTTGCCAGTATATGCCATCCCCTGATGGTTGCTTTTGTTAGTGGTGGGAGTGGAGGCAAGGAGGCACTGGCAGTCCACCTTCCATCTGTTCAGTCATGTTCCACTGTAAGTGGTCTGTCATTAAAGTGGTTACTGCTCTCAGAGTCATCACACTTCAAAATGCATGTGCCATGTTTCAACATGCGTCATTGTGATGTTTTGATGACTGTATACATCAGTTCTGTTGTTAATCTTCCTCACCTTCTTTGACATGTTGTAATTAATCTACAAGTTACAAAGTTATGTTTCACACCAGAGGATTGAAGGTATAAATGAGTTTACTGTAGTCTTGCATAATTTTATTTGATTTTAGAGAAATAACAGGGAACACTAGTGTTTCTGTTAACATGGGAAGAGGTTCACTTCCATTTGTTGCCATATTACCAAGTTGCAATTTAACGTTCTACAGAAGTTCTGACCGAACATGATAAAAAAATTAACATTATATATTTATTACTATACCAATGTTTGATTTATGTACATAACATAGCAATCTGTAAACATACTGAAGACTTGTGGAGAGAATGAACTGATACAGTACTTTTTTCATATTATGCATTAATACACAGGAAAATAAAAAGCTCCAGATTTTCCATAGCTGTTTGGGTTGTATTTCATACAGCATGATTTTCCATTAGCCTCCATATCAAAGTCCACAGGTTTCTTCAGGTACTGTGCATATCCACGCATTCATTCCCACACCACATCCAAGATAAAGTCAAATCCATATGTACAAATGCACAAAATATCCGTATGTCTTTTGACACTGTAAGCACCAGAGAAAAAAAGTCTGCTACAGTCACGCCTTTTTTCCTAGCGCCACAAATACAATATTTTTACAATGCAAGTTAACAGTAACTTCTCAATGCTGCTAAATAAATAACTGCCGTTCATTACACTCTAACCTTATTAAAAAAACTGTGTATTACTGTAACATGTATTTTTATATATATTTAAGGAATTAAGCAGTAGATGTACCAATTTATATAATTTCAGCACTGTGTAATATGCACTGAAAGAAAAGTTATGTTAGTTTCCACACTGCAAGAGAAATTAAAATGGGTTCAGTAGTTGGTGATGGATAAGTTTACAGGATAATAATACCTGTACATGACGGAAAGGAAATGGAAAATAAAGTGGGGTAAAGTAAATAGAGAACTGAAGAGGTGATACAAGGTAAAAATTTGTTGATGTAAGACCACATGGTGTTGCCATCTTCTTCCCCATCCTGCAGGTGTAGTAGGAACTATCCTCACCAGCACGCAGTGGACGAAATGGAAAGTTGTGTTGTTACGGGCCTTGGTGACATCTTTCTTCGCACGTTTCCCATCCTGTTGTACAGTCCTCTCTCCCTGGATCTCAGGCCTGCTGTGATTATGTAGTACGTGCATTTGCTGCTGGAAAATGCTAACTAGCCTGGCAGGACATGAAGGGAGGTCCCAAGATGAAAATGGCTTTATAGCAGAAGACCAGGAAACACCTCAGGCAGAAGATAAACACCTCAGCACTGGATAATCAAGACACCCAAACACCAAGAAGATCAAACAAAGGATTGCGATCAAGAATATAACCAGATGTCGCCTCATCTCACAACTACTGGCACCAATGCTTGAACTCGTATCTTTGTGGTGATCAGACAATACCGCAAATAAACTAATACTGTAAAATGTGTTAATTTTAAATAATGGACCTTTTGATGAAAGCTCAACACCCTTTTCCTTCTCCAAAGACAGTAGTGAATTGCCACCTTGTATTTTTTGCATCTTCTTTGTTTCCATGTGTTCTTCCTCTCTGATGAAATTTCTTGAGGATATATTGCAGCTTCTGAAGAACTGTAGCTTTTTAAACAGGATGTGCAAGGATAGTCGTTTACTCTGTCAACAGCATTTTGAAGTTATCTGATCCACTAATCACCATGCACAGCAACTGCTTCTCAGCATGTCTTCAGTCCTTGCTGTGGTAAAGAATTTTTGCCTTTTCTCAATGATCCAATTTTTCCACATCTACTTTCATCGGTTTTTCCTTCCTTCTTCTACCTTCCTTAACTCGGCACTTCTTCTGCCTGAATGATGAGGTTCGATGGGAACTCTGCATAAAATTAGTCTCCTAACTCAAAACATATCTGGACACACTAAAAGCACATGAAATACCCCAACGGCAGCATCTCCTCAACAAACTGGAATGTAGCCACGACAGTTTGATGATGACTACATTCAAAATTTGTCAAGTTATGCGAAGTTGTTTTCCAAATTCCCAAACACAGATGATGAATTTTGTTCCATATGCAAAATCTGTCCATGCAGTCATCCAGGTGCCTTTCTTCTAAAGCACTGGATGATAACACACGGTCAGATTAGCAATGAAACAAAAACTGGGTAGGAGGCAATCAATGTACAACTTCACTGGAATCCACTGTCTATACTATGATGATTATTGCCATGCACCATTCTTTGTGACTTCAACCTTCCATATCCTGTACTGAGAGTGACTTGCCTCTATGATGAATTTTCAACTTCATGTTGCCTTTCCCACTTCAGCATAATCTTCTTCAAGCATCAGAAAGTTTCCTTGTAGACTAAGTACTTCCTCTTCAGACTTCCAAACTTTGACGCAATATGTTAATAATCAATATCCATAACAGATGACAAACTCAAATTCTTGCAGTGTGCTGTTACTGAATGATTCTGTATATTAAAATTTTATATTAATGTTGGACTCCTGTGATTTGGCCTGCTGGAACATCAGATCAATCCATCTTCCAGTTTCATATATCTGAAGTTACATCGTGCTGAATGGAACTGCATTTCCTTTCAGGAAAAAATAGTCTTCTTCAGTAAACTTATAAACATTTAAAATATCTATCATGTGGAATGTGCTGTCATCACTCGAGTACGTTTCTTGCTGGGATGTATAAGAAAGTGTCTTCTCCTCACACCACAATGTCCATGAAAGCAGCAAATAGTCAACAAAAACTTGTTGCTTCTTTGCATTTCCCTGACAACTTGACAGCAGAAAGTAATACTTCTGTATCCATATGATCAGTTGCAAGTTTACGTACATAATAAAATGACAATGAAAATATACGATGGCAGTGGAATATTATTAAGGGTTTTGTTTGTATGAAGATACGAACAACCCTATGGGACCTCCCTGCAACATACACACACACTTCACATTGTGTTGAGAACTGCAAGACTGGCTTTACAATCGATCTTGGTCCTCTGGATATCCTCAAATATGAGGCCAAATGGTGTTATAAACTCTAAGCACTTCTCATCCGAATCGAAAGCCAATTCCTGCACCACGAAACTCAGGGGCAAAAACGGACGATAGCTGAGATCACAAACACAAGAGACACAGTATTAGACAACCAACAGACCCTACTCAGTGAAGATCATTGTTCTGCAATGAAACATAAGAATTATCACTCCATACCAGAGCCTGAAAGAAACCAAATGTTACATTCAGTATTGAATATTTACATTTCTGAAACTGCCTTATATTACACAACCTGAAGGTTCATCACTTTATCATATCCTCTACCAGTTCCCTGCTTTAGTTCTTAATTTAATGACCCTAACTATATTTGGTCAAAAAAGAGATTACAAAGTTTCTAATTGATTAAATTTTTGTGTGACTAACCAAATTTTCAACTTATAAAATGTGGAGTCATTCACCCAAAGTCAGCCCCAAATTAGTAGCTATAAATCGATGATGAAAACAAAACCTAGTGAGCACAGTACAAACCTTAGGAGGTGTACTCTGAAGCTGGCATGCATAAACCTAGTGCTTGCCATTTGCTGTAAGCATGCGATTCCACATTTTGTGCAATCAAGTGTTTATAATGTATACTGTGATTCTTAATTCACTTGTTTTAACTGTGCCAGTTGGCTTTCAAAAACTGTTCTCATAATGAGCATGACCAGAGAGCATAATCTGGAAGATGGTCTCAAAAACTAACACTAGAGGAACCCTGCACACACGGCACAGAGTGGGACAGCCTGTAATGACCAGTAATACAGTGTAGCCCATGCAGCAGCAGCAGCTTCTGGCTTGATCTACATCGTAATTATGTCGGCTGGTGCAGGAGAGTGAAATGTCCCATTCACTGTGTTGAAACAACAGAAAGGGGAGGATTCACTTCTATACAGTATGCAAACAAGGAAATCAGAACATTCTGGCCCTCTGCTAATTGCTTCAAACATCTGTTGTTTAAAAGCCAACATCTTGGACATAATGTAGATTTCAGATACAGCTTCATTTCACTTGTTGAGATACATTAACTAACAAAATACACATGGGCTGCTACAGATCCCCAACATTCACAAGCAGTCCCCCACCCACAGAAAGTGAGGGTCTTGTGTGATCTATCACGTACCTGCACAATGACTTTCAACAACTTCTACAACCCAATCATCTCCACATCTTGTAAGAAGTATACTCCAAAAGTTATGTTTTCATGATCTGCAGTTATTAATTTGTGGCCACCTCTGAGTGAAGCACTCTGTACTTCAAAATACATGACACTGAAGGAAGCATTACCAGAGCAGCACTGTATATCCAAGACACATATGCACCTTTTTTTTTTTCTGTTTAATAACCAACCACACGCACTAATTATCCAAATTTATTCTGTTATAAAATTCTACATGTTACAGGCATCCTCTCTGCCCATCGTCAGGAGTTCCCTACTGTACATTCAGCACTGGTGAGTTTCATGCAGGTTTCTGATGACAGATTCCAGCAGAGTCCAGATGGAACTGCAGTTCCATCCGGACTCTGCTTTGAAACGGTCATCAGAAACCTGCATGAAACTTACCAGTGCCGAATGTACAGTAGAGAACTTCTGACGATGGGCAGAGAAGATTCCCAAAACATGTAGTGTTTTATAACGGAATAAATTTGGATAATTAGTGCGTCTGGTTGGTTATCTAAAAAGAAATCTATTACAATGCACGGTAATATGAATGTAAACATATGCACTTGTTGGTTTTATTTCTCATAATGGATCATCAGTGCATGGTCATGCCTTTTCATAACTTTCTAACCACATTCAATGTGAATATGTAATATGCAGACTACACAAATGATTACAATACAGCAGTATTATATCATCAGTGTGGGCGTTATTCAACATTGATGTCAATTGCTAAGGTTATATAATGTCAGTGACAGATGAATGAATGAGTATGGAGTGTTGGTGGAACGATACTGATAGGGGGAAGCTTTAGTACATTGGAGAAAAACCTGTCCCAGTGCAACTTTGTCTACAACAAATTACACGTGGACTGGCAAGGGACGGAACCCAGGCTTCAATTGCTGCAGGCTGGCAACAAACTGCCTGAGCCATGGCATAGCCTATAAATAAGCGAAAGTTCAAATCAGTAATTATTAACAGAATAATACTTTAAGGATATCAAATAAATGGACTTTAGTTTATACTCTGGAATTCTGCAATAACATGAAATTGATGAGTTACCATTCTGGGAGAGGGAAATAACATTTTCCAAAGGAAAAAGCTTCACAGCTGGCAGGAGGTGTACAAGTAAATGAGAAGTTGTCATTTCAGGTTTCACAGATATTGTCAGCATGAAAAAAGGGAAATGTTAACCAACCTGTGCACACACTGAGCTTTAGAATGAATTATTTTGTTTTCTTGGAAGATATAGAGTCAGCATGCAGTCCAGATATTTTAAATATTTTGGTATCTGAACAGAAGTGTCCAACAATGATTGTATATCAATGCTATCAAGAGCTACCAAGTATGTAAGGGTGCTGACGTATTAAGTTCACTGAGATTTTACAGCATTTATGTAATACCAGCTGGCACACCTTTATATGGATTGCATTATTATTATTATTATTGTTGTTGTTGTTGTCGTTATTGTTATTTTAAATTGCAAGCATAGTATGTGTCCTGAAATTACCCCAGTTTGGTTTCAATAACAGTAAGAGGAATGACTTTAGTAATACGTACGATTTTATCATAGACTTGATGGCAGCCTTACGTTCTCTGTCCACAAACCAATCAACAAGGTATCCTGCCATGCGAGGTGCTTCTGTGTAAAGTTTAAATAAGCGATGGTAATTGCCTAGCCACCAGGCTGACCGTACTGCTAATGCATGCGCCACACATTCATCGGTCTTTTCTTCTGGAGTCAATGATGCCAAAATTGTAGTCAAGTCTGAAACAAATTCAAAGTAACTTATTACAGGTTTACTGAGATGGGAATGGATAAAGGATTCTTCCACCTTAAACGTTGAATATAAAATGAAATTGTGTGTGGATTTCAGAGATTTTTAAATGTTCTTACCTAGGGTGTTTTTGGTGAAAATATAGTACAGGATGCGATATGCAGTGAATTCCAGTTTGTTTGCACCACCTATCTCAGAATACAGCATCTTGAGCTGTGTCTGGCACTGATTAAATTCTTCATGGTCTCCTTTCTCCAGAGCAATTCTGGCATGTGTTTCATATACTTCCACAGTAAATGAGTCTCGAATTCCTTGAACCTATCAAATAAATACATTCTTAGCTGCTACTTCCTTCACTATCTTTACACGGATGCTGGTAAGTCCTTAGCCCGACCAGGAAGGAAACAAGCTACAGCAACAGAAGATTTTGAGTTTCATACATCCTATTTATAATCATAATTGGAGAAATATTAGTACTGTTTATATATATATAACAAGACTAGCATCAAACAAAATACAATGGGAAGTAGGTTGGGCTAAGGACTAATCAGCACCCTGGTAACTGTGATACTCCACTGTGCTCAGTCACAAATATATAAATACAACAAACATTTCCGTCAGCGAAACTATAACCTTTATTACAAACATCATCCTCACACAGGTCTTGTCAACAGGTATAAATGGTATGACACTGTACATACCATTTACATGTCAAAGAAACTTTCCTGCCTGCTTCTGAACTTTTCTCTTATGTTCAGAGACTCACGGGGGCTGGACATTTGTTTCACCCTAGCTGTTTAAAGCTGTGGCATGGTCCAGCAAGCCAGACAGCAAAGTGTGATAGATGTCATATAGATTTCATATCTTTATTGTACCAGTATATGCAAGACTCTTGTAGCATTATTACATTCTGTGCGACATTTAAGACCACACATATCAAAGTGTATCTTTATTGTTGCACCATGCATCTTGTAGACTTGTAATTTATTACACACAAATGAACGCAATGTTATACCGTATATTCTTGAATCTAATCCGCACCCTTTTTACAGTTTCAGAGGGCTAAAAAATCAGGTGCAGATTAGATTCGCGGTCAAGTGCTGGATTTTGGAAAAATGATAGAGCCGCTGTACGTCCCGTAAGAACAATACAATAATTTATTATTTTATTTATTATTTATAATATAGTATATAATATATAACATTTTAAATTTATTATTCATCAGACTTGCCGTCATCACTCATAACTGAAATCGTTATCTGTCACCCTGTCACTACTTCACACACGGCGCGTTAGTCGGATAACGGTTCAAGCATCGGTAACATCAAATATTATTCAATCAGTGTGCCTCGCAGGAAAGGGGCGGTTGAAGGAAAGGTGCGGATTAGAACCGTGAACTAAGATTTTTTTTCGTTTAAGAAATCGGCAAAAACTAGTGCGGATTAGATTCGAGAATATAAGGTATTATAATAGTCTAAAATTTTTTACATTAAAACACTTAAAATGCTCCTACATGTTTCGATCCTTAGATCATCCTCAGGGAGCATATTTTGTTCCTTGCTAAAGTTATGTTAAAAAGTTAATTATTTTATCAAATGTTTCGGTGATGTGGCAGCAT
>Ga0209629_10001971_pt1 | contig 13565 bp, 11 predicted proteins | sample TergutCu122P5_FD_187286 | JGI IMG/M metagenome (GOLD analysis project Ga0209629, IMG submission 187286) | Cubitermes ugandensis P5 segment gut microbial communities from Kakamega Forest, Kenya - Cu122 P5 (SPAdes) (version 2) | ecosystem: Host-associated > Arthropoda: Insects > Digestive system... | reverse complement strand
TAGCAAGGAAAGGAAATACTTCATCGGCTTTCGCCGGTAAAGCAATATTTTCGGAGGCAGCGTAAGAATACAGTAAAACACCCAGCACGAGGAAAAGAAGAATTATTACAATCTGCAAAATTCCTCCGGTTATCATATTCTTTTGAGAATCCTTGAAATTTTTACAGCTCAACGTTTTTTGCATCATATCCTGATCTAATCCCGTGATTGCGATTACGACAAATATTCCTGCAAGAAACTGCTTGAAAAAGTATCTTCGGTCGTTAACGTCATCAAAGAAGAAAATTCTCGACATCTTCGAATCAATAATCACCGAAAAGAGATTGCCTCCGCTTGTCCCCAAATTGACGGCAATGTAATATATACACAATCCGACCGAAACAATCAGACAAAACGTTTTAAACGAATCGGTCCATATCAGCGATTTGACGCCTCCGCGAAAAGTATATAGCCAAACGACTCCTACCGTAAAAATCACATTGAGAATAAAGGATAATCCGAGCGGCTCGAAAACCAGCAATTGAAGCACAATGCAAACGATAAACAGGCGAACGGACGCCCCCAGCATTTTGGAAACAAAGAAAAACCAGGCGCCTGTGTTATAAGTCATCAATCCAAATCTGTTTTCCAGATATTCGTAAATGGAAACCAAATTCATTCGGTAAAAAAGCGGAATCAATACAAATGCAATGAGGATTTGCCCGATTGTAAATCCCAATACCATTTGCATATAAGAAAAACCGCTTGCGGCTACCATTCCCGGAACGGAAACAAAGGTTACTCCGGATATTGGCGCTCCGATAGTAGAAAATGCGACCAACAGCCATGACGATTTGCGGTTGCCGGAAAAGAAACCTGCGTTGTCGGTTTTCCGTCCGGTGATATATGAAATGAAAAATAATACGACGAAATAAGATGCTATGGCAATCAGTATGGCGAGAGGAGACATTATAAAAATTATGAATTATGAATTATTATTCTTCGTAGAGTAAATACGGTTTGCGTTGGAGCTTGAATTTTGCCACATCATCTTTCCACATTGCTTTGATTTCATCGGCGCTTTTTCCCTGCTCGATCATTTTACGAACATAATCGACTCCGATAAGTTTTTCAAAAAAAGGAGTAAAGAAACGATCGCCAATGTTCAAATTCCGGTAAGCATCGATCAGATAACTTAAATCAATTCCTTCCTTCCGTATTTCTTCGTCGGAAAGAGCGCTGAGGTTCACGCCGTAACAGAGCTTATCTTTCTGAGGAGGATCTTTTGCCGCAGGCATGCTGCGAGGCGTAAAAGTAAATGTATAGCCTTTCAAGTCCGGATGTCCGTAAATTTGAAACGGAAGATCGGTGCCGCGTCCCAAACTCACAGGGGTAGCTTCGAAATAACAAAGCGAAGGATACAAATAAACGGCTGTCATATTCGGCAAATTCGGCGAAGGAGGAATCGGCAGGCGATATATGGTTTGATGCGTGTAATTTTTGCATTTGATAACCGTCAAGTCGCAAACGCGCTTTTCCGGAAGCCGGTTTTCGCCGTTGACCATTCGGGCAAGCTCGCCCAAGGTCATCCCGTGCACTACCGGAACAGGCAACCAACCGACCCCCGATTTGTATTTCATATCGAGAATAGGTCCGTCAACATAAAATCCGTTGGGATTGGGGCGATCGAGGATAATCATTTTTTTGTGATATTCCGCGCATGCGTCCATCAGTTTTACCATCGAAATATAATAGGTATAAAACCGTAAGCCGACGTCTTGTATGTCCACAATCAATAAATCGAATTTATTCATTGATTCCGGACTCGGCTTACCGGTGTTCCCGTCGTAAAGCGACAGAATCGTTACGCCGGTTTTAGAATCCTTCGAACTTGAAACATGTTCGCCCGCTCCCGCATCACCGCGGAAACCGTGTTCGGGAGAAAATACGGCAACCACATTAAAGTGATTTTCTATCAGAATGTCTAACAAATGCTTATCTTTCACCATTCCCGTGTGATTGGAAAAAAGAGCGATGCGTTTTCCTTTCAACAGCGGAAAATAAGCTTCTGTCTGCTCGGCGCCGACGATAACATGATTAGTGACGAGTGACGAGTGACGAGTGACAAGTGACATCGCTTCTGTTTGTGCTCCCGCAGTAAACATACAAAAGAAACAAGCAATAATAAAAGACCTGAATTTCATAATAATTCTTTTAACTGTCCGGACAAAAGTACAAAAATTAACTCAATCTGCCTTCATCGGCATAACTGTAATATTTCCCGTCCGAAAGAATTATATGGTCTAACAGTTGCATATCCAATCGTTCAAGAGCTGCTTTCATCCGAAACGTAACGGTATCGTCATTCGAACTCGGCAAAATATTTCCGGAAGGATGATTATGACATAGAATTACTGAAGACGCCAAACAGGCAATTGCTTCTTTGAAAATGAGTTTTCCATCTACAACCGTTTCGGAAACGCCGCCTTGACTTATTTTAAACCGATCGATAATGTAAGCGGAACGATTCAAAAAAAGCGCCCAAAATTCTTCATGAGGTAAATCACCGAGAAACGGATGAAAATAATTGTAGATGTCCATACTTGAAGCGATTCTCTTTCGGTTATTTCTATCTTCCGCTTTTCGCCGCTTGCCTAATTCAAGCGCGGCAATAATACTGACAGCTTTGGCTTCGCCAACTCCTTTGAAGTTCTTCATTAAATAATTAGCCGAAACATGCCCCAACCGGTTGATATCATTTCCGAATGTTTGAAGAATACGTTGCGACAACTCAACCACCGATTCTTTTGTCGTTCCCGACCGAAGGATGATTGCCAATAGCTCTGCATTACTCAGAGAATTTACGCCTTTCGATAATAATTTTTCGCGCGGTTGGTCGTCCGGCGACCAATCTTTCACGCTGAATTTTGTTACTTCCGTCATTGTTTGTTAAGGTTTTGTTTAATAAAAAATAAGGAATTATGTCTTTAATTCATAATTTATAATTCATAATTCTATTTCGCCCTTCCGACATAAGAGCCGTCGCGGGTGTCTATTTCGATTAATTCGCCTTCGTTGATAAACAACGGGACACGCACTGTTGCGCCCGACTCGACCGTTGCAGGCTTTAGGGTGTTGGTTGCAGTATCGCCTCTCAACCCCGGTTCGGTATAAGTAATTTTCATCTGAACTTTGACAGGCATATCGGCAAAAAGCACGGTTTCGGTCGAAGCGTCGGAAACGACTTCCAAAATCATTCCTTCAAGCAGAAAATCCACTCCGTTAATCAAATCATGGGCAATGGGATGCTGTTCAAACGTTTCTTGATTCATGAAAATGTAATCGCTCCCTTCCTTGTATAAATATTGATAGGGACGGCGCTCAACACGGACATCTTCCAATTTCTCGCCAATGTTAAAGCGGCGTTCCAAAACGCGCCCGTCAACAACATCCTTGAGGGTTGTTCGCATGAAAGTATTGCCTTTTCCCGGTTTTACATGTAAAAACTCGATTACAAAATACAATCTTCCATCCATACGGATACAAGTTCCGTTTTTAATATCTTGTGCATTAATCATAAGATTATTTTATTTTATTCATTATTATTTTCGGTGCAAATGTACGAAAAATTTCTTTTCAAGCCTCTAAAAAACAAATTTTTGCCCCAAAGGAAAGCATAACCGGGTAACGATATAGAAACGAGCGGAATGCTTTGGTTTGCTGCGTTTTTTTCATTGTTTCAAATAACTCAGTAGGTCGGCGGCATTGCTGCCGCTTTCCCCTGCAAGAACCGTACATGAAACTTTCACTTCATACGGCTCAAGCAATTCAAAGTCCAAAGTTACTACTTTTGAACCGACTTGACAAATTATTTCTAACTTTTTCTTTTTTCAAATTGGCAAGTTTGTACCTACGTTCGAAATAGTCATCCCAGACAGGGTCGAAAGGATTTGCATCTTGTTTAACCTTTACGTGACGAACTATTGGAATGTCGCTTAAACGTTTTAGAGTAAAGATTTTGCTTTTTCCACTTTCAAACGCTTGACATTTAAAACACCAATGTCTGTTACCTTCGGTTTTGAAATATCTTTTCATGCACCAGTCTCTGGATTTATTGTTATGCCGTCGAAACGCCCATCTCTTTAGTTGCAAAATAAGAATATGGTCAATATTACTGAAAATCTTCTTTGACACTACATGCTTATAATAGTTTCCCCAACCTGTAAGTATTGGATTGAGTTGCACTATCAGCTTGTTTTGTGCTGCCGCTTTATTTCTAAAGACGATTTCATGCAGTTTTTCAGTAAATTTCTTTCGCCCCTTTCGAGATGGCTTAATCAACAGTTTACCGTTGTACTTGCGCACATTGAAACCCGGAAAATCGAATCCCTCGTCTATATGCGTAGTTACTGTTTTCTCTTCAGATAAACTCAATCCTCTTTCATCAAGAAACTCAATTATCATCTTTCTTATATCTTCCAAAGTTTTTCTGTCCGTTGCTGTAACTACAAAGTCATCTGCATATCGGATTAAGTGTACTTTCGGACAATATATTCTACTCTTGCCTTTTAGGTATCTGGCACTATAACGCTCTTTCACCAATGCTTCCATGCCGTCCAATGTCATATTTGCCAGCGTCGGAGAAATTATTCCACCCTGTGGGGTGCCTTCTTCTGTGGGAGATAAACACTTATTGTATATCACTCCACATTTCAGCCACTTTCCAAGAATACTTTTATCAGTCGGTATGTTGTTCAATAACCAATCATGACTAATATGGTTGAAACATCCCTTGATATCTCCTTCCAGTATCCATTGCGGTGAAGTTCCTTTACTTAGCAGTCGGTGTAAGGCATCTACTGCATCTGCCGTGCTACGTTTCCTGCGGAAACCATACGAGTTTCTATCCGCTGTAGTTTCTGCAATTGGTTCCAATGCCATTAAGAATAAAGATTGCATTGCCCTGTCTTTCATTGTGGGAATGCCTAACGGACGTTTCTTTCCGTTGCTCTTTTCTATAAATACCCGTTTTAAGGGAAGAGGATGATAACCTCTTTTCTTCAGAGATTTAACGGCTCTCATTTTCGAGTTCGGAGTTGACCATCTGATTTTATCAACTCCTGCGGTATTTCCGCCTTTGTTAGAAGTTACTCTCTTTACAGCTAAAGCCTTAGCTTCAAAAGAATTTGTGAGAAGATATTGCAGCGATTTAACCTTGCCGTATCTCTTCTCTTGCCACGCCTTTACAATCCGCCGTTGAAGTTTTTTCACACCTGTTTCACATTTGTCCCAATCAATATCAGACCAGTTCAATCTACAGGATAGCGAAGATGCACACTTCGTTTTCACTCCGTCCATTTGCTTTTCTTCATTCAAAAGTTCTCCACGTTTCTTGTAATGAATCACCATGCAGAAGTCCGCCCGCTTTAGCGTGAGATAATCTTTCAATCTCTATCCATGCCATTACAGCACGGCATTCGCATTTTCTGCAATCTTTTACCCACATCTCCATCTGTTTTCCTTACGGTTCACATTCCTTCCTTAATCTTAGGAGAGTATATGGGCTTACCAAGTTCCATGCAAGTAACTAACGAGTGGGTTAGAGTCCGCCTTTCTACTGACAGCTTTCATGTCCGTGTAACTTCATTGAGCAGAAAAGTTATCCTGCTGTGTCCTTTTGGAGAGGCTTGCCAACACCTTAAGCCTTACTTTGTTACGATAGTGCAGCGATTCACTTATGTTATTCATACCATTCAGCCAATCCCTTGACTACCGGTGTTGATAGTGGTTGTATCTACTCACGTATAACTCCTTACGAAAAACAGGGATTTTATCAAAAAGGTTTCGCACCAAATCATTACTGATAACGCACGCTTCTTTAGGCTACTGTTAACGGAATAACAGGTTCAGACGTATTGCTGAACAATTACTTGCATGACTTCTTGTCACACACTCAAGGCAAAGATAGCGAAATATATTAAATTACATGAAATAATCGCCGAAATATTTTTTGGATTACATTACCATCACATTATTTTTTGTTGATTATCAATAATTTAATTTTTAAATATAGTCTTACAATTTCATTACCGTTACATTAAATCAACCCCAAAACGGTATATATTTTGAATATCGTTTCGCCTTGTTTTCCGGGTCTTCTTCTTTGATAAATCCTGCTTCAATAGTTTTTCTTAAAATTTTTGAGACCATTGGATAATTTCTTTATTCCACTTCAAACCGTTCGCGAAGACTTTGATTGGTCATCTTCTCGTTCATCATATACCGTAAGCAACAATGCTGATAATAGGCGTTTATTTTATCTTTACGACTCATTTCAGATAACTTTTGATATGACTGTTGTACGCAACTCATCAACCAAAATATTGATTGGCGGTAAATGATATTCCTCATTGTTTGAAATGACTTTTTCCATTCCGCTACCTCTTAACTTCGACACTTTCCAAGCATGATTTTTGCAACAAGCATTAAATCAATGTTATACAAATTTCAAGACACCGAAATGGGTGTCCGTACCAAAAAAGAGCTATATTTGCAGTACGTTTGTACGTAAAAAGAAAAATCCGAGTGGAGTTGTAAGCATCCAAATCATTGACAAAAGCAGGAGGACATACAAAGTCTACAAAACAATCGGCAGTAGCTCTGATACTATCGAGATTGAAGCACTTTTTCAAGCTGATAAAAAATGGATTGATCATCACTATAGCCAAAGCGATATGTTTTTCCTTTGCCGAATAGCAACAGGAAGCAAAGCAAATTACGGAACATTTACTAAATAATATTGAAAACATTCTACTCAATGGTACACAGTTAATTCTGAACGAAGTATTTTTTGATGCGATAGATGATGACATTTTGAAACATTTGGTTGTAGCACGATTATGTCAACCTGCAAGTAAAGCCGGAACGGTTGATTACTTGAAGTCTTATTTTGATGAAGACCTTGAACTACACAAGATTTATCGTTATTTAGACCGATTGCACAATACTTTGCAGGATAAAATCCAACAACTCAGTGTAGAACACACTCGCAGGATTTTAGGGGGACATATTGGGCTTGTCTTTTATGATGTAACCACACTTTACAATTTTTTACATAAAAAATTTTTTACAAAGTAAGATACACGCAAATACGCTATCTTTGTGGACATCAAGACCACATGCTTTTTCCATAAAATTTATCGGAATTAATTAATACCGAGGCGGTAAAGCCCGTTAATTAAATACAAAGGTAACAATTGAGCTTCGAGCACCGTACGGTAAGCCGCTAAAGTCTCTGTGGTTTTGATTTTTATTCCTCGCGCTTGGAATAATCGAAAATTTCATCTAATTTTGCCCCCGGTATTCATTTTAATCAAAACTGAACAATGAAAAAGTTAAATTATTATCTCAACCGTATTCGGTTTATTTTGCATTTTGCCCCCTTGCTGCGTCATTTCTTCCGCTATTTGCGAATAAATCTTCTTACACTTTAGCTCAGAATGGCTATTTATGATTGAGCATAAATTGATAAAACTTTATGTGCGCTTTGCATATCGAAGTCCGGATAATTCGCTTGAGACTGAATTTCTATTGAATACGGAATAACGCCCAGCAAATGGAAACTCAAGGGTGTCCAAGGTGAAAGGTAAAAGGTAAAGGGTAAAGGGTAAAAGGTGTGACAAGCGCTATTGAGACTGCTAAAAAACAAAAAGAAAGGGAAATAACCTAAATTGATTTCATTATGATAATAAAATGGGTAATTTCCATTTCTTCCTGTTTTAGCTCTTCAACCTATCCTCAAATATTTTTCAACCTATCTTCCAATATTGACATTATGATATTTTATCATTTGAGTAATGTTACCGGCTTGCTGTTTCTGAAATCGTCATACAGCGGTTGAAGCGGTACGGTATTATCGGTTCTTCCCTTTACTGCCGTGATGGCTAAAATCTTAATTCTCCCATTATCAGGCAATTTCAATGTATTTGCACCCACAGGAACCGGAATAGCGTATTTATACAGATAGCAATAATTATATGCTGCATTTTTCGACGGATACCGCTGATGAATGTGCGAAGAAAACCAGGCGATGTTATCTCTCTTGACAAACGGAGAGTTTATACTCGTTACCGTAATTTCATCTTTGGCAAACTGGCGTGCATACCATTGCCCAATAAATCCTTCCCATCGTTGAATTTTTAACGGAACGGTCTGACCGCCGATGACAAAATCGCCCTGCGTATCTCTATCGGCTGCGGCTAAAATGTACAGCGTAGAATAGTTTCCGTCCGGAAGTTTAATCTCTTGCCCCTGACACCTGACAGCATTGTTTTGTCCGTCTTCCCTGCTTCCCATATTGAAACGAACGCCTTCGCTTATAATCATATCAGGCACCATTTCTGCCGGTATATTTGTTCCGTCGGCAAAATCACCATTATCACGATTATTGTCAGAACTCGTTACATCCTGATTGTAAGGTAATTTAACTGCATCCCATTGAAATGATTTATTTGCAATACCCGGTTGCGACATTTTCACGGCAAAACTGCGAATGGTATAATGCGACAAATCGAAACTTAAATTGTTTCCCGAAAAATCGGCATTACCGATACGCTGTTCCTGACCGTTAATTTCGTAAGCATCCGTAATCCTGCCGGGCAAGGTCATTTTAATTCCAGTCAAATCTTTACCTGATAATTCATTGACACGTACCACATAATAGTCGTCATTTTCCATCTTTTTGAATGCCATCACTCCCACTTGCGGATTGTTGATAGATAAAAATGAAACTTCTTTGCCCCAGGCGCCTTTCGATTGGTCAGTCGTTTCAAAAGCCAGCAAAGGCTGATTAAACATTTTTCCCTGCCAAGCAGAAAGTCCCTGTTGCCAACCGCCCTGATGACCGTAAATACCATAACGGAATTGATGTTCGCCCCAATCCTGAGTCAACTGATGAAGGAACCAATCTTTGGAGGTCGGCGTGTAGAGCAAAGTCAACCGCAAGGTATTGTCGGTTGGTTTATCGGAACCGTATTTACAGTCTTCCAAAACGGTAACGCCATAGCTGTTATCGGGATTGGTCAAGTCGAACCACTCTTTTGCAGGAACTTCAAATTTGGTACTGTCGTCATTGCCGCGCTGAACTGCGCCTGCGCCCAAATTGTAGGTTGCCATCGGATTGCTCACTGTCAACGGAAAGTCGGCTTTCAAGCTGACGCCTTGCGATTGCCAGTTGCAAACATTGGCTATTTCTACGCGTTTTCCGGCTTCTCCCGCCGCCAAACTAACAATTTGCGTAATGGAAGAATTCATTCCTTGTCGTTTTACTTCAATGGCAACGCGCACGGGACCTTGTTCTACCACACGCAAAGAAGCATTTTCGTTCATATAACCTAACGCCGGTTTTTTGCGGTCGTTCCAATCCATATTCCAGGCAGGCCATTGTTCCGGAGCTTCACGTCTGAATTCTAAACTTGCAGGCGAAGCAAGTAATTCTTTTTTCGCTTGTTTGTCATATACGCTCGTAATGTCGCCGTTACTACCCAATGTTACTTTGTAATAGCTATTTTCTAATATGTTATTTTGTACAGACAATGTTGACTTTGCTGTTTGAGCCGGAACTTCGCGAACATCAAACACAGCGCAGCCCATCGACTGAACTTTGGCAAGGAAGATTATCTTTAATTTATTGCCGTCAGAACCGGTGATTTGCGTAGGCACAGCGCTTCCTTTGCCATCGAATACCTGTACGTTTTTAGGTACAGTATTGTATTCCATTTCAACAGATACTACATCCTCGCGGTTTTGCGCCACCGGATTATATACCACCACCGACCGTCCTTTGCTTTGTGTATTAAGAAGTGATGACAGTTCATTCATTGAACCGGTCAATACGGAAGCGAATCCATTGGCGGCAATAAATTCGTCGTTCCACGCATATTCATAAGCGCGGGGAATTGCCGTTCCGGGAAGTATATCGTGGAATTGGCTTCCCAGAACCAAATCCCAAGCGCGGTTTAATTTAGTGAAAGGATATTTGATTCCACCTGTCCAATCGGCGATTGAAGCCAATTGTTCGGCATTTTGTGCCAGCAGTTCGTTCTTACGGTTTATCCGTTTCATATATGCCTCAGAAGTCATAGAGCCGGCGCTGTGTTCTATCAAAAGCAAATCGCCGACATAAACCGGAAGTTTTTGACGTATCTCCGGCGAAATATCTTTGTACATTTGGTCGGAAGAAGTAAGATATACTTTTAATTTGCTGTCGCTGTTGTTCAGACTGCCGATAGCATTTTTCACATCCCTTTCACGTGGAGCGCCCCCCTGGTCGCCTACACCGAAATAGCGATAGTCAAAAGAGATGCCGTATTTTGCCTGATTCTGATCCATGCGTGCATTCCAGTCAGGATCCAAATCGAGACGTGGAACGATTCTGCCCGTATAATCGGAGGCATTCAAAGCAGCAATGATTCCTTTTCCGTCCGGACCGTTCCAGATACCTACATTGAAAGGTACGCCTGCCGCTGAGCGCCAGGTAAGTTTTTGCGTAGAAAAACCGAGCAATCCGCAATGATGCCAGATAGTAGGCATATTGGCTATAAACCCGAAACAGTCGGGCAGCATATAGTCCACGCTTGTTTTTCCAAATTCCTTTTGAAAATAATCATTTCCATACAATACTTGCCGAATCAATGATTCCGATGAGGAGATATTTACTTCTCCTTCATCTACAGACGAACCCGACACATGCCACCGTCCTTGACGAATGTAGTCCTTCACTTTCGGAAACAGTTCGGGATAATACTCTTTCATCATCTCATACCGGCGCGATCCGGTGAAGCTGAAAACATATTCGGGATATTTTTCAAACAGATAAAAATTCTCCGTCATGATGTTTTTGATGTACTCATTAATGGTTGCGGGATAATCCCAGTTCCATTCGGTGTCAAGGTGAGCATACCCAACAGTGTATAGCACCCTGTCTTTTAATAAATCATACTTAGGTTGCGTAGTTTGAGCCTGTAGTAAAAAGGGGAATAAAAATCCCATCGTAATAATAGCAATATGTTTTTTCATTTGATAAATAAAATTTTCGACAAAGGTAATAAGAATTTATATAATAACATTCAATGTCAACACGCCCAATAGTCCTACCACCGACACAATAATTTCCATGATAGACCAGGAGCGTAAAGTATCTTTTATGCTCAGATTAAAATATTCCTTGAACATCCAGAATCCGGAGTCGTTCACATGGGAAAACAGCAGACTGCCGGCGCCTAACGATAAAACCATCAGATTCGGATTAATGTTGCTTTGAGCAGCCAACGGCATGACGACTCCTGCCGCCTCCGCATAAACTGTCATAATTTCCTTTATATTGCGTCCTTGCCGGATTCCCAACGTGTAAGTAGCAACAGCTAAAGATAGAAGCATAACAATATGGAATACCGACAATGAATCCGGTTATCATCAATCCCCACTGCATGTTTTTTATTCCCATGATATTCGCCATCACTTCCGCAATCTTTTGAGCAGCACCGCTTTCTGCAACCAATTTACCGAGCATCGCACCGAAAACAACCGTTAAAGTGAGGCTGCCCAGCATATTCCCGATTCCTTTTTCAACAACGGACGGTATCTTTCCCAAAGGGATTCCGAGAAGAATTGCCAAAACGATAGAAACAATGACTAACGACAAAAAGGCATCGACTTTCCAATACGAAATAAGCAGAATCAACAGCAGCAGACAAACGAAAATAAGGAAGAAAGTCATAAATACAGTTATAAGTTATGAAATATGAGTAATAATTAATCGCAAACTTAATTAAATGTTTTGTATATTTGCAAAATAATATGTATAAAAGGTATTTCCCGATGCAAACAATTTTTCCGGAAGATAGAAACATAGAACATCCCGATCGGTCGATCCTAACTGTTTATACCGGTTCGGAACATTTTTCCTTATCGGTTTACAATCCGGAAGAATCGGGATCTTATTTTTATAAAGAATTACCGGTTGAAAATCAAACCGACGCCTTTTCCGCTTTCAAAGAAATATTTTTCAACAATGATTTTTTCTCCCTGCCTTTCAAGAAAGTTTGGATTATGCACCGCACACCGATATTTACATTTATACCAAACTCCATTTATAAGGACAAAACGCGGGAAGATTTTATGGATTTTCTGTTTTCGGAACAGCAGGGGATAATTCTGAATCATATCGTTTCCTATACCGGAATCAGCGTTATTTATCAAATGCCTGAAACGATTCATAATTTTTTCATTCGGTCGTTTACGAATCCCGAATTTATCCACTATTCGGCGCCTGTAATTGCGTATTTTTTAGACAAGGTTAAAAAAGTCAATTTCCGCCGGATGGTAGTCAATTTGCAGGAAAAAGGATTGGATATTTTTTGCTTCTCGGAAAGAAATTTTTTGATGGGAAATTATTTCCCCTGTAAAAATATGTCGGAAGCGCTTTATTATATTCTTTTCACATGGAAGCAATTACAATTTAATCAATTGGATGATTACCTGCATATTACCGGAAATGTTTCTTACAGAGAAGAATTAATTGAAAAATTAACGCCTTATCTCCAGAATATTTATAACCTGTCTGTTTTTCCTGAAATTCATTTCGAAGGCGTTGAAACCGGCAAGATTCCGTTCGAATTAGTAGCTCTTTCCTCATGCGGATTATAAGCGGAAAATATAAAAGCCGGCGGTTTGATATTCCAAAGAACTTCAATGCCCGCCCGACTACCGATTTTGCGAAGGAAAATATTTTTAACGTCATCGGAAACCTGATTGATTTGGAAGATGTAAGCGCTTTGGATTTATTCGCCGGAACCGGAAGCATCGGTTTTGAACTGCTTTCAAGAGGTTGCAGGGAAGTGATTTGTGTAGAAAAAGATGCCGTGCATTATGCTTTTATCAAAAAAGTCAGGGATGAATTAAAAACCGATCAATTATCTGCCGTCAGAACCGATGCAATGAAATTTATTGCATCGGTCAAGCAGACTTTCGATTTTATTTTTGCCGATCCTCCTTATGCTTTTAAGGATTTACCTCAGATTCCCGAACTTATTCTTTCGCACCGGTTATTAAACCCGAACGGAGTCTTCGTGATGGAGCATCCCAAAGAATACGATTTTTCTCACCTGCCCGGCTTTTCGCAACGTCGGGTTTACGGAGCAGTAAATTTCAGTATCTTTTTACTTTAATTCCAACAACGCCTTTTTCACTCGTTTCATGGCTTCAATCAACTGATCGTCGGAAGCGGCATACGAAAAGCGAACACATTGGGGAGCGCCAAATGCCACGCCGCCTACTGACGCTACATGACCTTCCTCCAACAGATACATTGCCAATTCTGCGGCATCGGCTATTTTCTTACCATTGAACGATTTTCCGATGTAAGCGCTGCAATCGGGAAACATATAAAATGCGCCGTTCGGACGGTTTACTTTCAATCCCGGAATATCAGTCAATAATTTCATCATTAAGTCGCGGCGGCGTTGGAAAGCGGCGCACATTTCCTTTACGCAATCCTGCGGTCCGCGATAGGCGCCTTCCGCCGCTTT
>Ga0209629_10001970_pt1 | contig 13567 bp, 10 predicted proteins | sample TergutCu122P5_FD_187286 | JGI IMG/M metagenome (GOLD analysis project Ga0209629, IMG submission 187286) | Cubitermes ugandensis P5 segment gut microbial communities from Kakamega Forest, Kenya - Cu122 P5 (SPAdes) (version 2) | ecosystem: Host-associated > Arthropoda: Insects > Digestive system... | reverse complement strand
CATGCCACGCATTGATATTGAAGCAGTTGGATATGGATATAATCATCTGTCGGTTGACGACGGATTAGTCAATTTACGTGCATCGGCAGGCCCTTGCGAAGTCAATGTCAATTGTGATGAAGGCGACGCGTGGCAAAATCAAAAAAAAGGTGTCTGTAAAATGACACAACGTATTGGTAACTCAGCATACGTTTGCACTGCTTCATTAGTCAATAACACAGCCCAGGATCTGAAGCCTTATATCCTTACAGCCCAGCATTGTTCGTGCGACAGCAAAAACGTCCCGGCCACAGCCGAAGAGATGAAGCAATGGACATTTACTTTTCATTATGAATTAGAAAGTTGTGATAATAACTCCAAGCCTGTCGTTTCAAAAACGATCGTCGGATGCACTAAGGTTGCAGAGACCAAATTGAATGGACAGTCAGATGGCCTGCTTTTATTAGTCAATACCCCTATTCCGGCAGATTATAATGTGTACTACAATGGATGGGACCGGCGTAACACACCGGCACAGTCAGGCGTATCCATCCATCATCCGCAAGGCAGCTATAAAAAGATTTCCACCTTTACGTCGCCGGCTATCCATTATACGTTTGACGATGGTGAAAACAGAAGCGATACGAATGCACACTGGAATGTGACGTTTTCAGAGACAAGCAATGGCTTCGGAGTGACAGAAGACGGTTCGTCTGGATCCCCTTTATTCAATGAGAATAAATTGATTGTCGGCACTTTATCGGGAGGAAATTCATCGTGCAGCTATCGGGAAGGCCTCAATCTCTACGGGAAGGTCAGTTATCACTGGAATAAATATGCCGGTGCGGATTCGACGCGGTTCGATATCTGGCTTGACCCGACGCGCTCCGGCGTTGAGTATTTATCAGGTCGATTCTACCAGGCGCAAACGCCCGCCCCTCAAAATCTGAAGGCTGTCTATCAAAACCAGACTGTCGTATTGACATGGCAAGCGCCTTTGCAGGTAAAACCGCTCAAATACTTTATATATAGTAATAATGTAAGGATCGGAGAGACAACTGCGCTTACGTTTACGGATGGCGAGCCGCAATATGGCACGCGAACGTACAGCGTTTCGGCTGTATATGAAGCAGATGCGGAGTCAAATTTTGTGAATGTATCCATAGAGATTATTGAATACAAACCTCCGACAAATGTTTCTGTGTCATATACTTCTTCGCAACAACAGGTAGCGGTGCAATGGGAACCTCCTGTGTATGAGCAAACTATCTATTGGGGCGAACGCAATGCCATGTATTTGGTGACACTCAACAAAATCATACCGTTCTATTTCGGTCAGCGATGGACAACTGATGATCTCAAGTTGTTTCACCGCAAAACAATCACGGCTGTCAAATTTATCCCAATTCGCAACAATTCCTACGAAATATTTATCAATCAGGGAGACAGGACGTACCGTAAAACGGTGACCAATGCTGTCAACGGACAAACCAATATCATCCCGCTTGATACGTCATTTGTGATTGACAGTGCGAAAGAATTGATTGTAGCGATCTATGTGTCAAAAATTTCACTCAATACAAGCGAATATCCGGCAGCGTGTGATGGCGGGCCGGCCGTACAGGGGAAGGGGAATCTGTTTTCGTTTGACGGGATTAGCTGGGCGAATCTCTACGATGATATTCAAAACCCTGATAAATACAATTATAACTTCTTTATTGCAGCCGTCGTCAGTTCGATAGAAAAAGATATCCCGGTGGTGCAATCCAATCGTTCGGGACGAAGTACCTCCTCTTTAAGTGTACAGTTGTCCGATGTGCAGATCGCAGCCCTGCCGGCCAGTATTTCGTTGCGGAGCGTTCGGCCTGCCGCGTTTCCTGAAGTGACAGGCTATCGTATATACCGTGATAATGTGAGGATTGCATCAGTTGCATCTGTTCCGACAAGGTATATAGATGCTGCTCCGACAAAACAGACTTTTTATCAGGTGTCTGCGATGTATGGTTCAAATGAAGGCGAGCGTAGCAAAGCCGTATCGCTGTTGCCGGTGCATAACATGCAGGTTGAGGGAGTGGATATTCATATTTCCCCGATTATTTTTACAAACCAGACGGAACTGTCAGGATATGAGCGGATTCGCAAAATTGAGGTATATACGGCAACAGGCCAACCGGTGCTTCAGATAGATCAGCCGGAACGCGTTATCCATACGGAATCGTTGCGACCCGGAGTGTATTTTTTCAGGATGTACACCGGTGATGGAATGAAGGTGCTGAAAGGGGTGAAGAAATAATTGATTTATCGCCTGATTGTTCGCGTGGCGCCTCCGGAGCTGCGGGATGATGACGAGGACGATGAAGAAACACGTTCTGCTTTGGGAGCGGCGCTTTTAGGTTGTTTCGGAGTTTTTTCCGGCTGAACCGATGATTTTTTGGTGGAACGGACTGTAGCTTTCTTGTCTTTAGCGCCGGCGGCGTTGATTGAGTCAAGCGGCAACCACAATGCTTTTTCAAAAGCAACCAATTCACCTTCAATTCGTTGTTGCGCTTTGGCCAACTCTTCATCTGTCGCATAGAGCTTGACTAATGGCATGTTCATCAAATTTTCGGTTTGAATAATATCGCCATCATACATCCGTCGGCGGAAAAAATCATCCATCGTGTATGTCTTCGCATTGTTGATGCTGGAGGTCATGATATAGTTATTTTTGATGTACGGACTGATATCTTCGTATTTGACCCAGAACATGGGTTCCGGAAATTCTTCGCCCGTATCAAACAAAAAATATGCTATTGGGCAGATTGCCAATGTCTTTACATCAAAAACAGAATTGTTCTGATCAAAATACCAGGCTTCCTTGACATACAATTTCTTGACTTCGCGCGAAGGGATATCGCTTGCGTTGACGATATAACTGGCAGGACGGCCGGCAGCGGCCGGCAGCGTTTCATAAAAGATTTTGAATTTATCAAGCATCTCTTTAAACGTCAAGATATTTACGTCATCAAAAGACTCGTAATCAGGAAGATAAGTATAAACCTTGATTTTATCTTCGCTCAGCAACTGAAAGATGGAAGAAAAGAGATTTTTCATTCCATTCATTTCCTGCACAGGATAATAGAGTGGGGCATTTTTCTCTTTGGTGAGGTCGAGTTCACGGATAATATTGCGTATCCAGCGGGCATTTCCGACCTCTTGCGTCAGTTGTTCGTTCATCATCTGGGCGCGCACAGTCAGTTCCTTACCGGTTTCTTCGGTTTTTTTCTGCTGGGCAGCATTTCGGTCGCTGCCACGTACGACGCGCGGTCCGGTATTTTGCGCCTGTACCATGAGCGCCAGCGCAATCAGGATAAAGGTCAAATAATAACGTTTCATCTGTATATCATTTTTATATGTTGTTGTGTTATAATCATTTCTCTCATCAGTTTCTTACCATCACATCCAATGAATACCCAATGGTGACCGGTTTGCCGGCAGGGTCAAGCGCTTTGACTTCGGAGATGAAGAAACGTGTGCTCGCCGGCATATTACGGATGATTTCTTTCTGGCGCGCTGTAAATTCGCTGCTGTTTGATGTTTCAGGAATGATATTCCCGCGATTATCAACCGTTCGGATGGTAAATCCTGTCACTGTATAAGGAATATTCAGTACGCCATCGTCAATGGCGGCGCCGATGCCTGTCGCTTCAACAAGGAAGCGTTTGGGAATCGCTCCACTCCTGAACTTCTGGGTTCTGCCGTCAGCATCTTTATACGGTATAAATGGCAGTGCATTCGGAAGTTGGCGGATTTTGAAATTCTTGCTTTCTGTAATCGTGCGGCCGCCAACAGTTGCAGTAAGTACAACGTCAACATTGTTGGAAGCCAGATTCAACTCACTGATTGTCCATATATTTCCTTCTTTCTGTCTGATATTTCCGGGTCCTTTCAACGATGCTTTTACGGCAGCGCTTGGCGCGCTGGCAAGGCCTACTTCAATATCATTCGCAATGCTCTCATACAGGAAGTTCATCAGCACGGGAGCAATCGTTGCCGATGTTTGCGTCACAGAATAATCCGCTGTGTAGAAATAAGTTTTCCCGTCGGAGACTACCTTACCTGTCATTTTACGGTCGCCAACGCCGCTTGTGGCGATGGAAAAGGTGTTGCCATTCAACAATGTTTCACCCAGGTAAAATTCCGGCTGTTTGGTGGAGTCGACTGCTGCCAATACGATTTTCCCCTCGAAAGGCATACCGCTTGCTACGATTTGGCTCTTCGGGATGACAACTGCATCAATTTTATTGACGCGGTAATCGCCGATATCCACGTTGGTAAGCAGCGTGGTAAGCGTTTCGCCTTCGACAAAACGGATGTCGCTTTGCAGCTTGGTAAGTAAGGTGACGGCGGCCGCTACCGGCATATTTTCAAACAGGGCGGTTTCCCATGTAGGAGACGTTATACCGCCTTTGTTGAGCGCTTTCGTACTTAAAATCGTATCGAACATGGATATTTTGCCGGGATCTCCCACTAATTCAGACATGTTTGAACGATAGCTGTCAATGCGTTCTCTTAACTTTTGCCCTTCTCCGACGATGGGCGCCAGCATCACGCGCGAAGCTGCCTCAAGGTTTTCTTTCTGCTTGATATTTTCTACGTCGCCATTCTTGCCGTCGGCTTCCTGTACGATACGAAGTTTTAAGTCGTTGATATAATTGAATAAATCATCTGTTTGGCCTTTCACCTGCACGCCCTTGTCATACCATTCTTTTACTTTGGTTTCATTGGCCCGATAGGCGCGGTCAAGATTGGCCTTGACTTCTTCGTTGCGCAATGTTGCGTTTTTGGTAGAGGTACGCAGGCTGTTTTCAACCAATTCGAATCCGTCCAATACCTCTGTCGAGACATTGAGCGCCAACATAGCGATGAAAACCAAATACATCAGGTTGATCATCTTCTGACGCGGCGAATTGGGACTGTTTGCTATTCCTGCCATTTATTAATAATTGAATAATTGAATCATTAAACTTTGAATCATTAAACTTTGAATCATTGAATCTTTGAATTTTTGAATCATTGAATCATCTGTATCCACCCGGTTGATAGGGCGGCTGATATCCCGGCTGTACCGGAGGATAGTTGGCTGGCTGCACGTTGACAGTCATTGCTTGCAGTAAGCGGCTGTAGACCTGATTCAATTGGGCAAGTAATTGTGCCATGCGTTCGTTTTCGTTGCGGAACGTAGCGCTGTCTACAATCGAACTGTCATACAAATCTCGGATACGGTTCAGACCGGCATTAATATGCAGGATGGTGTCCATCTGTGCCCTGATGCCTGTCAGTTGTGTTTCGTAGAAATGATTCAAACCGGACAGGTGTTCGTTGAGTTTTATCATATTGTCAACATAACTTACAGGTGATTGATCCATTCCATCTTCCGGTTTTCCGGAAATCACTTTACAGGATGTGATCAGTGAATCGGAAAGGTCGCCAAGAGAATCTGTTACTTCACTGAATTTTTCCAATTTGTCAGTTGCGGCGGCGATCTGATCTATGTACGATTTGGTGACTTCCGACAGGTCTGCCATCCTGGCGATTTGTTCAGCCGCGCTATTCAGTTTTTTGATACTTTCCGTCAGCATTTCAGCGTCATTTTCAGAAATGTCAAGACCCATTGCGGCCATTCCCAGATTTAATCTCTCTTGAGGGGTAGGTGCATGATAAGTTCCAGCCGGTTGCCCGTTTCCAGTTCTGGCGCCACTTAAATCACCGATGACAACTGAACCGCTGCCCATTCCGTCGGGTAAAACGCCTTCAATATGAACTCCTGTGCCGCTTGCAAAATCCGGACGGTCTAACGGATTCTTTGATTTTAGTACAGGAAATACATCTTCCCAATGATAGTCGCTCATCGGAAGTTCAAATCCTGATAAGATGAACACAAGCGCCTCGAAACTCAGCGATACTCCTAAAATCAGATTTGCATGAGGCATGTGTAAAATTTTGAAAAGCGCACCGATAATCACGACTGCAGCGCCCCAACTATAAGCTCTGGTAAGCCATCTCCTGCCCTTTTCGCTCGAAAGAGCCATTTCAAACCAGTTTTTATATCTTTTATATTTTCCCATATCTTACATCTAAATATTTGAATTTTATTTTTTTAATTATTTATTTTTTTTCCCTTTTACATTTGAAAAACCTACTTGCGTGCGCACACAGCGAAAACCGATGTACGAGCGTGTTTCGTTCTGATATTCAAATGTACGCATGTCCGAGCGGATAAACTGCGCCACATCTTTCCAGGATCCTCCGCGGACGACTTTCTTTTTGATGTCGTAAGGATCTTCTTTGGCTGCATTGTAATGTAAATCAGGATTTAAGTCGCTTGCCTGACTTTGTCCCGATTCGGTATAGATGGAGGAGGTCCATTCGGCCACATTGCCGGCCATATCGTAGAGTCCGAATTCATTGGGTGGAAACGAGGCTACACGCGATGTAATCAGATGACCGTCTTCGGGATAATTCCCGTCGCCGGGTTTAAAGTTGGCCATGAAACAAAACTGATCATCCAAAATCTCCGATGCCCACGGGTATTTGTTCTTATTGATGCCTGCCCGCGCTGCATATTCCCACTCACCTTCGGTGGGCAAACGGAAAGGTTCGATGGCCTGACCTGGTGGAATATTGGAAGAGGACTTATAATAGTCTGTACGCCAGACGCAAAATGCAGTAGCCTGTTCCCACGAAACTCCGACAACAGGATAATCATCGTATCCCGGATGTTCAAAATAAAGGCGGAGGTAAGGCTCGTTATACGCATTCTTGAAGTCATTGATCCAGCTTGATTCGTCGGGATAAATATTGACGATACGGGTATGCAGGAAGTCGAACGGGGAACTGAGCGGACGGGTAATGGTCTCATTGACAACGCGCCCTTGCTGATCTATATAAGCCGTGTCTTTGGAAATCATGACGACGGCATTCGGGTCGACAACGACATCCGTATTCCGTTCCCTTGCGTAGGGGTCTAAGTTATTGCGGCGCAATGCTTCCGATGTATAGTCGAACCATTCGTAACGATAGAGCATTTGTTTTTTGTCGAGCGTCTTTTCTCCTGTCACGGGATGAACATAATACACGCTTTCGATTGCGCGAAGCTCATCTTCATTGGCGCGTCGCCATGGAATCGGTCGGCTCCAGTCCAAATGCGGCTTCACAGGATCGCCGTAGCGGTCTTCGGTGATTTTGAACAGGTCGTTCCCTCCATAAGCCGGGTCGGCTAAGCGTTCGCGGATGATTGAATCGCGCACCCAATATACAAACTGGCGATATTTGGCGTTGGTGATTTCAGTTGCATCCATCCAGAATGATTCAAAGGAGACGCCTTTCGTCTCGGAGTTAAAGCCCCACAGGCTATCCTGATCGGCAGGCCCCATCCGAAACGCGCCTCTCTTGATTAATACCATCCCGTGAGGCGCCGGCTCATTGAACGAAGCCATCCGAACGCCTACCAATTCGCCTCCATCTCCTGAAAAGAGGCTTCCGCAGGATGTAAAAATGGCGGTTGCCACCAATATGCAAGCTATTTGTTTCATCATTTGCATTTCTACTTATTGTTTGATCCTTCTATAAGATACGTATACTTTTATGTTTATTTCTCTTCCCTTTAGGTTTCTCTAATTCAACCTGATACGACAGCATCAATTCATGGCTGCCCATTTTTGAGATGACCGAAACCGGGAAATCATACGCATACCCAAAACGTATACGTTTGATATTGGCTCCCAGATACAGGATGACTGCATTGAGGCCGGCCCTGTCATCGATTCTAACTCCTAATCCTCCATTATACATTTTATTATATACAACTCTTGCCGTGATGTCGCCTGCTGCCATTTGCAGATTGGTTTGTACAAAAAGCGAAGGTTGTAACTCAAACAACGGATTCCTTGTCAGAATATTGTATCCAAACGTTAAATTATAGGTACGGTCTATCTTCATTTCCATATTTTCGTCCAGGCTAATCTTGGGCGCCAGCAAGTGGGTAGATGCGATGCCAACGTAGAGTTTGTCGGTGGAATAATAAAAGCCAACTGCTATATCGAGCGTTTTGCCGTTCACCGTTGATTGCGCAATGACGGGGTCTTCTGCTTCGGCTTCACCTAATTTCACCGAGTCGCCATGGAATGTTTCGCTGAGCATCCCAATTTGTATCCCTGCACTCAGTACGCCCTTCCCCATTTTTTTCTTATAGGCATATTGGACACCGAAATTGACTTGCTGAAACAGGCTGCTGGCTTTGTCGTAGCTGGCCACAACGCCGATGCCCTGTTCGATTTTGCCGTATTTCCATGGCATGTCGGCGGTAACAAAAGCCGATCTTGGAGCGTTGTTTATGGCGCCAATCCATTGTAAACGGCTTTGTGTCAAAACATTCATAGCGCCTGACGTTCCTGCATACGCAGGATTGTAATATCCCATCGCCGTAAAATACTGGCTAAAGCCGACTTCCTGTTGAGCTTGAATCCATGAACAAAGACAACATCCTATGATGATATACGCAAATCGTTTCATTTCCTGTATGGCGGAACATCATTCGTGAATATGTATAACTCTCATACCCTCCATATTATTGTGTGTAAGAGGGAAAAAATGGATGCGACGAAGTGTGTGGCTTGGGTAGTTGTGCGATGGCGGCTTATGTCCACCATGACGGCGCCGCTTCTTCCGGCGCCGTTTGATGACTCGTCAATTCTCATGCGGCGTGGAACCGCATGAACAACCAATGTCGGTGAACTTTCTAATATTCTTCTTCGTTGAAAAAGAAATCTTCTTTGCTTGGATAATCAGGCCAAATATCCTCCATACACTCGTATATTTCGCCTTCATCTTCCATTTCTTGCAGATTTTCAATTACTTCCAACGACGCTCCGGAACGTTGGGCATAGTCGATCAATTCATCTTTTGTAGCTGGCCAGGGAGCGTCTTCTAATTTTGAGGCCAATTCTAAAGTCCAATACATAATCTGTTTTACAAAAAAATTACAACAAAAAGACTAATTATTTTTTAAGGGTCGTATTTTTGGGCGCAAAAGTATACTTTTATTTTTTACTTTCAAATTTTATGCCAACTATTTTGCGGTATATGATTACGAAAAATTTCATGCCTTGCGATAACAAACAGTAAATCAGATAGTCGATTGATATAAATCAAGGCATGATCATCTACTTGAACCGATTCGTTTAAGCGGTACATCGCTCGTTCAGCCCGTCGACATACGGTTCGGCAGACATGCGCGAGCGCAGCGGAACGGCAACCTCCCGGTAAGATAAATTCTTTCAATTCGTCGAGTTCGCCGTCAAGTAAATCTATTTCCTGTTCCAACTGCCGGATATGTTCAGCCGTCATCTGGCTGTTAGACCTCAATTTTGTCTGATCCGTATCGGTCGCCAACGCGGCAGATATCGTAAATAAGTTTTGTTGAACCGATTGCATCATTTCGACGATTCTTTTGTCCTCTATTTCAGTGATTAACAGACCGATAAACGAATTTAACTCATCAATCGTTCCGTAAGCTTCCAATCGCGGATGTGTCTTGGCTACGCGCACACCACCGACAAGCGCCGTCATTCCGTGGTCGCCCTGACCTGTATAGATTGATTTTCTCTTCTTTTTTTCCAATTGTTATTACTTTTAAAATATCATCTTCCTCACATTAAAAAAAGGACTGTAAATCTTGCACTTATCCCTGTGTTGGCGGATTCAGGATGGAAGATAAATACGCCTCCACATTATTAAACGGTTGTTCTTTCATGATGACCATATAGTTCTTGTCCAACAGGTAAAGGGTAGGTATCGTCTGCAATATATACGTGCCCAGCCGTCCGATTTCTTCATCATGGTCGTATCCGTTGATCCATGTCTGGGGCACTTGGGGCAATGATTTTTTCCATCCTTCCATGTTAGCTCCAGGGTAAATGGCCAGGATGGCTAACTGTTTCCGTTTTTGCATCTCTTTAATGACCGGCGATTCGTTTAGCAACCCTTTCAGCACGTTACAGTCTGCGCAGTCGAAATCGTAAAAGACGACTAAGATATAGTTTGATTTGATGGTTGTCAACGAGTCTCGCGCGCCGGAAGGGCGGGTAAAATGAATATTGGTCGCGATGGTGCCGGGGCGGTTTTTATTCAGCAACGGCAATAAGGCTTTCGGACGTGCCTTGCGTGGCTCATCTAAACTCCTGGAGGCCACCATGTGCTCTAACACAGGGATATACAATTCCTGATTGCGCAATGTCGACGATGGATTGGCGAGATAATACTCCATTTTAGAATAGAAAAAGGCATACATGGCCTGATTCTTGTCAGCCATATCGAGCAAATGACTTATCCCCTTGCAAATCATATCATAAGAAGCATAGGGAAGGATGGACAGGTATTCTACCAGCGCCTGTTCGGTCAATGATTCTGCGCTGCCCACCCAGGTCGTGTCGTTGAAGTCGAACTTATCCCAGTAGTGCATGGCTAAAAACTCAGCTTGCGCTTTCGAGTCGTTATACAGGACAGGCAGGCTGACTTTGGGAAAAGTTTTTGGACCTGACTTGCTGGCATTGTTTGCACATCCGGCAAACATCAGGATGCCGATACATACACAATACAACGCCCATCTTCTGTAATGCGTTGCTATATAATGAAAAATGATTTGAACCATTATAATCTGTTATTCTTTAAAAAACAACGTATGATGCTGTTATTGATTACGTTTTCTCTCTAATTCCCGCAAATTATGCGTAGCTTCGGTTGATCCTGCCGTATGTGCCTTAATGAGGTATTCCTCAGCCATTCTGTATTCACCTTTGTAAATACAGAGCACACCCATGCAGTTGGCATATTCTGCTGAATTTGTTCGTTGTACCTTTTTCAGGTATTCTTCAGCCAGCGTAGGATTCCCTTCCATCAGTGCGGCTGCAGCAGCATTCAGGTTAGCGGTATCATTATTCGGGAAGTATCGACCCGCCGTGATAAAAACTTCGTCGTAATCATGACTTCCGGGCTGATATGTTTGTGCAACCTGATACATTTCATACTGGCTCAGCAGTTTGGCATTGTCGTTCATCCGCTTTTTCCCTTCTTCGATCGAGAAATTGCGTGCCGTATAATTCACTTGACAGTCAACGCGTCGCAACTGGGGATACAAATCGTGGAAAATCTGACGGTAAGGCTCTCCATTGCCGATGTTCTTGATTTTTTGCTCGCGCAGGTCTAAATCCTGCACGGTATTGATGATGCGGAGTATCTCATCTTTATAAGCAACTGTATAATTTGATAATAACACTTTCAGACCATCCCAGTCTTCACCTCCAATACCGGTCTGGAATACATTAGACGGAATATTGGTCAACCGTTGAACGAAATAATCGCGCATCGCCTTTGCACGCTCGTGGGAGAGGTTGTGATTCTGTTGCGACGATCCTTCGGGGGAAGCAAATCCGCGCATCTCGATATTAGTCACAACGACGTCAGGGTCTGATGATATCAAGGAAATCAATCGATTAATTTTGTCTAATTCCTGATTGTTATTACGGAAGCCGGGCGTAATCGTGCTGCCACCCTGCGGGAACTCAAGGAAAGCAGTCCCGATATCGTAACGTTTCTTTTCAGTCTCCTGTTCGGGAACAAGGAACTTAAATTGCGGTTGAATATCAGTGTTTCTCCTGACAGGAGGAGGCACAGGAGTTGGTGCAACCACAGGCACATCAAATGAAATCGTCCGCTGCGTCATGCTCAGTGGCGCATTGCAGCAACCCGACGTTTCCTGGCGCAGGCTGACGGTAACGCTATCCATCCAATTCCGGTAGGGAAACGATACGACATACGCAATCAGTTTGTTACGATTGAATTTTTCGATCGCATAAATGGGATAATTCTTGTCTCCGCCTTGACTGGCCATCGTGACAGTGGGGGTGTTGCTCAATGCTTCCGCCCTGCGGTCGGCCTTGAAACGAGTTGAACCTTTGACGATGAGCTTGGGCAATTCGTATTGTTCCTGTTGTCCTGCGATAATCGGGGTATAGGTGATGCTTTCCGTACTGCGCAATTGGAGTGTGCTCAAGTCAAACGCCATTTCGATGGTCATCAACTCTCCTTTTTTTGCCAACTGTTTGGGCAACACCCGGATTTGCCCCGGTGGCTGCGCATACAACGCCATACAACCCACAATCACATTCAGGATCATCAAATATATTGTCTTTTTCATTGTTGCCTCCTTTCTTTAATAAAGCATAAATACAAGAGAGATACCGGCTTTTGTTGGCCCGAAATAATGCGACGAGTACTCATTCCGGTCTTTCTGGGTCGCATTGGTTGAGCTTGTATAATAATTATATTTATCATACTTCATGTATGCGTAGCCCAAGCCGAGCGAAAATTCAAGACTCAACCGGTTGTTGAGTATCCAGTGATAGCCGTAGGAGACTCCTGCTCCTGCCAGCCATCCTTCAAAACGTTTTTGCTGTAGTCCTTTTTCGCCCCATCCATCGGGCAAAAACGACAACCCTCCCACGTTAAATCCTCCGCCATGCAGATGCGCTCCAAAAAAATGACCGTTGAATTTCTCGCAGGCCCACCAGCGCAATTCAGGTTGTAACATCCAATGCTTGATGATGGCGTCATACTTATTGAGAACCACACCTGATTTGTTTACCTGCTCTTGCGGAAAGCCCCAGGGGTTGAGATTTCCGCTGATATCCAGTGTCCATTTGTCGGACAATGCAAATTCGACTCCAAGATTAATGGTGGAAGTAGCATCGTATAAGAGATTACTCTTTAGCGCAACGCTCTGACTATGACCTATTTGGCAAATCAGACCTATTCCAAACAACAATATCCACTTCTTCATAAGATTAGAAATTTTGTACAAAGATAAGAAAAATTTTCGATTTTTGATTAATTCATTCAAAATTACTTATTAATAACTGAAGTTTCCTCCTCCCAGAAACTCGCGCAACAATGACGTGGCGGGGAGTTCGTCGAGTTGGATATAGTTAAAGTAGCGTAAGAAGCGAATGAGCCTGTATGCCTCGGCGCTCTCGTCATCCATCTCGCGTATCTCGCTCAGTATCGGTTCGGCATATTTGCGTAAAACTGCTAATTCATAGATCATTGCACTGTTAAACATGACGTCCGCATTTTCCTGATACGGGAAAATCCATTTCTCTTCGCCTTTTTGCACGCTTGGCCAACGGGCAATCGTATCTTTGGCCGAGTAACCTCTTGAACGATAGTCGCGAACGATGCGTCGCAACAACCGGTTGTCGGTCGTCGGGATCCAGTTATGTCCATCTAATGCAATGGTTGTCAGTGCTGAAACATAGACTCGAAAGATGTTTTCAGGTGGGATGGCGTCTGTCAGTTCGGGGTTTAAACCGTGGATACCTTCCAAGAGCAGAACCGAATTTTTCTTCATTTGGAGTTTTTGTCCTCTGAAAACACGTTTTCCTTCCGTAAAGTTAAAGGAGGGAATCTCCACCTCTTCACCGGCAATCAATCTCATCAAATCATTTTCAAAATAGTTGATATCAATGGCATGCAACGATTCAAAATCATAAGC
>Ga0209629_10001969_pt1 | contig 13569 bp, 10 predicted proteins | sample TergutCu122P5_FD_187286 | JGI IMG/M metagenome (GOLD analysis project Ga0209629, IMG submission 187286) | Cubitermes ugandensis P5 segment gut microbial communities from Kakamega Forest, Kenya - Cu122 P5 (SPAdes) (version 2) | ecosystem: Host-associated > Arthropoda: Insects > Digestive system... | reverse complement strand
GCAAGGCGATGAAGGAAATTCACGCCATTCTGAAAGAAACATTAGGGGAACATGCACCATCGTATGCCACCATCAAAAACAGGGTGGCCCAGTTTAAACGTGGTGATTTTTCCACCTGTGTTGCGCCTTGTCCTGGACGACACAAAACAGTGACCACACTGCAGATTATTGAAAAAATTAACGAGATAATCTTGGAAGTCCGCCGGATTTCAGCTAAATCAATAGCTGAGCAACTGGTCATCTCACGTGAGCGAGTTGGGCCCATCATTCATGAAGATATGGACATGCGGAAGCTCTCCGCGAAGTGGGTCCCGAAATGCCTGAACGCGGATCAAAAACGTCTACTGTGCCATACATCTGAGCAAATTTAGAATTTTTTTCGGCGCGATTCAAATGATTTCCTGTACCGATTGGTGTCCACGAACGAAACCTGGTTATATCACTATGACCCGGAGATAAAACAACAATCAATGGAGTGGCGGCATAGCTGCTCGCCCCGCCCCAAATAACTCCGAGTTCAAAAATCCGCTGGAAAATTATAGCCTCGAATTTTTGGGGATCAATACGGCATCCTCCTCATTGATTATCTTCCAAATGGCTACACTATCAAAAGCGGAGTATTACTCATCTCTGCTGATACAAGAGAAGGTCATTTTGAAGAAAAAATTTCGCGGGATGTTTACCAAGTTGGTCTTGTTCTTCCACGAAAATGCCCCGGCTCACCGGGATCTTGCAACCCAGAAGAAACTGGCCTACCTGGGTTTCCAATGTCTTGATCACCCACCCTATTCTCTGGATCTGGCCCCGTCGGAATACCACCTGTTCCCTGGACTGAAAAGCAATTGAACTTTTGCCATTTTTCGTCCGACGCAGAGGTCATTGCTGCCGCGGAGACCTGGTTTGATGGACAATATTTTGAATTTTTTTGAGTGACTTACAAACGTTAGAGCAACAGGCTTAGAAGTGTATTGAGTTTCGTGGGGAGTATGTTAAATAAATCCCGAGTTTGTTCGCTGTAGCTTGTTTCCTTCCTGGTTGGGTTAAGGACTTATCAGCATCCCCTCGTATGTAGGAAATTTCTTCAGAACCAAGTTAGGAAATTATGGACAACCTAATAACATGGATGTGTGCCTTCAATTCTCTTTAATTCTTTTGAAAATATTTGCACTTTCAGAAAAATTTAATTGGGCAAAGACCTTTCATTTCTTTACAATTCTTGTTGGACATCCGTCCAACTACGATAAATATTTGGCTAATTACCTTCCACTTGACCTCACAAAGCCATGCGGGTCTTCGTGTGAGACAGTCGTTTTGTAACCCACACCGGAACAGGCTCACAAATTTTATTTTTTGGAACTTCAGAGTATAAAATCTTTTAAAGAATATATTCAGCTGTTCTTGAAATTTTTAAGGTTTGGAGTTCCTGGTATGTTTTTAGAATGTATAATAAAAGAATACATTCCTTCAAAATGTGCAACATGATTGTATCTGTTTTATATTGCAGCTACATGTTTCGGCTACCCCACAGTGGCTTTTATCAGACTGCAGAAAAGAAGAATAAAGAGGAAATTATTTACTCTTAAATCACATTTAGTTATTAACATATCTAGTGAACGAAATCTCGGTCTTACAAATGTTATTACATATAAACATACCCATGTTTGTTACTTGTAGAAAAGCTCTTATAAATATAAACATTTTATGGCATAAATTGAAGCAAGTAACACACACAATCTAAAATATCAGGAATAAAAAAGCCTCCGAAGAAGTCAATGTCTGGGTTGGTAATAATCACCGCACTTGTGGCCTACTCTTACGGAACCAGACATTTCTTTCTTTAAAGTAATTTATACTTTTATACCTATAAATTGTGTGATCTATTTATTTCAGTTTCATAGTATATCATTTTAATATTAGAAAAGATCTTCTACAATTAATAAACGTACTCATGTACATGTAATAACATTAGTATAGCCAAGATTTTGTCCACTAGCTATATGTAAATAACTACATGTGAAATGTAGGTAAGTAATTTCCCTTTTATATTGCTGGTAAACATCGTGACGGTGGTTTCTGTGGAGTAACAGAACGTGTAGCTGCAGTACACAATTGCTATCCCCGAATGTCGGCGCCAGAATTAGAAAGAGAAACCAAAGCCCCCAAAATAAATAATATGTAAATTCATACCGAAAATATTTTCCCGACAACTTGATAAATCACATTGGGAGAGAGAGCGAGAGAGAGAGAACTTGCCTTGCCCAACCCAGAATCCTAACACACTCACCTCACAGATCGTAATCACACAAAAGCAAACATATTATTAACCTCGCCACTATCTAAGTAGTGACGCATCACCGAGCGATGCCCATATAAGGACTGAAAAAGTGTCGCCATTTGTTCGAGGCACTTCTACCTCACAAAAATGGGACATATTCAGACTTCCCTTTCCAACCCTTTGGGATGGACTGGGAAAATCAGAATTTAGATCTTGAAATAATGGAGCATGTCAACTTCTCAAGTGCCTCGTGCTATTAATTTGTTTACTGATATCACTTCGTTTGTTGCACCATCTAATATCGCTCAGTCCCCGGGCGCTGCTTACATACAGTCTAGCCGCTATCACCCTCTGCAGTTTCCAGTCCCCTCTGCAAGTGTAACACCCCAACCCCTCTCACTAGTGCCTTACAACCGACATCTTTCCCTCTAGTGATTGGTAGGACGACGAAAGGGTTCAATTTCATTGGCTGAACAATTTAAAATTCTCTGAAGATAAACTTGCTCTTTGCAAATATCATCCCAACTACCGACGTCTGAAATACTCCATACAATAGTCTTCGATATGTTCAACGTGCGAGCAGCGGACTGTTAGGAATTAGAACACACAGCCCCCTGTAAAAAGGCTGTCCAAATCTAACAAATTCAACAAACATATACGTAACTCTCTCCCATAACTGTTTTTCATACCAATAGTTTATATAGACCATGTATTAGACATTTCTTTCAAGGAAAGGAATGACTTATAACCGAAAGTACAAAGACATTTCCAAAAGAAAATTGAGTTCCCACAATCTGGATATAAATTTGTAATGAAGTGAACAACTTATGTCCTTGCGTAAAGTGAGAAAATTGCTTTACAGGTTTTTGATTTTGTTGTTTTGCTTATGGACATTTTGTAAAGCAACTATTACCTTCCGCTTGTCTGTCTGTCCGGGCGCATGCAGCAACTCTTCTATCACTCAAAGAATTTAAAAAATTTGACATTTGAGTATTTTTCGAAAATTTGTCGAGAAAAATCAAGTTTCTTTACAATCGGGCAAAAACAACGGAAATTTACATGAAGACCAACATAAATATTTCATCATATCTCGTCGGTTTCTTCTTGAAATAAAGAAGAAACCCGATGTACGTGTAAACGTAACATTCAGACGCGTGCGTTCAACCATTGTTGCCACGGGAAAGCAGTAAGGATTACGTATTCGGAGTGTGTGTCTGTAGCCTTAGCTATCCAGCATGCAATTCGCGTGCACCATATTGCCATCTGTGCACAGCCCGGACGTACAGTATTTTGTGTGTATGTAGCCTTAGCTATCCAGCATGCAATTCACGTGCACCATATTGCCATCTGTGCACACCCGACTGTACAGTATTTTGCGTGTATGTAGCCTTAGCTATCCAGCATGCAATTCACGTGCACCATATTGCCATCTGTGCACAGCCCGGCCGTACAGTATATTGTGTGTCTGTAGCCTTAGCTATCCTGCATGCAATTCGCGTGCACCATATTGCCATCTGTGCACAGCCCGACCGTACGGTATTTTCCCACAATATCCCTTCAATGGCGCGATTTTTGAAAAAGGTTTTTGAACATAAAATAAGTTTTTATTTTCTCTATAATTTTGTCTGCAATATTTCTCTTTCTGAGGGGAATTGAGAGGGATATGATACAAAATGTCTAGTGGTCTTCATGTAAACTACCGCCATTCTTGTCAGATGTTAATGTAATTTGAACTTTCTTGACAAAGTTTCGAAAAATATTCAAAATATGGAATTTCATGAAAATCCTTCCAGTGAGAGCCGAGTTGTTCCGTGAGTACAGACGGAGAGACATGAAGAAACTAATAGTCCCTTTTCGAAATTTTACGAACGGGCCTAAAAACGTTTCAGACAAAAGGTGTAGATTAAATACCAACACACATTTTAGGTGCAATAGCTCGGGGTTTTCTTTCGAATAATCGTGCTTTTGTGAGATAAGGTGGAAAAATATCGTACAACCCTACAGGCCACGGATCAAAACACGACACATGCGCATTGCCTGCTGGATACCTAAAGCTAAAATTGCTAACACGGATAATTTAACCCTCATTGCTTTCCCACTTCAACAACGTTTGCACGATAGCGTCTCGATGTTACGCTATACGTACATTGCCTGTCTTGGTTTAGGCTCCTGGTCTGTTCGTCCCCTTCCACCTTACTATAGTCAATTCTTCCTTCGTTTTTAATTTTTCCCCGCGTCTTGGCAGCTCTCTTTCGTTTTTCATTTCTTCGTTCTGTTGCTTTCCTCTAACGTGTCCCCTCCTCACTTTTCTTCATTCTTCTTCTTTTGCCCTGGAAGAAATGTTTTCTCCTTCCTTTCTTCCTTTGTTAATTTTATAGGTCTTGCTCTAGTTTTCGCTTTCTCATTCGTTGCTTAATATTCTTCGTGTCCTGGCACTTCTCCTTCCTCCTGGTTTCTCTATGTCGTTTCCAGTGTCGACGCGACTGCCCTTTCTCCTTCGTTTATTATTTTCCCGTTTTTCTCTGGCAACTCACTTCCTCTTGTAACTTTTTTACACTTTTTTACATTTTTACCGTGCATATTGGTACTACCAAAATTTATTATTCACAAACGAATGCACAAGTGATTGTCTTAAAAAAATATTAAAATTCACAATAAAATACCTCCAACGTATTTCGGTGCAGTCCATTATCTGTGCTTGCTAAAGTTACACTTTGTTAAAATGGTCAATTATGGTACACAGGGTGTGATTAAATCAGTGGTGCTGTGGCTGCTTATATTGGTAGTGTCCTTGTTGATATATGTATGTCGCACTGCTCACGAACAATGCGACATACACATTGATATTGTTTTTAAGACAATCACTTGTGCATTCATTGGTGAATAATATACTTAGATCCTCTTGTGACTTTCATTTTGCCCCACGTCCTGGCTGTAACTTCTCCCTCCAGCAACCTGAAATGATACCATACTCTCCTTGAGAACCAATCACCGTCTAAAATGTTGTCTATTTAGCAACGCGTCCACCTGTTCTGAACACTGTCACGTCTGCCTGATCTCCATCCTGAAACTCGGGAAGGACCCGACACTTCCCTCGTCTTATGGTCCCATGATTTTGCCCGATAGGTTTGGAAAGTGTTGTGGAAAGACTCACTAGGTATGTGAAATAAGCAAGGGCAGGCTATTGCGTGATGAGCGGTTTTGGTTTCAGATTCCAACAGAACACGTCCCTACACTTATCCCGTCTCTTCGAAGGAGGGAACAGGAACGTTAGCGATTAAGAGGCTAACGCACGCGGTTTTCCTTGATTTGACTAAAGCATGCTACAGGTCCTTAACTTCTTCTCGTACCATGTAAAACCACCTCTTCCAAACTGAGTGAGCGGATATTCGAAGCGTTCTTCGCTGTTGCTTGCGCTCTGGCGTGGCGAAGAGTGAACTAGTTTTTCCCTCCCTGTTCAGTCTGGGAAAACAACTACATGCCTGCTCCATCCTATCACGTCGAAATGGCCCCCTACGTAGACGAAACGGTCATCATAGTGACGTCCCGTAAGCCAGCGCTGCGCGTCAGTATTTGGATCTCAGCGAATTAGTGCGGTGGCTGCCATCAAGGGATTGAAGAGCACCGCGATGATCTTTGCAAGGTCCGTAGGCGCATTCACAAGTCCCGGCCAGTACAGATCTTTGGAGAAGTAATCATTTGGTTCGACACAGCCCGTTTTCTGGAGGTGACCCTTGATACACGGCTGACCTGGTCGCCTCACATCTACAAGTTTGAAAAGAAAGCTACCCAGGGACTGGGAGTTCTGGGTCCTAACAAAAGGAGTGGTCTGTCCTTCAGGAACGGAGTTCTGTTATAAGCAGCTCATCCCTCCAACGACGGACTGCCTTTGTCGAATCTGGAGGTCCAACGCTCGCACCCACATCAGGAAGCTTCAGGTGCTGCAATGCAAGCGTTTTTGCATTGCTACTGGTGCACTTTCGTACATTGGTAACAGGATGTGGGATTTCCATTCTTCGCCGACCAAATCAGAGCCCAAACTGAGAGATTCGACTCACAGTTAGCTGATGTGGGGAACTACTTGTTTCGACAACTCGGCAGATACGCTGATCGAGGGTTGTACCAAAGTAGCCTGAAGCGCAAGTTAAGTGTGGCTGAAATCAACAGGCCATTCGAGGCCGCCCGTAAAACGGTGACCAAGTCAACACCAGGCATCTTTTCCAACTCTGTTCAGCTGGGCAATTTTCGGCTAACATGAATGAGGATTTTCGTGTTTTTTTTATTTTAAGGCGATTGCCAAAGCGACTTCACCAAAGTGTCTACCCAGAGTCGCAGGACTTCAACACGCGAATATGCCTCTATGGGTTCAAAACCCAGAAAGCCATCCAGCCAAATTATGTCCTCCACAAACGAAGGTTATGTGTTTCTGGAGCAATGTTATTTTTTATGCCCAAGCCGAACTGTAACAAAGAACGGAAAACTTTAGCATAAGCGAAATACCTATTAATAGTATAAGGTGTCTGTTACTGTGCTCAACGATGCGGTCAGAGGCAGGAATGGCTAAACAGACCGAGGGTCGTCGCTGCTCTTAGTCAGCTGTTTGTCTTGTTTTGGCTCTCAACATTGTCTTTCCAATATTTCACACTTGAAGATTGTACCAATGTGATACACAGAAACGTAGGTACACAGCTACCAACTTACGCTGCCCAACATTACTGAAGACCGAAGGCCACAACTACATCGCAGCGGAAATTTGAAATCTCGGAAGTGTTTTGTAGTTTGAACTTCACTCAACATACAGACCCTTTTCCTTAAAGAGGCTAATCAGCAGAGTCGGTTGGTAACGGTAGCAAATTCACCTCCATATAATGGACGTTCGATATGAAGTTTTTGACGCAAAAATTAATCTCGACTTAAGTAAAATCAAATGGGTTGTGATTTAATAGAATTAGAAAACGGCCCATATATTTTGCCCAATAGAGCACAGTGCAGATTTTCTGACTGTAACTTTAAACAGGTGATTTCATGATTTTATTCACATTCATACAAGCGCGTGAAAAACGAAGACGAAACCAAAAGAACATTTTAGGATAAAGAATATTCTAAAATTCTCGATTATGGCCAGTTCTCAGACAATTCATTCAAGTTCGTAAATTCAGAATCGATATATACAATTAGGTTAACACGGAGCCTCATTGAAACGCTTTTATTTTCCTTGAAGTCATCTAAAACTCTGTATGGAGTCCTAATTGTTGCTCCTTTTACGTATGTTACCAGCTTTGCCCACATATTTTTTATGATCAAATCATAGTAAACAACTGAATGATCACCATAAACAGTGAAGCTTTTCATGCCGTAAGTTTCTCAGGTTTTCTTTCCCTTATACATTCTAATCTTCTTCTTTCTAAGCACTTTGATGTTGCAGACAGCACATTCGGCCATAAATTTGCCAAGTTCTTATAGTTCACAAAAGAACTTATGCTTGTTATTTAAACCTTTGGATTTAGATTCTTTCTCGTTAAAATGAATATTTCCGTCTTCTGTCATATCTCTATCAGTATACAATACTATTACTAGTACTATTACCGAATATAAGTCAACTCCGGTCTTGACAAACCGTAGTTAGTTTGCGCTGTCTTCTTGTTCACAGTATCGACAATGGGAGACACTGAGACGAACGAAGGGGCAGCCGGTGAGTCTTCGAGTCTAATTGACAGGGCAGAGACTGCTGTGTTTGAAATAAGGGAGTTACACAGTAGAACAAATGCAGATAGCCCAGATGTCAGCGACACTGATGCGAAATTGAACACAGCTCTACACCGCGCTGTCCTGTCTGTTTGTGGGAATGGTGAAAACCGTAACGTTTCCTACAGACAACTTTGTACGCTGATGACGAGTCAAAACATAAAATTGAATACGCTTAACAAAGAGGGTTACACTGCAATAGGACTGGCTGTAGAACACAGTCACAAGAAGTGTGTTAAACACATGCTGAAACATCCATTATCACATCGCCTTCACTTTGATTACTACACAGGATACAGAGATTCTATTCTGAGATAAATTATAATGGAGACGTACCCAAACTTAAAGCCACTTCTACCGGCACCCTTAATGGAAAGCTTAAATTCATCGTACAGCGATAAAAACTTCTTGCTGCACTTCAGCGTGTAAATTTAAAGCTCTACTTAAATGTCCCCATGAAACCAGCTCCAATCTATGGTGCAATGGACCCTACCATTCCTATCTACTAGAAATCGCTTGACAAATGAAGAAAAGTACAGGGTTCATGAAACTTCTTCTTGGTACTGGTGCAGATCCGAACATCAAGAATCGTGTTACTGGTATGCTTTTGCTACATGCCACAACCAGGAGTGGAAATTTTGAGCTGCTAGAGATATTGCTGAAGAAGGAAGAAATAAATATAAGCATTAAAGATTACAAAGACCGCACAATTCTTCATTTGTTGGCCCAGGTACGTGAAAAGAAACCAGGTGACAAGTACATATTGCAGAACTGCTTTAAGGTTCTCCTGGACAATCATTCTGTCACGAAGGTGGGCATTGACTTTGGGGACATTTCAGTGAACACTGCTCTCTACATTGCACTAGAAAACGGATTCCGGGACAGGGCAAAACTATTACTGAATAAAGGTGCTGACATCAGTGTACTGGAAAATGGCAGTCAAGTATTGTTACCAACTATTTTACCAATACTGGAGGAGAATCTAGAGAACTCCTTGATGGGTAACGATGTACCGGTAAATAGTAAATATCTCCACCTCAGGTTGAATTTCCAGTTACTTAAGAATATATTTCCTCATATCGCTGAAACTTAGGGAATTATCGAAACATCCGATTATTTCAACTTTCATATTCTGATAATCCTAAACTACAGATTCATATTCTTTGTAGATATGGATTTATAATTTATATTCATGTGTTTCTTGACCGTAGACATTCTTTGTTCTGACCCTTAGAACACGGAACATGACGAAGATGTTGCCAAGAACACTAACGGCCTTGCAGTTTTAACGACAGCTATGTAACGACTGACATGAACGATAGTAACCTCATATCTCAAAGAAGTAACAGTGGCTTGTTTTTTTCTGTGGCTGTATCTAATTGTTTTATTATTTCTTTTAATTCTAAGATATGCGTTTCTGCTTTTTTCGATGTCATTGTTCTACGTATTTTCACTGGAGAACTGGCTGGAGATGCTGTTGATCCTCGCTATTTTCATGTCATGTTCTGGTTTGTTGGACAGTATGGAGCTACAACTCCACTTCTCCGCGTTGGCCCTCTTCTTGTGGTTGTTTGAGTTTTTGCTGATATCAGGGCAACTGCCGCTGCTTTCAGTAAAATTGGAGATGCTTAAAAAGGGTCATCTTGACGTTCTTGAGCTTCATGGTGTGTTATGTTCTCCTGCTGACAGCATTTTCTCAAGGTTTCTACATTCTTTTCACACGAATCTTACAACAGGACGGCACTGTAATGTTCTCTAATCCTCTCCTCTCTTTACTAAGAACAGTCGTTGTGTTTACAGAAGAATTCGACAGTTCCAATCTCTCTTTTGATACTTTGCCTTATACAAGCCATGTGATATTCCTCTTATTTGTCTTCCTGGTAGTGCTTATTTTGCTGAACTTGACGAACGGCCTGGTTGTGAGCGATACACAAGCGATCCGCAGGAATGCAGAAACGCTGAGCCTTGTGGCTAGAGTAAGATTAATAATAAAAGTTGAAGCATCAGTCAGGGCACTGCAGCGGTGTATGACATGTTCTGTGGAAGAGACAAAAGAAATGTGCACATTATATCCAAACAGACGGAATAAAATTGGGTCAACTGAACTTCGACTTTATTAAGTGTAATCCCTAAGAAAAGACAGCCTAAAAAGAAATGAGAATCCATTTTAATTCAAGACAAGTGGACAGCATCGGAATTGCGACATGACAAACTGGAGAAAATATTGGATGAAACCCAACAGATTCTTATGCAATTACTGACTCGTATAGATATTCGAGAATATGAAGCAAACCATGTTTAGTTTTAGAAACTTTTAGGCGTAGGTTCAACTTCCTTTTACCTACAGCACGGTTGTTCTCGCAGTGACGTGTATTAAAAGCTGTGAGGACCTACTGTGATTCACTTCGTAGTGCCAAGCTAACCAACAAAGGCCACAATGTTTAAAAAAAAGAGCAACAAAAGATAGGGACTGGAAAAATACCACCATTATAAATGTGTTATTATGAATTATTATATAGAAAAAACAGGAAAATGAAAATCTCGCTGGGAAGACTCTTTGGGAAAGACACAATTAAACGAAGTAATTTATTGAAGGTATTTGGTTTCGTTTCAATCATGCTGATGAATGAAATATTACGAGGTGTGTCCGGAAAGTAAAAATGCAAAAGCAACGCTGTGAATGAATTGCTTGTACATAACTTCACTTCCAAATATTTATTAAATCTTGGAACCAGCTTCTGTATCCCCGAGTAATAGAAGTCTGCCGCTTGCCCTTTGAACCACATCATGAATTCTTCTTGCACCTCATTCTCGTCGTTGTTTCTTTAGGTGAAGAAACAAGTCCAGGCACTCATTTCCTTCCTGTGCGTAGCGCGTGAGAAACTTCAGGGCGGAACCCATCCTTTTCATTTTGTGATCGTTCGTTAACATTTTGGTCACCCAGCGAGCGCACAATTTTCAGTACCCTAATTTTCCTGCCACAGATTAATGTATTTTGGTCTTAGACACTTCGGGAATGATGTGATGCAACTCTCCTATCGTCACGCGTCGATTTGCGAGAATTTCTCTTTCAGTTTCCTGAAGAAGGTCGTCAGAGATCAAAGATGGCCTAACGCTCCTTTGTTCGTCCTGAACATCAGTCCTTCCTTCGGGGAATTCACGATACCACTTCGTCACATTTTGGCGATTCATAACGTTACCATACACAGCAACAATCTGTTTGTGAATTTCCGCTGGACGTTCAACTTTTGCGTTGAGAAATCTTATGATGGAAGGCACCTCGCATTTTGTGGGACTTTGGATCGGCGCTACCGTTTAAAACACGTGTCACTCAAACAAAGCCGCTTCTATCAGTGTCAAACGAGCACGGTTCACAGGTAGAGGATCAAGGTCGATGGCAGTGTTGCCACAATAAGCATAAAAATTTCCCTATCGGCCTACACGTGATGTATTTTATTTTCCGGACTCGCCTCGTAGAAAGGAAGCATTCCGGTCAGTGTCAATGCTGCCAGGAAACACGTCTTCGATGTTTAAACAGCTCCTCTGAATCTGAAAATACTGTCCATTGAAACAAAGTTTCTTAACTACCAAGCATTTTATTACATCTTGAACATAAGTGATTACATCAAACACCAACATGTGCCAAGTTACCCTGGAATTTTTTTGAGTCACTTTGGATCTCGTGGTAAATTTGCGGAAATTTCTCGGTATTGCGTAATTAAACATTTTGTTCTATGAATTTCTAAATCCAGCAATTTGTTTTCTAAGTCGCCGTTCTTCTGGTAATTTTAAATATTTGAGGTAATTATATGACCACTAGAGAGGCACATGGAAAGCACTATATACTAACTTGTATAAAGTCTTATTTATCTTCCCTTTTGTTGGCTTTCAAAAAGACATGAGCCTAGGAGAAAATGCTGCATTATTATATACTGCATTCACGGGAGAAGCGTCCACAGATGGCTTTAGTTTTCGTTATCAAATCGTCGTTAGTAACAATGTCACATAATTTCTAATCTTCCGCAATGTTACAGAAGCCTTGAGAGATATTTAACTAAATTCTTGTAATGAGAGAGAAGGTGAAGAGGGGAGATGAATCACAACTGGGAAAACAAACAAGAAAGGGAAATTTAAGGAATCCGCGAGACGGAATGTAAGAAGTTAAATGAGAAAGAAAATGAGGTCATTGAAGTTATGATGGATGAAAATAGGAAGGAAATTACTGTCGCGACAGACAAATCTTTATAACGCGTTATGAATTCACGATATTTGGCTAATAATAAAGTTAAATAATGTTGCACAATTGTATCAGTCTGCTTCCCGCTGGTGAGTTAGTAAAGCGAAGACTGCCCTTCCATAATCAGGAACTTGTCCACTCTTTTATGATTGTTTCGCCCGTTTCCCAAATCCCTCTCAAGAGGGGTGAAACCTGTGATTCTGCCCTTCAACCGTGATGCTAATGCACTGTGCCTTTTGGAACCTGAAAAGATATCTTAAGTTAGGATGCACAAGTAGCATGACATCTTAAGACAAGACGAAGAGGCCAAACACAAACACCATCCCACCTTCATATGGCAATTGTGGTGTAAAGTACAATTATACTGTTCCAAATAAGACATTTACGATATTTTCTACCTAATTGAAATAAAGTTTCACATAATAAACATAAAAGGCTTTCTTTGTCACTAAAAATTTCAAAATATATTTTTATGTAATTATTAATCACAAAGAAGTAAGAAAATATCTCCTACAGTAATGTCGACAACAAATGAAATATCCGGTATAATACTCGAGTCTTCTCCAAAGTCTACCTTCCCACTGCAGACCACAGTATGCCAATCCACCTACCCTGATATTAACAACATTATTCTTGAAAAGTTTGAAAACAATAAAGCTATTTCGATTTAGGCACAAAATTGCTGGACACTGAAATTCAAGGAACACTGTAATTAAAATATGTAAAACACTGTAGAGATGTTTTTCGTTAAAGCAACACAAGAGACAATCAGTCAAAAACAATTATCGCCACTACTCTAATAATACAAGTGCGTGCCTTCTTGTAACCGACAAGTCCTGATTGATCCTACATAACACGACATTTTGTAAAAAACAAGTCCTTATTGACCCCACAAAACGTGCCTTCTTGACACTGAAGTTTCGCTATTGACTCCATGTAACATGCCGTATTTTACTGAAGGGTCCTTACTAAATCCTTATGACATAGGCAGTCCGTTAGAACCGTAAATTCTATATTAGGTGTCTCTACGGTCTTTCCTACATCAGATGTTTCTCCAACCGCCATGGTTATAGTGCAGACGCTGGCCGACTTAATGCTACTAGATAAGTTCTGAAGTTCTGGAGCAAGAGGTCTCTTATAGTATTCTCATTGAGTTTGGGATCACTAGGATATTGGTAAGGCTATTAAAAATGTGTCTGACTGAAACGTATAGTAGAGTCCGGGTAGGCAAGAATTTGTCTGACATGTTTCCTATTAGGAATGGTTTGAAACAGGGAGATGTTCTATCGCCATTGCTTTTCAACTTTGCTTT
>Ga0209629_10001968_pt1 | contig 13569 bp, 9 predicted proteins | sample TergutCu122P5_FD_187286 | JGI IMG/M metagenome (GOLD analysis project Ga0209629, IMG submission 187286) | Cubitermes ugandensis P5 segment gut microbial communities from Kakamega Forest, Kenya - Cu122 P5 (SPAdes) (version 2) | ecosystem: Host-associated > Arthropoda: Insects > Digestive system >... | reverse complement strand
TCTTGTCACAAATGTAGCAATACCTGACATTAATATCTAATGCTGCCACCTGTTGATAATGCCGTAAATTCTCCAAGCATCTTTTAAACTTTCACAATACCTTATATGTTCGAGGATCTACAAAGGGAAATGTAGAAGAGGATGTTATTAGAAATGTCAGTTATATAAAAGAAGTTGATAAAAATATTAGTTAACTTATCAGGTGACAAGTAACTACACTTCTCTTGGGAAATAAAAAATGAAAAATGGAGATTCACAATGGACTAAATATTAAAGAAATAGAAAAAAGAATGACCTAAATCAAGATGGTTTTTTCAACACAAAGTAAAAGAACATCTTGAACGGACTAAAAAATTAAAATCAATAATAAAATAACTGACAAAAAACAGCAGTTCCAGATAATCCGAAAAATAATACGAGTTTCAGCATCTGAAAGTCCTTTTAATTTTATTACAAGGAGGGACTTGGAAAATCACGATGGGATCTTGAAATAAGTAATAACGCTTTGAAAAAGAAAGCAACGTTCTTTCCACTGCTCGAACCTAAAAAAGTAAACAGTATTATTCTCCAGCGGGAAGTCGCCTTTTACCAATTGAAAGAGTGCCACATCCAAAAGGGCTCGAATCAGGAACGGCAAAACTTGCCTTTTGCTTCTTCCTAACCGCTTACAACTAAACACTCCGACCGATACATGCTTACAGTTGCACCCATTATTGATTTGTTTATATGTTTGGAAGCCTGTTGCCATGTAATTTCGAAGCACGTAAATTGAAATTGTCACTTATCCACAGTCGTGACCTTCAAATTAACAAATGATAGTGAGACCGAATACAGGTAGATTTTAGTACCTCCTGTGTGTAAAGTTCGCAGTTCTCGTTTCGGCTGCAAGAATTTGTGAATTTGTTGCCAAGGAACGTCAAATTATCTTGATTTATGCATAAAATACGGGAGATAATCTGTCAGGTCTTCATAAATGATTTACAGAAAAGAAACGTTTTCGAGTCGTTTGATGCAAGCATTTGCAAAGGTGAAATGCCATCAAAGAACTCTCTGGCAAATGGCTGAATAGTGCAGTTCAGCCATGTTTTTTTCTCTGACTTCGCACCAGCCTTCTTTATCCTATTCCCTCTAGTGATAACCACTCTCAGACAAAGAATGTTTTACAGTTTCAGATACTTAAAATAAAGACAGCAACAGTAAATTGTACAGTGCAAAACATGGGGTTGAGTAAATCCTGTAAGCCACAGAAAGCTTGTGCATCTGAATATCAGAACTGAATATAGACCGTGTGACAAATAGGGCATTATAATGTCATTTCACAAGCACAATTGTGTCGTTTTAACGTAAAATATGAGCCCAAGTGTTCTTAACTTACTGCAGTCTACGATCTCTGCTATCAGCACTCAGTAAAACTGTACATTTACTGCATTCTTTCATAACTTCGTTTAAAGTATCGTTACATTAAAATCACACACGATTCTTCGCTCAAATCTTCTGAATTATATAGTAAAAATCCCCCAGTATTATTTTTAATAAACGGTAATAAGGGGAGAATCTGGTGCACTTTCAAATATCTACTAATTTTTTATAGCGACTTTTGTGCTGACGAAATATTCAGCTAGAATTTGGAAGTGTTTTTGTTGGAAAAAATATATTAAGTTTGATAATAAAATAAAAGAATATAGTTGTAAATATATGCTGATAAAGGTGAGTGTGAAGTTTATTTGTTTGTTGTATTAAGCCTTAACGAATTTTGCAATTAGATTAATGATATGAAGATTTAAGACAGTATATTATTTGTTCACCCAAGGTTTCGAGTTTATAGATTTTGGTAATATGAAAATAATTTCCCTTACAATCTCAATGAGGTATCTCTGAACGAGAAAATTAAAAAAAACACATTCTATTTTAGATGTATTTGATTGACAAGATTGTTTTTGTTTCCGACTAAACGTTTATTATTTTATTTGTGTATTTATATTTATAATTTCATAAACAAGCCAGAAAGACACAACGCATGAATTTTCAGTGTTGCCCCTCAATAATATATAACAGATTAGAGCAGTTTGTATACTGACAGTAAGAAATATTTAATTCTCGAAAGAAGGTTTCATTACTGTAATTGAATCAAAAGTTGTAATTCTTTTCGGGATTCCCAAAGGGATTCTTAGACATTACCTACCAATTTATCTAAATTTAATCTACCAAATTGCAAGGTGCCACGCCCCTGAAGGCAATAAAGTTAATAGCGAGAATGGAACCTATAGTTCCAAACGTATTTACCATTAATTTTCTGAAATATAAAGGCAGCCTTTTAAGTCTGATTGCACCTAATGTGTAAAGGTTTCTTAAGCTTAAGGTAAGATTGAAAGGATTTTGGTGAAGATCAATATGTTGGAATGAAAAATGCAGTGTAACGCAATTACTGAACTTGTTAAAATTCTGGCATATATATCATAACTACATACAGGTTTGTAATATTAGTCATACAGAAAAGTTTAGAAAACAACTTCAGAGGAAGATTGTATAGAAATAGTGCAAAAGGAAGGCATTAAGCAACAAATACCTTTCCCAATTTTCGTTTTGTACAATACAACATTTGCATATATCCCAAGGTATCATTCACAACCAAAAGAAGTATTCATCAGTCTGACAGCAGTTACAGTGCTGCATGTTGAAACAATTAAAATTCATAAAATTAAATATAAGAACAATTTTAATAACAACCACCAACACAAAACACATGACTGCTGTAAAATTCTAAGACCAACACATGAGATTTGCTGATATTTTTCTATCTACTTGCAAGATTAATGTGTCGAAAATAATTTAAAAGACCGAATGTTGCGACGGAGTGGAACGAGTGTGGAGACAAGTGTATACCCGTCTGACTGTACTAACATACATGGCAATAATACAAAGCATATAATGTATATATATATATTCAGTCAACTAACACAACAAATTAGATAACAGCAATATGTAAGACAAACTACATGTTTCGGCCTAGTAAATGTTCCATCATCAGGATGTTCACAGAACTTTTGGGGAGACTATATACTAGGCGTGGTGAATATTTGGCGGACGAGATCTAGTCGTACTTCTTAGTTCGTGGGGTTAATACAGGTTATCAGCGTTATATATATGTATGTACCTGTCATCTGAAATGCATGCATAATTCTTATCTAGTCTTGACATGCAGGTGGCCATCAGTTATCACAATATAGGGTAACAGCAAGTTTATACGTCAAATCCATGGACTGTAGTAGGCTACATATGAACACAATATTTCACTAAGTGAAATATTCAAGTATGCTAAACAACTAATGTGTCTCACTATACAGGTAGTGTCAAGTTCACTGTTCTTATGGTCCTAGTATGCACTTGAATAATAAACCTTCATATTAAGTTATTGTATCCAGCATTATTCACGTATACATAAACAGTACATAGTGGATTATATATGCGTTGCCAATGTGCAGTCTACCAAATTACATGGTGCCACGCCCCAGGGAGCAATAAAATTAATAGCGAGAAGAGAAAATGTAAGTCAGAATTATTGACCATTAATTTCGTGAGATATAATGGGATCCGTATAAGTGTGATTAGAGCTAATTGGTAAAGGTTTGTCAGGGATAACATATTTTAACGGGATTTTGGCGAAGGTAAAGATTTTGAATGAAAAGTATAGAATAACAAGTACTGAACTGGTTGAAATTCTGTCATATTTAGTGACACCTACATAAAATTTTGTAGAATTATTCTTAGGGAAAATTAGGAAAATATTTCAGAGGAAGTCTGAGCAAGCAAGTCTGCAAAAAGAAAATCTGTGAAGAGGAATATATTTCCCACTTTTCACTTTGAACATGCAATTTTCACTGTATATATCCAAAGGTATCCATCACCATCAACACAATATTTATTCAGTTTCGGAACAGTTACAGTGCTGCTCGGATAAACAGTTGGGTGGTTATCGTCAGGTAAATTATTTTCACGAAATTTAAAATTTGAAATCTAATGGTTTGACGATTACAAATTTGTAGTGAAGAAATATAAATTATAACAAACCTAATAAATTTCCGTAATAATTACAAATTTCTACTCTGTAAACTCTCGTCCCCAACACAGATATTGCTATAACCATTAGTTAGATCATATGACCTAATACTCAGTAAATGTCTGCCTCATGCGTATCTGAAGTCATCGTTGGCAGGGAAAAGAACACGTTCAAGGATGCATTGAAACAAAAGTTTCCAAACGTCACTGCATATGTACAAATAAAAGAGAATATTGTGTAATATCCTGTGAAAACAGCACAGAAATGGCGAAAACTGCTGTGTGGTGCCAAATATAGAAGGAAAATTCGATGGCAACTAAATCTGATAGAGTGAATTTGAAATCATTCCAAATTTACTCGTTAATCCCTGGTTAATATATTATCTTACATGTAAACTCGCTCATTGTAAATAATGCAGCTAATAAATAATTTGTGAACTGGAACTAAAATTCTTCTATTCATATCTGAGAGGTCGACAGAGAAAAGGTTTGTCCATATTTTCCATTCCTACGACTTATAGGCATGGCAACTTCATTTTCTGGCAGTTGGCAAGTGAACTGGGTGACGAGCTGTGGGTGACGTAGTAATGAGTAAACCCCACCAATTTTAAAAATTACCTATCAGCACAGTCATCACCAACGTCATATTCTTTTGCTCAATTCACGAATTACAACACCTCGACCACACAACAGAGGACACTTAGACACCAGCCCGTCAAAGCAGATAGAAGGCAGGTTGCATCTGATACAGATTGAAGTTTTAATATCCATCAAGCCGTGAACAATAGCTATATTCTGAAAAGTAATTTAAAAAATTTCTTCCAGTTGCTGAATTCCTGTGACCAGCAGCACATCGTTTAACACTTGTGAAAATTCGGAATCCAAAACTTCTTGATGAAAATGAGGAACCAGATTTTGAATTTGACTGAGGGAATGCGAGTGACTGACGCTGGCGTGAGGCTGTCTGCAGACAGTGACTGTAACGAACAGCGAGCAGCAGCAGCTGGACAAGGAATTATTAGAATGCTTGCTTTCTTGTTGTTATAAGGTTCTGAGGGGAGATAATTTTGGTGGGTGTTTCTTTCACGGTACCTTCAGTGACACATGCATTACAACCTGCGTATTTGGACACTGGAGATGAGAATCACGTGATCTGTCTAGAGTTCAAGAGACAAAACTTCTTCTCTAAATTATCTCGAACTTTATTGTCAGTCCACGTAAATGTACTAATTTAATTTCCTTTTCCTTCGTTGATGATTCTTCAAAACATTATTGTGTCAGTTCTAGGCGTTATTCATTATCACTCTTCCATTTGATATCTTCAATTATTCAACATATTTTACTGAAGTTTAACTTCTTGAATTCGTATTAGGTTGATCCTTCGTGGCCTTTAAGAATATTTAAACTTTGCTTTCATCCTTGTGTCTTATTCTGATTGTGTTCTATTCATTATCTCTTCTCCGTATTTAGCTTCATTTTGTATACATATTTCACCGAGTGGTGCTACAGATTCGCGGTCTTCCTTTCGTCTCTGACATGGGTCACAACCCTTTATATATTCTTCTATGGACCTGCGCATCCCAGGCCACCAGTAATTAAGGGAAATCAATCTATGAGTTCTTTTATCTCCTGTGTGAACTACGTAAGGGTGATTATGGTTTGCTTTGATGACGTCTTGAACTAAAGTCTGCGGCACTACTAACTGGTGCTTATTGTTGGATTGACGTCTGTACATCAGAACCTCATTATCAAGAAAGAACTCATTTTTACTAGAATAGGCTCCGGGGTTCTGTGTGCAACCGAAAGCATCCGCCTTTTGCTCTTGTAGAATATTCTCTTTTTCTAGGCTGTTCTGATGTGTGATGGTGCTTACGTGTCGGCTCAGAGCGTCTACGTGGCTTATTTTGGAACCAGCTCTGTGTTCGACCACAAAGTCCAGATCCGATAGCCTCAGGCTCCATTTTAGAAGTCGGCTGTTTTGATCGGAAAATTTCTGCCAGTATATCAGCGCGGAGTGATCCGTCCTAACGAGGAATTTTCTTCCTAGCAAATAGCATCGGAAATGCTTGGCTGCCCACACCAAGGTTAGCATTTCTAGTTCACTAGCTGAATATAGCTGTTCCGCGGTATTTACCTGCCTACTTGCATAGGCCAATGGCCTTTCTATGCCATCCTTCACTTGAGATAAAATGGCAGCCACTGCCGTCCTAGATCAATCCGTTGTAAAAATAAATGGCAACTTAAAATTTGAGTAGGCCAATACAGGCGTGGTGCATAGCCTATCCTTTAAGCATAGAAAAGCCTCTTATTTTTTAGGGCCTCAAGAGAATACTTGGTTTTCCTAGTGAGAATTGTCAAGGATTTTGCTAATTCAACAAAACTGGGCACTAACCTCCTGTAAAACGAGACTAATACTAAAAATGCCCTGACGTCCTTGACGTTCTTTGGCATCGGATATTCTCGCACAGCCTTTACTTTATCAAGCGAGGCTGTCATTCCTCTCTCTGATAACACAAAGCCTAGGTACTGCACTTGGGGTTGGGCGAATACACATTTCCCCGGATGCAGTTGGAGATTTGCTTGTTCAAATCTTTGCAACACATTTCCTAACCTCCGGGCGTGTTCTTCGGCGGTATCAGAAAATAATATAACGTCATCGATATATACCCATAACTCTACTCTTATCAGATCCTTTAAAGCTGTGTCCATTAGTCTTTGAAAATTGACAGGGCTGTTAGATAATCCAAAGGGTAAGCGGTTGAATTCGTAGTGCCTAATGGGACTGTGAACCCAGTACGCACTCTGTGTTCCTCTTTAATACTCACTTGTCAAAATCCGCTATAATAGTCCAAGACTGTGAAGTAATTGGAGCCGTGCAAAGTGTAAATGGTTTCATCAAAGACGGGCAGAGGATAGGAGTCGAACTTGGTAACTGAATTTAGCGCCCTAAAGTCTACGCAAAACCTATTATTTTGTTTTCCGTCCGGACGTTTTTTAGGGACGAGAATCGATGGCTACAACCAAGGAGACTGGCTCTCTCTTATAACTCCTTTGTCTAACATATTCTGCACTTGAGCGCGCATTTCCTCTCTGAGGGCGTACGGAACCCTATATGCGGTTGCCTGATAGGTCGCGCATCTCCTATGTCTATCTGATGTTCTATTATATAGGTGCCTTTAAAGTCATTGGCATTTTCGTCCTGAAAGACGTGCGCGAACCTCCGTAATACAGGCTCGATGTTTAGCCTATCTTCGTGAGTTAGATGGTTTAGCTTTCCATGGAGAAGCTTATTGTACAGGAACTCATTTATCTTTTGTCTAGGCGGCTTAGGTGGCGTCTGCGTATCGGTTTGATTTGCGGGGTTAACCTCGTCTATTAACTGCTCGGATACTTCTTCCGCTACGCCAAGTACCGTGGATTCGGGGACGGTCAAGATTTACTTAGAGAAGTTCGTAAGCAAAACATATGCATGGTTGTTGGCGTATCCGGTTTCTGCATGGTCAGCTCGTGGTGCAGTCTGAGGTGACTCGTGGATGCTTGATCCATCCCGTGTTAGTGCGCGTGCGGGAAAAATTCCTTCTACGGGAATTTGCGCCGGTTCTATACACACAAGTGTTGGGGGCTCTTTCTCCTTCTGGGATCCTAATTTCGCTATTACCACTTGTCGACATCTAGGTGCCAAGGTGATTTTTTCTTTAGCTCTTACAAGCCACGTTCTAGCTTGCATCGGGCTTCTCTCTTGGGGAGGGGTGGCTGGAAACTGCTCGTCCTTGCGCCTTACCATCTTTGAGCTAGGTTGAGGGCTGTGTCCCTCTTTACCCTTTGTAAATACTGTGAGTGCCGTGCACTCAGTAGGCGATTCACTACTTGTCCGTGCCGACAGATTGACGTCGTCAAGAGACATCTTGTTGCAATGTAGATTCATCGCGGCACCATGTTCTATCAAGGAATCTATGCCTAATAGGCCTGCCGCCTCCGTGGGGAGAGAGCAGACTAAAAATGGGTGGTGGAACTTGCGTCCACCTATTTCAATAGAAACGTACTGTCTCTCTTTTACATCGAGCACTTCACCTGTTACTCCGAAGGGTTTCAGGGCAGTGACGTTCACGTCACTCTTCGATATACCTGGTTGTAATATCGAGACAGTGGATTCGGAATCCACAATGAAATTTCTCAACTCTCCGTCTATGCGCACTGGGATAGAGGGAGTACCGTGCTCTACTGCGATTGAAACCTGGGGTCTCTTGACAACCTTTTCGGAAGGGAAGAGGCGAGAGGAGCTGTCTCCCTTCACGCCTCTTTGCCATTTCCCTGTTTCTCCAGCCCTGACCTCGACTCTCGTTTAGTCTGAGGTGCGGGCTTTCTGTCCCGGGACCCCGAACGCTTTGAACGTTCAACTTGGCCCCGTCTCTCAGAAGAGAGAGGATTGCCTCCCTCTCTTCTTAATCTGGTAGGGCACTCCCGTGTGAATTGACCTACACCATGACACCCATAACAGCACAAGGCTTCTTTAGTCCGCTCGTTCCTAGTGCTGTTGTCTGTAGCCCTACTAGGAACCGAGGAACTTTGACTATTTGCATTACTGGGCGCGGTCGTTGCACTCGAATATCTCGGTCCTTCACTTTCACTTTCCGTTCGGTTGGGGGGTCGCGAATGTAGACTAACCGAATTGTCGAAACTCGTGTAGAAACTGTTATTAAACCGTTCTTGTTTCTCGGCTTCTTGTACTGCCAGCGCGATTCGCAATGCTTCTTGTACGGTTTGTGGGCTAGCATAGCGCACCTGTCGGCCCGCGACGCCGGAAAAGCCCCCTGACGAAGCTGGCTAAAAGCATACGCTCCGCATTTTCCTGGTGTAACCTCTGTGTTATGGGGTCGTCGACCTTGCATATAATTTTCTGGGCTAGCGCTCGACATCGATCTGCGAAATCCTGCGAACTCTCATTTTTGCCCTGTTTCGCGGTTTGCAACCTCATATAATGGTACTGGTCATTATGCACATCTCTGTACCTTTATCTAAACACTCTTTTAAATGTTTCACACGATGCGTCTTGTGCGTGAAGCTCTGCGTATCCCTGATAGAACATTTACGCAGAATCTGTTAGTTTTAAAACTGCGATTTCAAAATTGTCTCTATCCTGCCAACGGCCCATTCTAGATGCCGCTTCTATGCTGCCTATAAATTCTTCCAAGGCACTGCTGCTTCAGAACCTGACCATGAGGGAGAGGTCCTTGTAATCTGTAGGAGTTCCTACCGACAAACTCTCCCTTAGACGCAAAATCTCTGTTTTCGTCTCAACTAATTCGCTTTGGAGTCGGGCCTCGGCCATCTGTAGTCTGTGTTCTCGTGCTAAAGAATTATATTACAAAACAAAATAACCAAAAGCAATTTAGCTCCGGCTTAATTTCTCTGTCACATGTCTCTAATTCTGCAACAAACCAGTTGTAACCCGCACTTTCAATTTCAATACCACTCGACTTGCGCACAATACTATCCAGTATTCCTACAACCTACTGGTAGTAACATCCCACCGCTGCCACCAATTTGTAGTGCCCTAGGAGGATGGGGTTAGATTTACTAACGGCACTTCGAAAAGTACTATGGTTAGGGCAAATAAATAAAAGACACTGGTATAAATAATACTTAAAATAAATGCTTCCACCATGCCAGACGAATCGGGCGTGCGTCAAGTGAATTTTGGGTACCGAAACAAATAGACAAATCAATTGATATGTTCCACGTTTCTATTATTATAATATAAGTGGATTCTATTAAAGTAGGATTACAACATAAAATTTAAGTTAAAATATAACATTAGTTACAATAACAAAACTGATAAAATAATTATCTTGCCTCTTAGTTCACAAACGCAACGTTTGGGAATTTTGATAATGTTTACCGAATAGTTTCAAATTTCACTTCACTCGAATAATTTAGAATTTAAATAGTTAAAGTCTAGTCAAAGATTCTTACCTTGTAACAGGATGTAGAAAAGTATCATCTCAAATGTAACGTAAAGTCACTAATAAAGTACACTGTTTCAAAGTTCAGACTTTCGTAAATTAAGTTTTGTAGATTCAACTTCGTACATCAAATATTCGCAGATACGTGACGGCCGGTCAGATTAAACTTGAGTGAGAGCTGAATCATCGGTAATCGCTATGTTATATAGAGGCAAGTTGCAAGGTAAAAGTTCGCGTCATTATTTCAAGTTAATTGAACTTAAGGTAAATTGAACTGTTTGGTATTTTTTACGTTAGTAATAGCGAATACTTTCCATTCCTGTCGCTTGCAGGTACATAAAATTAAGTCACAATTCAGTAAAGTAAAATATCCAAAATTTGACATTCCTTTCAAAAACATAAATTTGGACCATGTTTACAGGAAATATAAACCATAAGACAAAGCACTTCTTGCATAATTAATAAGACAATCTGTTTTCTCTAGAGTTATGAAAGGGAATTTAAAATTATTTCCAATTATTAGAGAAGAATAATAGTTTGACCCACAGGGCAAGTGTCTAGAATTATGGATTTCTAAATACCTAAAGAGAAAAAATTGAAAAAAAAATTTAGTTATAAAATGTGTGGAGAAATTGTTGTGGTAATTTGGATTCAAGATACAAGTGATTATTTGTAACACTTGCATCAGGGAGTATATTTGATCCGCAAAAACCTGTACAAAACTAGTGCAGATAATTGGAAGTCCTGAGCAGACAAACATATATCAAGAAAGAACAAACCAACAAAATGCACAAATTAATTTTGGATTAATCAATTTATTATTGTTATTATTATTATTATTATTAATCCAAAATTAATTTGTGCATTTTGTTGGTTTGTTCTTTCTTCAATTATGAAAATGCACGGTCCAAAAACCAAAACAAATATCAGCTTCCAAACAATTGCATTTTATACTAATTTACTACACCCGCACAATTGCAGTCATATCATTAGTTATTAGTGAAATAACTATTTGTTACAAATATAAAATAGAAATAAATACATACATACATTTTACAAAAAAGCTCACAATCGCCAGAGTTTTCCTTTTGAAATATGCATATATTTGCACCCGTAGCTGGCCCAATAAATATAAGCTGGCTGCCGCATACTTACTCTTCTGTTAGAGTTAATTTTCGAAGCAGAAACAATATCGAAGCCTTCCCTCTTGCACAATATCTAACGTTCTGTTACCAATCAGAACGCATTCCGAAAGAAACCTTTCCGCTCTGTGCTAACCTATCAATTATTCAGTTGTGGCTGCATGACAAGCTGACATATTAAGGCATAATATGAAATCAAAACAGTGGTTTCAAGAAATAACATGCTAAGAAATCAGACGTCTTTCATTAAACACAAACTCTGACATCACTATTTAATTCCTGCTTTACAATTATGGACAAAATCAGTAACAGAATTTGTGGATAATAGAGAAAATTCTTCTAAATTACCCTGAATAAATACCACGTACAATTGTAGACGTGACAGAAATAGTTTGTAATGGTATATGATTTACTTGTATCTGCCTATACATTACAGTCTAACAGTAAATAATACCAGTAATATAGGTGTGGGCCTGACAGCACGCAGTAGTGTTTAACCGTGACACGCGACTGGTTCTTAGGCGTGTTCGAAAATGCGAAAAGAAAATTTGTCATGTCTCTCCGTCCTAATGGGAAAACTTTGCTACCATAAGGAGAATTCTTATTTAATTACTTACTGCATGGAACACAGTCCGTCTTGAAAAGTTAGCTGGTTCTTCATCCAGTCAAGAAATTCCCCGCATTTTTAGAACCCGAAGGTCCATCACCTTACTCACGAGTGCTCCCCACCTGTCCCTATACTGAGCCAACTCCACCCAGTCCACATAACCCCCTCTCACTTCCTGAAGATCCATCTTAATATTATCTCTAATATTATCTGCGTCTGGGTCTCCCCAATGGTCTCTTTCCTCCAGGTCTCCAGACAAAAACCCTGTTCACCCCTCTCCCCTCCCAGTACGCCCCACATGCCCCTGCCCATCTCATCTTTCTCGATTTTACCACCCGCACAATATTCGATAAGGAATACAGATCATTAAGCCCTTCGTTATGTAATTTTATAAATTTCCCTGTTACCTCAACCGTCTTAGGCACAAATACTCTCCTCAACACCCTATTCTCAAACACCCTCAGCATACGTTCCTCTCGCAATGTCAGCTACCAAGTTTCACACCCACACAGAACAACGGGCAAAATTATAGTTCTATATATCTTGATTTTTAACTTTTTGGATAGCAAACTGGAAGACAAAAGATTCTGCACTTAATAATAGCAAGCATTCCCTAACTTCAATCTGCTCTTAATTTCTTCCTGAATAGAATTTTTATTTGTTAACGTTGTTCCCAAATAATTGAAATCTTCCACCCTTTCAATGGAACTATTATCAATTTTCATACTGTGAATTCGTCCTGCGTTCTGATCTAGAGACATAATCATATACTTGGTTTTATCAGCATTTACTTCTATTCAAATCTCCTAAGTTACAAATACTGTAGTTTCTGCATTTTCCTTTACCGTATGTACTCTTCCCCCCAACATAGTAACATCATCGGCAAAAGCCAGAAGCTGCTATATACCATTTAATTTTAAGCCAACCTGGTTCACTTGAACACGCCTAATGGCATACACTAAAGCAAAGTTGAAAAACAATGGCGATAGACCATCTCCCTCTTTCAAACAATTCCTAATAGGAAACTTGTCAGACAAATTCTAGCCTACCCTTATTCTGCTACACATTTCAGTCAGACACATTTTTATTAAACTTACGTAACTTGGGGATCCCAAACTCAATGAGAATATTATTATAAGGCCTCCCTCATAACTGAATCATAAGCTTTCTTGGAGTCTGTACAGAGCCGATGCATAACTTCATTGTATTCCCATTTTTTCTCTCAAGTAAAATGAAGTTTTACAGAATATAATTTGTTGCATAATTATTCAGAACTGTCACTACATGCAGTGGCTTGCCTTTCATTCTGCTACGCGTCTATTCTTTTCTCTTCAGCATTTTGTGTAGCGGTTTTGTGTGCACCCGTGAAGTGCGGCCAGCAGACGTATTAGGTCCTGAGGTTTGAAGTATTCACTTATGTAATTACAGTTTTGTGGGATGTAAAGTAGTTCACGTTTTTAGGTAGGGCAGCCCACAGTTACGGATGATAATTCTGCCTTTAATTTCAGAGGTGCAGGGAATTCTTGGCATTTAATTTCGAAAACACAACGCCGTAAATGAATCAGAAACAACTAAACGCTAAGTTCCGTTATGAAATAAATATTTATTTACTGTGAAAGAGTGAAGAATATAAGAAAAATCACATTTTATTTGGTGAGGTACTGTGATGAAAAAATATTCAAACACTCTACACATATTTGAAATCAGTATCAGTCTGAATACAAGTTTATTTTAGTAAGAATATTTTTCATTTTTTAGTAATATGAAGAGACATAACCTAAGTAAAATTATATTAAAGAAT
>Ga0209629_10001966_pt1 | contig 13578 bp, 8 predicted proteins | sample TergutCu122P5_FD_187286 | JGI IMG/M metagenome (GOLD analysis project Ga0209629, IMG submission 187286) | Cubitermes ugandensis P5 segment gut microbial communities from Kakamega Forest, Kenya - Cu122 P5 (SPAdes) (version 2) | ecosystem: Host-associated > Arthropoda: Insects > Digestive system >... | reverse complement strand
CCTCCGTCTCCCCTTCCATCCAAGTTGTGCCTCCAGACCATCATACTGTCACTGATTGACGTTCTGTATAATTGCTAGCAAAGATCTAGAAATAAGATATTAAATTCATTCTCACGGAATATTTACCTTTGAGGGTGGGTTGCTGTTTACTGAATTGAAGAAATATGAATTAGCATCATCCATGAATGAAGTCAACAGATGTTTTCTGTAATTCATTTCTTCATTTAAGTTTTGCCTGCAGCTTAAAGGTCAGCTGTTTATCCAATACCAGTTCATTTAGCATGTTATTTCATAAATTAAGCCCTCAACAAGACCAATAAAAAATGGGGCTCCTTTTTAGCCATGCTTTGTTTTACTTTTTACGCTACTTATTTTACAACAGTGTTTCTAAAATTAACATTTTTTCTTTCATCAAGCACTGACACCCTTCTCTTGTACAGTAATCTGTTGTGAAAATTATAAAGTTGTAGACTTAATGTGAACGGTTTTGTGACTTACTGATGCATGAGTTATTTTGTAATTGGTGAGATGTGAGGTTTTGACATTAGTGTTGCTGAGGATTCGGGTCTTCTGCGATGTGACATTGTGTGTGGTTCCTGACATGTCGAAGGAATGTCAGGAACCAAGTTCTTGAACTTTTGGCCCTTGAAGATGAACGTACTGCATTCCTTCAAAACACCAGAAACACTCACACAGCAGCACAGCACCATGTCCCAGAAGGTATGAATCCTCATTTTATAATTTGTCTTGAACTGTGGATTTGGTTTTCCATTATTATAATTTTTAAAAGTGAAACCATTTTGTTCATGTATGTTTCATTTGTAGTGGAAAGACCTTCCATATAATGATGACCAATTGTATGTAGTCATGAGGTATTTTTTTGTTTGAATGCTGTGTAGAACTTATTTTTGTTTTAGTTTAAAACACTTACTTCTAATATGGCTACTTGTTTCAACTTCATTGCTTTTGTCCCGTGTTAAGTTATTTAGTTGGAACGCATGTTCTGTTTTTCTGCTGCCCATATGTTAGGGTTTTTAGCCCCAGTGGAGGGTCTAGTCTTCCCTCTGGTATCAAGTTGCTGATGTTTAATGGCATTATGGTGTCTCAACACTTCATTTCCTATCTCTCGTGATTTGTAAGTTAGTGGATTTTGAATCCTTAAGTTACATTGTTCTTTATGCAGTGTCAGTAAAGTTGGAAAAATTTATGCTGCTGTAAGGTACATATTTTCATAAAACAATACATTTTATGTTTTTGTACTTGATACCTGTCAGTACAAGCATAGTTATTTGACAAAATGAAATGTATTTGATTTTAATTGGGTGTTCATTTGGCCTTGTTTCATCATACTGTGTTGAATGAAGTACAGAGTGTTCTGCAACCAGTTGACCATATTTCAGGAGCATGCATAGAGATCACAAGTCATGTGAACAGTGTGTCAGTTCCCGCTGTTATTGTATCAGTGCTAGGGTATTGTGGCAGTGAATACAGAATCACTTTTTAGTTAATCTGTTTTACTATCAGCTTAATGTTCACACTTGACTCACATTTTCAAACTGACCACCATGTGGCTGCATACATGCTGCCAGGCTTTGAACACTGCATGTTCCCACTGCATGTGTTCAGTATCTTTCCTTTGTTAGCAGCAGCTTGAATTTTTCACTTTACCAGCTCTACCTTAGTTGCGGCTTGCTGTTGTGGTACACCCTAACTGCATGCTACTCTAGGAGAAGAAAACATGCATTCAAGTCTGTTGGTAAAGGTAGCCATTCTCCTGGTCCACATTTTTTGTCATTCTTCACCATAAACTTTGTTTAAGTGGTTCCAAGAACTCTTAACCTATCTCGCATAATGTTGAGACACTTCATCCGGTTGTATCCACCTTTATCCTTTTGTTGCAAGAGGCATATCCTGTAAATGAAGTATATGTAATTATTCTTGAAATTCCTTTGGTAACCAGCTGTTAAATGTATCCTGTTATGTGTGGTCCAAGACGGTGGTGCTAGTATTCCACACAATACATTTCCCCAACATCTCTATTGAAAATTAGTTTGTATTACTTCATATGCATTTTTCTGCTTAGAAGAGTGAAGTCTCCTTGTTCTGTTAATGCCATCACATGTAAGCTTATCCTTATCTGTGAATAGAATGTCAGAATTTGTAGTCATGGTTGCAACCATTGACAGAATTGTATGTGGCTAGTATGTTATTTCAGTACAAATTTTTGTTCTTGTGCGTCTTAGAGGTGATACAAATCAAAACATTATTATGCAAAATTCCTCATACTTGTGTCAGTGCAGTAAAAATCCTCATGCAAATGCTTTGTACGCTTGTGCATGTTCTTCACTGTGCAGCCTCCAGAACACTACATGAAACTGTGATTTTCCACATTGTGCAATCACTCATGGAAACGAACCAGTCTCCCTCAGAATTCTGCATATGTTATGAAATGTGTTGTGATGTGGAAGTGTGTGACCAGGATATCCACTACTATTCTTTTGCAGCAACCATACCATTTTGAATCATACTTCCATGGAAGCAACAAAACCACAGACTTACATTTGCATGGAGAATTGACCAGTCACAGTTTTGCTTACTGCACCAGCACTTACCTTCATATTGGTGTTGAACTGACTATGGGTTGTAAGCTTCTCTCTCTCTCTCTCTCTCTCTCTCTCTCTCTCTCTCTCTCTCTCTCTCAAAATGATCTCTAAAACATGCACCTGACATTTGTCCAAATTAGTGCAGAAAACTGTGCATTTTGTGGTACTTCACTTTGTGTGAAGAACGAATATTTTGTTTCTTTATTTGCTAAAATTCATTCACTTTCAACAAACTAAAGTTGCCTTTTTAAAGAATCTGTAAAGTTACGGAATCAAATGTTATCTTTCATTGAAGATATGCTCTTTAATTCCTGTCGAAATCTTATCATTTTTATATGTAGCATTCTGATGAACTGCTAGTCTAGTAGTTTACATTCAGTGAAATCTGACGCTGATCTATATACATATACTCAAGTTTGTTGGAGTATCAGTTGTAATAATTTTTATAAGGTTTTTGAGTAAAAATGTTTTTATACAAATAAAATGGAATAGAAAATCATAACATGTAAAAGAGATGGAAATTGAACTCTTGTAAATAACTTTTAATATCCTTGTCCATATCACTTGTTGTTTGTTGACTAAATGCTGTTTTCTTGTTTGATAGAAGGTGTTGTAAACCAGACTAAATGAACCATATTACCACTTTTGTCCAAATTTAATGCAGCCAAGAGCATAATGCCAATCTCATTTTTGGAACATCATGGTAGACGTGTGTTTTAAATGACATGTGTGAAACGTTTTTCATATGCTTCAGAATGAAATAAAAATTCAGGGTTTTCTAAATTTCCATTAATTTTTTTCTGTCCCCTGCAATGATATCTTTGTTATGCCCCTGTTTTTAAGTTCAGAAGAGAATAGACCTTTTCTTTACATTCTGTCATCCACCATTTGATACTTTTCAAGGATTTTGAATATACAGAATTTCTGCTGTAACTGACACAGTGTACTACTTGGTTTATGCAGCAATTTACAGTTATTAATTCTGAATGTTCAGCACTTCTATTGCTCCTGAATCCTGAACAAACATAAATTTTCTTCACTGACAAGTGTTCTGTTACAAGATGAGTTTCACTGAAACTTCCTAATGGCAGTTTTTCGTTGTTCTAAAATCAGGGCGAAATAAAATATAACAACAACAACAATAATAATAATAATAATAATAATAATAATAAATTAGTGGTTGTTTGTAATAAATATGTAACAGAATTGTATGTCAGACATTCCTGTGGAACTGCCATTTGCCTTACAGTTTTTGTTCCTTCGTCTTCAAAGTCTATAAACAAACTTGAAGTAAGTTTTTCTTCTTTTTTTATGAATGTCAGCTGGATTACTTCTCAATTTGTATAACACACCGTTTCTCAGTCAGGGTCCACTGATCCATGTGTGCCTAAGCAGTCTTCAAGCTGCTTAGATTCTGCTCAGTATAACATAAATATTTCCCTCATATTTTCCCTGATCTTGCTTTTATTGTCATTACTGCTATGGATTATAATTCCTTTTAATAATGTTGTATTGACTTAATAGAGTTTTTAACAGTTTTAACTTTTTTTATTTGCAAATGTTCCAACCTAAATGTTACCAAAAGCTGTGCCACAGAAGTCCATGGGTTGAGGCAGTTCTGGCACAGAGATCCACAAAATTATTTATAATGTGTAAGTGGTCTGTGGTACCAGAAAGTTTGAGAAGCTGTCATCTAATTCAGCTGTAGATATTTTTGTTCATTCTTGCATAAACTGAACGAAAACCTTCTGTCATTACTTTAAACCTTAAGCATTAGTGTGGGGAAAGTTTAAATCTATAGAAGATTTTGAGTGAAAATTCTGCATATCTTGGCTGTTGGCAAATACAGTGATAATTTATTAGGCATGAAGTAGTTACAGCATTGTAATTATGTCTGTATCATATTAAGCAAAAGAAATTATAAAATGCACAGTTTTAATTTAACATTGAACTTCTGTGATTGTTACCTTGTCATTAGTTTGTCAGTGTCTACCTGTGTCTCCAAAACACTTGCGTCCATTGATAAGATGGTATGGTGGTACAACCCGGAATACCATACATAATCTGAACACCTATGCCCATAAATATGCCAGATCTTACATAAGGTAATATTATTTCATAACAGTATGTACTCTAAGACCCTTTTGTCAGGAGCTTGAAATGTACCATTTTCCTCCAGTTTAATGGCAGGGTCTAGGCCTGGGGACAACTTAAAATTTACTTTTTTGTCTTACAACACAGATTTGTAGAATCTGCTTTGTATTGTCAGAACATTCAACATAAAATAAGTGGTTTGACTTGCAACAGTATGAAAGTGTGTAGGCCCAACTGCTTTCGGGGTACATCTGAACTGTTGACTGTGTAGGTATTTCAGCAACTGTAGGGAACACAGCTAAAAATTGTGAGCAGTTATAAGACTAAACTACTGTCCATGTGTACATAATGTGAGAAGTTAATATGAAGGAAGACTGGTAACCCTTTGCAATTGAGCGACATCATTTATGGATGGTCACTGAATTCAAATGAATGAATTGTGCTAGTAGTGGTACTTTTCGGTCCAGCAGCCAGTAGGAAGTGATGAACGCGATGACAGTAGCTATCTTATAGCCCATCCCATCCCCCAACAGTGAGTCTTGAAACACAACCATCATGTCCTACACAGTGGAGTTTGGAGACACCGAGTTTTCTGTACCAAGTCGCTATTTGGACCTGGCACCTAAAGGGGTGGGTGCTCAGGGCATGGTCTGGTGAGTAAAGGAAGAGGACTTATATACCACAGCACTTGAAAAAGAATGAAAACAAACTCATGTGGTCATTATATGAGTGCCATTTGATAACTTATAGTTGTCCATATGAATTTACTCTGTTCATACTTGAACTTGCTTTTCATTGGTCTTTAATATTCTTAATAACCAGTCATATTAAGAGGTTTAAGACTCTGTTATTGAAATTCCCAACATCTTGTACTGCTGATAGTGAAGTTGCATTTTATAGAAATCTGAAGAATTCATACTACGCAAAACCATATTAACTCTTTACATAAGTGCTCAGTGTTATCCCTTTTTCAGTTATAAGTCATCAGTACTGTTAATGTTGAATGACCAGTTTTTGTAAATCTTTGTGTGTGCATAAACAGCACACTTGTGTAGGCTGTGTGATATTGGTGTTTTGTCATGTCCGTATTAACTTTTAAAGTTGAAACAACTATAGCACCATTCATTGATGGGTCTTGAAGGTTTGTTTGATGATTGATTAATGAAAAGTGTTCAACTCTGATTAAGACTTATAATTCTTGTTATTTTGTGTAAATTTAAAGTAACAACATGGTAACTATAAAGAATTTTTTTTAGGACAATAGCTAATAATCACTGAATTTGCCATGTGAAATTTGTATGTTGAGATGTTATGCAAAGTATGAAGCATGTGTAACTGAAACCAATTTGAGGATGATAACAGGTTAAGGTACCACAGCTATTAAGAAAAATCACCACAGGTGTTTAGACAGAAATCCCAATGATGCAAAAGTCAGCATGTTCTGTCTGCAGAGTATTCCTTTGGCTTCTGCCTAAACCACTGTACTTACAGCCCCCTGCACATTGCCATTGTGCGTTAACATACAGCTTTTGAGAGCTATCTTTCATGATCCAAGTATGTGAAAATCAAATGGTGATGAGTCCAGGCTGTATGCAGGATGTTCGAGCACATCCCATTGCATGGTGTTGAAGTGGTCCTGAACTTTGTGCCATGTGGCACTGGCATTTTCATGAACAGGCTGCAGCCATCAGTGAGTTTACCAAGGCATTTGTTCTTGATTTTGGTATGCAAATTTGAAACATTTGACAGTATAACAATTGGCATTGGTTGTGTTGCTACATGATTTTCAGTCCAGAAGTGGGTTCCTCGATGTCCCCATGGCCCCGTTTGGACAGCTTCACCGCCTAATATGCCATGTTGAACTGTGCTCTGATATCATGTACTCTAGCTACTCTTACAGTTACCAGTACTGTTTGCACAAGTTTCTGCCAGTTTGTTTACTGAGTCAAATGCACAGTGGCATCGGGTACTCTGTCACAGCAGCGCCACAAATGAGTTTCAGTTGTGCATGTCTCATGTCGCATGTGCTGTGGTGAGTGTAAAATTAAAAACTCCCATAGAAGTCGAGAACGTTTGCATTCAAGCATGCCATTACACTCACTGCTGTATTTCCTGAAAATTAAACTGTAAGGTAATGTTACATTATGTCAAACATGGGCTATCACATGTGTCCATTCCTTCTCTTGGCAGTTTTGAAACATGCATGTTGTGAAGTTGAAACATAGGAGAGGTTGTGGTTGGGGTACACTATAGTCACATTCTAAGTTTGAGAGCAAAATGTTTGTAATTTACAGTTAATTATCAATAAAATCTACTGAGAAGTGGCCAAAAATTCATTTTGTTAAAGCAAATGGGAAAGTAAATTTCTTCTTTAATCCATATTATATTGAACGTGCATACACACAACATATGGGTCTCTACATGGGCGTATTTCGTTTGGAAATCAGATCAGAAAATTGTTAAAAGTAGTAATGGATGCTCTAGGTTGTAGTTTTTTTCTGCCTTTCATGTGTGAGGGTAACAACTGTGATTTGGTATTGAAAAAGACATGATCTGTTACTAAAAAAACTGAACATGTCAAAAGTCAGTAGTTGCCATCATTTTTAAAGGAGATTAAGAAAAATTGTTCTATCTTGGTGATAAATATTCCTGTTTTATATTTTACGGTCTATTTGACTAGTCTGAAATATTTAATTTAGGGCTCCTATGCGTCTGTATTTCTAAGTTTAGTGCTGTGCTTGACAATGAAGAAGTTAACAAATGCCTTTCTCCTGAATGTACTACTGCAGACCTAAGCTTATTTTCGATTTAAGGTTACGTAAATTTATAATATGATTATGGATGCAAACAAATTCTAATTACGAGGCACATCCAGAAAGTAAGAACCAATCACTAATAGTGGCCATGCAGGTGACATACACACTTCCAGTGTGAAGGTCTCTGTGTCAAGCGGGAAACTTGTGTTGCATTTTACGCTGTCATAATTTTTTGCCTTATATGCTATAGTTAAAGATGCAAACAAAAATCACATATCCCACCACCTGTGAAGTGGTGTAAGTGATAATGATGTTAAGCACTAACAATGTTCATTTGGCAGAAATTCACAGGCATATTGATGAAGTGTGTGGTGAAGGTGCAATAAATGAAGGAAGTATGAGGAAATGGTGTAGGGTGGTCAAAGAAGGCAGGACTGTTGTGCATGATGAACAAAGTGGGCATGCTAACAATTCAAGAGGGAGGTTTTTGTGGATGCCCCACATGGTCGCCACCTTACACCAAATAATTATCACTTGTTTCACCACCTCAAGAAATTTTTGACTGCCCAGAGTCTGAGGAGTGACCATGAAACAAAAGACATTGAGCATGACTGGCTGAAAGGCTTGGCAGCAACCTTTTTCAGCAAACGCATACAAAAGCTGGTCTCACAATATAAGTACCTTAAAGTATGTTTTAACTGTGTGGAGAAGTAGTGTAATGTAGGCACCAACGTGTTGCAATGAATTATTTTTTAAAAATTGCTTTAAACGCTATTACACCCAAGCAGTTCTTACACTCTGGATGTGATACATAGTAAAGTCAGTTCTCTAGAAGTTTTTCAGTGAAACAAACATGATGCTTGTTATTACCTCTCTCTTTCTAAAAGAAGAATGTTGTATTCTGATATATGAATTTTATTCGAGTTATCAACTTTAATATTTATCTGGCTGTATATAAGTAAGTGAGTGTGCTTTGAAACCCTTGAAATCATGTAATTCTCTTCATATTTGTTGCAGTGCTGCATATGACACAGTTACACAGCAGAATGTAGCTATCAAGAAACTGAGCCGTCCATTCCAGAATGTTACACATGCTAAGCGCGCGTATCGAGAGTTCAAGCTTATGAAGCTTGTTAATCATAAGAATGTAAGCCAAATGTTACATGTTTATGCAGTTTTGCCTGTATCACTGTGCAAGAAGTCAGTTCAGTAGATTCATCAGCAGTTTCAACATCTGTCAGTAGTGTTGCCAATTTTTTGCTAAGATTGTGTTCAGCCAATTTGGAATAGAGTAAGATTCACAAACTCAGGTGTCTTTGATCATTCATACTTTAAATACAACACATTACATGAAAATGTATTGTGTAGCATAAAATGTTTGTTTTTATTAAGATTTTCTTCAAAGATCAACCAAAATGAATGTGTGCCTTGGTAAATCTATTGAGAATAATTTGTATTTTGAGTCATTGCAGGTTTTAATTATTTATGCATGCATACAATAATTCATGTTTTATGTCTTGTTTCTCATATAATGGGTACTTTTTTGTTGTGAGATGTATTATTGTATTTGAACATAGAAACAGCTAATGATATGTGAAGTGTGAATATTTTCATTATAAACAGGAAAATATATGAACAGTATACATGAATGTAGGTTTTCTTGTACTTGGTAGTTGTGTACAACTGTTTTATATTGTAATTTTATAATTAATTATTGTACCCTATAATTTGAATCAATGTAACCTTGCTTTATGCTCTTTGCAGATTATCGGGCTGCTAAATGCTTTCACACCACAGAAATCATTGGAGGAGTTTCAAGATGTGTATCTTGTAATGGAGCTGATGGATGCTAATCTTTGCCAGGTGATACAGATGGACTTGGACCACGAGAGGATGTCATACCTGCTGTATCAAATGCTGTGTGGTATCAAACATCTCCACTCAGCAGGCATCATACACAGGGTGAATAAAAACTTGAATGATTTATTAGCCAGTTATTAACACAAATAAATACTTGAATGATTATCCATTTCAGTGATGTAATCTGACAGAACATTTGTCTGCAGTGGGTCATGTTAGAAACACACTAACTGCTATCCAGTGTTTGTTCTGTATGGTTATTTATCAGCAGACACCTGTATGTTTGATGGTTTGTGGTAGTGGATTCATATTGTTTTCATATAATCATTATTAGACTGTCAGGTATCTGGATATATATAAGGGGAATAAATTTTGTTGCATAAATGTGCACAGGAATTGAATCCCCTATTTCACGTAAAGGTGATAGGTAAAATTACAAATGAATATATGGACCATCAGTCATAACTATTTTTTCAAACAGTAGTTTTGTCCAAAACATGCTGCATGTTTTGGTTTATTTATAAAGCCTTCATCAGGCACAGGCATAAAAAATAATGAAATAAGCACTTATGTACCACATATTACTAATTAAAAAGTGACTGAGATCCCAGTCTTACATTCATATAGGTTTGTTTTTGTATATTGGCCAAAACTTTGTTAAAAGTTTAAGTATTCAATTATATACTTCTAGTAAAATAACTCAGCAGTAGTCAGATTTTGCAGCAAAAGAAACTCTGGGATTGAGGTTTGCGGGTCTTAGTATCATGCATTTAAATTCGCGGTTTTAAATGTAATCTGTTGTTCCTTGTAACAGCTGACACTTTGCCTTGCTTTCATGCTTTGTCTGTATCTTGTGAAAGTTGTAGCCATTGATAAAATTATGTGAAAAAAATAAAATCTTGTATTGATCAGGAGAATCCAGAGAAATTAAAAGTGAGGCCATTTGTTTGGCAACAGTATACAAGGGGCCATTGCTTTGAGTTGTCCTTATATGCCTCAACATACACTGTATGGATGTAAGAGGCTTCTGATTAAAGTCACTGAATCAGTAGAGATTGGTTTGATGAAATTAAAATTTCATTGCAGGACCTGAAACCTAGCAACATTGTGGTAAAATCAGATTGTACCCTGAAGATCTTAGATTTTGGTTTGGCCAGGACGGCTGGTACCACATTCATGATGACACCGTATGTTGTCACGCGCTACTACAGGGCACCAGAGGTGAGGCATAATAAGCCTTGTTGCAGTATTTTGGTAGGTTTTTGATTTATAAATAGGAAATAAACTGGATTGGACTCGATTATATCAGATTTAGAGTTTATATGCACTTGTACATGTACTTACAAATGACATGTGTTGCCAAAGACTGTCCATAAGTCGGATGTTTGTACCTAAGAGTAGTTTTCTCCATAAGACATAAATGTGGAACAACACCAAGAGTGCAGTCACCATCCACCACACTGCTGGCACCTGGTGGTTGACTTATGAATAGAAGGATTTATGTAAATAGTTGATTGATATTGTTGGAAGGAGGCATAGCAGATTGATAATGCATAACAATAAAAAAATTTTGAATGCCAGTAATGAAATGTGCAAGGTCAGGTATCTTTAATATTCACTGTCAGACAGGACATGTTCTTTCAAAGGTATTTAATACTGTTATTGAAAGTGCTTGTCTCGCAAGTTCCTCCTAGCAGCCATGTAGCCACCATGTGTCAGTTCATGATGCTTTCCTTTGTTTACCCTGCCACTGAGAAAAATGTTCCCTTTCTCTAAACATTTTTAAAGCACACTTAATATAACCATCATAAGCCTTTTAATAATCTAGTAATATGTATCTACTAAAATCACCACTGGCACAAAGGTAATTCATGTAATTTTTATAAGTAAAAATGATTCAAAATAGGAAATTTGAAATATTGAGGACAGTGGTAATTGAAATGGAGATCCAGCTAATGCCATTTTGAGGCAGGAATTCTGCCATATATGATTAAACAGACTGACAAACATGCAGTTTGTGCCACTCAATGTGTTAAGGGCATGAAACTGATATTACATTGATATCTTGTTACTAGGTGATACTGGGTATGGGTTACAAGGAAAATGTGGACATCTGGTCCGTAGGGTGTATTATGGGTGAAATGATACGTGGTGGAGTGTTATTCCCAGGCACTGACCACATCGATCAGTGGAACAAAATCATAGGTAAGCAGCCTGCTAATAGTGTTACCTTTCATATGTTGTGGTAGAAGCTTCTGTGAATTTGAAATTGTCTCTTGATAATCTGCTGCAGTTAGGGAAAAAAGAGGGCTGGAGGGATAATTGCCAGACTGCAAACAGTATTACCACCTGCACTTTCTTCTTTCCATCTCATCCAACTCCCTATCTCAAGTCCTTAAATGAAAGTCCAGTCACTGTTGACCTTGACTGATGTCACTCTTATATTGTCACATGGAGCCCTGTGTTAAAATAATAATAATAAGAAGAAAAACAGGTCAGCAGCATTGTCATATCTACCCAAATCTGAGGATAGAGAGAGAGAGAGACTGCCTTCTTTTCTGGTGGTGCAGTACTTGTACTGTTTGCTTCAAGGCTTTAATAAAGTAAGCTAAAATGGCCTTAGTCATCTGCTTTGTTTCATGAGTTCTGCCTTCTACCTTTTTTCCGAATAGGTAGCGCTGTGTACATACATACATATGTATGTGCATACATACATATGTATGTGCATACATACATAATAATGCACGCGCATGCACACACACACACACACACATGCACACACATGGTGCTTTTATGTGTATGTGTGTATATAAAATTTTTAGTCTAAGGATTCAGGTCTTCTGTGTAGTTACACTGAAGAGCAGGATTTCTGAATCCTAACATGTTGAAGAAACATACTGCCTTCATCTGCAAGGCTCAAGGAACCATATGAACTTGAAGGCGGTATATTCGTTCAAAATATCAGGAATCAGAAACTCTGCTTAGTGTGACAACATAGAAGACGTGAATCCTCAACCTCAGCACTGTGCAAACTTCAGTTCTCGCATTTTAAGTTTGCTTACAGAGGTGAAGCTTTTACATGCTTGGTTATATCACAGCAAAGTTCATGCATTATTTTTAAGTTATAACTAGAAAAATTTTTAAATTAACTTCTTTTAGGTTTTCCTGTTACTTAACGTCCAGGATTAGAATTTAGATCTTCAAGATCCCAGTATACTTTATTATTTGCATAATTCTTTTGTTTTAATACTTTTTACCCCCATTCAGAGCAACTTGGAACACCATCACAGGATTTTATGAAGCGACTACAGCCAACAGTGAGAAATTATGTGGAAAATCGACCACGACATCCTGGATATGCATTTGATCGGCTCTTCCCAGATGTGCTCTTCCCGTCCGATTCTTCTGAACATAATAAATTGAAAGGTACTGTTTACAACCACAGAGGTGACATATGCATTTTCCTGTAGTGTATGCTAACTTTCAAGAGTAGGAAATCAAATCAGGTCATGAATCCTTCACATCACAACCCATGCTTTCTGTTCAGAACTATGAAGCATGTTCGGTAAGTAAGGTTCCAAATCTGTAACTTTTATTTTAATCAAGCATTTTATTTTTTGGTAGGGTGCAGCACATGTAGTATGGGGAATATGCAGTAGATGGTAGAGGAGAGTCAGATGCTATTCAGGGGATAAGTTGATGTGCATTGGCAGTGACATTAGAAACTTTTACCTACGAAGAAGTTCACTGTGTGAGTTGATATTTATGGGTGAAACATTCTGCCACAATCAAAGTTCACCATAAGCTGACACAGACAAATGGTAATAGCACATTGTAAATGCAGTATGTCAGATCAAAGACAAATGTGAATGGGGTACAAGTGGAGGAACTGATTTTGAAAGACCAGCAGGTCACAGTTGTGCTGAAGCAGCAGTTGAGAGATCACTGATTCACCAATGTTGAAGTGGAGGTGGCTGTTCATGAATGGTTTCAGTAGAATATCCTAATGTATACTGTGACAGAATTTTTAAACTCATTCATAGATTTGATGTTTTTCTGACCGTGCATCATGAATTGACTGTATATTAATTACCACCTTTTGTGCACATTATTATTATTTATTCATAAAATATTAGTCTCCTCTTCATGTTTCGAGCCTCAAGTGCTCATCTTCAGGGGGATACAGTTGTACACATGCAGCATATGGTACTGTCACTCTCTATGAGAGTTCCTGGTGGCTTGTAGGTACACAGCTTGAGTCTGTG
>Ga0209629_10001965_pt1 | contig 13581 bp, 15 predicted proteins | sample TergutCu122P5_FD_187286 | JGI IMG/M metagenome (GOLD analysis project Ga0209629, IMG submission 187286) | Cubitermes ugandensis P5 segment gut microbial communities from Kakamega Forest, Kenya - Cu122 P5 (SPAdes) (version 2) | ecosystem: Host-associated > Arthropoda: Insects > Digestive system... | reverse complement strand
ATATGTTTCCGCATACGCATCATGTTGAAAATATTGTTTTGCTGGGGAAAAAAGTAGAGCAAAGAATAAAAAAATGAGATAAAAAGTGATTTTTTATCTTTTCAGAGCTTTATTTTCCAAAAATCTGTTATCTTTGCGCAAACTTTTAATAATTGGGATTATGAAAAATTTAGTAGCAAATTTGAATCAACTTTTCGCAGATTTTCAGAAAGATGCGGCAGCGCAAGTAGAAAACGGAAATAAAGCGGCGGGAGCTCGTGCTCGCAAAGCTTCTTTGGCTATCGAAAAAGCATTGAAAGAATTTCGGAAAGTTTCTATTGAAGCTGCAAAATAACGAAAAGTTATTTATTGCAAAAAAGACTGTTCAAAAAATGGGGATCCCGTGTCAAGCACGGGATGACAGTTTTTGAATAGTCTTTTTTAATCCAACGAAAAGATTTGCTCCATCAATTGCCATTTTTCTTCCGATCGCTTTCCGCTACCCGACTCTTGAAAGGGAGCAACAAAATCTTCCCATTCGGCTTGCCGTTCATAAGTAGCTAAACGCCCAAACGCTTCATCCCAATCGAAATCCGGCGGAGTTTCTACAATCATAAAAGCATGATTTGAAATAAGATATATTTCCATATTCAAAATACCTGCTTTGCGGATGCCTTCCGGAATTTCTTTCCATCTGTTTTCTTTCGCATGCCAAAATTTGTATTCCTCCAATGTGTCCGGATTCAGCGTCAAATATTGGCAATAGCGCTTAGTCGCTCCTCTTGGCGGTTCCGGATAACCGGTTTTAAGATTTGTCATAAGTTTTAATATTTAGATGCAAATGTATAAATTATTTTTCATAAGGTGAAAAATCCTCATAACTATTACTGAATTTCAGCGAGTTATGAGGATTAGTATGAGGTTCCTGGCGGATTCGAACCGCCGTCGACGGTTTTGCAGACCGGCGCCTAACCACTCGGCTAAGGAACCTTTTATTTTTTGAGCGTGCAAATTTAATACTTTTTCCTCATTTATGCAAGTCATTGTTGATTTATTAAAACATACGCCTGATAATTCGTCGAATCCCTAATCGGGCAAAGACTAAAATAACCGCTTCGAATGCGTTCGTTTTCGATAATTAAAGGGTATTGCTTTTGCAACTGTTGATGATTTTGAACCGTAGTTTGCGGGTTACAATTATACTCAATGAAAAACTCTCCTTGCGAATCGGGATACAAATATTTTTCAAACGAACGAATAGCCAAATAACCCATACTTTTTCGCATATTGATTTCTACGCAAGGATGTAAACGATAGGAATCGCCGGATTGATAAATCAACATATCAATCCCAATAGCGCCAGTGTAAAAAGGCGCATACATTTCCTGTATTAATTCCGATAAAGTAATTCGTGTTTGCAGTAATAAACCGGCATCAATCAAGTTGGTAATTTGTTTTTCTAAATACGCCTGTCCGGCTAACCGGCTTTTTTCATACGCTCCTTTGCTGTTCGTTTGAAAAACAGAATAACCCATAAATTGCGTATCTCCCTGTTTGGTAATTTCAAAGTGCATGGAAAAATCCATATATTTATCTAACGCCTTTTCAATAGAAACCTGCTTTTGCTTTTTCAACATTCCACTGATTATCTGCCTTTCCGATTGCGCCAACTTTCCGGGAGGCAGCCAAATCAAACCGCGTCCCGAAGATGAATAAGGCGACTTAACTAAAAGCCGCTCATGACTTTGAACGGTTTGTTGTTCTATTTCTTCAATACCGGAGAAAAAACAGGGAAGAATTTCCCATTCGATTTCAGGAATACGCTCTATAATTCCGGCAAGAATTTTCCGTGAAGCAAACCGGCTGCCGAGAAAATGAAATTCTTCTTTCCACTGAGGAATAGCAAGCGAAAGATTCCATTGTTTGTTTAGTTTTTCAAAAAAATGAACGCTTTGCGGAGAAATTCCCCACAAGTCAACTGCCGAATGTTGAAACATTTCCCCATTCTCCAAAAAATCGCCGGGAGTTACCGGTTTTATTTGAATGTTTAAGAGTTTGCAGGAAGAAACAAAATCGTCAGGCAGAGAAGTTTCCATAAAAACAAAATCCCCTTCGGACGCATACCAAGCCGGAAGAAAAGCCAAATCCGCCTGCATTTTAGTTACGTGTGCCGGTGGCTGGTAATATTTGGACGTATTCAGGACAGCCGTTTCATGACCCGGATTGAAGTAGTGAATCATACCGGTTTGATTATTTTGAAAAATCCGGTTTCCCGGTCAAACACAGCGCCGGCGCAATGGAAGAAATTCTCGATACTTCCGTTGGAACGTAATTCATCGGGCGTTCCGACTGTCATTCCGTTTTTCTTATCCATCAGCCAAAGCGTATCGGCGATTTGCAAAGCGAGTTCTACATCATGGGTAGTAAGGAAAACGGTTTTACCGGCGCGGCGAGTCAAATCGAGCAGCAGATGCATAATTTCCACCTTACTTGGAAAGTCGAGGAAAGCAGTCGGTTCATCCAAATAAATGAGTGGCGTTTCTTGGGCTAAAGTTTTGGCAATCATCACCTTTTGCCATTCTCCGTCGCTTAGCGTCAGCACTTGCCGGTCGGCTAATTCTTCTATTCGTATTTGGGAAATTACTTCTTTAACAACCGTTTCGTCAATGTAATTTAGTCGTCCCCAAAATCCGGTGTAGGGACTTCGCCCCATACCAATCAACTCGGTAACAGATAAATCGCCTACATTCGGACGTTCTGTTAAAACGACTCCGATGGTACGGGCTAATTCTTTATCGGTATAATCATCTATGGCTTTTCCGAGTATCCGGATTTCTCCTGCTAATTTTAGCTGAAAACCGGAAAGCGTACGCAACAAAGTGGATTTCCCTACGCCATTCGCTCCCATTAAACAAGTTAATCCTCCTGCGGAAAGAGAAGCCGAAAGGTTTTCAAATACCGGTTTAATGCCGTTTCTTGTTTTGTAGCCGACCGATAAATTTTGAATTTCAACCGTTTCCTTCATTTTTAAATTGTTCTTGTCTTATAGCGGCAGGGAGTAATTGTTTGTTTTTAAAGGGTTATAATAGTTATTATTTTTCCCTGCGGAAAAAAGTTCCGATAAGGAACAAAAGCTAATTCATCATATTTAATAGTTCGAATCTTTTTAAAGAAATATTTGTTTAAGGCTTTTTCGATTTTCCAGTCAATTGGTACACCGTCAACAAGCGTGACATCACGTCCCGGAGGACCATCAATAAAAGTTATAATTTGCTCTTCTATCATATCCCCTACTTCAAAAAGTTCTATTTTAACAATTTCTTTTATATCTTTATCTTTATATTCTACTAATTCAGCCTTACATTCTGCTAATTCAACCTTATATTTTACTAATTCAGCCTTATATTCTGCTAATTTAGCCTTATATTCTGCTATTTCAGCTTTGTTTGTTATGCGCCTTATTGAACGGATAAAAGCAGTATTGAGAGCATCAAATATTTTCCGTGTAACTAACTGATAGTTCAAAAAATAAAGTGTAGCGCTGTCGTCAATGATACTTTTAGAAATATCTCTCGTATAAAAACATACTGCCCCGACTCGTTGCGTTTTCATATATTCAGGAGAACCCGGAGGTAAATGGACTTGTAAAGGTACTTTTTTATCGGATGGAAAATCTACAACACTATCAATGGCTTGAAGCATTAATGCAGAAACGAGAACACGCGAATTATCATACAACAGTTGATCATTGATGTAATAATTCCACTTTTTTGAGGCATTTAGAGAAGTAACAGACTCCCCCAAATGTTCAAAATCAGGAATAGGGGCGTAATCAAAACCTGTTATGCTAAAAGATTTACGTGTAATTTTTCCTCTATCATCTTCTGTTTTTGTTTTTTCGAAACCAGATACATTAGCAAGATATCTGGGATCTATCGCTTTATAAATACTACCAGTTACTTTTACAGATGACCCTCGGGGGTCTTGAAAATATACGGTATCATTGTCGGCAATATCTAAATGGTTGCAGGTATCCCTTTGCGCCGAACTGTACATTACCGTCATTATTCCGAATACAAATAGTATCAGTAATCTTTTATTTGTTCTAACCAACTGTCGTGTCATCATAAATACATTATTATCATGCTGCAAAGTTAAAATATTTTTCTTGATATTGATGCAATAAAACCGACGGCGGACAGCGTAAAAGGTAAGAACGGCTTAAAATTTATTGAATACAATTTTTATTTGTTTCCAAAAATCACTATCTTTGCAGAATAATAGAAACGAAATGAATTATTTGGGTTTTAGAAGCAGGTTTATTGAATTTGGTGCATTTTCAACGTATCAAGTGAATGCTGTTTTCCCAAATTTTTCGCCCAATAATCTTACTCGTTGGCAACAAGAGGGGTTGATTGTAAAGTTAAGGCAAAGTTTTTATGCTTTTAAAGAAAGTATTTTGCAGCCGAATTTTGCATTTTTTCTATCGAATTTTATTTATAAACCATCATACATCAGTTTGCATACTGCATTTGCTTTTTATGGCATTATTCCAGAGGCGGTTACGCAAATTACTGCCGTAAGTTCGCTGAAAACCGCAGATTTTCAGAATGATGTAACACAATTTTCGTACAAAAAAATCAAGTCCGATTTGTTTTTTGGTTACGAACAAAAAACATTAGGTAATCGCACTATCAACATTGCCACGCCCGAAAAGGCAATACTTGATTTACTCTACCTTTATCCATTTTACAACACTGAAAGTGAAATCGAAAATTTGCGTTTTGACGAAGATTTTGTACAAAACGAATTGAATGTTAAAAAATTAGCATTGTATTTAGATAGATTTAATAATAAAAAATTGGCGAAAAGAGTTGAGATTTTTAGGCATTTGTATGAGATATGATTGACTTGCAACAAATAAAAAACTATTTTCCTGCCGAAATACAGGAAAATCCGCTTTTCAGAAAGTATATGCTGAAAGAGTATGTGCAATTGCTAATTATGGACTTTTTATCCACCTCGGTATATGTTGGAAAAATTGCGTTTATTGGTGGTACAAATTTGCGGTTAGTAAAAGGAATTGACCGCTTTTCAGAAGATTTAGACTTTGACTGCAAGGATTTTTCTCAAGAAGATTTTTTTAAAATGACAGACGATATTCTTGTTTTTTTACAGCGTTCGGGTTTGCGTGTCGAAACACGCGACAAGCAAAATGACAAGTTAAAAGCATTTCGCCGAAATATCTATTTTCCCGAATTTCTGTTTGAATTGGGACTTTCGGGTTACAAAGAGGAACGGTTTTTAATCAAGGTAGAAATGCAAAATCAGGGGGGTAGTTACAATCCGAATGTTGTAAACATCAAGCGTTTAGGTTTTTTCTTCCCCTTTCCTGTTCCGCCCGACAATGTACTTTGTGCGATGAAAATTTCGGCGTTGCTCTCTCGTGCGAAAGGGCGTGATTTTTATGATACAATGTTCCTTTTACAGCAAACAGAGCCGGATTATCAATATCTTGCAAAAAAATGCAACATCAAAAACAAGTCGGAATTAAAGGTAGCATTGCTTGACATAACCGAAAAAACAAATTTGAATAGTAGGTCGCAAGATTTCGAGCATTTACTTTTCAATAAGGAAAAGTCACAAAAAGTGCTTCTGTTTAAGGATTTTATTGAAAGTTTTTAAGAAATGAAATCAAAGGAGAAATGCCAGCACATAACGAGCGGTTATATCTTTATCCTTATATTCTGCTAATTCTTCCTTATTCAGAACTGTGAATAAGGCATCGGCGACAACAGTTTGATTGTATTATTGGTCGCCGTATTTTTATATTGCGGATCATTCCTCATACGTTCCCAATCGGGATGTTTTCCGAAAGCGTCCCAAGCGCTGTTACGGGTAGCCTCATCTTTGTAGCAAGTCAAATAAATCAAAGCCGGCATTTGCGTCCCTGCTAAAATTTCGCCGTAACAGACTGAATTAACTCCCACTTTATCGAAAAGATCAATTTCCTCGCTATTGAACATCTTGATTTTACGCAAGTTCGCATCTTCGTTCGGGCTGTGATAGAGGCGAAATTCGAATAATGTTCGGCTTTTATCGGGCATTCGCATTACCGGGATTTTATCGAATGCTTCGCACAGATAAGTTACGTAATCCGAATAAACCGGATTGGGAGCAGTTGCTTCAAAAAAAGGACGGGCTGCTTTCAGAAAATTCTTATCGTTCCAAATCGTTTGTTTGACTTTGTAATAAGTCTGAAGATCGGGATAAACGAACAGAAGGTAACGTTGTTCCTTTTCTTCCTTTTTGTAAAGGCTGAAAGTTCCGACAGAGATTTTACAACGATTATACGCAGGAATTAATGTTTCTTTGAAAAATGCATCCAAAGAAGCTCCATCCCCCGTAAGCGTGTAAATACGCCACTCATAGATTTGTTTTTTTACGGATTTGGTTTCTTTTTCGGATGCGAAACCGGTAAAAGCGGCTGTTGTAAACAGCATGAAATACAATAGAAAAAATGTTCTGAGTTTCATAAAATTTCAGTATTTAGGATTAATAATAAATTCTATTTTTGATTCTGCGAAGATACGAAATTATTTTAATTGTTCTCTAAAAATCTTTTGTAATTCAGTTTTCAATTGTTTAATATCTACTTTACAGTTTAATTCTTTTTCGATGGAAGTAACGCCTTTATCCTTGAATCCGCAGGGATTAATCAATCCGAAATACGACAAATCCGTAGAAACATTCAGCGCCAAACCGTGCATCGTAACGTAACGGCTGCTTTTAACTCCAATCGCGCATATTTTTCGAGCTTTAAGCGGATGTCCGACCTCAAGCCAAACGCCGGTTGCTCCGAGAAGCCGCTCACCTTTAATCATATATTGTCCTAATAATCGAATAATTACTTCTTCCAAAAGAAAAATGTAGTTTTTCAAACCTAAATGAAACGCTTCCAAATCTATTACCGGATAACAAACCAATTGTCCGGGACCGTGGTAGGTAACATCTCCGCCTCTATCAGTGCGATAAAGTTCCACTTGCTTTTCTTTTAGCGTTTCTTCATGGAAAAGGAGATTGGAAATCGAACCGTTTTTTCCGATGGTAATCACGTGCGGATGTTCGCAAAAAATAACTGTGTTTTTTACTTCTTTTCGTTCCGATTTTTGGCGGATAGCGTTTTCAAACAATCCTTTCTGCTTTTCGAGCGCTTCGGAATAAGGAACAAGTCCCCAATCGACAAAAGTCAATTCAGTCATTTTTCTTTTTCTTTTTTGGCGGGTTTATCAAAATCAATCGGCATTATTTTAGTCATCAGCGATGTGATTTGCGCTTGGCGTCTCAACAAATAAGCCGATGGATTTGCCGAATTAAACGCTCTCGGATTCGGAAGCGAAGCGGCAATCAGGGCGGCTTCGGGAATGGTCAGTTTATCTGCTGTCTTGTGAAAATGGGCTTTTGCTACCGCTTGAGCGCCAAAGATTCCATCGCCCATTTCAATAGAATTTAGATACACTTCCATAATCCGTTCTTTTCCCCAAACAAATTCGATTAAGACCGTGAAATAGGCTTCAAGTCCTTTCCGAATCCATGAACGGGCAGGGAAAAGAAAAACATTTTTTGCCGTCTGTTGAGAAATCGTACTTGCTCCCCGCAACCGCCTGCCTTTTTCCGCATTTTGTTGAGCTATTTCAATCTGTTCAAAATCAAAGCCGCTATGAATGAGAAAGAGATTGTCTTCCGAAGCGACAACCGCTTGCGCCAGATTGGGCGATATTTTAGACAACGGTACCCATTGATGGAAAATATTTATTTTTTTCTTCTCTCCCAATTGTTCGATTGAACGGCTCAGCATCAACGGAGTATAATAGACCGGGACATATTTATAAAGGATTATAAAAAACAGACTCAGGACAAAAAGCGCTAATAAAATATTTCTTATCCATCGCGCTATTCTCAATAACCACTTTTTTATTCCACTATAATTCATAACTCAAGGTTTCCTCCCCCTACCCCCTCTAAAGGGGGATAACTCTGATTTACTATGTGAATAGTTTGGCAAGCTGTCAACGCTGCGGTTTCCGTTCGCAACCGGCTTTCTCCCAGCGAAACAGGAACGAATCCGGATGCTTTAGCCAAACCTATTTCTTCTTCGCTGAAATCGCCTTCTGGTCCGATTAATATTGTTACGTTTTCATTTTTACGATACGCTTGCGCCAGCAATATTTTTTCTCCCGAATCACAATGCGCAATAAATTTTTGCCCGTCGAAATCCTGCCGGATAAATTCCTTAAAATCAGTCATTGCCTGTACGACCGGAAGCCGGGCTTTCTCCGACTGCTTCATAGCTGAAACCATAATTTTCAAAATCCGTCCGGTTGACATTTCTTTCCGTTCCGAAAACCGGCAGCGAAGAAAACTGATTGTATCGATTCCTATTTCAGTCGCTTTTTCTGCAAACCATTCGATGCGGTCGAGATTTTTCGTAGGCGCCAAAGCGATTTCAATCTTTCCTTTCCAAAGTGGAGGCTGGGGAATGGTTTCCAACAAATTAACTTTGCAGCGGTTTAGATTTTTGTCATTGCGGGCGACATTAAAAGTTCTGTCATTACGGGCGGCATTAAAAGTTCTGTCATTGCGGGCTTGACCCGCAATCCCCTGATAAAAATCTTCTGCAATTTCAGCCCGATAAAAATTGCCTTTCCCGTCGGTAAGCTGGATAATATCGCCCGCTTGCATCCTTAATACTTTCAAACAATGGTGCGCTTCCGTTTCGGGAAGTTGCGGATTAGTTGCAATATCCGGAGCGTAGAGCAACTGCATTTATTTGAATTGTATTGTTTTAACGCCAATCAACCGGTCATATCGTCCGCCCATAGGTCGAAAATAAACCATTACTCGATATTCATTTTCTGTCTGGAAAAAATTACCTTCTATTGTAGCAGTATTGCCGGACATTTGGTTGTCTTTTTTCGTAACATAAAGATAATTATAATATCCTTGCTTTAATAAAACTGTTTTGACATAAGCTTTATCCTGAGCGCTATAATCCATTTGACTGCGTTCGTCTAAGATATTATTAAAAGCTTGGCTCAGAATATACACCTTGTCCGCAAAAGGTTTTTCGCAAGGAAGATAAAAATGAACAATCTGATAATCGGCTTCATAACTGTAATCTGTCCCTGACACCGTGCGAACAACAAATTGTCCGTTAATATCCTGCATATAGGAATAAGGACGACCGCTTCGAATCTGATCCGGTCTTAAAATGACATGGTAATACGGAGGATGAAATTCAATGTTTTCGATATTCAGCCCATTGTACTGATGCGTAATCATTTCAAAACTCCGGTATTCATTTCCGCCGTCGAAAATCAGCGCCGGAACATGTTCAAAGACAAGTTTGTTATTTTGAACTATTAACGGCTTTACCTGCGCCGCTTCATTGTCGAGGCGGTTGTTTTGTTGTACATAAACTTTCAAATCAATCGTTGGCGTTTTCACTTCGTTTCCATAGCCTACGGTAAAATTGACTTGTTGATAAAAATTATTCATCCCTTTATCAGTCAAAGGAGTAACCTGCATCGAAATAGGCGCAACCGGTTCAACGACTGAAAAACAGGCGTTCAAAATCGGAGTATCACTATTCTCTGGAAATACCTGCACCACATAATTTCCCGATATTTTTAGAAATATGTCTTCATTGGGAAACGTAATGCGATAGTGCACATAATTCATGGTTGTATTATACGATACCGAATAGTCCTCGATTCTCCGGTTTTGAAAACCGTTCATATATTCGGATTGTGCTAATCGGGACGGTTTCCAGTCAGCATCGCAATGCGTTAAAGTATACGTATAAACATGAGGCTCCGGTTCCATCATATCAAAGCTAATTTCTACCCAATGGTCGCCTTCCAATTCTATGACCGGCGCCGACAGCGGTTCATCCATTATGTTTACTTGCAATGTTTTAACATCGTCTGAAAAGGCGCAGGTCCTGAATCTCTGCGCTGAGGCGCTAATTGAGAAAATCAGATGCAGCAGAACAAAAATAAGAATCGTTTTTTTCACCATAATATTTTATTATTCGGGGCAAATTTACAAAAAATATCAGCAAAAAACAAAATTAATATCATCATTCATGACAATATAATGACATAATTATTCATAAAACGAAATTTGACAATATTGTACATTCACAAAGTCGCATTGTATAAATTAGTCCAGAAAAGCTAACCTCTGAATTAGAAAAACAAAAACGAAAATTGTCTTTTTTGCATGAATTTTACACTTTAACTTTACCACCGATAAAAAATTTGACTTAAAAACATTAATACGATAACTAAGTGACTAATAAAAAAACAAAATGAACATTGCATTTAAAAGCCTAAAAGGCATTGCGCTTATTTTATTAATAAGTGTATTTTTCGGATTCCCTGCATTTTCGCAAGTAACTATTGGAACACAATCTTCTCCGTTGCAAGGAGCGCTTCTCGATTTGAAACAAAACGATGATCCGGCAGGAGGAACAACCGCAACAAAAGGTATGATGTATCCCCGCGTCGCTTTGAGCGATCCGAACAATCTTGCGCCTATGCTTGCAGGGACAGACCTTGCTGCGGCAATTAAGCTCCAATATAAGGGTTTAATTGTTTATAACGTAACCGAGGACGCAAACTTTCACAAAGGATTGTATGTCTGGAACGGCGCTAAGTGGAATCAGACGCTGACCGGTGTACAAAACTCGGATAATGTTCTGAAGGCAAGCAACGGGCTTTCCATTTCTACCGATTCCGTCGTATTGGGAGGAAGTTTGGATCGGAACACGGTGGTTGATCTTAACGGCAAAAATCTGGCTTTCAACAATACCGGAAATGTGGGAATAGGAACGGCGACTCCCACTGCCAAATTAGAGGTCAAAGGAACCGTAATTTCAGATTCAACCTTATTTGTTGCCGATACGCTTACCGCAAATAAGAATACATTCTTTAAATGGTCGAATCCGTCGGAAGGGAAAGTGTTAGCTCAATTAGGAATAGATACCTCGACGGGAGAGGTATATACCGTCGGAACGGCAAGCAACATTACTCCTTTTAATTACTTGACATATCAACTCAAAACAAGTGTCAGCGGCGGAAGTTCAGATTGGATAAGCCAATATAATACAAACATTCCTGTATCCGACTATACGCTGATAGTTGTCGGATCAAGTTTTACTCCCCCAAACAGCAACCAGGGAATGGTAATGTCACAGACGACTTACGGCGATTTTGGACTCGTAAACGTATATGCCGATAAAACGACAGGAACAAACCCGACATGGTTTCTGTATGCAGACTTTTCCGGAGCCCAGACCATAAATGGCAACAGCGGCGGTATCTGGACTTTTTATTGCATTGCAATTAACAACTCGATAGTAAAGACTCTTCCGGATATAACCGTTACGAATCCCAACAATTCGGGTACCAAGCCGGCAGGTTTATAAAATAACTATCCGAATGAAAAATAGAATCTAAAAAATGATTATAATATGAAGAAAATAATAATTTCGTTTATGACGCTGGTACTGACTGCCGGCGTCATGCAATCGCAAGTAACCATCGGATCGCTGTCAAATCCCTTGAAAGGGACGCTTCTCGATTTGAAAGAAAACGACAATACGGCAGGAGGCGCTACCTCGACCAAAGGTATGATGTATCCGCGGGTTGCTCTGACTGCACCTGATAAACTTGTTCCAATGCTTGAAGGGAATGACCTCGCCAATGCAAATCCGCTTCAATATACGGGTTTAATTGTTTATAACGTAACCGAAGACGTTAATTTCCACAAAGGATTTTATGTGTGGGACGGCGCCAAGTGGAATCCGATGCAGACAGGAGGACAAAGCGCGGTTATTGTTCCGAAAGCCGGCAACGGGCTTTCCATCTCTACCGATTCAGTCGTATTGGGCGGAAGTCTGAACCGCAATACAGCGGTTGATCTTAACAACTATAATCTGGCTTTCGGCAATACAGGAAATGTGGGCATAGGAACGGTAACTCCAACAGCTCAATTGGAAGTTAACGGAGTCGTAAAGGCAGATTCAACTTTGTCGGTAATGGATACGCTGACTTCAAATAAAAGAACATTTCTAAAAACGGCAAATTATTCCGGAGGGGCGCCCATAGCTCAATTGGGGGTAGATGCTGCAACGGGAGAGGTATATACTGTCGCAACAAAAAGCGGAAACACCGCTCCTTTTAACTACATCAAGTATGAACTCACAATAAATGCAACCGGCACAAATGGCATAAATACTGTTTGGGTAAACAGTTATGATACAAAAATCCCCGCATCCGATTATACCCTAATCGTTGTCGGATCAAGTTTTACTCCTCCTCTCGGAGCCGGAGGCGCACAACAGGGATTACAAATGATACAGACGAGTTACGGCGATTTTGGCGCCCAACAGGTATATGCCAATAAAACGACAGGGACGAACCCGACATGGTATCTGTATGCAAACTTTACCGGAGCGCGTACCGTAAGTAGCGTCGCAGGAGGCAAGTGGACTTTTTATTGCATAGCGATTAACAACTCCATAGTGAAGACTTTTCCGCCCCCTACCCAACCTGTTACTATGCCTAATGGGCAAACAACAGGATCAGGTACCAAGCCTGCAGGTTTATAAAATTAACAATTATATTACAATCAAAATGAAAAATAAAATATTAATCATAGCTTCATTGATGGCGGCTTTCAGCTTTTGTTTTACAAAGCTGCAATCGCAAGTAACAATCGGAACGAAATCCGCCCCTTTGAAGGGAACGCTTCTCGACTTGAAAGAAAACGATGATCCGGCAGGAGGTGTAACTTCAACAAACGGTATGATGCTTCCGCGCGTAAATCTGACCGGCTTGACCAATCTCGCTCCTATAGCGGATGCTTCTGCAAATAAACTCCAATATACCGGAATGACAGTATATAATGTCGCCGTTGACGATAACGCCGGCTTGCAGGAAGGGTTGTATGCTTGGGATGGCGCAAAATGGAATCATGTCCTGACAGGAGAACAAAATACAGGCGTTGACGCTGGAAACGGGTTATCTCTCTCTACCGGCTCTGTAGTTTTAGGCGGGAGTTTAAACCGGAATACGGTAATCGATATGAATAATAAAAATCTCGTATTCAGCAATACGGGAAATGTCGGAATAGGAACGGAAAATCCCACTGCTAATTTAGAGGTTGAAGGAGCCGTAAAGATGGATTCAAAAATGTCGGTAGCAGATACGCTTACCGCAAACGGTCCTGTGTTTCTTAAATCGTTGGTCAATGTTCCCGCAGGGAAAACAGTCGCTCAAATAGGGATAGATGGCGCAGGAGAGGTTAAAAAACTCGGGACGCCGGCGAACTCTTATCCTTTGACTTATTTACGCTATATAATTACATCCCCCACGGGATCAGGCAGCGGCAGATCGCAAAAGCGACTTACGGTAAGCGACTATGACACGGGAATTCCGTCAGACCAATATACGCTCATTGTTGTCGGGTCAAAATTAGATGTAATGGGAGGAAACATGATGACGAATGTAACCGGCGATTTTGCTCCCTTATCGG
>Ga0209629_10001964_pt1 | contig 13581 bp, 12 predicted proteins | sample TergutCu122P5_FD_187286 | JGI IMG/M metagenome (GOLD analysis project Ga0209629, IMG submission 187286) | Cubitermes ugandensis P5 segment gut microbial communities from Kakamega Forest, Kenya - Cu122 P5 (SPAdes) (version 2) | ecosystem: Host-associated > Arthropoda: Insects > Digestive system... | reverse complement strand
CAGTCATAGTCGGCGCCGGATTTATCGGTTTGGAAATGGCTGAAAACCTGCATCGTGCGGGAGTGGAAGTTTCTATTGTGGAAATGCTGAACCAAGTGATGGCGCCTGTCGATTTCTCCATAGCCGCTCATGTTCATCAACATTTACTGAAAAAAGGAGTAAGACTTTACTTAGAACAAACGGTTGAACGCTTCGAGCGGAAAGACGGGAAAATCAATGTTTATCTGAAAAGCGGGAAAACCGTTCCTGCGGATATGGTTTTGTTATCTATCGGCGTTCGTCCCGAAACCTCGTTAGCCAAAATTGCCGGTCTGAAAATCGGTGAAACAGGCGGTATTTGGGTCAATGAATATTTAGAAACTTCTGCCAAAGACGTATATGCCGTTGGCGATGCTATCGAATTTCCGCATCCGCTGACAGGCAAACCATGGTTGAATTACTTAGCCAATCCCGCCAATCGGCAGGGGCGTTTGGTTGCCGACAATATGGTGAAAGGCAATACGGAAAAATATGAAGGCGCAATCGGGAGCGCTATTGCTAAAGTGTTTGATTTGACGGTAGCTACAACGGGTTTGGCTGCAAAAAGGCTGAAACAGTTGAATATATCTTATCAAAGTTCAAACACGCATTCGGGTTCTCACGCAGGATATTATCCCGGGAGTATGCCGATGAGTATCAAACTGACTTTCGACCCCGAGACAGGAAAGCTTTACGGAGCACAAGGAGTTGGTTACAAAGGAGTAGATAAACGTATCGACCAGATTGCGTTGTTGATTAAGTCGGGAGGAAGCGTGTTTGATTTAACGAAAACGGAACATTGTTATGCTCCGCCGTTTTCTTCGGCAAAAGACCCGATTGCGATTGCAGGATACGTGGCAAGTAATATCGTAAAAGGACAAATGCCTGTCGTCACTTGGCGGGAAATGCAGGCTACCCATCCGGATGAAGTTACCATTTTGGATGTGCGCACCGAAGAAGAAACGGCAAGCGGACGGTTCATCAAAGGCTCGTTGAATATTCCGTTAGACGACCTGCGCGACCGCTTGAATGAAATTCCTAAAGATAAACCGGTTTACATCTATTGCGCCGTAGGATTGCGTGGTTATTTGGCGTTGAAAATATTAACACAACGCGGATTTTCCAATGTAAAAAATCTTTCAGGAGGATTTAAGACGTATAGTATTGCGACAGCGGGGATAAAATAGTTATGAGTTATGAGTTATAAATATAAATTTGTAATTTTGTGCAGTGTTAGCGAAAAAATAATCATATAACTAATAATAATGACTTATGAGTAAAACAGTTGGTTTTATAATTGCAGTTTGTCTGCTAATGGGTTTTGAGGGATGCGCTCAAAACGGTAAAGATAATTCGGGAACGAAGCAAACGGAGTATCGCCGTATTTCGGCGGATGAAGCGAAAAAAATGCTGGATGCCAATCCGAAAGCTATTTTGGTTGACGTTCGCACGGAAGGGGAATACAAAGATGGTCATATCAAAGGCGCTATTTTACTTCCCCTTGCTGATATTCAAGCGAAGGCGGCGGAAGTGTTGCCCGACAAAAATGCGCTGATTCTGGTATATTGCCGCAGCGGACAAAGAGCTACGAGCGCGGCAAATCAATTGATTGCTATGGGATATACCAATGTGTATAATATGGGCGGAATCATCAATTGGAATTACAGCACAGAAAAGGGATAAACGGAATCCGATGAATGGGTACGAATCAGATGCAAGGTCTGTATTGGAACAATTGAAAGTACAGCCCAACAAAGGTTTATCTAAAGAAGACGTCCTTCAGCGCCAAGCGAGCGATGGTAAAAATCTCTTACAACCTCCTAAAAAAGCAAGTCTGTTGCAAAAGATTTTACATCAGCTCAAGGACGTGTCTATCATTGTTTTATTGATTGCCGTAGCGCTTTCGTTTATTCTTGCCATCAAAGAAGGCGAAGGATTTATCGAGCCTTTCGTCATTTTAGCCGTTGTCATATTAAATGTTGTATTAGCTATCACGCACGAAGGGAAAGCCGAGAAAGCGTTAGAAGCGCTGGAAAAGCTAAACTCTCCCGAATGTACCGTCTTGCGGGAAGGAGTCAGGCAAAGCATTGATACCTCTGAATTGGTAAAGGGCGACATCATCTTGTTGGAAACAGGAAACAGGGTTCCTGCAGACGCAAGATTGCTCGAATCAACCGGACTGTTTTCCGACGAATCCGCTCTGACAGGAGAAAGTGAGCCTGCGGAAAAAGACGCTTCCGCCGAATTATCCGGTAATGTGCCGTTAGGTGATCAATTTAATATGGTATTTACGGGATGTGTCGTTACGGCAGGACGCGGCACGGCAGTGGTTACCGCTACGGGGATGAATACGCAGATAGGACAGATTGCAGGACTTCTGAATGAAAGCAAACCTACAAAAACTCCTCTGCAAATACGGCTCGACCAGCTTGGAAAAACCATCAGCTGGATAGCTATTATTTCTGCTTTCTTGCTGTTAGCGGTTGGCTTGCACGGCGGCAATGAACTCGGAAATATGCTTATGATTGCCATAGCTTTGGCTGTTGCAGCCGTTCCGGAAACGCTTTCATTGATTGTTACGCTTTCTTTGACAAACGGCGTACAAAAAATGGTGAAGAAACATGCCATTATTCGAAAATTGCCCGCTGTGGAAACTTTGGGCAGCGCTTCCGTAATCTGTTCAGATAAAACAGGTACACTTACTCAAAACCGCATGACGGTGAAACGGTTATGGATTCGCGGCGGAGATTCGTTTGCCAATGATGCGGAATTTAACGAAGAACGAAGATGTTTTCTCGAAATGCTGTCGATGGCAGGCAATGCCGTTGTGGAAACCGACGAAAACGGAAATAAGGAATATTTGGGCAACGCTACGGAAGTAGGCATACTCAGGCTTTTGGATGAAAAAGGATTTAAAGAGATTGCGGCTAAAGATTATCCGCGAGTGGCAGAAATTCCTTTTTCTTCCGACCGAAAGATGATGACGGTTGTGTTGAAAGACACCGAAAGAGGCGATTATCTTGTATTAACCAAAGGCGCGCTTGACCGGTTGCCGATTTGTCCCGAGTCCGTCGCTGCCGACATGGAATCTGCCAAGCACATTCATGACGAATTTGCCAAAAAGGCGTTGAGAGTCATAGCTTTAGCAGGGAAACACGTTGACAAATTGCCGGATAACAATCGTTTGGAAGAATTAGAACGGGACATTAAACTGATGGGACTTGTCGGTCTCATCGACCCGCCGCGTCCGGAAGCTGAGGCAGCCATAGAAAAAGCAAAAAACGCAGGCATCCGCACGATTATGATTACCGGCGACCATGCAGCAACCGCAGGCGCTATCGCTCAAGAATTGGGTATTCTGCAACCGGGGCAGAATGTCATGACCGGCGCAAGGCTTGCGGAAATCACGGATGTGGAATTAAACGATACGGTCAGAAATTTTTCGGTATATGCAAGAGTTTCTCCCGAAGATAAAATCCGCATTGTAAAAGCGTGGCAGACCACAGGAGAAGTGGTCGCTATGACGGGAGACGGCGTAAACGATGCGCCTGCGCTCAAAGCGGCGGATATTGGCATTGCAATGGGAAAAGCAGGCACGGAAGTAGCCAAGAGCGCTTCCGACATGATTCTGACAGACGATAATTTTGCAACTATTGTCGAAGCGGTTGGCGAAGGAAGAAACGTCTATGGAATTGTCCGAAAAGTGATTTATTTCCTGTTAGTTTGCAACTTGAGCGAAATTGTCATCATGCTGTTCGGACAAATGGCAGGTTGGGGACTCGTTCTCACTCCGGTCATGCTTTTATTGATTAACATATTGGGTGATGGTATTCCGGGAATCCGTCTTGCGCGGGAAGAATCCGACCCGGGTTTAATGAATCGCAAACCGATAAACCGGAATGAAAGTTTTTTCAGCGAAGGATTGTTGAGTTTGATTCTCCGGCAGACTATTTTTTGTTCCATAGCCGTATTGATAGGATATTACATCGGCGCATTCCGGAATGTATCTGATACGGTTTTGCCTTCCAAAGAAATCGGACTTACCCTGTCGTTTCTTATTTGCGGCTGGACTTCGATACTGCATATTTTTCACGTTCGCAGTTCCAAGTCTGTATTTAAGACATCCATAAGTAATAACAAGCCTTTAGCCCTCAGCGCCGCAATTATGATATTGGTTTTCGGATTGATGGTGTTGTTGCCTTCGGTTGGCGAAATCTTCGGACTGACGTCCATCAGCGGCAATCATTGGTTGATTGTATTCGGATTGACTTTGTTGCCCACCGCTTTGCGAGAAATCGGCAGATTCATTGACGACATACCGCTCATCCAGGAACATCGCCGCATGAGGAAAGAGTTTGTGGTACAGACGATAAATAAATTAAGTAACAAAAATAACTAAATACAGTGCATCTAAAACTTTTTTATTTCAATTATAAGTTGTACCTTTGCAACCCGAATAATTTTGGAAAATAGAAACAACTAAATAAACAGCAATGAAACAAGGACTTCACCCGGCAACTTACCGTCCGGTCGTATTTAAAGATATGTCGAATGATGATACATTCATCACTCGTTCAACCATTAATGCAAAAGAAACTATCGAGCTTAATGGAGTTACGTATCCTCTAATTAAAATTGAAATCTCGAATACTTCTCATCCGTTCTACACAGGTAAACAGAAATTGGTAGATACCGCAGGTCGTGTGGATAAATTTATGAATCGCTACGGTAACCGACGGTCAAGTTCTGATAAATCAACCCGCTAAATTTGTATAAATCACGTAGCAGCCGTAAACGAAACACAAGCCGGATGAAACAATAACTAAAATTGTCCGGATAACCTTAGAATTAACTAATTTCTTTGAGAATGGAACGCTGAATATTCCGGCGACGAGCGTCATGCCGGCAATAGAGCCTAATCCGAAAATTACTAAATAAAGAATGCTGTTGGCAACAGATTCGATTTGAGTCATAATCAATACAACCAAAGTGCCGCTGCCGGCTAAACCGTGGACAATACCTATTCCGTAGGAAGCCTTGTGTAAATTTTTTCCTTTCAAATGAATATGTGTATGCAGATGCTTATTTTCCCCAGCATGTTCGTGCTGATGTTTGTGGAACGAAATAATCGTCTGTTCATCCCTCAGAAAAATATATAGTCGGTAAGAAGCGACGAGAATCAACATCACTCCAACAGCCGCCTCAAAATAAGAAAATGCTCCGGTTGGAATATTCACCTTAAATACAATCATAATCACGCCAACTAAAAAAATCGTGGAAGTATGCCCTAATCCCCAGAATATTCCATCTTTAACTGCCGACAAAAGATTGGTGCGCTGCGAAACAATATTGGTAACCGCCAAAATATGATCAGCCTCAAACGCATGAATAAGTCCTGCATACAAGGCATATAAAAGGAATATTACCAAAGGTAGTTCTGCCATAATCTCTGCGTTTATTTTATGCAAATATAAGAAAAGTTTCCGGAAAAACAATCTTTTATTCTTAACCATATTCGCTTTTCTTTGCAAGATTTCTTATTTTATTATACATTTGCAAGTAAAATTCACAAGTTATGATTGATGATGATAGACTCGAAAAGTTAAAAGAAAATCTGAAAGCTTACGGAAAACTTTGCATCGCTTATTCGGGCGGAGTGGATTCGGCGTTTTTATTATCCGTCACTTACGATGTGTTGGGCGATAATGCCTTAGCCGTATTAATCGACACTCCGGTTTTGGCTCGCCGCGACAGGGAAGAAGCCATCGGTTTACTCGAGAAGATTGGCGCAAAATACGAAATAGCTATCGGAAATCCTTTTGTTTCTCAGGAGTTCAGTAAAAATATCCGGCAGCGATGCTATTTCTGCAAAGGAATTAATTATCAATTAATAAAAGACGTGGCAAAACGAAATGGCATTGAAACCGTAGCCGACGGACAAAACACGGATGATGCGCAATCGACTGACCGTCCCGGAGCGAAAGCCGCTAAGGAATTGGGTGTGGTGAGTCCGTTAATCGATTGCGGATTTACAAAAGAAGATATTCGGTTTTACAGCAAGCAGCTCGGTCTTCCTACTTGGGATAAGCCGTCGAACGCTTGTCTCGCTACGCGCCTTCCTTTCGATTTTGAGATTACAAAGGACCGGCTGGCTGTTGTTGAAGCTGCGGAAGAATCGCTTCGCAGGCGCGGAATGGAAGGCTGCCGGGTGCGTTGGCACGATACCATCGCTCGGATTGAAGCGCCGCACCATTTTTTTGACACGATTATCAATACGCCGGCGATAACAGAGGAAATCAAAGCGCTCGGTTTCAAATACGTTACTTTGGATTTGGAGGGATTCAGGAGTGGAAGCATGAATTAGAGTTAAGAGTTAAGAGTTGAGAGTTATGGATATAAAGGGTTTATTGGAGGCGGTAAAAAGCGGGGACGTATCAATAGAGGAAGCTACCGCTAAATTGAAGACATTGCCTTTCGACGATTTGGGATATGCGATGATTGATCATCACCGGCAGTTGCGGAATGGCTGTCCGGAAGTGATTTTCTGCGCAGGGAAAAGTGTGAGTCAAGTGGAAGGAATTGTTACCAATATGTTGGAAGTAGGGAATACAAATGTTTTGGCGACGCGGGCAACGGAAGAAATGGCTCAGGCTGTTCGGAACATTTATCCGGATGCCGAGTGGAATCCTTCCGCACGCACGATTGTCATCAAGCGGCAACCCATTGAAAAATCAGGGATTGGAAAAATCCTTGTGGTTACCGCTGGAACATCCGATATTCCTGTTGCCGATGAAGCGGTTGTTACCGCCGAATTTCTCGGGAACGAAGTGGAACGGGTCTTCGATGTGGGCGTTGCGGGAATTCACAGGCTTTTCGCCAAATTGGAAACGATTATCTCTGCTTCCGTGATCATTGTTATTGCAGGAATGGAAGGCGCATTGCCGAGCGTCATCGGCGGATTGACCGACAAACCGATTATCGCCGTGCCGACAAGTGTCGGATACGGAACAAGTTTCGGTGGAATCACGGCGCTGCTTGCGATGCTCAATTCGTGTGCGAATGGTATTTCGGTAGTCAATATCGACAACGGTTTCGGAGCGGCTTATATTGCTAACAGTATTAATAAATTACATAAATGAAAACCCTTTATTTCGATTGTTTCTCAGGCATCAGCGGCGACATGACTTTGGCTGCTTTGATTGATTTGGGTGTTGATAAAGACTTGCTGATTCATGAACTTCAAAAGTTAAATTTGCCCGGATGGAAAATCGAATTTTCCCAAGTTTCCAAGCACGGTATCGGAGCTAAACAAACAGATATTATTTTGGATGAACATACTCATTCTCATTTGCATCATCACCATTCGCATGAAGAACATTCGCATGCTCACCGAACAATGGCTGATATTGTCGTTCTGATTGACAACAGTTCTATATCCGAAAAAGCTAAAGATTTGTCTAAACGTATTTTTATGCGTTTGGCTATTGCCGAAGCGAAAATTCACGGAACGACTCCCGACAAGGTGCATTTTCATGAAGTGGGCGCAGTCGATTCGATTATCGATATTGTCGGCGTAGCGATTTGTCTTGATATTTTATCGCCCGACCGGATTTATTCTTCTATATTGCGTGATGGTTACGGTTTCGTTAAATGTCAACACGGGACGATTCCCGTTCCTGTCCCCGCTGTCGTTGAAATGCTTGCCGATCGGGGCGTTAATTTTCGCCAAGCAGATATTGAGGGAGAATTGATAACGCCTACCGGCGCTGCAATTATTCTGGAAACAGCGGAAAGTTTCGGAACAATGCCCGAAATGAAAATCTTAAAAACAGGTTACGGAGCGGGAAAGAAAGATTTTTCTATTCCGAATGTTCTGCGAGTCGTTTGGGGAGAAACATCCGAAGCGCTTCATTCAAATTCCGTTACCGTCATAGAAACCAATATCGACGATACAACGCCCGAAATATTGGGTTATGTTATGGAAAAGCTTTTTGACGCAGGCGCTAAAGATGTTTTCTTCACGCCTATTTTTATGAAGAAGCATCGCCCCGCAACGCAATTAACCGTTCTTTGCGAAGAATCGCAAACGCCTCTGATGGAGCGAATCCTGTTTACAGAGACTTCTACCATCGGTTTGCGGAAATACCAAGCCAACCGTACTTGCTTGCCGAGAGAAATCGTTAAAGTAACAACTCCTTTCGGCGAAGTTCAGGCTAAAAAAGTTTCTTTCGATTCAGCGACTCGCCTTGCGCTTGAATACGACGACGCCTGCCGTTTGGCGAAAGAAAAAAACGTTCCTCTGATTGAGATTTACCGGAGTTTCCGGTGATGAACTGCTTATGCTGGTTTTACCCACTCCCCAAAAAGACGGAAATATCTTGGAAAAAATAAAATATTTTACTCAATTTGTCTATTACATAAAATATTTACTTACTTTTGTCCTGTTATTTTGAGGATTTGCCTGAAGAATGGCGGAAACAAATAAACTCTATATCGTTCCCACACCGGTGGGAAATCTGGAAGATATGACTTTCAGAGCGGTACGCATTTTGAAAGAAGTTGATTTTATTTTAGCGGAAGATACGCGGACTACAGGGTTTTTATTAAAACATTTTGATATTAAAAATTCTATGCAATCGCATCACAAATTCAACGAACACCAGACCGTCGATTGGATTGTATCGCGGATACAAACTGGAGCAAGTGTTGCACTGGTTTCAGATGCGGGAACGCCGGGCATTTCCGATCCGGGATTTCTGCTGGCGCGCGAATGTGTGGCTAAAGGCATCGAGGTGGAATGTCTTCCGGGTGCAACCGCTTTCGTGCCGGCATTAATCAATTCGGGACTTCCGATCGACCGTTTCTCGTTCGAAGGTTTTCTTCCTCAAAAAAAAGGAAGGCAAACGCGGTTGAAAGAATTGGCGGACGAAAGCCGAACGATGGTGTTTTATGAGTCGCCTTTCCGCGTAATCAAAACGCTTGAGCAATTAGCAGACAGTTTGGGCGTTGAGCGTAAAGCGTCTGTTTCGAGAGAGATTTCCAAACTGCACGAGCAAACTATTCACGGGAGTTTGGAAGAGTTAATTCATTGGTTTACAAAAAACGAACCGCGCGGCGAATTTGTTATTATCGTTGCGGGGAAAGAAAATAAAAAAACTAAACATTTAAATTTACAAGAACAATGAAAAAATTGGTATTATTTGGTATGGTAGGATTCGCCTTGATTTTTTCTTCTTCCTGCGTAAAAAATTCGTCGGAATATAAGCAACTTCAAGCGGAAAGAGATTCATTGGCATTAGCCAATACAAAAAATTCAAGCGCGATGGATGAAATGCTTTCACTTTTGAATGAAGTGCAGGATAATTTCAAGAGTATCAAGACGGCTGAAAATTATTTAGCCGTGCAATCAAACAGTTCCGGCGAATTAGCTCCGACTACAAGACAAAAAATTGAATCGGACATGAAATTTGTTACGGAAACTTTGGACAAGAACCGGCAGAAAATTGCCGAATTGGAAAAGAAATTAAAAGGTTCAAATTTACAATCAACGCAGTTGCAGCAACTCGTAAACAGTCTTCGCGGGGAATTAGAACAAAAAACAATGGCACTAGTGGCATTAAATGACGAGTTAGGACGTAAAAATCAGCAAATCACCGAACTGAGCGCTAATGTAAGTAATCTTTCCAAAGATGTGCAGGATTTAAGAGTACAGTCCAACTCGCAACAACAGACTATTACTCAGCAACAAAAGGTGATTACTACGGTTTACTATTGTTTTGGTACTACGAATGAGTTGAAAAAACAACAAATTTTAGTTGATGGACAATTAGGACCTAACCTGAATCGCGATTATTTTATCAAAGTGAATGATTTCAAAACTCTAAAAGTCATTCCGTTAATGGCGAAAAAGGGGAAATTGGTTTCTAAGCATCCCGATGGTTCTTACGAATTTGCGAAAGATGCGAATAACCAGGTGGAATTGCGCATTTTAGATCAAGCTAATTTCTGGAGTTTAACTAAATATTTGGTTGTTCTGGTGAATGTGTAAAGAGTAAAAATACTTATTCCCAACCTTTTTACCACTCAAACCGAAGATGCTTGACGGTTTCTTTATTCTCGATGATAGTTTTCAGCGACTCGATGCCGATGTGAACATGTTCTTCTACAAAGTTTTTCGTAACTTCCATGTCGCTTTTTTCGGTTTTGATGCCTTCCGAAATCATCGGTTGGTCGCTTACCAGCAATAACGCTCCAGTCGGAATCTGATTGGCAAATCCCGCCGTGAACAGGGTAGCCGTTTCCATGTCCACACCGATTGCCCTGACTTTCCGTAGATAGTCTTTGAAATCTTCATCGTGTTCCCATACCCGCCGGTTGGTTGTGTAAATCGTTCCAGTCCAATAGTCTTTTCCATGATTGCGAACAATCGACGAGACGGCTCTCAGCAAACTGAATGCCGGCAACGAAGGCACTTCCTGCGGGAAATAGTCGTTCGATGTCCCTTCTCCACGAATAGCGGCTATAGGCAATATATAATCTCCTACTGCGTTTTTCTTTTTTATCCCGCCGCATTTCCCCAGAAATAAAGCGGCATTGGGTTTTATGGCGCTCAGTAAATCCATGATAGTAGCCGCATTGGCTGAACCCATCCCAAAGTTGATGATCGTTATTCCATCGGCTGAAGCATTCGGCATATTGGCATCGTTTCCAAGAATCGGAACTTGATAGTAATCGGCGAAAATTTCCACGTATTTATGGAAATTCGTCAATAAAACAAATTGGGTAAAATCTTTAAGCGGTCGCTTTGTATAACGCGGCAGCCAATTATCAACTATTTCTTGTTTTGTCTTCATAAATATGATTAAGTAGATCGGCAGCGTTACCGCCGCTTTCCCTGCTAAGAACCGTACGTGCGACTATCACTGCATACGGTTCAAGTGATTACTAAATTTATCTCTCACAAAGATAAACCGATTCAATGACTTTTGCAAGCCTTTGTCCGATAAAATTAGTTTACGCTCACGCACATCAAACCTTAGAAGCCTTTATAAGACTTCTTGTCGCACTAATTTACACGCAAAAGTAGTAAATTTTTCTAACGGAAAACGTATCTGATTTTTTGTTTTTTATTTTACAGCGGAAAAAGCCTATCTTTGCCAATAAAAATATAAGTACAGGATTGAAATATTATGGAGTTTTTGGGTAATTGGGGATATTTAGGTTTGTTTCTGGGTTGCTTTCTGTCGGCAACAATTGTTCCATTCAGTTCGGATGCCTTATTTGTTTCTGCTTTAGCTCTTAATGGCAATGTTTTTCTGACGCTGCTTTGGGCGGTTTCGGGCAATTGGTTGGGTGGATTGGTTACCTATTGGATGGGATATGCCGGTAAATGGGAATGGATTGAAAAGTGGTTCAGAATAAAACACGATACACTTGAAAAACAGAAAGTGAAAGTGGATAAATACGGCAGTTGGCTTGCATTATTGACATGGGTTCCCGTAGTCGGAGATGTTTTTGCTTTAGCATTAGGATTTTATCGCAGTAAATTTTATACGTCTGCCCTGTTTATGTTTATAGGCAAACTTGCAAGGTTTGTCTTAATAAGTATCATTTTCTCATACTTTAAATACAAATTTGACTGGTTTATTTAAATTTTTTCATACCTTTGTCCAAATAAATAATCTTAAAAATCTATGAAAACGATTTGTTTTTATTTTCAGATTCACCAACCCTTTCGACTAAAACGCTACCGCTTTTTTGACATAGGGAGCGACCATTATTATTATGATGATTTTTCTAACGATGATATCATTCAAAAAATCGCCGAACGGACGCTTTTGCCAGCCAACGCAATGTTGCTTGATTTGATTAATGAATATAAAGGAAAATTCAAAGTTGCTTTCTCGCTTTCAGGCGCAGTTCTCGAACAGTTGGAAATATTTGTTCCTGAAGTTATTGACGGATTTAAGGAATTAGCTAAAACCGGATGCGCCGAATTTATTGCCGAAACATACAATCATTCGCTGGCTTCCCTGAAAGATCCCGAAGAGTTTAAAAATCAAGTGAAAGTTCATTCGGAAAAAATACAAACTTTATTTGAGCAAAAACCAAAAGTGTTTCGGAATACCGAATTAATTTATTCCGACGATATTGCTCAATTGGTGTATGAGATGGGATACAAAGCCATGCTGGTCGAAGGCGCTAAGCACGTATTAGGATGGAAAAGTCCGAATTATATGTATTCATCCGCAGCTTGTCCCAGATTGAAACTGTTGGTTCGAAACATGAAGTACAGCGATGATATATCGTTCCGTTTTTCGAATTACAATTGGAGCGACTATCCGCTCGTTTCCGATAAATTAGTAAATTGGATTGCCGCAACTCCCGATTCGGAACAGATAATCAATATCTGGATGAATTATGAAGTACTTGGAAGTCTTCAACCGAAAGAAACGGGAATCTTTGAATTTTTTAAGGCGATTCCCCGTTTTGCTATAGCTAAAGGAATTGGCTTTTCCATGCCGTCGGAAGTGATTAATGTTTTGAAACCGATTGGAGAACTGTCGGTTCCTTATCCCTGTTCATGGTCAGGCGAGGAAAAAGATATCAGTCCGTGGATGGGGAATAAGCTTCAGCAAGAAGCAATTTCAAAGCTATACGGAATCGGCGAACGGGTAAGAATGACTCGAGACCGCCGCCTTCTTCAGGATTGGAACTACCTGCAAGCCAGCGACCATTTCAATTTTATGAGTACCAAACTTTTTCCTGGTCCCAGCGTATATAGTCCTTACGAAAATGCCTACGATGCTTTCAACAACTACATGAATGTACTGAGCGATTTCATCGACCGTGTAAACGGAAAGTTTCCGGCTAATATTGAAAATGAAGAATTAAATGCGCTTATGACTACGATTCTCAATCAGGAAGAAGAAATCAAACGGTTGAAAAAAGAATTGGAAACCACAAAGAAAAAATCAGAGATCAAAGAAAAACCGGCAATCGCAAAGCAAAATAAAGTGTCTGTTGTAGTGTAATTTATCGATAAAATAATTTGAAATAAATCCCTCGCTTGATTCCCTGTCCCTGTTTTTCACAATAAGATTTAATTTTATTTTTGTACTGACGTTTTTCACAAAAAGTCTTTTTCCATATCAATAGAGTACTAACTATCAAACGTATGGGGACAGGGAAACGTATCTAAGCGAGAGTTACAATCTTCTATGCCCTTACTTTGACAGGCACAAAAGTATGGCAAACAAAAAGAGTGTGCAAATTCTCTTTGTACACTTATATTCTTTCTTAAAAAAGAAAATTATATTGTGAAAGTTACTCTATAATTACCCACACAGAATACTTTTATAAACTTATTGTATATTAATAATTTATGTAAAAAATAAGTGCGTGTAATGTACCAATTCAAGAAATAGTATATTATGTATTCCATTTCAAATATTATTGATCAACTTCAAGTCTTCGACGTCTATCACGCCGTCGCCGTTCTTGTCATAACCCTGCTGCTTCCATGTAGAGAGGGTTACTCCTTTGTTTGTTGCTCCGCCAAGG
>Ga0209629_10001963_pt1 | contig 13583 bp, 6 predicted proteins | sample TergutCu122P5_FD_187286 | JGI IMG/M metagenome (GOLD analysis project Ga0209629, IMG submission 187286) | Cubitermes ugandensis P5 segment gut microbial communities from Kakamega Forest, Kenya - Cu122 P5 (SPAdes) (version 2) | ecosystem: Host-associated > Arthropoda: Insects > Digestive system >... | reverse complement strand
CACAGCTTCATGTAATCAACTCTCAGCCACAGTTCAGGTCTCTGTCTACACACAGCTTCATGTAATCAACTCTCAGCCACAGTTCAGGTCTCTGTCTACACACAGCTTCATGTAACCAACTGTCGACCACAGTTCAGGTGTCTGTGTAAAGCCAAGTTCATGTTACCTCACCAGTGTTCATAGTTAAAATTTATCCCTATTTCCTTGAAAATTTGAAGTGTATTTGAGCAAACACTCTCTCATGTCTCTTTACATATTAGTCCCTTGCTAGTAGTGTACATGCAGAAGAAATGTGTTCTGATTTGTCGTTCTTTTTATAAAATAGTATAAAAATGCAACCCCTGTCTCTTTGTAATAATTTTGCAACAAATTTAGTAATATAGAATACATAAACGTGTCAGTCCATAATACATTTTATTTCATATACATTAAAAATAGTATATTGTCAGAGCGACATGTTTCGACCTTCACTGGGTCATCTTCAGGCCCTCAAAGAAACAGATCCAAGAATACATAGATTTTTTATAAAAACGCATTGTGGGATCCCAAATGCTCACAAGATATGTTATAAAGGTAGAGCAGAATTTGTAGAATACATGTGTTTGTGGATATTTGTGTAGAAACTGTAATATTAAACTAATAAAGTAGTGAATTGAGCTGTATAAGAGTTTTTAAAAAGGTTTAATTGGTTGTTTATTTTGGTTTTATTCTTGTTTTTGCATTTTATTTTCCGAACCGTAAACATTCTAGATGTGACTTCCGTTGTTTTTCTCTTAGTGGTACGTAAACTGGACACTATTTTTTCTTCAATGATGAAGGGATTGGAGAATGTTCCACTCTCGTGACGTTAGATAAGCTTGATGTTGTCACACGTTTTTTCAGACTATTTAGTCTGAAAGATATGTCTACACAAATATCTACTAACACATGTATTCTACAATTTCTACTGTACCTTTATAATACATCTTGTGAATATTTGAGAACCCACAATGCTTTCTTATAAAAAATCTATGTAATCTTGAATACTTATTTTGAGGGCCTGATAATGGCTCAGTGAATGTCGAAACATATCGCCCTGATAATATACCATTTTTAATGTATATGAAATAAATTGTGTTATGGACTGACAGGTTTATAATTTCTACATAAGTTATAATATTTCGGGATGGCAAACATTAAAACAAAAATCAGTTTGTAAAGCCTGCTAATGTGCTGCTATCATTTCACTTCCAATTTCTTCTTTCCCATCTCCCTCGACAGCCATCACATGTTGTCTTCATAAATAATTTTTCTCTCTATATATATAATGTTACTGCTAAACATTAATTTGCTTTCCCATTTCTTCTTTAAGGACTCTCCTAATCTTGCTTCTGTTTTCTCTGCCTTCTTTTTTTGTCGTTTCTCTCATTTTAATTACAGTAATTTTTGTATAGGATTTGTTACCTTCTTGATTTTCGAATTAATTTTTTGTTACTTGATTTCATGTTTTTTAAGCATATTTACAATCTGATCTTCTTTAATTTTGTGTTCATATTTCATAAAATATTGATTGATAGTAGGTTTTCCTTGTTCAAATTCTTGTATTCCACTGTTATCAACTATCAAATTTTGGGTTATTTTGCATTAATTTTCCGTTCTTGTGTCCAATTTTTCACGTATATAAAGTCCTAGTTCCATATCGATACCATCACTGAAGTTTCTAATTACTTACATCTGTCTTTGGGGTTGTAATAACAACATGGCCGACTCGTAAATTTGTGAACCTGCAGCAACACTGGCTCCAGATGCTTTGGGGAAAACAAACGGCGGTTATATGCCGTGCAATACTATGTGATTGTGATACAGAAAGAAGGAAAATTGACTCTTTGCCTGTCGAAGTAAGTTTTGTTTTGAAGTGTGAGTGTCAGAGTTTAAATGTATGGAGTGTCTGTGAATAAATGTACAAGACATCTGGCCGGTAGTACGGCGTTTGTAAGGGTTGGGACGGTGTGGTTGAGTTCACTTACATCACCTAAAGAGTTTCATGTGTGGAACTAGCCCTCTGACAGCACAGTGCATCACCTATGTTCAGGTGCACAGGGAATTTGTCTCTCTCTATATATAAAGACCTGGATTCAAGACAGTTTTTATTTCATGGCGCCAAAAACTTGGTGTATCACCAAGGATGTAGGAGAGAATTGAGACATACACAAATTGGGTGGGCCTAAGAGACTTTTCATAGGAAATCTGAAAGGGAGAAAATGCTATTCAAGAAGGATAATATCACTGTCGACATATGGAAAATATGGTGTGTGTTTTTGATTGAGATGGCTCGGAATAATATCCAAAGTTTGCCTTTTGTAAAATTACAAACTTGTGAGCTCCGTAAGAGCAGACAGTGTCATTAGTGACTTTTGTAAGTAAGACAGTACTGTGAATGTAGTTACTTATGGCAGTAATATATTGTGATGTGTGTTAGGGTGATAATGGGAGTTGTTAATTGTAGACTGGATTATAAACAGTTTGTACTTTGATGCCCCTCAGTACCAAAGCTGCACATGCTGTGTATTAATATTTGTGATACGACATTGCAGTTTAAATGGTATGGCTGATGGTAAATTTTAAAGAACACTGGACTAAGTTTGATGGCTTCAGGAAAGTCAAGACTCTCACCTGTTGTTCATTATAAAGTGGATTATAAATGGTTTGTACTTTGGTACTGCTCAGAACCAAAGGTTACTTTACACGCTATTTTTTGTGCAGAACGGCCTAAGGGTTTTGTAAAAAGACAGTGCAGGATGAACTGAATCACGTGATATTCTGTGAACATTACACAACAGTTGCTTTTGATGTTTGTTTTATAATGATAGCTTATCTCAACTCTGTAAGCTGTAATTAATCACTAAACCTGTCACACTAAGCTACTTATCTCTGCCCAGTGCTGTCTGTCAGTGCGATAATCAGTACAGCTATGTGTCAACACAGTGACACTGCACAGTGCAAAGTTATTGGAAATTCTAACATGACTCACACAAAATGCTGCTATTTTAATGTACTGCGATATGTGACATCTCCGTTACTAACAGCACGTCAAACTACTTATTGCCCTATATACAACAGAAATACGTACAGGAAGGGCTGTACAACCGGCCCACCCTTCCTGTTGGCACTACAAACTTGATGGTGGTCAGCTTCACACCCCTGTCCATTTATCTGCCGGTCTTATCGGTAAGAAGGTTCTGTGGGATTCTTTTACGATTTGCCAGCTTAAGACAAGAGAAATTTCCTTTGCAGTTGCTAGATATCGATCTCAGTTCCCTCAGTTTCCCTGCGTGTAGCATTGTCACTATACTGACTGAGCTATCTGAGCTCCCGTCAGCAGCACGTACACAGTTAATATAATGAAATAGACGTTACGTTGAACAGAATTCTATCTCTCGCTGCCACTGAAGTCATTTTACAGCTCGTGGCCACATGTTGTTACTGTCTAAATATATCAAGCGTTATCTTACTGTTGCATAAAATCGACAGTTGATACACAATTGTTGAATATGCTACATTGTTATCAAATGTTTGCAAAATTTTTTTAACACAAAATTCATATTAATATCTTTGCCAATTGCTTTCACAATTTTTATTTCATTGTCCAATTCTTCTTCATCTCTAACTGGCAGTTTTTCAAGTCATTCATGTACAAAAAGTGACTTATTTTCCTCTCAGTTTTATGCACTTGATATCCATAATCAGCTCTGTTCAGTTCGTATTAATGCAACAAGTGCTGTACAGTAGAGTAATGGTGAAAGAGATTCCCTCTGCAATATTCCTCATCATATTTGGATGTGTTGCCACTGCATTACTTTCTGCTTTGTTTTAAATGAAGCCTTGTTTTCCACTTCTCTATTGACAATTTACAAAATCTAACAATTTTACTGTTCACTCCTACCAGTTGTATTGGCTTTATACTCAGCTGTGTGGAACGCTGCCAGATGCTTTCTGGTAATGAATACAGGCTATACTTAAATTTATGTTCCTCATCTTGCAGTCCTCATATATTTTGACATCATTAATTGATCCTTGCAACGTTTACTTCCAAAGTGACATCCTTTGTGCTCTGCTCTTCCATAGTTGTGGACATTCTCCTGGCTATTCTACCTACGGTCCTGTACATGGTTGTTAAGCACGTGATGGGTTGGTAAATCCTGACTTACTTGCTGTCTCCTGATTTTGGTAGCAAATAAGTTATCCCTGCGGTTAGCCATTCCGTACCTTCTCCGGTTTCTCCTTTAGTACAATAATTTTTTTTTGTAATAAGCCTGTGAGCAGCTGGCAATGTATTTAAGCCAGAAATTTTGTATTTGATCACATCCAGGAGATTTCCAATCGTAAGTTTTGACAAAAATTGAATTCCATAATCCTTATAGGCATCCAAACCATATTACTGATCTTCCTTCTCTCATTTTATCCAATCTGCTGCTTCATTATGCTGTGCATTTCCTCCCCACAGTGACTTCCAGTAAGGCTACACTTATATCATAGATGTGGGTTCTCTGACCTGCATATTTTTCGTGCCCCAGTATCACATAACCAGTAACTGCTGTGGCCAAGGATTAAATTCCAATACCAGTGCTGCAAGTAAATTTTCTAACTACTTCAGTCTGCACTGGCGACTGTCCATTACATTAGTGGCGACTGAAGCTTTCAGTAGGCCTGAGAGGTTTAAAGATGGTCGCACTAAAAAGGGAAAGTGCTGGTGTTGAAATAATGTGGCTTCTTGATATAGTAGCATTAAGAGACGAAAATATGAAACTTGTGGCTTGCAAGATAATTGTCATTTTATATCAAATTATAACACAATTTCAACACAATTAATTGAATATTCGTAGGGAATTTTACGTTACCGGCAGAGTAAAATATAGAAGAAACATGAGTGAAAAGAGAATGTATGGATTTAAATTAGAGGAAATAGCACGGTGTTCACAAAACTGCACAAAGGTAATTTTTATACCTTATATGAGAGTGTACTAATAATACTGTTCAATTTTTACATTGCATCCAGTCCGTACCGCGCAGTAAACACACTCCGTCTCGGTTATAAAAACCAGTCAGTTAATGTTGTATAGGGAAATTATCGCTGGTATTTCTCACGTCCATACGAAACACATAAATGCACTGTTTGGGCAGAATGTAGAAATAGTGAATGTTAGACTGGTGGTACATATAGTGACCACTGGGCTTTAGAGGGTTAAATCGAGGTTTTAAAAACAAATCAGTCAATACTGTATAAGAAAATAATCGCTGTTTAATTCTGTATAGGAAGAAAATCGTTTCTTTTACTCAGATCCATACAAAACACATAAATACACTATGCGGGCAGAACATAGTATTTGTGAATATGAAACTGTTGGTATACATAGTAACCACTGGGCTGTAAAGGGTTAGTGTAGCTTATAAAAGGCAATCATTGAATGCTGTATGCGGAAATAATCGTTGTTTGTTCTCAGATCCACACAAAACACATAAATTAACTGTGTGGGCATAACGTAGAATAGTTGAAGGTTACATCTAGTGGTAAATATAGTGACTACTTGGTTTTAAAGGGTAAAATCACCGTTATAAATACCAGTGATATGTGACATCTTCCTTACTAACAGAATGTGACAGCACAACTGTCCCTGACAACAGCAGCAATACAAGTACGTACAGTAAGAGCTGGTACAGCCGGTCTATCCTTCATCTTGGGGCTAGGCTTTTGATGGTGTGAAGCTTCACGCTTTGGCCGCTTTACTCCCCGTGCCTATTGAACAGAAGATTGTGTGGCCTGCACAGACGCTGCACGGTCTGACAAAGTTGGGCAACATGTAGACAGTGAGCCGCGGTGAGCTGCTGGCCAGTTCCTGATACGAACTGCAATGTACTAGCATTGAACAAGACCGCGTCGAACTTGATTCGCGGAGAAATGGAATAGCGGCGATCGCAACGCTCCTTGCGGTCAAATGAAATGGTCTGAGTGTAGAGAGAAGAACGGAGTGGGGTAAACATTTTCTGAAGTGCAGATAATAAACATCTTTACCTAAGCCCTGCTCTTCATTTTGTTACACAAAATCGCCTCCGTCAAAATATTTTTTGAGCAAACTTCTAAGGTCCAACTGTTTAAGAGAACAAACAAGTATATTTAGCACCAGTGTGATTTATTTTAACCGAAGGAGAGGAAAAGCTGATATGCAGCTAATGACTGCACCGTGGAATTTGTTAATCAGATAGGGTACTTAATTTATATTCGAATTTATTCTTTTGTATTTTTATTTTAACTCAGAAAATGTCCTGCATTTTGAGGCAATGAGGGCTAAAAATATGTCGTGCTGAATTACTGAAATCGTAAAATCTCAAAATTAACATGCTATACACATATAGGATAAAAATCAGTCAGTCCGTACCACGCAGTAGACACACTCTGTGTCAGTTATAAAAACCAGTACGTAAATGTTGTATAGGGAAATAAACGCTGTTTGTTCTGAGATCCACACAAAACACATAAATATTTTGTATGGGCAGAACGTAGAATTGTTGAATGTTAAACTGGCGGTACATATAGTGACCACTGGGCTGTAAAGGTTTAAATGTATCACAGCATGCTGTTCATATCAAGTGTTTCCATATACTGAACTGACTTATTAGTAATAACAAACTAATAAATTTTCTTTAGAATCAAATCTTAATTTCCATTGATGCACGGTCTGATGATGTCCTCAACAGGCCACAACCGGTAACAACTGTAGACTGTTGATGGTATTGCTGTATGAAGGTATGTTCAACAGAAATATAATTTTGTTCCACCTAAAACAGTTCAAGCAATAGTCAGGAGCAGCTAAGTTGCTTACCCAAGCAGTAAAGACAGTAAATTCCTAGACACAAGGACTTATGAGCCAGGGTAGCTCGTACAGTACAGTGACTAAGCTGCGGGTAAAACGTGGTTTCTTAAGCGGCAGAAGTACGAGATTTAACCTGCGACCAGACCGGTTCTGAGATCCACGGAGCCTTTTATCAATGGGTACAGGTGGATCTTTCACCGCGGTTAAAGTGGCTGGGGCGTGAAACTAAAAATAACCACAATTTCTTGTCAGAGTTAAGAATGAGAGAGGCAATGTATCTACTCCTCCATGCGTCCCCATGGAGTGTCAATTAATTAACACTACGACAAATTTTCCAATGAAGAATTTCCCCCACATTCAGACAGTTAATACCCTTGTTCATACGAAGGATGATACAGCAGGAGTAACCATCAAGGCATCTGACTCTTATTACATTATTACTTTTCGTAAAACCAGTAAGGCTGATTAGAACGTGTTAAATGACAGTTGTGTGTAGATATTTGTTTGGAACGGTCTGAATCAAGCACAGGGTTTAGAGTTATTGGCTTGCAGCTTGGTGTGGAATATGTTAGTAGGGCAGCACAGGGGATTGACAGTGGGTAGAAGACATCAGCTGAAGGTCCTTGTGGGGACGATAATATAAAGGGCGACAGAAACAAGAAAATGTGCAGATTGCTCACATCGAATTGCACACAATTCGGACAAACAGTTCGCAATGTACCAATCCAAATTCTGTTACGCAATTAGTCCAGTAGTGTTTCAGTAGCCATTTAAATCCACACAAACACAACATCTGGACACGGCACGTTCATTTGGTTGCTTCAACCACAACATGTTTCGGTGATTCCATTCGAATATCTTCAGGTACAAGACACAAGTATATAAATGGGAAAATGTGGTAGCACAACACAGTGATGTGCGCCCCCCCCCCTCCGAAAAAGTATGTATTTTATTGAACTGATTTTTATAAAATCTGTATTCCCCTAACACGTTTTTGTGATTATATTCTGTATTAAATTTTACTCAGTTCGGAAGTAAAATTTATAAGATTCGATTATTTTTAAATTTTTGTCATTTACCCCCTGAACTACAGTATAGCTTCCATTGCCTCGATTTTGATTAATCTGATACTTAAAGAGAGGCTTTAAGTGAAGATTTTCTCTATCCAGTTTACCCAAATCCGTCAAGAAATATGGTAGTTACATGTAAAAATTCATTGACTCCTTGCAGTAAAGTACGGATGGCACTGAGTAGATTTTCACGAAACGCTCGCTTGTTTTATGCCATTTTAATACAGAAATCCAGTACCGAATTTCATGAAAATAGAACAAATGCATTTGTCTCTGATACTAACTGATGGAGGGATATGGTTTTCACATAAATGGTTAATATCTTACTTTGTAAAGATCGTCTGAAACACAAAAGATATATTGGATGAGAGTAAGCTGTACGGTGTACACACTGATAAAATTAAGTATACCGATATGGTATGTTTGTTACCAGAATGCAGGGAAAAATTGTAATGCGAAGAGGGATAACTGGTCTGTCCGATATAAGGCACAGTTAAATCACTGTGGAAGATCGCTAACAGGACAAAAATTCGGTGTGTGTCTGCTTATCAGCCGGTTATAAATTTGGTGTGTGCATTTCTCTATCCAAGGATATAAATACTGAGACAAAGCAAATATAATTTGGCTGCTGTTTTATATGGGTGTGACAGGTAGTGCCTGGCATTGAGAGAAGAATATACAATGTATGCCTAAAATACTTGGAAGAATATCAAGAATGAGTTCCTCACAAAAAAGAATGAAAATAATTCATGTGCGCAAACATTTGTTAGATAGAGCTCCCATGTTCTCGTGACTTCTGTCTGTCAGATATCTTATCTGTGGAGACACTTAAATACCGTAGTGTATCCAGCTATAAGTCCTAATAAGATGTGTTCTGGTAAAGTACTTGGGAAGTATGATAAAACTTTTGGATGATGTATGGGAAATATCAGTCCAAATGTCGGTACACACTGTATATAAATATGATGGCTACTGCTGTACATATCGCGTCGAAAACTTAGTTATGTATCGTTTAAAAGATGGTATATCCTATAACGTACATCTGACCTTTTTTTAAATTGCGCCGAGTTTTAAATTTCATTCTCTGTTAAGAGAATACTCGAACAATCACTTTTTATTGGCCGACTAATGCACTTAATTGTATAGAACTCAAAGGTTAAAATCTACGTTGTATCAATATTGTAAAATACAACTAAAAACTCCGACATATTTCGGATCCTTTGTGATCCATCCTCAGGGAGTGTTGAACGTGCTTGCATGAAATTATTTATGATATTTTTGTGTGCGTAGTCGGTGTTTGGCAGCGTGATTTTTTTGACCTGTGGTGTGTGTGCCTGATGCGACGAGTTGAGAAGATCTCAACTCGTCGCACCAGGCACACACACTACAGGTCCAAAAAATCACGCTGCCAAACACCGACTCATTCAATCAGTATTCCGTCTGACGACAGGTCCTATGCCTCCTCCAAAATGATGCCTCCACATAGTGCGATCTAGAGCTTCCTCCTTCAAATGAGAGTATCCTCTCCTGTCCGTAAGGTCATCCAGTAGCTTCTTACTTCTTCTTCCTCGTCTTTTTGCCACCTCCATCTCCCCCTTTACTACGCAAACAAAAATACCACAAGTAATTTCATGAAAGCACGTCTAACGTTCCCTGAGGATGGATCATAAAGGATCTGAAACATGCCGGAGTTTTTAATTGTCTTTTAAAACATTGATACAACGAAGATTTTAACCTTTGAGTTTTGTACAATTAAGTGCATTAGTCGGTCAATAAAAAGGGATTGACTTTAAAAATGCACGGTGAAAATTTGAAATTAAGGATATTCGAAATTTTCGATATAAATTTTGTGGAATTATTAGTCTTGGTGCAAAACCTGTTATAGTAAAGCTTGACAACCTGAGGCCTGAAATTTTATGTTTTTGTCTTATTGTGCCTGTCAGGTACCACAGGTTTGTCAGCAAGTACGTAAGGAAGCGAAATTAAATTGACGTTTTGTGGGAGGATATAGAGAATGCAGTAGAAGCAGTAATGGTAAACGAGAAGAAGCTTTGACAAACTGCTGCTCTGTTTGGATTAATCCATCTATTGCTTTCTGTCGAATGCCAAAGACAAGAACGAAACTGAGAAATGCAGAACGTAAGCTAATGTGTTATTATAAATGTACACACTGGTAGAATTTCTTAACCGAGGAACGTAATGTAATAAGCAACTGTATCATTATTTGTTCAAGAATTCATTATTGTCGATCATATAAAGAAAATTAAGAATTCACAACATTAGAGCTAAAGCAGCATTGAAATTTGGAAGTGAAGCTTGGGTACTGAAGAAAAGAGAGGAAAAGCTTTTAGAACAGATGAAATTTTTGAGACACTTACTGCGAATAACAAAATTGGATAAAGAAAAGAATCAATGTATTAGGGGAAAAACGGGAGCACAGAACATAGTAAAGGAAATAAAACAGTACCAGAAAAAGTGGCTACAACACGTACGGAGGATGGACACAAATAGACTGCCAAGACAGGCACTGAAATACAGACCAGAAGGAAGACGGAACATTGGACGACCGAAGAAGAGATGGAGGGACCAACTCCATTTTGAGGACTAAGGAACAGGGAACGCACCTAACCCTTAACGAACATGATGATGATGATAAACAAATCAGAAAACTGGCGTTGGACTTCACCAAGTAATAGAACGACGTACATAGACAAAATTGGAAAAATCAGGAAATAGCAGCACAGAATCTTTGAATGGTTTAATGTAATGAAACAGAAATGCCTCACACAGAAAGCCACAAAACGCAAACATGGTTGCTGCTAGTGATTTAGCGAGCAAAATATGACAAAAATTTATAAAAAATGACCAGAATGCACTGACAAGGCCCAGTTTTACACCTGGTCACATCTGCACCTGGATCAGACATGATTCTCAACCGTTGTTCAATCATACGTCTATTACAGTTTGTCCGGTAAAACTATTGACTTTTCTGTTGAAAATTGTGAATATTTAAAGCTGACTTTTATAGTTTCAAAGTTCCAAAGTGTTGGATGAAGCTTTTCACAAAATAAATAGTTAAACAAAGCGATTCTCTATTTAAAATGGACAGACGTGTGAAATTTAAATACTACTTCACAAAATAAAGGGGCGTGGGGTAGCGTAGTGGTTAAGGCGCTGCGTTAGTAGTCGGACGGTCCCCGGATCGATTCCCGGTGGTGTCACTGGGGATGTTTTCCTTGGTACCCCTCACAGAACCATGTGCCCTGGGGTCGACTCAGCCTCTGAAATTGAGTAGCAGGGATTTCTCCTGGGGTAAAGGTGGCCGGTGCGTTTGGCTGACGACCTACCACTCTTGTAGTGCCGAAACGTCAAGAAAATCCGGGACCTTAACTGACCCGGAACCCCTTGGGCCACCTCGTCCTGTCGCGGGACACCTTTACTTTACTTTATTTCACAAAAGAAGTGCCACTAAGGATGTCACTATTATTGTCCATCCATTTTCCTTCATTCACAACAGAAGAATTTCAACATAATGTTCAAACTTGCCCCATGGTCCCCTATGTGTGTCTTTATGTATTTTTTTTTTGTATTATTTCACCGTGCATTTTACTTCCTTGAATGTTACACACCAACTAATTCACTTTCAATACAATAATATATTAGTCTAAAATGTTAACTTTAAAACACTTAAGAACATCCGACATGTTTCGATCTTAATAGATCATCATCAAGGAGTTCGTCGGTGCCTCGTTAAAGTCACTGAATTTTAAAAAAAATCACCGAGTTTAAAATTCTTGGAAGTCAATCTGTACTCATTTCAAAATACCTCACCACACTGAACGTCACGCACACATAATATACGGTAAGCAAGTTACACAGTTGATATTTACTTCATGAAGATTAATCTGTTATTACTTAATATATTAATAAATATTTTCCAATTTTATAACAGTTATGCTGCCACATCACCACGATTGACTTTTAAGAATTTTAAACTCAGTTATTTTTTAAAATTTAATGACTTTAACGAGGCACCGACTAACTCGCTGATGATGATCTCTTAAGATCGAAACATGTCGGAGTGTTCTTAAGTGTTTTAAAGTTAACATTTTAGACTAATATATTATTGTATTGATAGTGCATTAGTTGGTGTGTAACATTCAATGCCTTTATGTCTTCATGAAATTAGGAACTATTCTTCTCAGAAATTTCTTAACACAAATTCGAAAAATTCCAATATGTCAAATTTCATGAATATTTTTCAAGTGGGAACTCAGTTGTTCACTACGGACAGACAAACACACACACAGACGTGACGGTGCTAATAGCCGCTTTAAGCGATATTGCGAAAGCACCTAAGAAGTGGCAATATTACAAGAATCTGCGAAAAACCAAAGGCTCAAAAGAAATGTAGCGTCATTGTTCGGAAGCATAAAACACCCATAAAATTTTCTGCAACACAAAGTGAAAATCCAAAAGACAGAATGTAGCGAAGATGGTAGGATACTGGCAAAAAGTATTAATGCACGTTCTTCTGTTTCGGGAATAGAGTACATTGAAATTACTGAAACAAGATATAACAAGCAAAACATTCAAAACAGGCAAGTTGTAGTAGTGAAAGGAGGTTCTAGGAGTTCTATTGGGAAGAGCGTGCTGTGTCTTACGGCAGCAACTTTTTTGTGCAGCAGTGAGATTTATTGTACTGAGTGTTAAAGTTGAGTGCTGCGTGGGAGAACTGGCTAATGTAATTGAAGAGGCTAAAAGAACATATTATAAAAAAACTACTAGTAAATTTAAAGCTACTTGGGATATCATCAAGGAGCTAACTAATAATCAACATTCTCGACATGAAATATAATAACAAATTTAAGACAGTAAACATTTAAAAGATCAACAAACTATAACAGATGCCTTTAATAACTATTTTTTATCCGTAATTAATAAAAAAATTTTAAAAAATGTAAATAACATGATAAACAATAAAAAATTTCCTACTTTCCATCATTACCTAGAACGAAATTATGATTAGACTGCGCAGTCACTAGACGCGGCTACCTTGACTGAGGTTTATCCGTGCTTTTCCCTCAGTTGTAAGGCAAATGCCAGGGTATAACTAGCCAAGACCGAACGCGGCCCGCACTCTCCCAGATTGTTGTGATGTTCTATGTATTGTTTGTTTTGTGTTGTTCTTTGTATTGTTTGTTTTGTGTTGTTCTGTCTATTGTTTGTGTGTAAATGTGTACTGTACTACTGCCACCGGGTGACAACCCAATTGCAGTTAACAAATACGGGTATATCATATCATTATTCACCCCCATCTTTGGTTATTAAGACATTTTCAACTAAGGAAATTACTTCCATAATTAAAATATTAAAATAAAAAAATTCTCGTGGGTTTGATGAGATTTCTATGAAACTATTAAAATTCAGTGCCGTTTACATATGTTCACCGCTAACTTATATTTGTAATAAGTCTATTCTCTGAGGAAATAATATACGAGGGTTGGAACTTTAATAGTGGCAACTATTTATTTACAAATGATACAAAATAGATACATGTTTCGAAGATTTACTGTCCTTCAATGTAGTCACCAGCATTGTGTACAACCCGTTGCCAGCGATGTGGAAGTCGTAGGATACCTTTAGCAGCGCCTGTTGTGTTGAT
>Ga0209629_10001962_pt1 | contig 13590 bp, 8 predicted proteins | sample TergutCu122P5_FD_187286 | JGI IMG/M metagenome (GOLD analysis project Ga0209629, IMG submission 187286) | Cubitermes ugandensis P5 segment gut microbial communities from Kakamega Forest, Kenya - Cu122 P5 (SPAdes) (version 2) | ecosystem: Host-associated > Arthropoda: Insects > Digestive system >... | reverse complement strand
CAGTAATATTTGTAACCACAACGCTGTCGCAGCCGTAAACAACCGAAGTCAGATTACTTGTGTGCGAAGTCGCAGCAGTAATATTTGTTACCGTTGTGTTATCGGGGAAAGTATAACTGCCACCGCTGCAAACACTTTTATTTTCCGAAACATTATAAGTCGGTTTCACACTGATATTTGTAACCACAATACTGTCGCAACCGTAAATAGATTTCAAATTATTTGTGTGTGAAGTTGCTGCCGTAATATTGCTTAATGTTGTACCATCCGGGCATTTATAATTTGTACCACTGCAAACACTAACATTATCCGGAATATTATAGTTGAGACATAATGTTTTGAATGTCAATGTTTCACAATAAGTCATCGGAAATGATGCCGTAACTGCATACGCATAAAATTGATATTCGGTGTTTGGCGATAATCCCGTCAAACTGCCTGTTGTGCTTGTCTGCCAAACAGTTTCAGATGTTTTTTTGTATTTAAAACCTTGCTCTGTGGCGGTTTCCGAACATGTTGTAACGGTCTTGTTTAATGTTGCAGTGGTTGCAGTTACAGCAGTAGCCGGCTTAGTTCTTACAGTCGGCGGTGTTGGCTGTGGCGTTCCGCCAAAGGTCATATTTATGGAGCAATTTTTAGTTATATCTGTTATTGGACGCTGTATATCAGTGCCGTTCCATAATTTTGGCGTGAAAGAGGAGCCGGTGGTAAATGCACCTCCCTGTGTTGTACTTGTCGTTCCGTTAGTTGGATGCAAATAAATCTTCATGTGGTTTGATGCCGTTTGGCTCGTACCTGCAACATTTGGCTGGTTATTTGCCCATGTCGTAGCATTGTAATCAATATGCCAAATAAGCAAACCGCTCTTCCCTGCGGTAGTACCATTTGATGACCCTAAATAAGCATCCCAGCCCGTTGCTTCGCGGTATTCTATCATAAAAAATTCACTCGGACTTGGTGCGGTGCTATTATAACCTCCGCTTAAATTAGAGGTAGTCGCAGCAACCAAATATGCCTGTTCGGTATTACATGTTATTAGAGTCGTATCTTGTGTAAGCGGATATATAGTTTTATAACCGGAAACATATTGTTCGGGCGTAAGCCAGCCAACATAAAATCTGTCGTATGAATTAAAAAGAGGCGGCGTGCGGGATTGATTGGCATAATTGCCCTGGTCCATCACACTCCAATAACCAACCATTGATGAACCCGTTGACGTATTATAATAATCGGGCAGCCCTACTACATGAGAAAATTCGTGAGTAAATGTACCTATATTTGCCATTGTTGTTCCACTTGCCCCACGCAACTCGGAAACGCAGGAATACCAAAACAATTTTTTACCGTCAAATGTAACGTTAATTGTTGAAGGAGTAATATTGTAGCCGGGCTGTACTGCCCAGCGATGAGGCCATATAGTATTTGCAGGTCCGCCTTCGGCTTGATTTAAACCTGCATATACAACAACAACATTATCAATTTGTCCGTCGTTATTGTAGTCATATTTTGAAAAATCAACATCAGGATTAGCCAATGTACATGCTTCTTGTATCATGTATGCAGGTCGGATATCATTTCCCGTACCGCCGCTGTCCTGTCCGTAATACGCCATATTATTGGACAGCGTGTAAGGTCCTACCACATCAAATGTCGGTTTAAATTTTCCATTTGAACTCGACATAAAATATTCACGCACACAACCATTACTTCCGTTGTAATTGTAACCGGTCTGATTTGTCAGATTCACAAAGTTGTTCTGCGTATAGACAAAACTTTTGTCGGTAAAATTTACAAGAATAACCAACATGTGCTGTTCGCCGATATAAGCAGTTGCTCGCGATTGAGGAGTTGTCCCTCCTGTTTGTGAAGGCGGCATTTGCATTCGTTGGGTATTTGCAGATTTTTGCAGGCGGGAAATATTCTCGTCCGTATTTAAGGTCTGCAAAAACCTTTGGTCTGCAGCACTTCTCTGGCTTTCGTTATGTGCAATCCGCTCCGTCGGCTGTAATTCGCCATTTTGTGAAACCGTAGCATAAACAAAAGCATCTTCCTGATTTTTCACTATCAGAAAACCGTCTAAAGTTGTGGTGTAGTGAAAACTTTCGTCGCCAATGAGGCGAATCGTCAATGTTGTCCCATCCGGCTGCGTTACCTCTATCGGAGTTGGAATAGCAGGGACTGCGAACAACTTAATGCCTGCAAAAAAGATACAGGCGAAACTGATAAGATAAAATTTCTTCATTTTTTTATAGATAAAAAAGATTGTTGTAGGTGAAATAATTTGCAAAATTAAAGTAAATTTTTTTACGTTGTTCTATTTTTTATTTTTTTTTTATATTTTTGCACAAAAAAAATATTGTTAATTTTAAAATCCTGTGATTCTATATCCAAACTGTAAAATAAATATTGGGTTAAATGTTACCGAGAAGCGTGCGGACGGGTATCATAATATCGAAACGGTGTTTTTCCCCGTTGATTTTAGCGATGTTTTGCAAATTGAAAAAACCGAAGGCGAAAAAGATTTTTGTTTTTCTGTTTTGGAAAACAAAATTGACGGGAATATTGAAGATAATCTTGTAATTAAGGCATTGCGTTTGCTTCAAAAAGATTTTCACGTTCCGGCACTTGACATTAAACTTACAAAAAAAATTCCCACCGGTGCCGGACTTGGCGGCGGCTCTGCCGACGGTGCTTTTATGCTAAAAGGACTTAATGAATTGTTGAGATTAAATATTAATGCCGAAAAACTCGAATTTTATGCGGGGCAACTCGGGGCGGATTGTCCGTTTTTTATACGAAACAAGCCAACTTTTGCCTGCGGTACCGGAAATATTTTTTCCGATGTAAATATTTCATTAAAAGGATATTATATAATTATTGTAAAACCGAATATTTATGTTTCGACCGCCGATGCGTACTCGGCAATCGTCCCACGAAAACCTGAAATTTCCTTGCGCGAAAAAATTTACGAGCCGATAGAAAACTGGAAAAATTTTATTTTTAATGATTTTGAAAAAACGGTTTTTAAAAAATTCCCCGAAATTGCAAAAATAAAACAGCAACTTTACGATTTTGGCGCAACATTCGCCTCAATGTCGGGTTCCGGTTCGGCGGTTTTTGGAATTTTTAGCAATAAATTGCAGATAGAAAACATATTGAAAAGCAGTTTTTTCAAAAAGTATTTTTTAATAAATATTAAAATTTGAATAGAAATTTTTTTTTATATTTCGATTTTTGCTAAAACACAAATTTCAAATTTTCCGCTTTTTTCACTACCTTTGCAAACTTTTTTAAAGACACAAGTAGTAAGACACAAGACACAAGAAATCTTTAATTTATGCGAAAAACGAGTTGAAACCAACCCGCTTTCGTATAATTTATAAATCTTGAAATCTTGAAATCTTGAAATAAAAAAAAATAGAATGCAGAAAATCAGAAATATAGCCATTATTGCGCACGTTGACCACGGCAAAACTACGCTTGTGGATAAAATGCTTGTTGCCGGACACCTTTTCCGCGACAACGAAAAGGCGGGCGAACTGATAATGGACAACAACGACCTCGAACGCGAACGCGGAATTACTATTTTGGCAAAAAATGTTTCAATAGAATATAACGGTTTCAAAATCAATATTATAGACACGCCGGGACACGCCGATTTTGGCGGCGAAGTCGAACGCGTACTCAATATGGCTGACGGCGTGCTGCTGCTTGTCGATGCCTTTGAAGGTCCGATGCCGCAGACGCGATTTGTGCTGCAAAAAGCGTTGCAGATTGGGCTGAAACCGATTGTGGTTATAAATAAAGTTGATAAACCGAATTGCCGCCCCGAAGAAGTTTACGAAATGGTTTTCGACCTGATGTTCAACCTCAATGCAACCGAAGAACAACTTGATTTTCCCGTTATTTACGGCTCGGCAAAGCAGGGCTGGATGTCCGAAAAGCCCCCTTTAATTCCCCCAAAGGGGGAAAACTCTCTCTCTACTTCGTCAAGGGCTGATTTGAAACTTGATATTACGCCGCTTTTAGATTCAATAATAAAATTTATTCCTGCGCCGGCGCAACTTTTAGGCACGCCGCAAATGCTGATTACTTCGCTCGATTATTCGTCTTATGTTGGCAGAATTGCCGTTGGGCGCGTGCATCGCGGCACTTTGCGCGAAGGAATGGATGTCTCGCTTGTCAAACGCGATGGCGCGGTACAAAAATCAAAAATTAAGGAACTTTATACTTTTACCGGTTTGGGCAGAACGCGCACGCAGTCGGTTGATTCGGGCGATATTTGTGCAATTATGGGAATTGACGGCTTTGAAATCGGCGATACGATTGCCGATGCGCTTGAACCTGAACAACTTACGCCTATCGCCATCGACGAGCCGACTATGAGTATGGTTTTCACAAACAACGATTCGCCGTTTTTTGGAAAAGAAGGAAAATTTATCACTTCGCGCCATATCCACGACCGCCTGATGCGCGAATTGGACAAAAATTTGGCTTTAAGAGTAGAAAAAAATCCCGATTCAGACGTTTGGAACGTGTACGGACGCGGCGTTTTGCATTTGTCAATTTTAATAGAAACGATGCGCCGCGAAGGTTACGAATTGCAGGTGGGGCAGCCGCAGGTTATTTTTAAGGAAATAAAAGGCGTAAAGTGCGAGCCAATCGAGCAACTGACCATTAACACAAATGAGGAATGTTCGGGAAAAATAATTGAAATGGTCGCCATTCGCAAAGGCGAAATGCAAAGTATGGAAGCAAACGGCGACCGCGTTCAACTCGAATTTCAGATTCCTTCGCGTGGAATTATCGGCTTGCGCAATAATATTCTTACCGTTTCGGCGGGCGAGGCGATAATGGCGCACCGATTTTTGGAATATCAGCCATTCAAAGGCGAAATTGAAAAACGCACTAACGGCTCGCTTGTGGCGATGGAAACAGGCACGGCGTTTGCTTATGCCATTGATAAACTGCAAGATAGAGGCAGATTTTTTATTTTTCCGCAGGACGAAGTTTATGCCGGTCAGGTTGTGGGCGAAAGTTCGAAAGAGGGCGATATTGTGGTAAATGTTACCAAATCAAAAAAACTTACCAATGTGCGCGCCAGCGGTTCGGACGACAAAGCGCGCATAATTCCGCCGACCGTTTTTTCGCTCGAAGAAGCGTTGGAATATATCAAAGAAGATGAATATGTGGAAGTTACGCCCTCAAAAATCCGTTTAAGAAAAATAATCCTCAACGAAAACGACCGCAAACGGGCAAATAAGAAATAAGAAGGATAATAAGTATAATATTTATAAATAAAGCAAATGTCATTGCGGGCTTGACCCGCAATCTGTAATATTCTAAAACGTTATTATTTAACAAGTTACATTAATGTTACTTTATAAAATATTTACAAAATTTCTCGCTTTTCATTGTTTTATATTGCGGGTCAAGCCCGCAATGACAGTTGGTATTCGATTTGAAAATATTTTTCAAAATAAAATTTAAACAAATTCTTAAATCAAAAATCGTAAATTATTTATAGTGCATCTAACGGACTTTTAACATTTCCTAACTGGCGGTTGCTTACTTTGGCGTATATTGCTGTGGTTTTGATGTCTTTATGTCCGAGCAGTTTTTGAATAAAAGTCATATCCGTTCCGTATTCGAGCAAATGCGTGGCGTAACTGTGCCGCAAACCGTGAATGCCTACCGTTTTATTTATTTTCGCCTTTTTCATCGCGTTTTGAAAAGCAATTTGCACGCTGCGAATGGCATACTGCCCGCTGTATTGACCTTCAAAAAGATATTTTTCAGGGCGACAAGTTTTATAATAATTTCGCAAATCGCCCAAAATTGATTGCGGCAGCGGCACGTAGCGGTCTTTTTTACCTTTGGCGCCTTCGATATGTACGAGCATTCGGCTGCTGTCGATGTTGGAAACTTTTAAGTTAACAATTTCGCTCACGCGCAAGCCCATTCCGTAACATAATTTTAACATTAATAAATGTTTTGGATTTTCTACTTTGGAAAAAATTTTTGCTATATCGCTTTTACTGAACACTTTAGGTAATGATGATTTCTTTTTCGGACGCGGAATTTCTTCAAAGAAAAACTTATCGCGATGCAAAACCTGTTCAAAGTAAAATTTCAGGGCATTCATACGGCTATGTATCACATTTTCAGATAGTTCTAAGTCCGTAACGCAATACAAAAGATACGACCGCAAACGTTCGGAAGTTAGTGTATCCACCGGTATATCTTTCAGTAAATAAAGCAGTTGTGAAAATTCCGTGCAATATGTTTTAATCGTGCTTGGGCTGTACGCTTTGAGCAGAAGCAGTTCTTCCATTTTTTTGAGCGCAGGCAAATTTACATCGTGAATTTTACTCATTGCCGCTTTTCCAAGTTCGGTTTTGACCATCAAACCCAATTCTCGTCTAACTGACGGAATATCAGGTAGATACCAGCATTTATTAGTTGCGCTCCACTTTGCTGAAGGAAATTTTTCTCTGAAATTTTTTAACAGTAACGGACTGTAACTGAAATGCACAAAAATGACTTTTTTGTTCCGATGTTCGCCAGTGGAAACTCGAAAATTTTTATTATTTAGAGGCATATTTATTGTGAAAATAAAATTTTGCGAAAGTACAAAAAATTACATAAAAAAAATTTAAAATACTAAAAAAAATGATTTAATTTTTTTATAAAATAAAAATTGTATCTTTGCAAAAAAAATTACGAATTATATCCCCAAAATTTTTTTAAAAAATTAAAATTACAATGAAAAAATTAGCGGTATTATATTTTATGTTTGTGTTTGTTTTATCAGGATGTGCGCAAACGCAAGTTCAAACGGTCGGAGTGGATGATTTTGAAAAACAATTATTAGCCACAAAAGCCGAGCAGTTGATTGATGTGCGCACCCCGCAGGAATTTGCAAAATATCACATTCAAAGTGCGAAAAACATTGATTTGCGAAGAACTGATTTCAAAAATGAAATTGAAAAACTTGATAAGACAAAACCTGTTTTGGTATATTGTCTGTCGGGTGCGCGAAGTGCCACCGCTGCCGGAATCATTGCAGCTGCAGGATTTAAAACCGTTTATAATCTTGGCGGTGGGATTAATGCGTGGTCGAGGGCGGGCAAGCCAATAGTAGATGACCTTTCGGGCGAGGGCGAAATGTCGGCGAAAGAATATTCTGACTCTGTTGCCTCAAATGGTTTTGTGCTGGTCGATTTTTATGCGCCCTGGTGCGTTCCGTGTCGTAAAATATTGCCGATGGTCGAAAATTTGAAACAGAATTACAGTGAAAAATTCAAACTTTTGACTGTTGATTTTGACAAAAATCGGCTTTTGGCAAAACAGCAAAATATTGTTGCCGTTCCGTATTTGATTATTTTTAAAGATGGAAATAAAATTTGGGAAAAACAGGGCGAGGCAACAAAAGAAGAGTTAATGAAAATTCTTGAATTGGAATAAATTTTAAAATCTAAAATAATTTTTATGAAAAGAGATAATCAAATTTTTGAAATAATAGAAAAAGAACGTCAACGGCAGTTGCACGGAATTGAACTTATTGCTTCGGAAAACTTTGTCAGTGAGCAAGTTATGCAGGCAATGGGCAGTGTTTTGACAAACAAATACGCTGAGGGCTACCCCGCAAAACGCTATTATGGCGGTTGTCAAGTGGTTGATTTGAGCGAAAATCTGGCTATTGACCGCTTAAAAGAACTCTACGGAGCAGAATGGGCAAATGTTCAGCCGCATTCGGGCGCACAAGCAAATATGGCTGTGTTTTTGGCTTGTCTCAATGCCGGCGATACATTTCTCGGCTTAAACCTTTCGCACGGCGGACACCTTTCGCACGGCTCGCCTGTAAATTTTTCCGGAATTAATTATCAGGCACTTTCATATAATGTGAAGGAAAGTGATGGCAGAGTAGATTATGACGAACTTGAACAAATCGCAAAAAGGGAAAAACCAAAATTGATTATCGCGGGAGCAAGCGCATATTCGCGTGAATGGGACTATGCGAGGATTCGCAAAGTTTCTGACGAAATCAGCGCAATTTTTATGGTTGATATGGCGCATCCTGCCGGTTTAATTGCGGCAAAATTGCTCGAAAACCCTTTGAAACACGCACACGTTGTAACTTCCACAACACACAAAACATTGAGAGGTCCGCGCGGCGGAATTATCTTAATGGGCAAGGACTTCCCAAACCCTTGGGGCAAAACCACCCCGAAAGGCGAAGTAAAAATGATGTCGGCGATTTTGGACAGTGCAGTATTTCCAGGCGTTCAGGGCGGACCGTTGGAACACGTTATCGCTGCAAAAGCGGTTGCGTTTTACGAGGCGTTGCAACCTGAATATGTAACTTATCAAATGCAGGTTAAGAAAAACGCTGCTGTAATGGCGCAGGCGTTGGTTGATAAGGGTTACAAGATTATCAGCGGCGGCACGGACAACCATTGTATGCTGGTTGATTTGCGCACAAAATTCCCAAATCTTACGGGAAAAGTCGCTGAAAATGCTCTTGTTGCTGCCGATATTACCTCAAACAAAAATATGGTGCCTTTCGACAGCCGTTCGCCGTTTCAGACATCTGGTTTGCGTTTTGGTACGCCTGCAATTACCACTCGCGGCGCAAAAGAGGATTTTATGCCGCAAATCGTTGAGTTAATAGACACAGTATTAAGCGATTACGAAAACGAAAAGACAATTCTTTCTGTTCGTCAAAAAGTTAATGAACTGATGAAGGATTTTCCGCTTTTTGCGTGGTGATTTTTTTATGGAAAATTAAAAAAAATGTAACATGCTTTATTATAGCGTGTTACATTCTTTATTTTTGATTAATTATTTTATATAAAAAAAATTATTCAAAAGTTTTTTCTTCAAATTCAACTATAAACTCTACACGGCGATTTAACGCACGTCCGTTAGCAGTTTTATTGTCTGCCACAGGTTGAGTTTCGCCATAACCTTCCGAAGTCAATCGGTTTTCGCTTATTCCTTTGTCAATAAGATATTTAGCTACAGATGCGGCGCGGTCTTTAGATAATTGAAGATTATGCGCATCATCACCTTGACTGTCGGTATGCCCTTTAATAACAAGATTATAAGTCGGATTTTCGTTCATAACTTTGACAATATCATCAAGAATCGGGAACGAAACTTTTTTAATTGTAGATTTATTTGTGTCGAATTGAATTCCGCGCAATGCTTTTTGGAACAGTTGAGTAACTTCCTTTTTCACTTCAGGACAGCCGTCGTTTGCTTTTATGCCGGCAACTTTTGGGCATTTATCCAAATAATCGGGTACGCCGTCGTCGTCGGTATCAATCGGACAACCGTTTTTATCAACCTGACCGTAAGCGGCTTTGGGCGTGTTCGGACATTTGTCCAAATAATCTGGCACACCATCGCCGTCAGTATCTTTTGAACATCCGTTAGCATCAACAATTGCGCCGTTGGGAGTATCGGGACATTTATCCAAATAATCGGGTACGCCGTCATTGTCGGAATCTTTTATACAGCCATTTTCGTCGGTAAATCCAATTGCTGCCGCAGGTGTATCGGAACAAAAATCCAAATAATCAGGAACACCATCACCATCAGTATCAATCGGACAGCCGTTTTTATCAACTTTTCCAATTGCGGCGGGCGGTGTGTTAGGACATTTATCTAAATAATCTGGCACTCCATCGCCGTCAGTATCAAGCGGGCAGCCATTTTCGTCTGTTTTTCCAAATGCTGCCTGTGGCGTGTTCGGGCATTTATCCAAATAATCGGGAATGCCATCGCCGTCTGTATCAATCGGGCAGCCATTTGAATCAACCATAACGCCGCGTGGAGTTTCGGGACAAAGGTCTTTGTCATCACGCACGCCGTCGCGGTCTTTATCGCCCGAATTTCCTATTACAATATTTAAACCAAGCCCGATATTCATCGCTTTGGTTTTGTACGGAACGGGGATTTGGTTATATTTTGCATATTCAAAGGCAAGATAATCGGTTGAAATTAGCCAGTGCAACGGACCCGTACGCAAGCCAATTCCAAAACCGACACTGCTGAATTTCCCATTAAAAACAGAATATGAAATGGAAGGATTTAGCCAGTTTGTCGGACGAAAATTTGCAGAAACCGTCAGTTCCTCATAAAACTGTCCGCCGTTTAATATAGTACGTGATAAAATTCCTGCGCCAATTTTATTATCAAAAAAAGCATATTCGGCACCTATATTCAGTTTTGGCGAAATATTTGAAACATAGCCCTTAGTATTTGCTTTTGTTGTTGTTGCATCTAAAAAAGCGTTTTTTAACGAATCGAAAAGTTGGTCGAAAGAAATATTTTCCTGCCGCAAATTTCCCATTCCTTCAAATTTGTAATCAACCGAATAATCAATATTCGCCGTATTTTTATTTTTCCAGAAAATAAAACCCAAATCATTTATTGCCGCCGAAACAGTCAGTGCCTCAATCGGTTTGTAAGTAAATCCCACATCAATTCCGCCTCCAATGCCCGCAGGCGAAAGGAATGAAGTAATTTTTTCAGGACTTGTAAACTTCAAATCGTTGAGAGTTTCGCCCGTTTTTACCTCGAAAGGCGATGCCACACGAATTGTGCCTTCGCCCGTCAGATGCCAATCTTCCATACTTGCGTTGAGGTCAAGGTTTTTGTTGGAAGTGCTGATACTTGCCGTTCCCAAAAGCAGTTTCAGTTTTGCACCAATGGTCAATTTATCGCTCAAAGAGGTCGAATATCCGGCTGCAAGTTCTACAAATGCCGTTGCGTTGAATCCTAATGATTTAAAATTGAAAAAATTATTATTTGAATCTGGCGTTCCGTAGAGCAAAAGGTTAAACATATCTTTTGGCAAACCAATCCCGCCGTCAACTCTGTACGAGGCGGTTAAATTAAAATAACCGTTTTTACCGGTACGAAAACCGAAACCCAAAAGGTTTGTACGAAAATCCGGGAAAATTCCTGTCGTACTTCTTAAAGCATTGTAAAAACCTGCTTTGTTGCCATCATCGGGGTGCAAAAATGTAACGGTTTCGCCTGTTTTATTATTAAAAAATAAATTGCTTACACTCAACGAGTTATTACTCAGTCCTGCTTGTAAATATCCAATGACAGGCAAACTGAAATAAAAATCGCTCGTTGGCTGTAACGCCGGATTCCAATATTGACGCAAAGGCGAATTTTCTATAAAATATTGTGTGTTAATCTGTTGCGAACTAACATTTAAAATATTTATCCCCAAAATAAATATCGTAATTATTTTAAAAATTGTGTTTCTCATTTATTTGTCCCCCTTTTTTCCTAAAGTTGTTTTATAAACCCCATTTACCTGTAAGCCAATATCCACTCTGAAATAATCGTCAGGATGTGCGTACATTTTATTTTTCTGGTCGCTGTCGAAAAGCATATCAAAAGTTATAACTTTTACTTCATTTTTTAGCAGATTAATTGATTCTTCTGGAACAGGAATTTCTATTATTTTCTCTTCGTATGAAATAACCGAGCCATTTTCATCAACAGGTGGCATTGGAATATCTACTTCACGTACAGTAGGAAAATTATTGCTCAAATCTTCACCATTTGTTTTCAGGAATTTCATATTAAGTTTTGCATGAATTGGCAAATGATTTTTTATTTTTAACCTCAATGCCATACTGTTTATTTCAAGTCCATTTTCTTCGAGTTTTTTCAGTTGAGAAAACACAGAATCGCACACATTATCCACCGAATCTTTATAATTATATCTGCTCTTTTCGCCAAGCCAGAAAGGTATTTTTGCTTTTGCATAAATTCTGATTTCAGCATCGGGCGTGATAAACATCGGTGCTTTTTTATTACTTCCCGGTATTAGATTACGTTCAGGTATTATTCTTACAGAATATTGATATTCGATGCGATTTGGCATTGTTTCCTGCGCAAAAAGCCGATCTGTTTTACCATGGTCTTTGTCAAAAAGTTTGGTAAACTGTTCCGGCGTTTGACCTTTAACAAGCGGACCTTCAACTATCATAGAATCATTATGCGCACCATTTTGAAATTCCGCATATTGTTCTACAAAAGAATTATCCTGTGTGCCGTCGGGATTAATTCTCAATGCTTTTAAATAATTTACATAAAATCCCATTTTTACACCGGCCGTGCTTTTTACTTTAATTTCTACACTTGGATTCAAAAATGCAAGATACTGGTCACGGTCTATCTCAAAATCAAAAATTTCATTAATATTTATCAGATTGTCGGCAGGTTTGAAACTTCCGTAAGCAATTTCATAATCAAATGTTTCAAATGTTGCATGAAAAGCAATTGACGAACCTGCGGGAATGATTGTACTCGATTGTGCCGCAACTGTGATTTCTACTTTAACAGGAATACCGATGGTTGCATCTGAACCCAAATCTACAACTTTAATATTTTGTAAATCAAGAGGTTGCGTTGGTTGAGACGGCGTAAAAGTAAGAATTTTGATAATTTCACCGCCATTTTTGTAACGTACTTTTGACGGGTCAAAAGTCAGTTTTACTTGTGCGGAACTGATAGCACTCAAAACACTGCTGCTCAAAGTAATATTCATGGGTAGTGAGTTAATGTACGCACTGTCAATTCGCTCGTCTGTTGTTCCGTCGAAAAATTTAATTTCGCTGTTTATCGGAACAGGCGTGGTAAATTCGCCACTGCCGGCTATGATATCAACAGGCGTTACCACACTCCACTCAAAACTTTGTGGTTTAATCTGTCTCATTTTGTAGACAGTGTCCCTTGTAATTGACCAGACGACAGTGTCGCCGTTAATAGTTATCTCTGCGGGCTGTGCATTTTCCACAATTTCGCGAACAGTCGCCTCCGCATAGCCAATCGGCATCCCCATAGATGCCTCTAATGCAATGTCCTTGTTGAAATTCACTAAATCGACATTGTTGCAACTTATAAAGCCGCAACAAATTAAAACAGTGAAAATCAAAATTTTAGCAGTAAATTTTTTCTTCATTTTTTTTAAGAATTATATTTTATATTTATTTTGCAAAAGTATAAAAATTTTACAAATAAAAATTATTATTATGTTTGTTAATAATTTTTATTTAAAATATTTTTTTATTGCCAATTTCATGAATCCTAATGTGTTTCAAAAAATCTTTTCATTTTTTCTACTTAACAATCAGCGCATTAGCAAAAAAGTATAAAATATTTTGCAAAATATTTTGTGGGATAAAAAAAAAGCAGTACTTTTGCAGCCCGAATTCTAAAAGGTATATGATTTCGTGGTTTTTTTATGGGTAAATCAGTGATATGATTTATTTTAGCAAAAAAATGCTGTTTGAATTTTAAATATTTGAATGGTAAAAAAAGAAAGAGTTCTTTGAAAAGATTTCATAACAACAAGAATGTAGTATAAGAAAAGAGGGAAAAAATTTTCTATACTTCGTCAATACCTTATATTATAATAGATTTAAGGAAAAAGTCATTTTGAGCGGAACAAATAAAAAAAATTTACAACGAAGAGTTTGATCCTGGCTCAGGATGAACGCTAGCTACAGGCCTAACACATGCAAGTCGAGGGGCAGCAGGGGTAGCAATACCCGC
>Ga0209629_10001960_pt1 | contig 13593 bp, 8 predicted proteins | sample TergutCu122P5_FD_187286 | JGI IMG/M metagenome (GOLD analysis project Ga0209629, IMG submission 187286) | Cubitermes ugandensis P5 segment gut microbial communities from Kakamega Forest, Kenya - Cu122 P5 (SPAdes) (version 2) | ecosystem: Host-associated > Arthropoda: Insects > Digestive system >... | reverse complement strand
GTTTTCGATGACATGCTGCTGATCACAGCAAGAAAGAAAAGGCTACTGTCTAAAATGGATCTCCAACCCATGTCCACACTTGCAAATTGTGTATATAGTATAATTTATATACTACACACACACACACACACACACACATATATATATATATACTATAAGGAGCTTAATGACCTGTACTCCTTATTCGGGTAAACAAATCAAGAAGAGTGAGATGGGCAGGGCATGTAGCACATGTGGGGGAGAGGAGAGGGTTTTGGTGGGGAAACCTGAGATACAGATACCACTTGAAAGGCCCAGGTAGATGGGAGGATAATATTAAGATGGACCTTCAGGAAGTGGGATGGGGGAAATGAACTGGATTGATCTGGCTGAGGATAGGGACAGGTGGCGGGCACTTGTAAATGCGGTAATGAGCCTTTGGGTTCCATAACATGCAGGGAATATCTTTACCAGCTGAGAACCGGTTAGCTTCTCAAGCAGGACTCCACTCCATGGTGTAAGTATATACTATAAAAATTTCACAATAATTTAGGCCGTTAGTCTACCGCTTGTTATTTTTCTGTGCATGACCAGTGAAACTGCCCACAAAAATGGGTGTGGCCCCTTGCCACAAAGAGACTGGAGACCCATGGTCTAAAATATTAGTGTCCTAAAGTGAAACATAAGACATTTAATCTGATTTATAAGATCAATCATATATTTGGAAAGAAAATATCCAATCTTCAGAGGCTGTATGTGGCAAAAGCAGGTACAAGTGGGATTTAATTTTAATAAAATTTTGTCAAGAGTACTGATTTTTTAAAAAAAAATTGAGTGCAAGACAGATCTAACATATAACAAAGTCCCAGTCTGAAGAAACATATATTAGCATTAAATATCTCAATACATTACCCATGCCATGCTGTTCAAAATATAAAAAATCCACTTTGAAATTCTGTAACCTCTGTTTAAAGAAATGAAGGTTAGATATTAAACGACGCCTGAAGACGAACAAATACTGCACAGCATAACTATTATGGTGCACTCCTCTACATTTACACTGTATATATAAATGACATCCTAATAACATGTTCGGCAATACCAGTTATGGATCATGGATAATATTGACTACCAACAGCCTGTGTGTCATTAATGGAAATCTGGTGCTCCAGACAGTTTGTGTTTCCTATATAAGCAACCAACGTCAATTGGGTGTGACAGGAATTGTGCATGTCTGCAGAACTTATGTGTGCAGAAACACAGCCACTCTTCATGTACAGTGGGTGTTAAAATTGTATGATGTAAAAGAAAACTGTAATGGCTTCTCTAGATATAAAATTTCATAATGAGCTGTACACCCATCATGTTATATGTGCACAGGGCAGCAATGGAATGATTTTAATGGGCCCTAATGGAAGAGTCATCATGGAATTTTCTTCTACCTTTTTTTTTGGGGGGGGGGAAATGGATAAACAAGATGTATGAAAGGAAAGGAGAGATGAGCATTATGTAACATGTTCCAATAGAGTAAGCACTTGTTTCTCTTGTCTGAAGGCTTGACTGGCTCAGCCTCTGATATATATTATTTTCCTAGAACACTAACAAAATCTAAACAACATACCCTCATGACAATACTAGAGGAGCCAGGATAGCACAGTAGGTGTAGTGATTAGGCTATAGGCTGGACAATCTAGGGTTTGAATCCTGGCATGGGCAGGAGATTTTTCTCTTCTCGAAAATTCCTAGACAAGCTTTAGGGTGCACCCAGTCTCCCAATAAATGGGTGCCTTTTTCTAGGAGTGAAGCAGCTGGGATGTGGAGTTGACCACTCACCTCCATCTAGTGCTGAAGTAAGAATGAGTTGAGCTACACATCTCTTCCCGTTGTATGTGTTCACAATATGCACTGGGACAACTTTACCTTCATGTGACAGCACTGAACCACCGTCTTCAGAACCACAGAAAATGTCATGACTTAATACTTATATAGGAAGTGCAGTTTGTAACTGGAATATATGATGTACAGTCAATATACACTGGGAACTGCTGCCCTGTCTCAGAAACAATCTCCTTAGCTATTGCTGTGGCTGTGATGGTGAAAAAAATTATAAAACTCAGGAAATTAACCACAGCTATTAATAACAAGCAACACTTCATTCAGTTGTAGAGGAACACACCTCATGACAAACAGTTTCTCCAGATATATAAATCTGAACATACTAATTGCTTTTTGTTACACCAAGATTTTTTTACAGCAGAAAATAAAAAATAAATAAATAAATAAAAAAAACCACTCTAACCTTGAGTGTAGTAGATGCTGTGTAACTTGTATTTGGATGGATTTCAACAGGTTCCTTAAACATCACCCGGAAGGTATAGTTTGAGCCATCACAACTGAAACTTGTGTCGTTTGATCCACAGACCTTGCCAGAAGCAGTGTGGATTACTTGTAAGTTGACTTGATACTCTGTTGGACCATGTATTGAACCATACAGGCCAAAGCCTACTACAAAAATGCGTCGATCCACAATGAATCTGGTAAAAATAAATTTCACCAATTAATTGCAATGATACTATTACTGATATACTGAGGAACACAAATACAATCATGTTTAACCCTTAACCTGCCAACGAAGACTATAGTCGCTCAGCCATTTAATGTTATTAAATGGCAACTGAAATTTAATCCGGTAGCCTAAGGGTTAAAGTAACTGCAGATCTGTGGACTCCTAAATAATACTCTATCTCAATGTAAAAACCACACTCTTGATCAATCAAGTGACTATTAGCTTCTCAGGACTGTGCTACATGGATTCAATGTAATAACTGCATATTAAAGTCATCCTTGAACAGCTCACAGTTATTCAGTTGCTTTATTTTTAAATGATCTGCATTCACATATGTGAACACACATAAAACAACACCCCTTGAAATTCATTTGATGTAAGTAGACAACAATGAGATTTATTGCATTTTTAAGACTTGCTGTGTAAACTGTTTTATTTTTCACAAAATGCCATTTCATAGTTGTATCTTTTTTCTGTCTAAATAATACATTTTTCAAAACTCATGCTAAAATTTAAATGCCAACCCTGTCATTTAAATGCTAATGAATTACATACTACCCTTAGATCAGTGGTGCATGTCCAGTGACCGATTAACACTTGTAGCCCTGTAACCCTTTCCGAAATGACCCATGGAGCCTTCGGTTCCCTAAGATTCTAATGAGCATCAGCCCACTAAAAATTCCACTGGTAATAGACATAAATTAATCAGAGTACTTAATAAAGAAGCTAAACATTTCATCATAATCTAATACAAATATAATAAAACAAATACAATTTAATGTTTTGATATGTTAATATTATGTATTAGCAACCCTTTGCAGGACTTTGCCGTGTCACTCATGTTTGTGTAACCTGCAGTTAAAAACAGCATGTGCACCACTGCAGTAGACTTAATCTTGTGCCAGTTCAACACACTCTGTTTCCTCTGAGATCTACTTTAATGTTATCCTTCCATCCACTTAGGTCTTTGAAGTACTGTCTCCACTTGAGGACTTTCCCCATTAAAATTTTTTTAAAGCAATACAGTATAATAAGCTGGGGATCACAGCCTCCTCCTTTGCCAGATCTGAACCCATGTGATTTTTATTTATGGGGAAATGTTAAATGATAATGTGTACAGCAGTAATTCTCACACTGAAAGACAATCTGAAAGAAGGCAATCAGAATGTAGTGTTTTAACTTTCACCAGTACAACAGTGAACATGTTAATTGGGTGGGATGCTGTCTGTAAGCTGAACAAAATCACTTCCAGCATTGTCTTCAAATGTGGTGAGTAAATACTAAACATTAGGTGCAATACATTTAAATAACACATGTGGACCTGCAAGAATGGCAAAATCAAATAGCATTCGACATTGCACGGCCTGCCATCATACAAATTAAAGTGTAAAGTAATGTGTGACCTCAAGTAAACTAGTCCCTGTACTTCAGTCTTGATGTTAAAACAAAGAATGTAGAAAGATGATAGATTGTGAAATCAGTGCTAATAGTGCCAATTTAATTTGTTCTTAATTTCATCCAGACCAGCATTATGTTTTGTTACTGCTCCTAGATGCCTGAACTCTGCACATTTAAACAAGATTTGGCAGTTATTCTTACATCATGAATCTATCCATCCTGTTCATGAAGCACAAACAAGTACTTCATTTTTGCTGCATTTCCTTCTAGTTAAATGTCCTTTATAACTTTTCAATGAACAAGTAAGTAAACATACTCCAATCTCAACCACTAAAGAAGTCACATTTACCTTTGAAGAACATGCTCTCTATATTCCAGCAACAACTGTATTTGATTTAATATGCAAGATTGTCACAGCCGTAACAAGAAGCGGAAAGCTGCGCATGAATTTAACTAATACTAACATACCAAATATGATCAATGGTGCCACTGTATGAACAAGCAAGTAAATACACTCCAATCTCAACCACTAAAGAAGTCATATTTAACTTTCAAGAACATGCTCTCTATATTCTAACAACAACTGTATTTGATGTAATATGCAAGACTGTCACAGCAGTAACAAGTAGCGGAAAGCAGTGCATGAATTTAATTAATAATAACATACCGAACACGATCGCTGGTGCCACTGTATCCCCATCGACTTTCAATCTGCTGGAATCTGTTCACAGTCTGCTCCTTGCCTGTCATGCAACAACGAGGAACCTCAAGAAAGCCAACTGCTGGTTTAGGATTCACTGTGAAGTACAGGAACAGTGAGACAACCTCCCTGTCACTCAGAAGACCTGACTGTGCAGCACCGACTGCAAACTCTTCCACTGACATAAGTGGAAACCGCACCAGTGACAATGCCCTTCCCAGAACCGAACGCTTATTCTCAGGAGTTGCTGGCAACTGCTGTCTACTGCATTCTGCTTCTGACCATCTGCACATAAACATGAGTTTGGTGCAAAGAATAATGCTTAAAATACACATATATTTGGATTTTTTAAAATCATATATTTCTGTTTTGTGTGATGAATGTTGTGGCAGACTGGATGTCAACATACTGGTGAAAATGCAATGAAGTGACAACAGTAAAAATGCTTTTAATCAGGGGTTGAAAAATTGATGAAAAAATGGTAGCCAGACACATATTTTGGTTACTAGATAAAGATGGATCAATATTTCCTGATACCATGCTGTGACTCCACTCCATCAGCAGGCAAAATAAATTTATTCTTCTCCTGTCTTTTTCTAAACACAAACAGGCCTGTCATAGGATAATAGTGAAACTGAATTTAAAAAAGAATTGTTATGACTTACTAATTATGCTGATCTTAACTTCTTTTGATGCTGTTTACCACTTTCTCCGAACCAAAAATACATGAGTAAAATATCTGGGATCCAAACACTGAACACCGGAATGCTCAGTGGCAAACTGGTCACCAGTGGTTACCTGGTGGCTGTATTTTTCAACCCTTGAATTTGATTCTTTACCATTACACCTTTTGTTCCTTGAATTCTATAATTATGCTTTATCAGCTGCATAGTTTAGGTGGCATTTCATGATGAACTGGTAAGAATGTGGAAGGAAGCAGACATGAAACATCTGATTACAGTATGTTAGGATTCTCATAATATCTGAAGAAAATCATGCAAATAACTCAAAATCACTGGCCCCTGGGCTGAGAGATTTAAGCCACTGACTTCCAGATATAAAACAGGAAGAACTGTGAGATTTACCTGTATCATGGAACAGCAAGAAATTTGCATGTTCCAAATGCAGGAACTGGTTTGATTTGTGGACCAACAGAGGCCAACATGTCACTGAAGATCTTTTATAGGGTTACTGTATTGATCTTGAAGGAAAGTGCCCAACATACAAAATAAATTAGGGTCTCTTCTGAAGACCACTATTTTCTGGGATGTAATGCCATACAGTCTGATACACACCCATGAGACGGCACGGCATCATATCTCAGAAGATGATAATTTTTAGTCACCAACATAAGAACCTCAAAGATCAAACAGTTCCTTCTGCTACAACAAATACAGATGTGTCAGAAATAGTGAAAACTCTTGCAACATACTGACTTGTAGTGCAACTCACTAGAAAACAAGAGTGACAAGCTACTACATCACAACATCCTACATAGCCACGAATTTCACCTGTCTACCTAGTAATGTTATTTTTTGCAGTTTACTAGACTTTTATTGGATTTTATCTCAGTCATACCTGACTACAGCCTGGAAAAGTTTGGCCTCACGTATCCTCAAAGTGTCTCTCTCCAACACAGCATTCAATGTGTCCAGATCAATATCTGTAAACCCATCTGCTGCAAGAGCCTCTGTGGTATTTTTATCAATCATTTCAAGGCATAGAGCAGCAAGCTGTGGCTCATCAAATAGCCTTGCTTGGGTGAGCAGCATGAATGCATTATCACTACCCAAGTTACTCTTGAGAAAATCAACACAGTGCTTCTCAAGGGCAGGAACCGCATATTTTTTTGCCGTATACAAAGTTGTCATCACAGTTTCTGGTCCAATTTGAACTTCATCTGAATATAAAAACCTGAAGAGTACATTTGATCAGGATTAGAACAGTTTGGTATAATTATCAATGCATAATTATATAGAAAAATAGAGGTCCTAATTAACCCTTCTGCATATAGACACACATTGTATGAGCTATGACACAAGTTAATGTAACAAGGCAGGCAATTTATGGATGATGTGACACTGTAGGATGTTCGCATAACCACTGCTGCAACAGTAATTCAACAATGTGTTGCGTGTATTGTTGAGCAACATGTCATGGTCAACAATATAAAAATAATGAATGTTGCAAAAAAATACTTTTATGGTGAATTTTATATTGCTGGCAACAATAAAATGTACTTAGGTCTAAGAGTAAAGTGCCTGATGTTTTTGCCCAAATTTAATCAAATTTGGAGTTTTTCAACAGATATTTGCAGAAGGCCCCACTATATAATTACATGGAAATCTGTCCAATGGGTGCTGCACTGATACATACAGACAGAAGCACAGAAAGATGGGCAGACAGGACAAAGCTAGGAGGAGATTTTTGCACTTAAGCGAAGGCACCTAAAAAGTGATCAAGCTTAAAGTACACAAACAATCATACAGAAATCCTCATGCTACTACTGTAGGTAGGAAATTAGAAACATCTTGTAGCCTCCTATAGCAAAATTTTAGAAGTTGCTTGGGCTGGGACATATCTCCAGCCTACTTTCACTTATGGAATGACTAATATTCTATCCATTAATGCCACTTGATTTATATCTCAGTTTAATTACCTGAGTAAGGCAAGAAATGCTGCTGGTTCAACATCTGGTAGTTCAATTTCATCAGCTCTGGTTGCTAATGTGCCATTAAACATAGCATCAAATACGGCACTACCAACTGACAACACAAATTTGTGAGCTGGAATACGTTGCTGCTGAATGTCACGACCTACTATAAAATGAACATCACACAAGATCTCATTGTTGAACATGAACGCAAAGCGTTCCTTGACAGTCGTTTTGGTTGCCTGCCAATTGTATACAGGATGGCTGTTTGAGTGGTGGCTTTGTGTTGAAGTAGAAGATTGGCTGGATAAAGCCAAGCTGGACCCTGCAGAACTGTTGCTACTTTGCCGTCTACTGGAGAGTGGATAACTGGCATTTCCTGATATTTCTTCCCTTTCCAGTCCTAAAGAGTGTTGATGGCTCTGATGATTGTTTTGAGCATTAGAAGGCAACATATTCTGAGGTACTGTGTCATTTGATAGAAACTGTCCGGCATTTTGAATCTGAGCATTTTCCTCCATTCTGATATTATTTAACCTTGAGACAGCAGAATTGTAAATGTCACTGGCAGAACTGTCAGTTGCCATCCTACAACACACATACAATTATATGGAAAACATCATAACTTTATAGGTGTCACGATAGTTTTACAAAAGCCTCATTAAAAAACCTGATGAGACAGAATGACATAGTCAGTAAAATGACTAGGCTATGGGCTGGATGATCTAGGGTTCAATTCCCAGCAGAGGCAAGAGATTTTCCCTTCTCCAGAATGTTCAGACCTGATCTAAGGACCCACCCAACCTCCTATTCAATGGGCACTGGAGCTGTGAGCTGTTTCCTAGGGGTAAAGCAGCTGAAGCATGAAGTGTAACCACTTACTTCCATAGAGTGCCAAGGTTAGAAATAGGTGGAGCTATACCTCTACTCTTCCAAAATGCCTCCATGGCATGGACAGTGATGACCTTACCTTTTTCATATAGAACTTGTAACTACAACCCTATTCACTCATGTAAGTTCATTTCTAGACACTTCTCTACTTTTTAAATCAAGAATACTGAGATGAGCTAACCATACAGTATACAAAGGGTAAATCAATGCACACAAAACTATCATTGAAAAACATTTGAAAAGGAGTGGCTTGGGACATAATGACATGGAGGGCAGAATTAGCCCAACTTCACTGGTGGAATTTTCTTGTATATTTGTAAAACTTCTGAATGTCAATTTTCTTCAAACAAACTCATAAGCTGAATTTGTTAAAATGTGTTTAATTTCAAAGAGCAGCTTCTGTTTATTTCACGTGGAATGCAGTCCACTTAATGATTTATTATAACTTCTTTGTTGTGTATAAAAGAATGAAACCCCAATACTGGTTACTTCACGTATGTAAAAGCCAATGTTTACAATTAATCTTGAGGAAATTCAATTAGACTTGTTACACATCTACTTCAAAAAATTGCTATTTTAAGTTACACACTTAAGAGCGTGACACGACATATATTTGAACTTTCACATGCAGATACTGCTTGTGGAACAGTAGTATATTTCTGCTTTCGGTCCACGGTTTTTCGTGTTTAGGCTGACCAGATCAGGGAAACGGATCTAGAGGTAATTACTACGGTTTCGGAACACTACTGTTCATAAAAATTCACAACAGGCACGTCTGAGTATTATTCAAGATAACAAAAAATAAGGTACGGGTCCCTCAAGATAAACTGAAATTTGAAGTTGATCAAGTTTCCTTTACTATTTCTTCTTGACCTACACGAAAATATAATTATCTTAACATAACCAAACTTTATTGTAATTCTTCGAATTCCTTTTTTAAATATCATGGAGTAACTACTGGCTACAGCCATTGTAAGAAGGGTCGTATAATGTCATATAATTAAGCTTTCAGTTTATGTACGTCTTGTCATTTACCTCATTAACCACACAAAAAACACCGACGTGAGGAATCAGGAAGACAAAATTGGGACCCCTACACCACTGAAATATACGATTTTTATATTAACGTCTCTAAAGAACACGAGGTTACCCTCAACATTCGCATCTCAGAAAGATCCACAATCGGTAACAGCTGACAATGCTGCTGTAAACGTGAAGCTATCAACGAAATATGCACATCCGCTCTGACTACTGGAATAACAGCAACATTTATTTGGAAGGTGTCACGCATGAGTGAATTCCCGATGTATTAAAAAATCACACGTTCATACATTTATAAATAGTAATAATGTATTTAATAGAACTTTCCACATACAAGTGTTTAAAAATTGAGAGTTTCAGGGTGAAAATGAATGTTTGAAGTAGAAAATATTACCAACTCGATCACATCAATTTACGTTGTGCAGTTGGTACTCTACCACGACGTTTTCAGTTGGCAAGTGCAAAACAATAATGGCGCGGTATTGGTTCGGTCGTTTTAAGTGTCCGTGGAAAAACTGTCCGTTGTTTGCTCAAAATGTGTTTGATCGTTGTTTCCTTTCTATGTCCCGTGCGCATTATTTGCATGCAGTCTTTTTTATGTTGTTTTAGTGCTGTGTACATGTTTGTGGGTTCGACGTGTGTAGTCACTGCCTTGATATCAAGTCACTTCCGAGGAAGGTGATATTCTGAAGGTAACGGCATAGAGATGGACAGGGAATGGGGCAGTCGGGTTCCAATTCCCCAGTCTCCTAGTGGTTAGTTTTACAAGAAATATGACATAATCGTACTCAAAATGTGTTTGATCGTTGTTTCCTTTCTATGTCCCGTGCGAATTATTTGCATGCAGTCTTTTTTATGTTGTTTTAGTACTGTGTACATGTTTGTGGGTTCGAAGTGTGTAGTCACTGCCTTGATATCAAGTAACTTCCGAGGAAGGTGATATTCTGAAGGTAACGGCATAGAGATGGACAGGGAATGGGGCAGTCGGGTTCCAATTCCCCAGTCTCCTAGTGGTTAGTTTTACAAGAAATATGACATAATCGTACTCCCCTTTCCCCATGTCGAGGTTATGGACGGTTGAGGCCATTCTCTAACCGCCCCATATGCTTTCATGGTATGGTTAGAGAGAATTTTAATGGCTCTGTTATACCCAATACCGGTCGTAGAATTCTTACAGGAATGCCCTGCATACAACACATATTTTATACCTAATAGTAAAGGCAAGCTTACGTGTTCTGTCATAGGACTTGAAAATTTAGTTTGTGAACAAATTCAGTAGATATAAAAACATACTTTGAAAAGACTTTCTTTCTGTTACTTCCAGACGCTAAAACTATTAAGGAGCGAGAAATGTCTGTTTACTTTAAATCATCCTGCTGTGCCATTTTCTCGTCAGTAGCTATGACATATCGTGATTGTACAAGGCATTCTGTAAGCATCAGCGTCTGGAATTTTGTACTGTAAAATTTTAAAAAATTTGCTGTACCGGCAAGTGAATTTTTTATGCGCATCAGTATTTCTCAATGTAAAATAAACAGACACACGATAGGCTTTTAGCTCTTAATTTCCGTTGCGGTTTTATGAATAAAGGTATTAAACTTAGCAAACATCGGCCGAGAGAGGGATCATACCTACAGGCTGTCCCGTAATATGCCAAGCAGGCACTGAGGAGAGGCAGAGGCGTAACACCACCCATACTCAACGTCGATGCTAGGGGTTAGATGATGAACGCCACTCTCCGGCCGCTTTACCCAAGGGAGAGGTACCAGGTATCAATTGTATAGAATAATCCATTAATTTAGTTGTTCTTACAGCATTCGGCGTTATTTAGTCATTCGTCCAATCCTCGACGTAGTTGCTTGAAAACAAATATCCTTTTGATTTATTTGAATTTATTATAGTTGTTAACAAAACAATTTCGTGTAGCATAAAATATCTGATCTGTAATCGGATGACACTCGGTTAAAATATTGGAAGAAGACAAAAGTTATCGTGGCCTTTTCAGTACAGAGGATTGGCAGTAGGCTTATAGTTTCTTATTACGGAGCTGTCCCCTGTTGGTAATATCTGCAATTAATAGTGTCGTAAGATAACACTTCTTATAATTCGTACAGATTATGGTATGTTTAACAAACTTGACGTCTGATGTCCTAGGGTCTAGGCCGTGTAAAGAATGTGGTAGACATTTAAAATAAAATAGTATACAATTGACAGACCCCAGGCATATTTGAAAATTTCAACCTCAAGAGGCATTCAAGCATAAATTAAAAATGTCTTATCATTACTGTTTTCGTAAATTTTAGCATTAAAGTACTTTGGCGACATTTATAAGTAGGCCTACAGTGACGGTGTATCTGCGTACTGGTCTTCCTCTTGGTAGGCTTGTTGCAGTGGTTCATCTGCTTACCTTTCCTAAGAAGGACGCATTGTAATTTGTTAAATTGCATTTACGTGTAAAACGTGATATGAGGAACGTTTCTAGGTATGGACCTATTTCACGAAGATCTATCACTGCACATTTAAGGATTTCACGTGTTTGTCGCGCGTCAGAATTGGCCACGGATATCGTTTTTTGTACTACTGGTGTTAGAAACTTAATAAAAAGGTTAAAGATGAGGTGTATTACAGTGATAGTTTTTTCATTCACCGGCTGAGAAACACTGGGTTAGAGCACCTACAGTGGGAGCGGTAATTCTGATTCAGAATCGTTGTGTATTCCCCGAATAGCCTGCGAAGACTGCGGACCTACTCGGAGAACTGCGGTGGCAGTTCTCTGAGTAGATTACATTCGGAATTGTCTGAACTCGCTATTCTAATTCATGTCTCAATGTAAACTTCCTGATTTTTCAGCTAATATTGGCCCCATAAATAAATAAATAGACAAATAAATAAAAATTGAAATTAAATAGTTATATGAAATGAATGTATGTTGGTTACATTCTTCTGAAATATTATGCTGTGTATATTAGTATGTAGAGGAATGTGCTGCCTACAACTCCATGGTAAAATAAATTACTTTTCCCTAAATACGCAAGCAGCATTTCTTCCGCAACGTTGACAACTGTCTGTCAGTGTGTGTGACACCACATCCCAGAAGAGGGCAGTAATTATCCTAAAAGCCTTAAGAATCTGATTTCTAAATACGTTGTATATATAAACGAAAAAAAAGCAGACTAACAAAATGAATGAAAATACGGAAGGAAATGTCGAAGAAAATTTTAAATAAATAAACAGCACCTGTTTAGTGAAACACTACAGAAGTTTATTTAATCAACTGAATTGCCCTCACATGTATGCAACATGTTTCGGCCTGTACTTAGGTTTTCCTGAGGCTGTTTAGCGATGATGGTTTGAATGTTGGGGTAGCCTACATGTAAGGAAAATTTAATCAATTAAATTGAGCCGTGCATCAGATGCACGCTCAAATAGTCGTTGCTATGCGGAACTGAGTTTTCTAGAATTTTCTTTCCTGAGCTGTATCCTTTGAGGCTGTCTTTCGGATTGGCTACCTGGAAGTGAAAGGGCGAGGCCGTAGACCTTAGACTTTTCCTGTGTGGGTCGTTAGCATTGAGAGGACACTTGTGAATCAGCTTTCCAGAAGGTGACTTCGCTTACGGAGACGGTTGGCCAGTTGAGGATGTCTCCGTGTCCTGCTGCATCGCAGGGGTTGGATGGGCTCCGAGTACGGTTGTAAGTCAAAAGGTGGTTTGGCTTTGTTTTGGATTCCAAATTCGGTCTTGGCGATTTGTTGTAAGTACGTACTCGGCGTCCGTTCGGGGCGAGAGCGTTCTTCATGTTAATTTATGTGTGCAATTTTACATGTGCAATGCAGGCTGCACGAACTGGTAAAATGAACTGTTTGGCGTGGTGCTTCGCCACTGCCTGATTGTAAGCCGTGATATGGGCTTGTTGTTAGATTGAGAATTGTAAGCCAAGAGATTTTGTAATGCGCCTTGTGATTTTATTTCTAGAATTGTAAGTCGAGAAATTGCGGTAGGCGCACTGTGATGTTATATTAGGCAGTCTGTTTGTGATCTACCGATAGTTTTCGGCCTGGCGGTAGATTGTAAACGTAAGCCAGAATGTTGTCTGTATGTATTCCACGCTTGATAACGTTACGTAAGCCAGAAATTGTGAAGATCGATCGGAGTAAAGTATAAGAGTGTCTATCTCTTGATTGTAATTGTAACATTACGTTAGGCAAGCCTTGTTGAGATCGATTAATAGTTGCTGGCCTTGTGTTGTAGTGTGACTGAAGCTAGAATGTTGAGGATGTTTATTCTAGGCTTGGTAAAGTTACGTAAGGCAGAACTTGTTGAGATCGATCGGTAATTGTAATGAATGTAATTGCAATGTTACGTTAGG